>ERZ824575.326-NODE-326-length-64825-cov-4.736869_pt1 | contig 64825 bp, 60 predicted proteins | sample MGYA00519470_ERZ824575 | MGnify/ENA primary metagenome ERZ824575 (study PRJEB31778, sample SAMEA3449170) | human gut metagenome | biome: human gut; feature: human-associated habitat; material: faeces | place: United Kingdom | collected 2010/2012 ... | reverse complement strand
ATTACTCAATATTACAATTTTGTAATATAATTTAATTATGTATCAAGGCTATTTCTTAATTTCAGAAATAACCTTTTTTATTTTAGTATATAGAATTAGTATTCCTATACCTAATTTTAAAATTGCAAATAGCATACTTACTCAGCCTTAAAATAATTAAATTAAGATGATTTACTCCACTCATACGCACTCCACATATCTGTTTGATTAGACGCTGGATCAACCATAATAACATTATTACCATTTACTCCTGAGACTGCAACCAAATGTTGATTTTCCGGTGTTGCTCTTTTTACTTCTTCTGTCACAAAATACCCTGCATTTATATATTGAGTAATTAAGGCTAATTTTTCATTTCTGCTTTTTCCTCTTAAATTGACATTACCTACATATTTAAAGTTTGGAACGACATTACTAATCGGTCCATAATATAAATTACCTCTTTCATCAAAGCCACCATTTTTATTTAATGTTTCTACAAATGTTCCCGGATTAAATGGCTCTATATTTGGTGTAGGTACTCCTGACTTTGTTATCCATTTTCTTGTTCCCTCAACTGTTGCAATTTCAAATCGGTATTCATATACCTTTCCACGTTTTCTTACGCTTACCATAGTTATCTCTCCTTCATTATAAAACTTAATAAAACGGAAAAATGCCAGCATTTCGAATGCTGACATTTTATATAACTATGTCCACAATAATTGTCCACGTAGATTTTTTATTGATTTTTATGGAATTTCCTCGATTCTGTCCACATTATTTATGCTATGTGGACAAATCGTGGACAAATTGTCATCTGTGGACAAATTTATCATTTTTTCTATTTTTAACAATTCCTTATTTTATAAGGGTTTGCGAGGTTATTTACCACAACAGTTTTTGTACTTTTTGCCACTTCCACAAGGACATGGGTCATTTCTTCCAACTTTTGGTCCTTCATTTACAACTGTTTTGTTCATTCCGCCTTCTTTTTCTGATATATTTCCATCAACTAAGTTGATTGCTGTATCTTCAAGGCTTGCTCCTGTTACTTTTGTTGTTTCTGTTCTTTCTATTGGACCTTCTTTTTTACGAATATTTAGCAATATTTTTACAACGTCCATTCTTATGTCTTCTATCATATCGTCAAACATTTCTGTTCCTTCAAGTCTGTATTGTACAACTGGGTCTTGTTGTCCATATCCACGAAGTCCAATACCTTTCTTTAATTCGTCCATGTTGTCTATATGATCCATCCATTTTTGGTCAACTATTTTAAGCATTACAACTCTTTCAAGTTCTCTTAAATTTTCCTCACCAAATTCTGTCTCTTTAGAAGCATATATTTCGTGTACTTTTGCTATTAATTCGTCTACTAAGGCATTTCTGTCGAATTTTTCTGCCTTTAATGCTGATACATCACTTATTCCTAAGTTTGTTTCTATGTCTTGAGCGATCGATTCTTTGTTTACTTCTTCTCCGTCTACTATGTGAGAATCTACTATTAATTCAACAACAGAATCCATCATTTTTAGTATGCTTTCTTTTAAGTTCATGCCGTCTAAAACATCTCTTCTTTGCTCATAAATTACTGTTCTTTGAACATTCATTACATCGTCATATTGTAGAACGTTCTTTCTTATACTGAAGTTCCTTCCTTCAACTTTCTTTTGGGCATTTTCAACAGCCTTTGAAATTAATCTACTTTCTATCGGCATGTCTTCGTCTGCGCCTAATGTATTGTAAACTTTTGTTACGATATCTCCTCCAAAAATTTTCATTAAGTCATCGTCTAATCCAATGTAGAATCTAGATTCTCCTGGGTCACCTTGACGTCCACTACGTCCACGAAGCTGGTTATCAATTCTTCTTGATTCGTGTCTTTGTGTACCAATTATCTTTAAACCGCCAGCTTCAATAACTTTTTCTTTTTCTTCTTTTATTTCGTTATCGAATTTTTTCTCTAATTCATTGAATTTTTCTCTTGCAGCAAGTATTGCTTTGTCATCTGTCTCGTTATGTGCTGCAGCATCTTCAATTTCTTCATCAGTGTATTTTAGCTTTCTCATTTCTTGTTTTGCAAGATATTCGCTATTTCCACCAAGCATAATATCTGTACCACGTCCTGCCATGTTTGTTGCTATTGTAACAGCACCGAATTTACCAGCTTGTGCTATAATTTGAGCCTCTTTATCGTGGTATTTAGCATTTAATACTTCATGAGGAATTCCTTCTTTATCAAGTAATTTACTTAATTTTTCAGATTTATCGATAGATACTGTACCAATTAAAACTGGTTGTCCTTTTTCATGAGCTTTTTTGATGTCTGCTATAACTGCTCTAAATTTAGCATCTTCATTTTTATATATTATGTCTGAATTGTCTTTTCTAATCATTGGCTTATTTGTTGGAATTTCGACAACGTCCAATTTGTATATTTCTTGGAATTCTGCTTCTTCTGTCATTGCAGTACCTGTCATACCAGATAATTTTTCATACATTCTAAAGTAGTTTTGGAATGTAATTGTAGCAAGTGTTTTAGATTCATCGTTTATTTTTACATGCTCTTTTGCTTCAATTGCTTGATGTAATCCGTCATTATATCTTCTTCCATACATAATTCTTCCTGTAAACTCGTCTACGATTAGAACTTGTCCGTCTTTTACGATGTAATCTTTATCTTTCTTCATTATTCCATTTGCATGTAAAGCTTGATTTACATCATGAACTAATTCTGAATTCTCTAAATCATTGAAGTTTTCTAGTCCAAATTCTTGCTCAGCCTTCTTTATACCTTGTTGAGTAAGAGTTGCAGATTTAGCCTTTAAATCTACTATATAATCATATTTCTCGTTATCTTCTTCCTGCTCATAATCTTTATCATCTTCTTCAATTATAACTTTGGCTTGTAATTTTTTTACAAAATAGTCAGCTTTTTGATATAAGTTAGAAGATTGTGCTCCTCTACCAGAAATTATAAGTGGTGTACGAGCCTCATCAATTAAAATACTATCGATTTCGTCAACGATTGCATATTTTAATTTTCTTTGAACTAATTGGTTCTTGTATATAACCATGTTATCTCTTAAGTAATCGAAACCAAACTCGTTGTTTGTACCATATGTAACATCACATGCATATGCTTCTTGTTTTTGCTTTGGATTCATTCCAGCAATAACAAGTCCAACAGAAAGTCCTAAGAATCTGTAAAGATTTCCCATCCACTCGCTATCTCTTTTTGCTAGGTAGTCGTTTACAGTAATAACGTGAACTCCTTCTCCTGTAAGTGCATTTAGGTAAACTGGGAGTGTTGCTACAAGTGTTTTTCCTTCACCTGTTTTCATTTCTGCAATTCTTCCTTGGTGAAGTATAATACCACCAATTAATTGTACATCGAAATGACGCATTCCTAAAACTCTTCTAGATGCTTCTCTTACAACTGCAAATGCTTCTGGTAAAATGTCATCCAATGTTTTTCCGTTCTTCAATTGTTCCTTAAAGTATGGAGTTTTTGCAACTAATTCGCTATCAGATAATTCCTTCATAGCTGGCTCTAAACTGTTTATTTTTTCAACAATAGGCCTTACTCTTTTTACTTCTTTTTCACTGTATGTTTTAAATAATCCCATGAATAATTCATCCTTTCAAATTTATGTAATACAAGGCAAAATAGGTTACATTTTGCCATTTTTTAACTTTGTTATAGTTTACGTGGTTATTATATAACTAAATATGGCATTTAGCAAGTAAAATCGTAATAAATTATTAAAATATATAATAAAACAGAGCACACTTTAAGGCTCTGTTTTTATTCATCTTTATAAAGTTGCAGATGTTGGTACATAACTCTCATCTGGCGGATATACATACTCATCATTTGGTGTTTTTGTTTCTTTTATTTTTTCAATTTCTATAACTGGAATTTCTCCGTGGTATTCCCCTTTTGTTATTGTTCCTTCGATTTCTACCCAGCATCCATCTTTGTATTTTTCTGCACCATTCAAGTGACACAAAAATCCTACCACAACTGCCTGCAAATCTGGAGAAACAATCATCTGCCTTGCAAGCACAAATTGGTCATTCGAAAAATCATATAATCTGTACACAAATCCTACAAATTTAATTTTTTTACCAATATACTGGTTCATATTATCATGAACTGTTTTTAGTACATTTGTATAATTAGACGCAGATATAGTATTTATTTCACTTTGTGGAATTCCTTCACTCTTTGATGTTATTCTTTCATTTGAATTAATTATATTTATTACTCCTATTGCAAACATTATAAATATTAAAATTGTTAAAATAACAAATACTATTTTAAATATCATTTTACCATTTAGCTTAAAATTGCGAACATACATCTTTCAATCCTCCCATAAGAATTGTTCTTCTTATGGTACATACTATGAAAGATATATTGCTTTTATGAATAATCTCTTGAGAATATAGATTTTACAACTCCTTTGTCGAGCATACTGCTGAATATATTTTTTAAGATTATTAAAGCTATTGGACCAATAAACAAACCGATTACTCCAGATATTTTAAATCCAGTATACATTGCAATTAATGTAAATATCGGATGGATTCCAATATGATTGCCTACAATTCTTGGTTCTATAAATTGTCTTACAACAGACATTATTATCCATAGCACAAATATACTAATTGCAAGTCTTATGTCTCCATTACATGCTGTGATTATTGCCCATGGTAACATTACACTGCCTGAACCGAATATTGGGAGTGCGTCTACAAATCCAATCCCCAGTGCATACAGCAATGGATATGAAACTTTCATTCCAGTTAGTTTGAATATATAGAGTCCAATTAACGAAATTATGAATGACACCAATACTAATATTGCCTCAGCTTTTAGATACCTACCTAACACTTCTATTATTTCTTTCAGATGTTTGTAAATTTTCTTTACCCACATTTCGGGTAAATGGTGTTCAAGTTGGTCTATCATGTATACTTTATCTGTACAAATAAAGTACAGTGATAAAAATGTTACAGCCAAATACACTCCAATAGTTGGAATCGACGTAATCCATTCTAGTACACCTTTTAAGAATGAATTTAGCCATAATACTGCTGTATTTAGAAGTTCTGTTGCAGACCTTTCAATAGCCGTAACAACATTTCCTGGAATGTTCAACTTTTTTAAGTTTTCACTGCCAAGAAATTTTTGTATCATCTGGCTCGCATTTGTAAAATACGTTCCCAAATTATCTAATAAATTTGAGCCTTCCGAAACAAGTGTTGCAATCCCCCAGGTTAATAATCCAAGAATTATTCCTAGCACAACTACAATTACTATAATTGCACTTGTTTTTCGTCTAAATTTACATTTTCTCATAAGCAGTCTGATAGCTGGCTCTAATAAAAGAGAAATTACAAAGGCAATTAGAAAAGGCATATAAAAGAAAGCTAGTTTAAAACTTAGGTAAATAGCTATGAGGCTTAATACCAATAAAACTAACTTTCTAAACACCTTTGTCCAATAATTCATATCAATTACCATAATAGCTCCTAATAAATAATATATTACTATTTTATGGTAATTTTCAAAAAGTATACGTTATACAATATAATTTATTTTCAAAATAAAACAGAAATACTTATTATTTTGAAAAACACGGGCAAGCTCGCCTTTTGAAGAGTCTGGAAGAGCTCCGACCAAGAGTGCCGTACGAAGTTTTAAAAATAATAAGTATTTCTGCATTAATATTAAAGTTGAAAAATTATAGAATTACTCTGCATTATGCTGGTCTGTTCCACAAATACATTCTATTGTATCACACAATTCTTTTTGGTCTACTGATTGATTTGCAGCTAAATCTCCTAATGTTAAAATGCCGATAACTTTGTTGTTTTGTGTTACAGGTATTCTTCTAATTTGTTTTTCAGACATTAATCTTTCAGCCTCTGTAATTTCGCAGTTTGGAGTACATGAGCATGGTTGTGTTGTCATTATCTCGCTAACTGTGGTCTTGCAAGTATCTTTATCGCATGCAACTGCTCTTAAAAGAATGTCTCTATCTGTTACAATTCCAACTAATCTGTTTGAATCATCGCATACTGGAGTACAACCAATATGGCATTCGCACATCATTTTAGCACAGTCCTGTACAGATGTGTTTGGCTTTACATAATTTACTTGATTACACATACAATCTTTAACTTTCATTTATATATCCACCTTTCAAAAAAATTTACAATATTATTATGCACATTTGAAAATTGAATATACAGTTTTATTCCTGCTTATTATTCCCATTTATTGATTAATTGATTCAATACCAAAATTTGAATAAACTCCCTTTTTATATCATTTTTGGTATTTTTTTCATTTAATTCTTCAAAAATTTCATCAGTAATTTGGTTAATTAAAGTTTTTGTTGGTTTTTGTGTAATTTTTTTGCATTTATTTATAACTATCGGATTAATTTTTAAGTATGACTCTGGATATAAATCTACCGTCTGTAGAGTTGGCTCTTTTATATTTATCTCACTTCTTGTATATGTATCTCCAATTATAGTTTTCATATACTCATCAGTATTTAACATATTTGTATCCTCCCTCGAACTATTCTGGAAGATATATTTTAATAATGTTCTTGCATTATTAAAACCTCCTCATATACTGTATTATATGAGAAGGTTTTTGTTTTGTTAATTTAGTTCGTTTACATACTGCTTGAATTTTTTTCCACGTTCTTCAAAATTTTTGAAGGCATCAAAGCTTGCACTTGCTGGTGATAATAACACTACATCTCCTGCTACAGCTTTTTGTTTTGCCATTTTAACGGCTTCTTCAAGATTTATACAATGTATAATGTCTATTTTTTTGTCTTGCATTTCACCTAGTGCTATAATTGTTGCATTTTCAATTTTTTCAGATGTTGGGCCAGTCAATATTAATGTTCCTACTTTTTGTGCTATTTTTTCTCCAATTTCCTTGTAATCTAATCCTTTGTCTGATCCCCCTGCTAGCAATACAATATTCTCATCAAAAGCATTCAAGCCGGCAATCGTACTAGCTGGGCTAGTTCCAATAGAATCATTGTAATATCTTACTCCATTTAGTTCTCTTACAAACTCTAATCGGTGTTCAACCCCATTAAAATTTTTTATTGCATTTAACTGTTGTTCTTGGGTAGCAACTGTTTCTGTTGCTGCAAGTGCCGCACAAATATTTTCGTAATTATGAATTCCTCTTAATTTTATTTCATCTTTTTTCAATAACTCTATGCATTTTCCATCCACGCAATGTTTTATCATCTGGTCAGCTCTGTCATACACATATCCATCTTTCAATTGCTTTGTACTACTAAAGAATACAGCTTTTCCTACTACATCTTTTGCAAAGTTTCTAGTAATATCATTATCTTTATTTAAAATTGTTATTCCATTTTTATTTTGATGTAAGAAAATATTTTTCTTTGCTTCTTGATACTCCTCATATGATTTATGTACATTCAGGTGGTCTGGAAACATATTTGTTACAACTGCAATATCAGGACTAACATCCATTCCCATTAATTGAAAACTACTTAATTCAAGCACAATTATATCGTCTGGTCTCATATCTTTTACATTAGTAAATATAGGCTTTCCAATGTTTCCTCCCAAGAAACAATTACGTCCTGTTTGTTTTAATATTTCATATATAATTGATGTAGTAGTGGTTTTTCCCTCTGTGCCAGTAACTCCTATAACCTTACATGGTGTAAGCTTTAATACCATTTCAATTTCAGAAGTTAATAACGCGCCTCTTTCAACTTCTTCTACAAACTCTGGTATTGTTGGTAATGCACTAGGAGATCTAAAAATTACATCATATCCATGTAGTCTAGATAAATTATCTTCTCCTATTTCAACTTCATATCTATATTTATTTATTTTTTCCATAATTTCATCTGATAAATTTCTTTTGTCAAATACTGTAACTTTCGCATTCTTATCATAGAAGTAATCTAGCAAAGGCACATTGCTAACACCCATGCCGATTATAGCAACCTTTTTACCATCTAAGAATTTATTAAATTCTTCTAACTTTTCATTTACAAAATCCATACTTAAACTCCTTTTTAGTTTTTCGCCCATTAGGGACGCCCCTTTGGGGGCGAAATATTTTATTGAGCAATCTTTTCTAATATTTTCATAGCCGATTCTTCTGCACTCTTGCATTCTGTTACATCAACATCAATTGTTTTGCTGTATCTCTTGTAGAAGCCGGCTTGCTCCTGCAACATATCTCTTTCTTCAATATGTTTTTTCAATTCTTCTCTTGTTATTGTTTCATCTTCATATTGATGCATTTTTCTATCTACTCTTGTATCTATATCTGCTGTTACGAAAAAATGATAATCTAGCTCAGGATAAATTTTCATTAAGTCTCTACCAGATATTATTAGATTATATTGCTTTTTATATGCATCTATTAATTTTCTTCCAAATATGTAGAATTTTGTGTTATCAGCATCTTTTGCAATTTTAGAAACTGCCATTGATGTTGTGTCTGATTGTAAACTTTCTTCGTTTATTTCTTTTCCATCAACATAAACAACACTTTCTCTATTTTCTATTTTCAATTCTACTTTTAGTATATCCATCATTTGCTTTATATCAATTGGTTTATCAGAATTATGCATTATTTTGCTCATGTCTATGCCAGAATTCATAAGTGCAAATACAATTCCTCTATATAAATTGCCACCATGTAATATTATACTATTAGGTATTTTGTCTAATAATTCCCTACAAATTGATGTTTTTCCAGCTCCTACAAAACCTTCTATTCCTATTGTTATATTATTTTCCATTTTTTTATTTTGTTCCTTTCCCAAGGCAAAAATTGTAAATATTTTTTGCCTTATTCTAATCTACATAGTAATTATATGTATTTTAACTAGATATGTCAATATTTTTTATTTTGTGTTATGTAAACACTTGTTTTTTTTACATTTTTATGATATAATTTTAAAAGTCGATTATTTTTAATAATTAAAGAGACATATAAAAAGGAGAAATTACTATGAATGAACAACAAAATTCAAAGTTTTGTATTCCTCGGCTTGACATGCAAGATATGGCTCAGTTTTATGAGCAAAAGAGGCACCTTGCAGTAGTTAATGCAGTGCCTTTGCTCCAGCAATGTATATCGTCCTCGTATACTCCGTCACCTCGTACACACTATGATCATTGGAACTCTGAGAACAGTTGGGTAGAGTATTTCCCGACTGTGACTTATATCTCAACGAACATGCTCATGAACAAGTTTGATAGTAGCTTGTACATGTGGCGCGAGCTTAATCCCACCTTAGTGCAACTTTTGTCACAAGCTAGCACTTGCGATATTGATGTAATCGCCAATTGGGTGAGGGGAGTAAATTACTATGCACCTATCGAGTTAATCGAACAGGCAAACAGTAGTGGAGATATTTGTCTCTTAGAAAAATAAGATATACAAACACCAATATCCCCTTCCTCTCTAAATAGAGTGGAAGGGGATACTGGTGTTATACTCTAAACTTCTTTAACAATCCCTCCAGCAATTCTCTTTCAGCAATTTCTTCTTTTTCAAGAATTGCTATTAATTCAGGATTATTCTTCTGCCAATTGGCATATCTGATATTCAAGGAATTAATTACTGCTTGACAATATATATAATCTTTCTTTACCTCTTTCTTTACTAGAACTTTATCTTCCCTTTTTGAATCTGGGTTTCTCGGAATTATAAATTTCTCTCTAAGCCTCTGTCTAATCACAACAGATGTTACATCTACCTCACCTGTAAAGATATTGATTTTAATTGACAATTTGGGTGCAATATTAAGAATACTACTAATATCTATTATATCTCCTTTATATTCTACCATAGTATCCTCTTTATACGTGTTAGTGTATCGTTTTTCACACCACCGTTTTACAGCTCTTGTTGTTTTTTTGTTAAATAAACATATCCATACAAATTCAACTGTAAGCTGAACAAACGCTTCAACCCATGCAGCCGTATATAATGTAACTATCAGCCAAAATGAATATTTTAATACTTTCCGCAACGTAATTTTTTGAATTATCATGATAATTGTCGTTAACATAAAATTGTTCCTCCATATAAAAACAGCTTAATGCTTACTTTTTCATTATACTACATTCAAAACATTATGTCAATCTTACTCTGATTTTTAAAAAATTTCTATTAATCTATTCAATTGATGTTTTACCAGTTTTCTTCGTTTAAATATATTATTTTTCCAAATATTTTGCTAAAAATTTTCCTGTATAACTATTTTCATTCTTCACAATATGTTCTGGTGTTCCTACTGCAATCACTTGTCCACCTTTATCTCCGCCTTCTGGTCCTAAATCTATTATGTGGTCACAAGTTTTTATTAAGTCTAAATTATGTTCTATTACAATTATCGTGTTTCCCGTATCTACAAGTCTTTGTAAAATGTCTACTAATCTATGAACATCTGCAATATGTAGTCCTGTTGTTGGTTCATCTAAGATATACAAGGTTTTCCCTGTTGCTTTCTTAGAAAGCTCTGTTGCCAATTTTACACGTTGAGCCTCGCCACCAGATAGTGTTGTTGAAGGTTGTCCTAGTTTGATATAACCTAATCCAACATCATACAATGTTTGAATTTTTGATTTTATTCTTGGTATTTTATCGAAGAATTCTAATGCTTCTTCAACAGTCATGTCTAGAACATCTGATATTGATTTTCCTTTATATTTTACTTCCAATGTTTCTTTGTTATAACGTTTACCTTTGCAAACTTCACAAGGAACATATATATCTGATAAGAAATGCATTTCTATTTTTAAGACTCCATCTCCAGAGCAAGCCTCACATCTTCCCCCTGGAACATTGAAGCTAAATCTTCCCTTATCATAACCTCTCATCTTTGCTTCGTTTGTGCCTGCAAATAAATCTCTTATCATATCAAACACACCAGTATATGTTGCTGGATTTGAACGAGGAGTTCTTCCTATTGGTGATTGGTCTATGTTTACTATCTTGTCTATATTATGAAGGCCTTTTACTTGCTTGCATTTTCCTGGCTTTTCATTAGAACCATTTAAATCTCTTGCAATCGTCTTATATAAAATTTCGTTTACAAGTGTTGATTTTCCTGAACCAGAAACACCTGTTACACATATAAATTGTCCTAATGGAAATTTTACTGTTATATTTTTTAGATTGTGCTCTGTTGCTCCAACTACTTCTATAGATTTTCCATTAGATTTTCTTCTTTTCTTTGGAACCACTATTTGTTTTCTTCCACTTAAATAATCACCTGTTATAGAACCTGGTGTATTTTTTACTTCTTCTGCTGTTCCTTGTGCCATTACATTTCCGCCATGCACACCGGCACCTGGTCCAATATCTATAATCTGATCAGCTGCATACATTGTATCTTCATCATGCTCTACGACTATAACAGAATTACCTAAGTCTCTTAGCTTCTTCAAGGTAGCAATTAGCTTATCATTGTCTCTTTGATGAAGTCCAATGCTTGGCTCATCAAGAATATATAGAACACCTGTAAGTCCTGCACCAATTTGGGTTGCAAGCCTAATACGTTGTGCCTCACCACCAGATAAAGAACCAGCTGGTCTCGAGAGCGTTAAATAATCAAGTCCAACATCTATTAAAAATTGTAAACGTTTATTTAACTCTTGTAAGATCTGTTCTGCAATCATTGCCTGGGTTGGTGTAAGCTCTATGTTATTTATATATTCTTTTATTTTATCTATTGACATATCTGTAAGTTCTTTTATGTTTAAATCTCCAATTTTTACAGATAAACTTTCTTTTCTTAAACGTGCTCCATGGCATGCAAGACAAGGAGATTCGCTCATGTACATCTCGTAAAAACTTCTCATACCATTAGATTTTGTTTCATTATGACGTCTTTCAAGGGTTGGAATTACGCCCTCAAATGGAGTAGAATATTTTCTGGTTCCGGCAGCAGATGTATATTCAAAATCAATTACTTCATCTCCTGTACCATATAGAATTTTATTTAAGAAATCCTTTGGTAATTTTTTAATTGGAACATCTTTAATTTTAACTCCATAATGTTTTGCAATACTCTCAAAGTACATCTTAGCCATAGTATCGCCTTTTTTCATGGTGCTAGCTCCGAAAGCTTTTACACCATCATATAGTGTCTTATCTTTGTCCGGAATTATTAAATCCTCATCAATTCTCATTAAATAGCCAATACCAGTACACTCTGGGCAGGCACCAAATGGATTGTTAAAAGAGAACATTCTTGGTGTTAATTCTTCAAAGCTAATGCCACAATCTGTACATGCGTAATTTTGAGAATAGATTTTTTCTTCTTGGTCTGGCACATCTATTGTAACTAAGTTGTTTGCGTATTTCATTGCTGTTTCAACAGATTCAGTTAATCTTGCACGAATTCCTTCTTTAATAATTAATCTGTCTACCACAACATCAACATTATGTTTCTTCTTTTTATCAAGAGTAATTTCATCTTCTCCAAGTTCATACATTTGGCCATCTATTCTTACTCTGATAAAGCCTGCTTTTTGATAATCTTCTAACTGTTTTGTAAACTCGCCCTTTCTTCCACGTACAACAGGAGCTAGAACTTGAAGTCTTGTTCCTTCTTCAAGCTCTAAAATATTATCAACAATCTGGTCAATAGTCTGCTTTTCAATTTTCTTACCACAGTTTGGACAATATGGCACTCCAATTCTTGCATATAATAAACGCAAATAATCGTAAATTTCTGTAACCGTTCCAACTGTAGAACGAGGGTTCTTAGATGTAGTCTTTTGGTCAATAGAAATAGCAGGTGAAAGTCCTTCAATAGACTCAACCTCAGGTTTCTCCATCATACCTAAGAATTGCCTTGCATAACTAGACAAACTCTCTACATATCTTCTTTGTCCTTCTGCATACAAAGTATCAAAAGCAAGTGAAGATTTTCCGGAACCCGAAAGTCCTGTAACAACTACCAATTTATTCCTTGGAATCGTTAAATCTATATTCTTTAAATTGTGTTCTTTTGCACCTTTTATAATAATATTATCATTCATTAAAATCATCCTTTAACAAAATTTTGCACTGTTATTATAGCACATTTATAGTGTCTTTTCAATAGTTTTACAAACTTTTGTTCTTTTAATGTTTTATAGATTGATGTAAATTTCAAATTTGTATTCTAATATATGAGCTAAGACTGTAATATAAAACGTACAATTTTTTCTCCGTCCACATTTTGTACATATATATTTAAGAAGTGTACTTCTTTTCCGAAGCACACTCCTGTTATTTTTTATTTAGTTTTAATATTGTTTACAGTATTGTTCATAATTTTGTTGTAATTTTTCATAGTTTTCTTGTGATACTGTTATCTTTAATTTAATAGAATTTAGATTCTCATAGTCAATAAGTTTTTTGTTTTTTATATCCTGTAATATATTTTTATACAACATATATCTATTTGTGTCATATGTTACAAGACAATACTGATAGCTTTCGTCATTAGAATTTTTTCTATTTTCTATTTCTAATTCAGGCTCTATTCCATCCAAATAATTGATCTCAATGTTTACTGTGTTTATAGAATTATCTATAATATATTCGTACTCATAATTTTTCGTTATCCATAGATTATCAGACATTGGAATTTCTTGTGATAATATTTTATATTCATTATATTGATTTGTTGAAACATGTTCGAAATTTAGGTATGACCCTATTGCTATTCCTGCTCCTACCCCGCAGGTTATCAAACCTATTATTGAAATTATAAATATTTTCTTAAAATGCTGTTCTTTATCTACAATAAAATTAAATACTAATTCCATAAAGCTATAAAGAATTAAGGCTATACCAATTCCAACAAAAGCAATTCCCGCGAATATATTTCCATATATAATATGGTACAATGAAACTACTGTGACACCCACATCAAACACAAACCCTACTACCACTGAAATTGCAATAAAAATCATAAATAACTTTATCATTATTACAATGATTTTTTCAATTACTTTTAGAAAAGCTGGACCAGAATGTTTTGGATCTCTAATAATTATTTTTTCTTTTGGCTTTTCTTCATAGTGTTTATTTTCTGTCTTTTCAATAGGTTCTTCAATACTCTTCTTCGTAGTATTTTGATCCTCTATTGTTACATAATAATCTAGATACCTAATTTTTAGTAAATGAATAAAAATTACTCCTCCAACTGCAATCAATATAAGCGTAATTACTTTGCTTAATATTTTCCATAATATAGGTAATGGAAAAATTCCATAAATTATGTATTCTAAAAGTTTCATAATTAATAACCCAGATAGCAACAAAATTAGAATTATAAATACCATTTCAAATATAAATTTAATTTTTTCTTTAAACCTCATGCTAACAAACATATTATATAGTTTTGTTATAAAATTTAAAAAGTCTTGCATGCATACATTTAAATCAATCTTGTTTTTCGAACCTTCTATTGAAGTATTTCCTATTGAACCATCATCCATTAAATCTTCCAAGTGGCAATTTAATATTTGGCACATTTGTAGCATTTTTTCCATATCTGGATAAGAATTGCCAGCCTCCCATTTTGAAACTGCTTGTCTAGATACGCCTAATTGTTCTGCAAGTTGTTCCTGCGATAAATTATTGTTTTTTCTTAGTTTTGGTAATTTTTCACTAAATCTCATTTTTCTCACCTCCACCTAAATTATAGAGCAAATAAATAAAGTTGCACCACCAATTTTCATTATCTTTTTGTAAACTTTCAGTTGCATTTTATCTTTTGCACTATTTTTTAGTATAAATAGGTGTCTAATTGTTGTATTTTTAATAATTTACTCTTCAATTAGTTTGCAATATTCTTCTACAATCTTTTTAGCGTGTCTACGATCTCCATATAAGCAATCTATGTATTCTGGAGCTTTTTCTTCTTCATAGCATTCTTTCGTAAATCCATCTATGTATTCAACATATTCATCAACTCTGTTTTCTTTATCAATCATCCAAGGTTTCTTTGGATATATAAAGTGAATTACAGCTAAGTCATCCATCGAATATTCTTGAAAGTTTACATAGTACTCTAGATATGGAAAGAATATATTATATTTATTTTTTAGATGTAACTCAGGTTTATTTTTCCACTCATGGTCATATTCCTGCAATATATCTTGATCCCCTATTGCATCTCGTTTGTCTATTATTGTTTTTATTATTTCTTTAAATTTTTCAATTTGACCTTTTTTAGGCTCTACTACAATAACACCAGATGTAAGTTCTAAGCATCTGCATGTTAAATTTGGACCATAATGTTTATCTATTACAGCCGACATATGTGGTTTATCAAATAAACAATCTATGTTTTGTCTTACATAAATGTCGCTATCTATAAATACAATTTTTTCGAAATCTGTTAGTTCAAAAATATTTAGTTTATCAAAAGTGTAATTCCATCTATTCTTTGCCCTTGACCTGTTTCTATCTATTATTTCTTGAGGCAAGTCAACTTTTTCTCTTCTTATAGTTTTTATACCTTTTTTATTTAAGTTTTCTTCTATCTCTTCAGAAATCTCGTTGCTAAGTAATGCATATAATGGATATTTAGAATGCACATTTTTTAATGCTCGATTTAGTGCAATAACTCCTGGTAAATAATTTTCTGTTGATAAAGTCGTAAAATAAGCCTTCTCTCCCATATTCTCTCCTCTTTTCGCCCAAAAAGGGGCGTCCCTATTGGGCGATTACAAGTTTTTTATTATTTTCAGTAATTGTTTTTTTCAACTTTTTCCAAACAACTTGTACATGTTGAAAATCTTCATAATCTTGTTTTACATTTGAATTATATTTTTCTAGGTCTTCCAATAAAATGTTAAAGTCTTTATCTTTAAACATTTTATTCATTGCTGGAATGCCTCTCTTTAAATTTTTAATTGTTTTCTTTATTTCTTTTTCATAATTTTCTCTATTAGTTGCATACAAATATAAAGGTCTGTATTTAATCCAGCCTCTAGCCACCTTATAAAATCTCTGTTCAACGCTTTTATCGTTCGATTTTGTTTTATCTATTTTCCTTGGATACTTTCCTTCTAAAACATTATTAAATTTTATAAATGGGTCATGAAAATGATAAACCGGTACGCTTACCACTTTGTTTTCATTCAATAACAAAGAAAAGAATGCATCTTCTCCTCTTGCCCCTTCCGGATTATAAAATGCCGGAATTTTTTCTAAATGTTTCAAGTTTAGGCACAATGGAGATCCCAATATACGTTTATGCGTTCCTTGGATTTGTATTTCACTCACAGTTTTCTTTTTCATTAATTCTTCATCAGCATAGGCAATTCCATCATTTTTTGACAAATATTCTTTAACATCTTTCCACGTCATAAATTCATTTTTTACAGCCTCTATAAAAGACTTTATTCTACGCTCATGAAATGGATTTTTTAATTCCATATATGGAAGTGGCGAATTATATCCGCATCTATGTCCGAAAGTAATATCAGCATTTTCTATGTTCTCCAAATGCCCTAATATATTATTTTGTGCCTTCCATTTAATGTTTTCGTTCGTATTATTCTTAATACATGCTACTGGGTATTCGTCATCATCCCAGTATAAAAAATAATCAATTCCATTAATTACCGCATTATATAGCAGTGTATTCCTTGCTTTTGCATAGCCATAGCCGAAGAATAAATTGGCTTCGTCCATAGTTATTATTTTCTCTTTAACTAATCCTGATTTTTGCTCCTCTATTAATTTTGGAGTTATATGAACAATTTTTATATCTTTATGTACCTCTGGTAATATTTTATAAAAATCTTCTTCTCTAGATTCTTTTTGGTAACTTAAATCATACAATATGAATATCGTTAACTCAACCTCTCTATCAAACTTTTTAGTTTGATTTAATAAATGCTTATATGTGTTGTTTATAACAGCGCAAACATTCGGTCTGCCTGACACAAATCCAATTCCAAATTGTGCCTTTTCTTCCATATTCTATTAATACAGCTCCTTCACGTTATATTTTGCTTTTGCAATTATATCATACTTTTCGTTTAATGGCAATATTTTCTAGTTTTATTATGGTGTTTTTTAATATGTCGGAGGCTGTTTTTTTATTATTATAACTTAATTTCAATATTCTTCATTTCATCATCTATATGCATTTTTTTATAGGTTACTTTACAAGTATCTAACAATTTTCTAGATGCTATATTATTTTCGGAATTTGCATATTTATCAGATAAATATATTACTTCTTTAATTCCAGATTGAATTATCATTTTTGCACATTCGTTACATGGAAATAAATCCACATAAATTTTAGCACCTTCTAAGTCTTTTCTACTTCCTCTATAATTTAATATTGCATTCATTTCTGCATGGCATACATATGGATATTTTGTATTCAAATTGTCGCCTTCTCTATTCCAAGGAAACTCGTCATCATTAAAACCGTTTGGAGTTCCATTATATCCAATTGATAAAATTCTATTATCTGCACCAACAATGCATGCACCAACTTGAGTTGATGGGTCCTTACTTCTCATCGCAGATAATTTGGCTATTGCCATAAAATACTCATCCCAGCTAATATAATTACTTCTTTTCTTATTTTTATCTTCCATTACATCCTCCATATATATAAACGGTAAATTTTTAATTTGGTCACATACGTATATTAAAATTATTTTTTATATTATATCATTCGCCCAAAAAGGGGCGTCCCTATTGGGCGATTTCAAATGGCATATGTTTCACCAGTTTATTATAGCATTCTCTACAAACTGGTATATATTCTGCATCTCCAACCATTATGTCTGTATCTTTTTTTCCTTTATAATATGTAAATATTGCTTCTTCACTCTTGCAAACTTCGCATATAGATGTCATCATTTCAATATTATCTGCAATACACATTAAGTCGCCCATCTTTCCAAAAGTTTTCTTTTCTGATGTTAAATTTAAACCTGCTATATAAAATTTTTTTCCTTCTGCGGCCATTTTATCTATTGTTTGAATATTTCCTTTTAAAAATTGAAATTCATCAATAAAATATGAATCCGCATCATATTTTTCAAGTTCGTCTATACTTTGAATGTTTATAGCATTTATTGAATTTCCTGCTCTAGTTGATATTACCGCATCCCCCGCTCTATTATCTAATAATGGTTTAAATACCTTAATGTTCTTTCCGGCAATTAATTGTCGCTTTAATTCATTAAATATTTTCTGACTCTTGCCACATTTCATTGGTCCTGTATAAACATTAATAATTCCCATTACTATTACTCCTCCATTTATGTGAATAAATTTTATATTTTTGCTGATGAATACTATATATGTAATTTAGATATTTATCAAGTGTTTTATCGAAAATTATTAATTTGTAATAATGTGTAATATTTTGTAATAATATAAAATTGAAAAAGTACTAGTTCATATTTTATAAAATCTTACTTCATTCCTCTGTTTGGCTTTTTATAAACCCTTACAAAGTATGTTTCAAATTTCCCATGAATTAGTACTTTTATTACTATATCTTAAAATTCTATTTTTTCTTGTAACCAATTTTCTATTTCTGTTATATCAATTCTTACTTGTTCCATTGTATCTCTATCTCTAATTGTTACTTTGTTGTCTTCTAAGGTATCGAAGTCTATTGTTACACAATATGGTGTACCAATTTCATCTTCTCTTCTGTATCTTTTTCCAATGCTTCCAGCCTCATCATAATCGCACATAAATTTCTTTGATAAATTTTCATATACCTCTTGTGCTTTTTCCGATAATTTTTTTGATAAAGGAAGTACAGCTACTTTATATGGAGCAAGTGCTGGATGTAAGTGTAATACAACTCTTGAATCTCCTTCACCTAAGTCTTGTTCTTCATATGCGTTACATAAGAATGCTAAAGCAACTCTGTCACATCCTAATGATGGTTCTATAACATATGGAATGTATTTTTCGTTTGTCTCTAAATCTTGATATGATAAATCTTGTTTTGAGTGTTCCATGTGTCTTGATAAATCATAATCAGTTCTATCAGCAATTCCCCATAATTCTCCCCATCCAAATGGGAATGCAAATTCTATATCTGTTGTAGCTTTGCTGTAGAATACAAGCTCTTCTGGACTGTGGTCACGAAGTCTTATATTTTCTTCTTCCATTCCTAAATCTAATAAGAACTTTTTGCAGTAATCTTTCCAGAATTTAAACCAATCTAAATCTGTTCCAGGTTTGCAGAAAAATTCAAGTTCCATCTGTTCAAATTCACGTGTTCTAAATGTAAAGTTTCCAGGTGTAATTTCGTTTCTGAAAGCTTTACCAATTTGGCCAATTCCCATTGGAAGCTTTCTTCTTGTTGTTCTCATTACATTTTTGAAGTTTACAAATATTCCTTGTGCTGTTTCTGGTCTTAAATAAATTTGAGCTGTTGAATCTTCTGTAACTCCTTGAAATGTTTTAAACATTAAATTGAATTTTCTTATATTAGTAAAATTTGTTTTTCCACAATCTGGGCAAGGAATTTTATTGTCATTTATGTAATTTACTAGTTGCTCATCAGTCCAACCGTCTGCAACTAAATCTTTTCCATTTTCATGAGCCCATTCTTCAATTAACTTATCTGCTCTATGTCTTGTTTTGCATTCTTTACAGTCAATTAATGGGTCACTGAAGCCTGCAACATGTCCTGTTGCAACCCAAGTTTCTGGGTTCATAAATATTGCTGCATCAAGCCCAACATTGTATTTGTTCTCTTGAATAAACTTCTTTCTCCATGCAGCTTTAACATTATTTTTTAATTCTACACCTAAAGGGCCATAATCCCATGTATTTGCAAGACCCCCGTAAATTTCAGAGCCTGGATATATATATCCTCTATTCTTGCAAAGTGCTACTATTTTTTCCATACTTTCAATCATAATTTATACCTCTTACATAGCTAAAAAATTAGCGCATTTTGCCATTAATACTACCACTTAATAGTAGATATGTCAAGGAGTAGAGCATATTTTTTCATATACCCTACTCCTTATATTGCAATTATATTTTAGGATTTCCGCATTAAATTCTTATAACATATTCTTGAAGCTATATAGCTATCTAATGAAATTTTTCCTTCTTTCAATAAATAAAATCTTTTTTTCATTTTCCTTCTTACAGTACGTCTTTTTGCATACTGTCCATAAAGGTTCCTTCCTAAAAAGCATATGTTTTCATTACACGAATAAATTCTAGTTTTTCCATTAAGTGTTAATTTTTCTTTTTCTAAAAATTTTTTTATCTTTTCCAAACAAACTTCCAAATACTCTTTAGACTCTGAAAATAATAAAAAATCGTCTTGATATCTAATATATCCTTTTATTTTTAATTCTTCTTTTATAAAATGGTCTAAATCATTTAAATAAAAGATTGCTAAAACTTGACTTGTCATACTACCAATTCCAATTCCAGTAGAATAACTATCAATTACATTAAATACAATTTTTAAGGCTCGAGGATCCTTGATTCTTCTTCTAACTTTCTTTTTTAATATCTTATGGTCGATACTCAGAAAGAAACGACTTATATCACATTTTAGCATAAAATATTTTTCATTCTTTGCAGCAAATTGTCTTCTATATCTTTCAAGATACTCTAATGCCTTTTTGGTTCCCATTCCTGGTCTGCTAGCCACATTAAATGGAACCAAACATGGAAGAATTGCTGGATATAATATCTCTCTTGCAATTAAATGATTTACAATTTTATCTTTCATTCCTTGGCTAACAATAGTTCTTTGTTTTGGTTCATAAATTATAAATACATTATATTTGCCCACAACATATCTCTCATTTTTAAGTTCTTCATAAATTGTTCTAATTATATTTTCGGCATTATTCTGTAACTTATAAACTTGTCTTTTATTTTTAGTGTTACGCATTACCTCATAATAACAAGCTTTTATGTTTTCTGCTTTGTATATATTCTCATATAAATTATTAAATCTTTTCAATTATTCCCTCTTTTAGATAATTTTTATACTAAATTGCTTTTCTCCAGCCAACTAAACATTTTGAAATATTGTCTAATTGAAGTCTCAACTTATGAATCATTTTATTTGAAATCATTTTGTCTTTTTCAATCATATGTAACAAAAAATATAAAGTTTTTACTTTACTAACAGCTTCATCCGCCATCTGTTTTTTATATTTTTTATTGTGACTATAATTTCCAGAGCTAATTTTCTCTAATAATTCAAATGATGTTTCTACTAATTTATTTTTTATAAGTTCATGCTTTCTCGGGAAATTTGCTATGTCTTCGTATACTTTGTCTATATACTCATATGTATAGTTTAATAGTTTGAATTTCTCTTCCATTATAAATCCAAAAATGTTACTATTAAAATCGCTATCTGTACTTATATTTTTCCATTCGATGCTATTTTCTGAAATTTCGTATTTTTCTTTATATTCTTCTTTTTTCATTTTTTATTTTCCAATTTTCCATTATTTTTTTCTTTATTTCTTTTACAATAATCATCTATACATCTTTCAATATCATATATAAGGTACATTATTTCACCACTATCTGAATTATTTCTTAAAAATTCATTTATACTTTTCATTTTGTAAATAATTCGTTTATAGTACAACCCCTTTTGATAATAAAAATCGTATTTATTATCTTTAAATTGTTTCATATGTGTGATTTTATAATTTTGCATTTTATCAATAATAATATAATTTATATGATAATAATCTAATACACTTACTATTTCCTGAAGTTTATATGATGGTACGCCACTGTAGGACGTAAAGATTTTCTCTTTCTTCGATTTTTTTTCATCATCTTCGTTGAAGCATTGCATTTTTCTCAGCGTTTTTGAAACACGAAAATTACGATATCTTATTTTTTGTTTCATTATGTACCCAAAGACTAATGCATCTTTTCCATATGCATCATAAAAACTTTTTTCTCTGTTTTCCGACATATTTTTTACTACTACAACAAAATTTTTAAACTGCTTATTTATTTCAAATTCAACAGTTTCAGACATTTTTAACTCCTAATTTAAAATTTTATAAAAAAGAACCACTCACATTTTTAAGTGGCGAGACAATTTTAGAGATTTATCCCCTTCGACATTACAATATATTATTGAATTACTACTAACAAAAAATCTCATCCATCTTTTCTTTAGGGTATTTACAAAAGTTTATTAAGAGATTGCTATTTACTATATTTTCTCCTTAATTTAAGTCACTTCCTGTCCCATTATTAATGGGAGAACTTAGAAAATAAAATAATAATAACTTTTCTTTTTTTATGTTACTAAATATTTTGTCAAACTTTCTTTTAGTGTAAATACTTACAAGGACATAGGTTTGTTTCTATAGCTTCTGATGTGTAACTTTTAACTACAAACAACTAAAAAAACAGCCGAGTAATTAGGTTGGCACATCGAAAGTTTTATAGAATCTGCAAGACTGGGCGGAGACCGCGACAATTAGAGTTCGTGTTGGTGTTAGAGTTGAACAAGTTACTGGTGTTGATTGAGCTACCTGACACATAGCGTAAGTTGAAGTTACTGTTGTTCCAATTCGCATTGACGCAGCGCGACGAAAGCCAATTCAACGAAATTCCTAGCCATTAACAACCATGCCCTACATTATTTTCGTACTCGTTTATATAATCTTCTATTTTTTCTAGTATGCTTGAAAAATCTCTCTTACCACACAATTCATCAAGCTTACTCGTAATTTCATTTATTTTCATTTTTTCCATACAATATTTTTTTGAAGCTTCATATCTTCTCTTATATGTATTTAATTTTTTAAAATCTTTAAATATGTCATGTTTATTTTTTACTTTTATTACATAATTAATTTTCTTATCTTCGAGGTCTAACAAAACCTTATCAAGTGAATTTCGAGGGAAGCCCGTATTTATCACATATTCTTCCTTATCATCCAATGTTATATATAGTTTATTTTTTATTTTGTATTTGAATATATAACATAATATGTATGCATCTTTTCCATAAACATTATAAAAACTTCCACTTAACACTAACAATATAGAATCAGGATAATTTTGATGATATTCTGTTTCCATATCTCGTATAGTTTCATATCTTAACATTTGATACCTCTTTAATTATAATATTCACAATAACATCTGTACAGAGCCACTCCCAAATGTCCAAGGCCATTTATGGAGCAGACTCTACACTTCATAATTCATCTCTTGGTTCTGTTTATATTTTTTTGGATATTGGACTATTTAGAAACTTGCAAGACTGGGCGGAGACCGCGACAAAGAGAGTTCGCGTAGGCGTCAGAGGCGAACAAGCCACTGGTGTTGATAGAGCTACCTGACACATAGCGTAAGCAGAAGCTACTGCTGTACCAATACGCACTGACGCAGCGCGACGAAAGCCAATATTCTTTTTCTGCATTAATTCTTGCAGTATTTCTATTTGCTCCTCCCCAATAAGCGTTATATATAACCTTTAGTCCTGGATCTGCATTGTATTTTTCATATGCATATGAATTTTTTTGATCATTTGATACAAATGAGTTTGTTCCTGAATTACTTAAAATATATGAACTTATCTTTGCATCCGAATATCCTTTACTTGGATTACTTGTGTTTAAATTTTCTCCTCCTTCATACTGTGTAAATAGTGTTGGTGCCCATCTATTATTGGTTGATGTTATTTTATTTGGTGCTGTACTATCATTTGCGTTTGTTGACCATACACCTCCATATGAACCATTACTTATTTTACTTTCATCCATAAAATCTTCATATTTTGCATTTCTTGCTAATACTACTTTTACTTTTTTCGTTGATCCATCACTTAGTTTTATTTCTGTTAGATTTCCATATAAATTATTGCATACTGTATCTATTGCTAATACTCCGTTATTATATCCGGCTGCTCCTGTTAATCTTACCTGCAAATTTGTTGCTCTATCTGCTATATAATAATCATAATTCTTCGTATCAAAATTTCCTGTTAGTGCATCATATCCACCATCTGTCAATTTTGTCCATGTCATGCTTGTTTCTATTGTTGGTAAGCCTGAATCTATTTTCTTAATTGATTTAATATCTACTCCTAATAGACTTGCAATTGAATCTGCTTTTACATATCCATGTGCATCTGCTCCTGTTTTTCCTTTATAAAATGGATCTGTTGTTACTGTTGTACCTACTGTTTTGTTTGAAATAACACTTCCATCTACTGTTATTACTGGACGTAGTGCACAATTATATGTGTAATTTGATCCAGACGTATTAAATCCATTAACTTGAAATAAATTGTAATTAGTATATGCTCCATCCGTTCTTATATAGTTTATTGCATAACATTCGTATGCTATATTTTCTGAATATTGCACTTTTCCACCCTGTGAATCATAACCATACCATGTCTGTCTTGATGCTAACCAATAATTATTTCCCGTGTTCCTTATATCTTCTGATATTTTACTTGTTGCAGATTTTATACTCCTTATTGTTGGAGAAGTACTTGCCAAAAGCATATTTGTATTGCTTGCCTGTGCTCCAGAGGTCACACCTGCATCTATATAATTACTAATCTGTTCAGTTGAATATCCATCATTTTCTACATCTTTTGTATTTATAACCGGTTGTATTTTTTGTCCCTGTTCATATTTTCTATTTAACTGATATACTACATTATAAAAGTCTGTAAGATTTGCACTTCTTGCTGATTTTACTTTCTGTCCATTTATTTCTAAATTTCCATATAACTTTGAGCATATTTCATTAAGCGCTTTTGCTCCATTTGTATATCCATTTATTCCTGATAATGATACTTCAAATCCTGTATTGTTGTTTGCTATTAAGTTCACTGATCCATCATTATTTACACTTAAAACCTTCCAACCTAGATCTTCTGTCTCTAATTCTCCGGCTTCTACCATGGCTATTCCTGGTACGTCTTCATTGTTATTATCTAAAACTTGCTTTATATGTCTATTTACTCCGTTACCATCTGTTTTTCCTAAATATTCAAATGTGTAATCTTCTAAGTTTACAAGATATTTGTATCCTTTATAAGCAACTTGGGCATATCCGTCTCCATTGTTTAAAAAGTCTTCTATCCCATCATTTCCTACATTTGAGCTTAAATAATCCGCTAGTCTAAAATTTTCACCGTCTACATTGGCTAATCTCAGCCCCGTTAAATACATACTCATACTTTCCGTTGCACTAGATTCGTCTGTTTGAGCAGCAGCCTCTTGAGCTTTTTTGATTATTCCATTTTCTCCTAGTACTAAATTAAGACTTACACCAGCCAAAATTAATAATACAACAACTGTTACAACCAATGCAACCAATGTAATTCCTTTCATCTTTCTTGTTTTGTTCCTTAACATCTTTCTTCTCCCTTCCTTATATTGGTAAAATCATATAACAAAAACGAAACATATAAAAAACGCACTTTATGATTAATTATAACTAAAATAGCAACAATAGCCTGTTTTGATTAAAACAGACTTTTGTCGCTATTTATTATATTTTTCACTAAAGAATACGTATGTACAGTTTCAATGCATACAGCAATTATGTTTTTCATATTTTCTCCTTTGTTTTTCGTTTTATTACAGCTATTATGATATATCAACGCATATGGTTTGTCTATTGGTTATATAGCCAGTTTTTTCGAAAAAATATGGTTTTACGTATTATTCTTTATTACTAATATGTATGTTTTCTATTTCTCCTTTCAGTTCTCTTGATATTATATTTTGTATTTGAGCTATTTGCTCTTCTTTCAATTCCTTTGCCTTCACAATTATGCTTATGCTATCTCCATTTATAAATATTATTAAATCTTGAAAGCCCTTGTTTTTTATTAGATTTTCCGCTATCATTATTGCATTTCGTGTATCATTTATTTTCTTTATTTCATTTTCTGAAATCTCCTTCTGAGTTTCTGATATTTGATTATTGCTCAATATTTTTTGATAGCTTTCTAGCATTTGTGAATACATCTTATCTCGTTCAAGTCTTAGTTCTGCAAAATATTGGTCTCCACTAGTTTCCGTTACAGTTGTTGATGTATTTATTTCATTTTGAACGATATTTTCTTTAGACTCTGTATTTTGATCATTTGATTTTATTTCATCCTTTTTTTCTTCATTTTTTGCAGAATCATCAATAATATTCTGTACCTCATCATTCTTCTCCAAATTATTGTCATCTGCAACATTTGCGCTCACCAATGTTGCGTCTCCAATTCCTGCATATTTTTCCGAATCTGTTAATGCTGCTGTTTCTAAAGCTTGTTTCTCGTTGCTCGTGTAGTTCATGTAACCTGCAGCAATCAGCATTATTGCTATAACAGAAATTATAATTTGATTTTTCTTTAAAATCTGTTTCATATTCACAATCTCCTCTTATTTCCATATTTTTTTAATCTTTCATCTCAAAAACTTGTATTTTATATGTAGCTAGTCCAGTAACCGCTTCTACCGCCTGCACTATACTTGTTTTTATGTTTGCGTCATTTGCTCCCTGCGCAGTTATTATCGCACCTTCTATTTTAGGATTTATCACGCTTTGAGTTATTGGTGTTTTCGTTCCGTTCTTGTCTTCATATATTACATCTTTCTTCATAGTACTTTCATTCACAGTTCTTGTGCCTCCGCCAGAATCGGTTTCCTCTGTTGTACTAGTGCTAGAATCCTCATCATACATCGGTATAATCTGGCTAGTTTGTGAATATGTGATTAATACTTTTGTTTTTCCGACCCCTTTTATATTTGATAATATGTTCTCCAATTTCTGTTCCATTCCATTTTCTTCAGTTACTGTCGTCTGTGTTTCATTTTCTGTCGTGGCAAGTTTTTTATTTGTATCTGTTGTTACATTGTCTTTTTTCTTATCTCCGCTCCAAATATAGTTAATTGCTACAATTGTTACTATCATTATAATTATGAGTACAACTAAATTTTCCATTTTCTTTTTGCTATTGCTATTCCCTTCGCTACTTTTTTCTTTAATTTTTTGAAGTTTTTCCTTAAACATCTTTCTTTATTGGCACTAAAAGTGCGCTCCTCCTTTAAGAAATATTAATGTTCTTTTTATCTATGTCATAAGTTTCGCTTATGTAATCTTTTACTTCTTGTTTGTCATCATCACTTAATGTTTTACTATCTTTTTGACTGATTGTATTTCCAATTTCTACAGTATTTATTACTATTTCATTGTTTTTTTCCTGTTTTTGCTCCGTTTTAATTAGTTTTAATGTAATTTTTTCTATCGTGTAATTTTCATCATCTTTTATCTGAATATCTGATGTATCAATTTCATAGCCTTTTTCTTTTAGTTTAGCAGATATATCGGCTTTTAAATTTGATACATATATGTCTTTAATACTCCTAGTGTTATTATCTTCAAACTTGCGTGATATTGTGTTGTCGCTTTTCGCAATCTGTTGTTCATATTTTTCTATATTTATTGTGTTTAAATTAATATCTTTGCCACCAACCTTTTTTATTATTGGAGATACTATTGTAAACAATATGTACATTCCAATTACAACTTTCACATATTTTTTACTACTGCTATTTGGCAAAATCATTTCAATTAATGTTGCAATTATTACAGCAACAATTATCCCTTGTGCCCAACTACTAAGAAATTCAATCATTGCATCATCACTCCACTGTTCGATATTTTTATTACTAAAGTTACTCCAATAATAAGCATTACAGAAATACTACACATTATGGCTAATAATAGCTTAAATGTTCCTCCTATCTGACCTAATAATTTTACAATCTTATCATCTGCAATAGGCTGGCATAAGGCAGAACCCAAGTAATAAACTGCCATTAAAGTTGTCAATTTTATTATCGGTGTTATACAAATACTCAAAATTATAATTACTCCAACAATTCCAACTGCATTTTTTAAAATATTGCTACAACTCATAACCGTGTCCACTGCATCTCCGAAGTATCTTTCCAACAATCGGAATAAAATTTGAAACTGCCGCTTTTGTGGTTTTTACTGTAAGTGCATCTACTCCATTTGTTATGCTTCCTTCGAGTGAAGAAACACCAACAAATATAGTAAGAACAATTCCCAATATCCAGACAACTGTTGTATTTATGTATTTCGAAAGCTTGTCTATTTGCACTCTGTCAGATACATTTGAAATTACACTTAACGCTACAGATATTAGGCTTGCTGGTACAAGCACAACATTTATAAAATTGCCTATAAAAGATATTATCCATAAAATGATTGGCTGTAGCATTCCAGCAGATGCAATATTTCCTGTAGTTATCATAAGTGTTATTAATAATGGAATTAAACAATTTGTAAATGCTACCAAATTGTCAATCGATGTTTTTACCATGTTGATTATATCTGAAAAATTTTTCATTACGATTGTTACGATTAAAATATATGTTATGTAATATGTAATTTGCGAAACACTCTTATTTTCGAGGCCATCTGTTATGCTTCGAAGCACGCTAGATATTATTATAATTACCATAATACTTCCGAATTGTACTGATTGCTTCTCTTGCTCCACTAAACAGCTGTGCTAGAATTTTTTTGCCTATTGTCTGATTATCCACATTTCCTTTTATAGCAGATGTTATAAGCTCATTTACATCAATATCAAAATCCTCATTCTTGTATTTGTTAGCCTCTTCAATAAAACTGGATATTCCTAATGTACTCGACTGGCTTTTTAGGAGTTCACTCGTTATGTCATCTTCAGCATTTATTTTATAGCAAAAGCTCAAATAGCAAAAATATATTAGCAATATTACAATTATTTTTATTAATCTTTTGTTTTTCATTTTTCCTCCACTACGGTAGAATGTTTAGAATAACTTCCAGTAAACTCGACATTATCGGAACAGACATAGACATTATTATTACTTTGCCACCTAGGTCAACCTTACTTGCAATTGCAGATTCACCGGCATCTTTGCATATACTCACTGTAAATTCCGTTAAAATAGCTATTCCGGTAATTTTAATAAGTAAAACTAGAAACTCATTGTTTATTGCTGTTTTGCTTGATAAGCTTTTCAGCACTTCAATAATTCCAGAAAGCTTAGTAGCAATCAATGCAAATATTAATATTCCAGCTATTAGCGAGGCATACATTGCAAATTCCGGCCTATACTGTTTTAAAATTACAATTATTATAACCGCTATTAGACCAATGCCAATTATTTTAACAATATCCATATGTATCACTTTCCTTACAAATTAAAAATTGTCCTTACTGTATCAAACAGAGTACTAATTTCTTTAATTACCATTGTAAGAACAATAATGAGTCCTGCAAGAGTTGTCATCATTGCCTGGTCCTCTCTTCCTGCTCTTACTAAAACCTGATACAATACAGCAACCAAAATTCCAATAGCAGCAATTTTAAATAATAAATTTATATCCATTATTCATCCGTTCCTTTCTTACTTGCACAAGTTTGGTTGGAAAAGAATTAAATTTTGGCAAGGAAAATGAATTTCAAAGGTAAGGGCGCATACGTGGTGTATGTAACCGCGTTTGAAACGATATTAGACGTACCCAAAATTGTAATTATTTTTCAACCTTATGCCTTTTCATAATAGTAATATAACAGCAGTAAGCCCCACAGTTACTCCTAGTGTCTTATATAATTTTGTATTCTTTTGTTTCTCAATTTTTGCATTTTCAATTTGGTCTTCTATTAATTTTTCTGTTAATTCAATTTGGCTTACTTGTCCTTCCGCGTCTGTGTTTCCTAGCATCTTTCCCAGAGTTCCTATGGCAGTAAAATCTTCTTTATTAAGGCTTAGTTTGTCTTTTGATTCTTCTATAGCTTTTTTCCAACCATCTTTTGCACTCATATTCTCCATATTAAGGCTTGCTCTTTTAAATATGTCTCCAACCACATCTTTGTTGTCATCATAAATCTGGTTAAAAATTTCCTGAATGGTTAGTCCTGTAAATTTAATTTTCGATTTAAATATGTTTAACAAATTCTCCATTTTTTCTAATTCTTGTACCCTATTTACATATTTCTTTGAATATGTGTTTCCTATGTATGTAAATGCTAAAAACACAAAAAATATCAGAATATATTTTATAAAAATCATAGCTTGTCTCCTATTTAAGCTTCTTTATAATATATATTCCAATATTTTTATTTTAGAACTATTTTTTATAAATTTATTGTTTCAAATTCGTAATTCGAATCATTTCTTGCTTTTATAACTATTACTTTTTCAAATATTTTTTCTTGTATCAATTCCTTCAACTCTGTATTTTTCATCACATCTTCAATACTATTTCCATGAGCCGTAAAAATCCCTTTTACACCACAGCACATGGCGTACTTTATTGCCTCACTATCTTGCACACTTCCGATTTCATCTGCTATTAACACTTGTGGTGCCATAGAACGAATAGAAATTTTCATTCCAATAGATTTTGGAATATCATTTATCACATCAGTCCTAATTCCTAAATCATTTTGCATTATTCCTCTATAAGTTGATGAAATTTCTCCTCTCTCATCTATTACAACCACATTCAAGCCCTGTATTTTATCTGGTATTCCATTACTAATATTTCGTGTTATATCACGCAACAATGTCGTCTTTCCGCATTCCCGGTGGGGAAATTAGTAATGTATTATAAATACTATTATTGTTTTTTATTAATTCATTTATCATACAGTTTGAACAACCTTTTATTTCCCTGCTTATTCTAAAATTTAAACTAGAAATATAATTAAAATTAGCAACTTGTCCATTTACATCTAACACTGCTGTTCCAACTATTCCAACACGATGTCCGCCTTTTATTGTTATGTAGCCATTTGCAATTTGTTTTTGATATGAGTATACGGAATTTTCGCATATTTTTTGAAATATATAATTAATATCTTCTGTATTTATAATGTAATTTAGTATTTTCTGGGCTTGTCCAAATCTTAAAATTAAGGGCAAATTATTTCTTATACGAATTTCTTCAATCGAATTTAAGTCTTCTTCATTCAATATTGCTTGTATATGTTGAGGAAAATATTTTAGAAACTCTTCTTTCATTATATTTTTTGTATAATCAATTTATTAATCTATTTAATTGATTATTTCCTTTCTCCTTTGTTAATAATTATTATATGCTTCACATAAAAAAATAGAACTGTACATTTTTATCTTCGTTCCCTAAATGTACAAAAAAAGAATTGTACATTTTGGTCTCCGTCCCAAGATTGTACAATTCTTTTTAATTATTCTTTTTTAATTATTCTCACTATTATGGTAAACGTTCATAACATCATCTAATTCATCAAGATTTTCTAGTAATTTATCCATTCTTTCTTGAGCTTTTTCATCTAATGCAACATATGTTGTTGGAACCATTTGAACTTCTGCTTCTAAGAATTCTATTCCTTGGCCTTCTAGAGTTTCTCTTACACTTGAAAAATCTTCAGGTGTTGTTGTAATTGTGTAACATTCTTCATCAGCCTCAAAATCTTCTGCTCCTGCATCTAATGCAATCATCATTAAATCATCTTCTGATTGTTTACATTCTGCTTTATCTACAACCATTACACCTTTTTTATTGAACATGTAAGAAACACAACCTGTTGTTCCTAAGTTTCCACCAGCTCTATCGAATACGTGTCTTACATCTGCTGCTGTTCTATTTCTGTTATCTGTACTTGCTTCTACTATAACAGCAACACCGTTTGGTCCATATCCTTCATATATAACTTCTTCGTAGTTCTCTGCATTTCCAGCTCCAGATGCTTTCTTAATTGCATTGTTTATTGTATCATTTGGCATGTTTGCTGCCTTACATTTTGCAATTACATCTTTTAATTTAGAGTTTCCAGCCGGGTCAGGTCCACCTTGCTTTACTGCTATTAATAATTCTCTTCCTAATTTTGTGAATACTTTACCTCTTGCTGCATCAGCTTTACCTTTTTTAGCTTGAATATTATGCCATTTGCTATGACCTGACATTTTAACTCCTCCTTCTTATTGGCTTTTAGCCATTTTTCTAAAAATTTCATTTTTTATTGTAACATACTTTTTTTATTTTGTGTAGTCTTTTTTACAAATATTTTTGTATTTTACTACACTTATATCATTTATAAAGATACAAATAAAAACTTCATACTCTATTTATTTGTATCTTTTGTCGTTTATTTTATTATACTTTAGTATAACTATTAACTTCTTTTTGTAATTTTGACATATTTATTTTATCTTGAAGATCTTTTTCAAATGTTTCTCTATATGGATTATCTAAATTTAAATTACTTATTAAATCTTCCATTTTTATTATTCCATTTTCTAAACTCTCCTTTGAAAACCATTTTTCTATTATTCCATCTTCATCTAAACCTTCGTAACCTTTCAATGATTGTGTCATTTTTCCTAATATTTTTTTGCACTCTCAATTGTTTTTTGTGTTTCTTTTTGACAATCATACTCATGTCATACATCAAATCGGTATAATTGTCAAATATTGTGTTTTATAAAAATCCTAAATATTTTTATATTCTCGTGCTTTTTCTTCTAACAGTTCAAAATTACATGCAATGGTTTTTAGGAAATTATTTTTATGTTGTGTTACGGCAACATACATTTTATTGGCTCTTTTATAGATTTCTTCTTTATTAGAATTCACAAATCTATACTCTGCAGATATAAGGTTTCTATAATTCTTATCCTGTTCACTATAGTTTAATATATTCATAACATTCATCTTCATAGGAATTGAAATCATGGCAGAAAATTTAATAATAGCTAATGGTCTCCTTTTTCTATCATATATAAAAAAGAAACTTGGATTATTCTTATATTTTTCATAATGCTCTTTGTATGAATACAGAGGCACAAAATATCTATAACATTTAATTTCTAATACTATCCCTAAATACGGTCTACTATGTCCTATGTCATCTTTATTATAGCTAACATGTTCATCATACATACTTAAATATTTAATATATTCTCTATTCACAGTATAAAATAATAATTCTTTCATCTAACCTCTTTTCTGCACAAAATAAGAGAGTACATGTGTTACCACTTATATACTCCCTATTTTATCACTGCTTATTTATAAGGCTTAAGCATTACCTAATTTCATTACAGTTCATTTATGAGGCTTGAACTTTACCTAATTTCAAATCGCTCTTTATGAACTCCTATCAGCAATCTTTCAATTGCTTCTTTAGTATATTTACTATATATCATTTTTATTCATTTTGTCAATGCTTCGTTTTAAAATATTGTAATATTTTTCCATTTTATCAAATGTATTTAATAGTTACCTATTTATGAGGCTTGAACTTTACCTAATTTATAAAATAAATGCCTCTTGTTCTAATTTGCTATTGTTCTCTAACATTGCGTCAATCACTTCATAGAAGTTTTCATAATCTGATAATTCTCTTAATTGTTGCAGTCTTTCTCTATAGTCTTGATTCATTTCTTTCCAATATTCTCTTTTACTAAAAAAAGCTTCTGTATTCATTTTATATTCTTGTAGTTCTGGTATAATTTTTTTAAGTCTCGTAAATATTCTAAATCCACCAATATCTATGTCACTCCAATGATAAAATTCTTGGTTTTCGCAGGCTTCATATATTTTTTTAAAGAATTTACCTTTTATTGGACTATACATTCCACCATGATATATTACAAATTCGTCACTTTCTTGCTTGTTTTGAATATAATCTATATAGTTAGCTTTATTTTCTATGAATAATATTTTTCTTGCATTCTTAATTGTCAAATTTGTCATTTTTTCTACATTATAACTATTCAAATAGCTTCCCATAGTTTCTTTTTTGTACTCTATTTTTTCACCATCTATGTAATATTCCATGTCTCCACAAAATTCAAAGATTTCGGGATATTTTGATATTCCTACTTCTAATAAGATATCATCATTACTATATTCTTCTGCATTTTCAAGCAAATATGTTTTAATAATTCTTATTAGAATGTGTTCTATATTTCTCTCAAAATATTTAGAATCTCCAAAGCATTTTATACTTAATACACGTTTTAAATTTTCTTCTTTGTTATCAATCTGTTTTAACACCAGCAAAATATCTTGTGCAAATTGAACAGGAAACAAATTATTTGTTTTATGCTTTTCTTTCAAATAATTTATCATGTCTTGTTTGTACTCATTTATCCACTCTTGATTAAATTCCGCTTCTTCTAGCATTTTCAATAATAGCTCAATATTTTCTTTTACATTTGTTCTATTAGCCTTTTCATATGCCAATTCTACATTTTCTTTATTTAACCAAATTTCTTCTATTATGTTTCCGCTTCTCGTATTTTTGCCAAGAAAAATCTATTATACCTGCTTTCTTTAGCTCAAATATCACATCATGAATTATCTGTTTTCTATCATAATTTTCAATATTATAACCAGTTAGATTCTTCATTTTCAATATGATTCTTCTATTAGAAGCTTCATATAAAGCCTTGCTAGCCTCGTATTTATCTAACAATGTATTTAAAATAATTTTCTCAAAATCCATTCTATATTCCTTCTCTTCAAATTGCATTGGAAAATAATTATTCTTCCTTATTAGTATACTTCTTCACAACAATCTCATGTTCTTCCGGATTTAATACTAGCAATGTTGAATCAACTAGTGCTTGAATATCTTGCAATTTTTCTGGTGGTGCAGCAAATATTGCTTGAAATTGTATCTTCTTTAAGAGCTTAATACTTTCTTCTATTCTCTCGCTATCCATTTTGCTGAACGCCTCATCAAATACAATTAATCTTATGGTATTATCATTACTCTTAGTTCTATATAATTGTGCAAATGATGCCAATATTGATATATAGAATGGCGTCTGCGTTTCTCCACCAGACTTCTTCAATAATGTCTTAGATAAACGTTGCTCATTTCCAAGTTTATCTTTTACTATTAAATCAAAGTTCAAATATGTTCTATAATCGGTATATTCTTTGATGTTTTTCTCATACTCCTCACTCGAAATCGAATTATTATTTACATCTGTTGTAGTTATTTTTTCAAATAATTCTTTTATCTCTTGAGAATATTTCTGGTTAAACTGTTCCTGTCCTATAGCCCAGTCTCCTAGCAATAAATCGTCTTGAAGCATATCATAAAATCTTTTATACTCTTGCTTTGGAGATACTTTGAAGCTGTATGAATCTGTTCCAAATCTGTGTTCTCCCAGTGCACTGTTTAGTTCTTTTATTTGTTTTTTTACCTCATCAATGTTAGATTTTAGCTTGTCTAAAAATTCTATTCTAAATTGCTCATATGCTTTCTGTCTTGAATCTTTTATTTTTTCTGTATATTCTGGTAATACCACTTCTTCTAATTTTTTTAAGTGCTTAGAAAATTCTTCGTTGCTTGCATCTTGAATGTTATATGCATATTGGTATTTCGTATTAAAATCACTTCTCTTGTCTATAAGTTCTGCATGCAATTGGTCTTTTCTTTTTATTATTCCTTTTATGATATTAGAATATGACTCTGCTATTCTTTCTGCAGTTTTCTTTAATGATTGTATATCATACTTCTGTTCACCAACATTTTGTTGCCATTCAACATCATAAAAGTCATTAATTTTGTTAGTCTTTTCTTCTATTGATAAGCTTATTCTAGGAAGCCTTTCTTCCTCTATATTCTTTATTGCTTCACTTAATATTCCTAATTTTAAACTATTATCCTTTATTTGTTGTTCTATTTTTGTTTTTTCTACTTCTTTTTCTTTTATCTTTTCAGAAATTGTATTTAACCAGAATAAATCCATACTATCTAATTCTTGTTGTAATTTCTGTTTTTCTTGATCATATTCAGATTTTTTCTTTGCTTCGATAATGTCTTCTTCTAAGTCTGGTAAAAATTCTTCTCCAAAGTTAGCCATTTTTCTAATACTATCCATTGCATTTATAACTAATTCAGAATTTTTCATATCATCATCCAATTTAGCAAGCTCATTTTCTTTTATTTGTTTTTGTTGTTCTAATGCTTTCTTACCTATAACCGGATATTTATAGAATTTAGGATCTATTTTTCTAAGCACATATCCTTGGTACAGCATGCAATCTGACGTTATAGCTTGTTTATGGCTTCTTAACTCTTCTATTGTTTCACATTTAATTACTCTTCCTAATAAGTAATCAACATATGTTCTTGCCAATTCATTTTCAGTAATTACTTCTGTTGCAAGACTATTTTCAAGTGCATTTGATACATTGTCTTTTCTAATTTTTTCAATATCAACTATACCAAATGAATGTATTTTTTCGTTTTCTCGTGCAAGTTCTCTATATATTTTTGAAGCTTCTTCAAAATATTGTGGGTCTATTATTAAATATTTTTTCTGCGTATTTAAGTAACCTTCGATTGCATTCTGCCATCTTGCATCTTTTATTTCTAATAAATCTGCTAAAACTGATACCTCTATGTCTTTACCAAACTGTTCTTTTAGTCTTGCTTTCAACATAGCTTTAAAATTTATAAATTGTAAATCATATGGATTAATTCCATTCTTTAATTTATCTATATCTTGAATTAGAACCTCTCTAGTCTGCTTCTTATTGTCAATTTCATACTTTTTATCAAAATAAGTACTCGTTCCCCAATTTATTAAATCTGATATATTGTTTCTCGTTTCTGTTACTGCATTTATGTCTAATTCATTAAAAATATTTTCATTTATACTATCTATGTACTTTATTAAATCTCTAGTATTATTTATATTTTGATAATTTACTTTGTCTTTTGCACTTTCTAGTTTAGAAATGCTTGCATTCCATCTTAATGTATAATTTCTTAGAGTTGCAATGTTCCTGCTTGCCTTCTCACTAATGTTATTAAGCTTACTTTCTATTTCTTGTATTTTGGCAGTAATCTTATCACTCTTTATTTTAATATCAGAATTTGCTCTTGTTACTGTTAAATCTGATATTTCTTTTTCAATCTCGCCCTTTGTTTTTTCAAGTTGTGTCGTTGTTTCCTCTAAGCTTACTTTGCCATCTTTATCATCTTGAACTTGCTTTTGTAGATTTCCATATTCATCAATTAATTGTTGTTTTTCGGCTCTCCATATTAAATATTGTGCTTCTCTTTGTTTCATACATTCGTCAAGATAACCATTATATGTATTCTCAATTTCTTGAAGTTGATTTTTCTGAGTATTCATTACATCTACTTGTTTTAATAAACTATTATATTGTCTTATGTTTTCCTGCATAGAAGTTATATCAATTTGATTTTTTACATCACACACATATTCTACTATAAATTTTTCAATATCATTTATTGGTGTAAAAGTTACAGCCTTCTTAAACAGATTAAAAAATTTCTGATTTAATCCTCCGAGCTTTCCTCTTACTGCCACTTGGTATTGGGTATTACTTGTACATATTTCTAAATTTTTATTACCATATTTTCTAGTCAAGAAACTCTTCAATTCTACAAATGAAAACGGAATATTATTCTCCCCTATAAATTCATTTTCTGGAATACTTCCATTAAACATAAAAAATTTATGTTCAAATCCACTCTCATTGTAAACATCAAATACAACTCCTATGCAGAAATTCTTTCTTGTAACCGTATCATAAAATTCACAAACAATATAACTGGAAAATTTTCCACTTCTTAAATACTTGTAACCCGTATCTCCATCATCACCAATTTCGCCTCTTAAATAACCTTCAAGGGTTCTTTCGGTTCTATCATTTGCAGCCTTATTAAAGAAATTTCCTCTAGTATCTCCCAATAGTAAAAGTTGCAAGGCATCTATAATCGTAGATTTTCCCGAGCCGTTTTTACCAGTCAAGAAATTAATATTTGAAAATTCAATCATTTGCTTACTTATGTAATGCCAATTTATCAATAACATTCTTTCTAGTTTCTTCATTATTCCTCAGAGTCCTCCTCTTCTTCATTTTCGTCATCTTCTACATTTTCTTCTAAAATTGATATTGTTTGGCTCAAAGCTGTAATTTTTTCGTTTGTTACAGCAAATAATATTGATGGAAAGATTATTATTTTCGTCTCTGGATCTTCAAATTTTCCATCAACTTTTTGAATAATATTAAATTTTGCCAGATTAGATAGTGCCGTCTTTATATCCATATCCGAAGGCTTTTTATTAAATGCACCAACGTCTATCAAAGTTTTTATAATGTCAGATACACTAACAATGGTATCAGTATTTAACTTTACACTTTCTCTATCCTCATCAAATTTCAGTCTTAATCCATATAAGAATATTGTTGTATTTTTATCTAATCTCTTTTTATTATATTCATACTCGTTTTCTATATAAATAACTTCATAATTGCTGTCTTTCAATAGCCTATAACCAGCTATTTCAAGGTATTCTCTAAATAAATCTATGTTTCTATCAATAAACCTGTAATCACTATTAGACCTAAAAGTGCCTTGATTTTTATCATAAAATCTATTTACCATAAAAGTTCTATTAAGTAATAAACTCGTAATTCTTTTAAAATTTTCTTTTTCTGCTCCAGTTAAATTATTATATTTTTCTTCGAACATTTAACTTCTCCTTATAAACTTAATATTTGGAATTAAGTATCCATTATTATTTATTGTCTCATCACTATCTTCTATGTAATAAAAACTCTTGCTTGATTTATCTGCCTTTATTGTTGATAATATTAATAAAATTAAGTCCTCTGTTGTATCTAACTCAATTTCACTCGAGCTAATAAATGGTTTATTCTTAAAGTTTTTCTCCATAAATTCATTTATCGTTTTATTGCTGTACATATTTTCCAAGCTCTTAGCAAAATCATAAAGCGCTCTTGAATCTATCGGTTTAGATTGTTTTACTGGCATCGATTTCCCTTGTTTTTTAGTATTTTTCGTTCTTATATAAACAGAATCGTTAGACAAATATTCTTGTCTTGATAACTGTAATTGGTCTATCATTTTGTCAATTACTTGTTCATTTTTTGAATTTTTCAATATATTTACTAACTTACCTTTCAATTCTTTATCATTAGTCAGTAAATATTGTATTCTCTTAACAGATGCTCTTACATAGTCATTATTTTTTGTTTCAATCTCATTCATCGTTGTTCCAATATTCTCATATATTTCAGAAATTGTTCTAATTTTATTTAGTATGTCATTTTCAGCATCTTCTTTAGTCTTGTATCTCTTACTACTGTAGGCCACATTTATAGCATTCTGTAGCCTTTCTTCATCTGCTAAAATTCCCGTTAATAACTCTATAATTGGGAGCCTATACCTCGGAACAGAATCTCTAGTAAATCTAGGAAAAATCATCTCATCACTATATTCTTTATACTCGAAAAAATGTTGGCTTATTATATTATTAACATCCTCTTGATTACACATTTTTCTGTGAAATCTTCCAAGACTGTTATATACAGATTTTAGTTCATCTATTAATTGAATTGTATTATTATAAGCTGTTATAACCGCATTATATGTTTCATTTTTCTCTGTACTTGCAAACTTTAAAGCCGTGTATGTAGCAAATACATATGAGTTATATTCGACCTGCTTTTCTTCTGTAAATGAATATAATAAATTAATAAACTTTATTGAATAATCTGGTAAAATTATAAATTCCTCGAATGAGTCTCTCTGCATTTCCCTTTCAATCCAACCAGCCCATTCTAATTTTCTCAATAAAAAATATGCTTTACCTGTAATATTGTTGTCTTTTAAATCACTCACATTTTCATCTTCAGAAAAATCTTCTTGATTAATCTCATCTTCTAAACTATTTATCAGCCTTGAGATTATATTTTCTTTTGATATACTCATTTCCTGCTTAAAAGCATCCCTTAATACAAATAAAGCATCTATATATAAATTTTTATTTTTTGATACTAGTATTGAAAAAAAGTTTTCCGGTATTTTATCGAATAAATTCATATTTCCTCCATTTTCTTCTACTGTTATATTTTACCATAGAATTTGAGGAATGTCTATTGCTTTATGTAAAGTTTTACATTAATATTCATAATTTTTCTTACAATTGTTCAATTTTTTTCTCACTAAGCCCTGTTATTTGACTTATCTACATGCAATAAAAAATCCACCAGCAGAACCTTATTAAGATTCTACTGCTGGATAACAATTACTTTAGATTTTTACCATATTGCCAACGCTTTCCTTGCAGCCTGAAAAATTTCTCCATCAGTGTCTCTCGCTTGTTCAAATAAGAACTCTAATGTTTCCCTAGACGTATTTTCATGTCTAATAACTAATAACTTTATATCCCTATTATTCTTTCTTGCTAACTTAGCAAGCGCTTCTGCCGGGGTATTTTTGTTTCTTGCAACAGCTACAAGAATTCCAATATTTCTTCTTTTTGCAAGTATTGTAAGTGCTTCGCTAGGTGCATTAGGATTACAAGCCACATTATAGGCTACATCATTATCACGATCTCTTGCTGACTTCATTAGAATCATTTGAGGAGTACTTATATTACCTGCGATGGTTTCACGTACTCGTTTTCCAGTACCTGCGGCCATTCTGTGTATTACCCTCATTGGAATATTCGGATTGCCTAAAGCTGCCAATTTCACATCCACTACTGGATCATATTCAGCCATTTCTTCAAGCGTTAGACTTCCTGTTTTAGGATTTTCAGCTACATTTTCCCTTACAATGTCATCTTTGTCCATAGACAACTTTGCTAAAAGTTTATCATCTGCGTTTTCATTGCAAGCAACCGCTCGACGGACGTTGCACGACAAGTCGTCAGCTAATTTTTCAAGAGTTCCAAGTGATGTTTTAGCGTTTTCTGCAACAGCCCACCGAACTTGATCAGTCATATCATTGGCCAATTTATCCAAAGCTGTTTCAGGCGTATATTCATTTCGAGCTACTGCACATCTTACATAACTTTCTCTGTCTTTAGCAAGTACAGCCAGTACTTTAGGATCGTCAACTTCACTCGCTATTGCATGCCGAGTTTCTTTTAATAAATAATTTAGCTCTAAAGTAACTTCCATTTTACTACCTCCTTAGTAATCACTATTATGAGATATTGCTTACTGGTACATATTATTGCTCCCTGTACCTAGGATAAATTACGTGTACATTATATCACGTTGCTCAATTATGTCAAGTTCTTTGTGCTATCTCAGCCATCTTTCTTGCATCTTCTTTTGTTTCTGCTGTACAAATAAAACATGCATTATGGCAAAATTTTGCTGTTTTTATCTTTGAAACTTCTTGTAGCTTTTCATCTCTTAGTCCTGCCCATTCTTTAGGTAAACTTTTTCTATTCTCGAAACTTCCAAGTTCTTTTGGCACTGTATGTACACAAAATCCTCCTCTATTAGAAGGAAATACTACAAAATTTATTTTCTCTGCCTTTGGATTTGTTGATGTTAAAACCGCTTCTTCCCATGGCATAAATTGTTCAAGTATCATTATTCCTTCTTTTGAATTTTCTATAGCATTTTCAACTAATTCTTTTGCTTCATTTTTAGCAATCTCACGTGCAATAAAACGTTCAAAATATTTTTTTGCAATTTCATAAGCCTGCATGAAGCATTCATCGGTATCTACTGTTTCGTTCCAGCATGGATTAAAAGCAGAAATTACACTCGCTAATTCGACAAGTTTATAGTCTGTATCAATCTTGGTAGACTGTCCATTATCATTAGCATCTATATATTGTATTAAATCTTTATCAATTTGTAAAAATAATTCTTCTATATGTTCTTTTTTCACATTACATTTTTCTAAATATTTTTTTCCATAACTTTTCCATATTAATCCACAAGATGCATATTTTACTCCATTATCTCTTTGTCCATTTCCACCTGCTTGGTGATGGTCAAACTCACCGCCACCAATATCATATACTAATTTATTGGCAATACTTTCTCTCATTGAGTCTGTTACTTCATTTACTCTAATTAACTTTATGTTAGTTAATATTTTAGATAATATAACCGTTGCAAAAATTTCATCAGAATGGAACTTACCTCCATGAGTTACACAATTTGCTTCTTTTAATTCTTTTACTATCTCTATCATGCTCTTTCCCTTTCATATTATTTTTTCTATAAACGTTATCAAACCAAATTTCATTTTGATAAACAAGGTCAAACTCGCCTTTTGAGAAGTCCTAAGGGGTTTCTACCAAGAGCGATGTGCCGAGGTTAAAAAAAAATGAATTTGGTTTGTATAAATGCTTACATTACATATAACAATATTGATAAAAATTGCAATACACTCGCTAATACTATAAATAAATGAAATATTGAATGTATATATTTGTGTTTTTTTCCTACTCCATATAGAACTGCACCTATTGTATAAGCTATTCCGCCCGACACTAATAGAACCGTCCCCGGAATGCCTACTAATTGCACCAATAATGGAAGTTTTATTATTATGCACCAGCCCATTGCTAAGTAACAAATCATCGAAAATATTTTATATTTTTTTAAGTCTATAGCGTTTAATACAATTCCAAGAATCGCAACTCCCCAGATTATTCCAAACAATGACCAACCTAAGGCTGTATTGTATTCTCTAAATGTGCATAAGGCAAATGGTGTATATGACCCTGCAATTAGTAAAAATATTGTACAATGGTCTAGTACTTGAAATACTTTTTTTGCATTGTTTCTATGTAATCCATGATATATGCTAGACATCGTATATAAAATTATCATCGAAGCTCCATAGATAGCTCCAGATACGACACCATACACATTATGATGAATTGCTGCAAACACCACGCATAGAACCGTTGCAATAATTCCAAATGCACCACCAACAATATGTGAGGTCATATTAAATATTTCCTCACCTTTAGTATATGTTGGCAAAATTCTTTCCGAAAGTTTTGTTCTTTTCATATAATATTTCAATTAAATAGACTACTATTTAATTGCACCCTCCTCAGCTAAAATTTTACTCATTTCTTCGTGTCTTTTTATCTTGGCTGTTGATGTTTTAATCATTGGCTCATCTGTTATTATTAATTTTTTCATATGCTTGTAATTTGTAAGTCCGCTATTTATTTCTTTAATATCTTCCCATATTTTTTCTTTTAATTGTTCTTGAGTAAATCCTGCAAAATTATCTTTTACATAGTCTTTGTTATATACAATCTTTACAGAAATCACCAAATCATCATCTTTTGGATAGCCAAAAACCATACATTCATCCACATATGGAAGTTTGCCTACTAGTGTTTCTAGTTCCTCTGGATATATGTTCTTTCCATTTTTCAATACTATAACATTCTTTTTTCTACCTGTTATAAAGAAATATCCATCTTTATCTTGTTTTGCAAGGTCCCCTGTATGAAACCATCCATCTTTTATGGCTTCATTTGTTGCTTCCTCGTTTTCGTAATATCCAAGCATAACATTTGGCCCTTTTGCAATAAGCTCTCCTATTCCTTGCTCATTTGGATTGTCAACTTTTAGAGTAACCCCTGGCATAGGAAAGCCAATTGAACCATACCTTATACAATTTTCGTTTTCAGCAGCTAAAACTGGTGAAGTCTCTGTTAATCCGTATCCTTGAATTGTTAATATACCAAAGTCATTAAAAGCATTTGCAACCTTTGGATCTAATCCAGAAGCTCCACTTATAATTGCTCTTAATGCTCCTCCCAAATTATCTATTACACTCTTGAACACTTTTCTTCTAATGTCTATACCGAACTTCAACAAAAAATTACTAATCGGAGTCACAAATTTTATTAATTTATCTTTTCCTTGTTTTTTTATCTCTTTGTCAATTTTCTTGTACATTGACTCAATTAAAAGTGGAACGCAAACAAAAATGCTTACTTTATATTCTTTCATATTAGCTTGAATGTGTCTAATTCCATCACAAAATACATTTGTACAACCATGATTTAAAAAAATTAAAATTCCTGTACTTCCAAATGTATGGTGGAATGGCAAAAACGCCATATTAACATCAGTGCTCAAAAAATTTTCAACTCTATTCATGGCAGAAATATTTGATGCTATATTTCTGTGAGATAGCATTACAGCTTTCGACTTAGAAGTTGTTCCTGATGTAAATAAAATAATACTCATCTTGTTATCATCAATTTTTGCATCTATAAAATCTCTATTGCCATTCTCAACTAGTTTCTTTCCTTCTTCTATTAAATCTCCTAAATACAAGAAACCAGCTTCTTTTTCTTCATCACTAATTGGATCCATACAAATAAATTTTGTAACATCTGTTGCTCCAGAAGCCTTGAATTTTTTCATTGTATCCATATAGTCATTTGCAAAAATTATAGCCTCAGCATAACTTCTTTGCAAGGATGACTCTGTCTCCTCTTCTGGCAATCCTTTATCTAGTGGAACTGCAATTCCAGTACCATTTAAAACTGAAATATATGATAAAATCCACTCATATCTATTTTTGCTAATTATAGCAACTCTCTTGTCTTTTAGTCCTAAATTAATTAAAGCTGTTCCAAGAGCATTTATATCATTTTGAAAATCTTTGTACTTTATTTCTTTATAAGTAACCTGCTTGCCATTTGTTTTCTTTAATTTAAATGCAATATTATCAGGGTAATTTGTAAAGGCATTATCAAGAACCTCTCTAATGTTATTATATTCCTTTGATTCATAAATCTCATATTTTGTTCTATTCATTTTATTTTACTCGTATAATTGTACGAATATCTCCTTTCTAGGGATTTTCTCCTTTGTTTTTTGCTAAATCCCACTCCCTATTTTCATTGATAGAATACCATAAAAAACAAAATTATACAAGAGCTATGACCGAGTGTTCAAGTGGTAAAATTCTACAAATTTTTAAATCTGCGTTTATTGAATATTTTTTTATAAATATGAAATAATACTTAAAAGCTGTTGACTGTACGTAGTATACGTAGTATAATGTAATTGTTAGGAGGAATAGTCATGACATTTCGTGAACTTGAGAAATTGTTAACCTCCCATGGTTGGTATCATCATCATACTAATGGTTCACATTACATATATAAGCATGATGAGATTAAGCGGAAGTATACCCGTTCCCAACCATAAAGGAGATATCCCCAAAGGAACTCTTAACAATATTTTAAAACAAGCAGGGTTGAAATAGCACCCTCGCTTGCAAATATATAGGAGGAAATATATCCATGAAGGTTATTTATCCAGTATTATTCTATGAAGAAAAGGAAGGTGGATATTCCGTATTTGTTCCAGATTTGAAAAATAATTCCACTTGTGGTAGCACATTAGAAGAAGCAATGACAATGGCAGAAGATTTGATTGCTGGTATTGTATTAGATGAAATGGAAGAAAATAATCAAATTCCTAAATCAAGTAAAATTGAAGACGTATCATTTGAAAAATTAGAAAAATATTTAGATATAGAAAATTGGGATTATGTTTCTAAGTTTAAGACATATATCTCAGTAGATATAAGTTCATTTGCCGAAAAATGGGGAAAAGAATTAGTTAAAAAAACCGTTAACATTCCTAAGTGGGTAAATACAAAAGCTGAAAATTTAAAAATAAATTTTTCAAAAACACTAGAAGAAGCATTATTGCAGAAAATATATAAAGAATAATACGTACTTTCAAATCGTTACAAATTTTGTGAATATTTAAATGAATTTTCTTAGAGACAGAATTACTTCTGCCTCTTTATTTTATACATTAAAAATTCGCCCAAAAAGGGGCGTCCCTATTGGGCGAAATTCTTATAATATTATGCAGATTAGTCCTCCGCTTCCCTCGTTTATTATTCTTTCCAATGTTTCTTGCAATTTTTCTTGTGCATCTTCTGGCATTTTCATTAGTTTTGTTTGCAAGCCTTCGTTTACAAGCTCATGCAGGCTCTTGCCAAATATATTTGATTCCCATATTTTCTTTGGATCGTTTTCGAATTCTGAAAGTAACGATTCTACCAGTTCTTGTGATTGTTTTTCGCTTCCTACTATTGGAGATACTTCTGTTTCTATGTCTGCTCTTATCATGTGTATTGATGGTGCTTTTGCTCTTAGTTTTACTCCATAGCGTGTGCCTTGTTTTACCATTTCAGGCTCTTCTAATATTAATTCGTCTATTGATGGGCTTACTATTCCATAACCTTTTGTGTTTACTTCTTGCAATGCTGTGGATACTTTGTCGTACTCCTTCTTTACATTTGCAAATGATATCATGCTAGAGAATAGTTCACCTTCGTTTGTTATTGGAACTCCAGAAATTTCGGTTAATACCTTATAGAATAAGTCATCTAATAAGTTGATGGTTATGTTTATGCTTCCTGTTCCTAGCTGTATTTCGTTTATTATACTTGTTGATATTACCTCAGTATTTTGCAATTTGGTTATTCTGTTGTCTATCTGTTTTAGAATCCTTATGTCTTTAAACGCATCTTTGATTTCGTCATATAATTCTTCTTTTAGCCAATGTGTTTCTGGTAGTCCATCAACCCATCTTGGAAAACTGATGTTTACTCTTTCTATCGGAAATTCATATAATACTTTGCCAAATATTTCATCAATTTTATCTGCAGTTAAATTTTCACAATCTGTTGGAATTACCTGTGTATCGTATTTTTCTTGAAGTTTTTGAGCTAATGTTTGTGTATATTCAGAATCTGGTTCTACCGAATTTAATACTATTACGAAAGGTTTATTTAGTTCTTTTAATTCCTTTACAACACGTTCCTCTGGTTCTATGTAATCTTCTCTTTCTATTCCAGTCACACTTCCATCAGTTGTAACCAATATTCCAATTGTAGAATGTTCTTGAATTACCTTTTTAGTTCCAATCTCAGCTGCTTGTTCAAATGGAATTTCCTCTGTTGACCATGGTGTTTTTACCATTCTTGGCATATCATCTTCCAAATATCCAATAGCATTATTAACCAAATATCCAACACAATCAACCAGTCTTACGTTCAGCTTTATATTATCACCAACAGTAATTCCGTACCGCTTCATTTGGAATAAACTTTGGCTCTGTAGTCATAATTGTTCTGCCACCAGCACTTTGAGGCAACTCATCTTGTGCACGCTCTTTTTTATACTCATTGTCTATGTTTGGAATTACTAGCAAATCCATAAATCTTTTTATGAAAGTCGATTTACCAGTTCTTACAGGTCCAACAACACCAACATAAATATCGCCATCTGTCCTTTTTGCTATGTCTTGATATAACCTATTGTCTTTCATTAATTTTATACCTCCTTATACATCTAATGTATATTTCAAATGTGTTATGTGTTTGTACAATAACTTTATTTAATGTATATTAGTCTTTTAAAAAGTTATGCATAAAAAGAAAATTAATTTTTACATATTTTTATATTTTTAGTAAAAACTATATTAAATTATTTTTTGGAGGATTGTATTTTGAGTTCCGTATTTAGTTCAATAAAAAATTATTTTCATGATATTTTTTATGAAGATAACCCTAATGATTATAATTTCTCGCTTGGCGAACAAACTAATCCATTAGTAACTAATGCTTCTACAACTTTTAGCAAAAATTCTGAAGCATTAAATTTAGATAATGAGTCTCTAACAGACACTAGTAATGATAAAATTTTTCCATCTTTAGATGTTAACCTAGAATATATAAGAGTTCGTTTTAATGAGATGATTAATTCCGACATTATAATTAGAGAATTTACGCTTACTGCACGAAACAAACAATATAGTGCTTTTCTTGTTTATATTGACGGAATGACTGACCAAGATGTTATGAATAACTTTATTTTGAAGCCTTTAATGTTAAAAAACACCGCAAATTCTTTCGAAGGCAATCAGAATAGAGTATTATCCGAAGTAAAAACAAATAACATAACAGTAAGAAAAGTAAAAAGATTTAATATTGTAGAGTACATTTCTAATTGTTTACTTCCTCAAAATAATGTTAAAGAATTTACTAAGTTTGATGATATAGTGAAAGCTATAAATGCTGGAGACTGTGCTCTTTTTATAGATACTCTTGATATTGCATTTGATGTAGAAGTTAAAGGATACGAAAGGCGTAGTCTTACAACACCGCACAATGAAATGGTAATTAGAGGAGCTCAAGTTGGCTTTACAGAAAATTTACGTACAAATACCTCTCTTTTAAGAAGATATGTAAATAACGAAAATCTTATAATAGAATCTGTGAATATTGGCAAGTTGAGCAAAACTCCTTGTTCTATATGTTATTTAAAAAATATTGCAAATACAGATTTAATCTCAGAGGTGCGTTATCGTTTAAATAATTTAGCAATAGATTACTTAACATCTTCTGGACAATTAGAGCAATTAATTCAAGATAATGATAATACCAGCCTTCCGCAAATAATTGCCACAGAACGACCAGATAGAACTTCAAATCTACTATTTGAGGGTAGAATTGCAATTATTGTAAACGGAAGTCCATATGTGCTTATTGTACCTGCCATATTTTCAGATTTTCTAGCTTCTTCCGAAGATTATAATTTAAAATATCAATATTCTAATTTTGTTAGGGCTCTTAGAATTATAGCACTTGCATTTGCCTTATTGCTACCTAGTATGTATATGGCTATTACAAGCTTTCATCAAGAATTGGTTCCAACAGAACTTCTTTACTCTATAATATCAGCTAGAGAAACTGTTCCATTTCCAATACTTTTTGAAATTCTAATAATGGAATTATCATTTGAACTAATTCGTGAAGCCAGTATACGTGTTCCATCTCCTGTCGGGCAAACTATTGGAATTGTTGGAGCTCTTATACTAGGTCAAGCAGCAGTAGATGCCGGAATTGTGAGTCCTATTTTAATTATAATTGTATCTTTTACAGCCATTTGCTCATTCTCAATTCCAGATTTCTCGTTAAGCTTTCATTTTAGAATAATGAGATTTATCTATATTTTACTAGGTGCTATGGCAGGGTTTCTTGGGCTTGCAGCAGGACTATGTGTTCATCTACTAGTATTAAATAATATGCATTCTTTTGGAGTAAGCTATTTAGGTAAAAATATATTTAAAGCAGATGAATTTGGTAATGGAATAGTGCTATCTCCTGCCTATCGCAGAGAAAAACGTTCTAAGGAGTTAAAAACCAAAAGGCCAAAATCTCAAGATAAAATAAGCATGAGATGGAAATACCCACAACATTGATTCTTTATAATATATAATTAAAAGTTTCATATTCTAAACAAAAAGGAGGATAGCGATTTTTCGCATAATTTATGAAGTTTTCAAAAATTAATTTAATTGAATCTTTCGCATTAATATTAATACTTACAATTAACAGAATATCTATGAATAGTCTACAATCTATATTGTTGTTTTGCGGTTCATCATCAATCTTAAATGTTATATTTGTCAGTATAATCACTTTGTTTTTAATTGTTGTTATAATACGTTTATTTAAAAAATTTCCAAATTCAGATATAATTGATATTTGTGAAGCTATTGGAGGAAAATTTCTTAAATGGCTAGTTGGTTCAATTTTTGCTCTCTATATAATTGTTACATCCTCTTTATTGCTTAGGTATTTTATAGAAACAATTCACATTATTTATTACGGAGATGCTCCAATTATTTATTTGCTACTTTTCTTTTCAGTAGTGAGTGTTATTGCCAATATGCAAGGAATAAAAAGTATTGCTAGAACTAATGTTATTTTATGTGTAATTATGGTAATAAGCTTATTAACCGCTTTTGCAGCCGTAGTTCCCAATATGACAATTCAGCGTATTTTTCCAATTTTAGGTCATGGGGTTTCTAATACTTTTTTCACTGGTATTGCAAATATTTTTATATTTAATGGTTTTTCTATTTTATTTTTAGTACCACCACTACTCGAAAACAAAAAAGATTTTAAAAAATCGACCTTAATTGCAACATTAATCTCCATTTTTATTGTAATACTTGCAACTGCTAGTATGCTTTTAGCTTTTTCTTTTAGCACAGACATAGACCGTATTTCGCCACTTTATTCACTATTATCAAATAACGAATTTGGTAAATACTTTCAACACCCTGAATCTTTATTTATATTTACTTGGATTTTATCATTTATGAGTTACTTTAACATTGGATTAATGACTTCCTCATTAGTCTGCCAAAAAGTTACTAATGTAAAAAACTCAACACCTTTTATAATTCCTATTTGTATAATTAGTTTGATAATTGCACTTATTCCAAACAGTATTATGCAAACACTTGCAATAAATGATTTTATATCTAAATATATTGGAACACCATTAACTTTTATAGTATTTCCAATTATTCTTATGATTGCTAATTTAAGATTAAAGAAAGGAACCAATACCAATGAGAATTTGGATTAATATAAAAAAAGTTTTAATTATTTTTCTATCATTATTTATTGTATTTTTCTCATTATCTGCACCATATAGCACACGTAATATAGATAAATTAGCCTACGTTCTTGCTTTAGGTCTTGATATAGGAAATTCTAATACATTAAAACTATCTGTTCAGCTTGCCAAACCATCTAATGGTTCAAATGGTTCATCTGGCACAGCATATGAAAAAATTGTAAATAGCGTAGAATGTGCGTCTATAGAAACTGGAATAAGTCTTTTAAACAGCTATATAAGTAGGCGTTTAGATTTATCTCATTGTAAAGCCATTGTAATATCAGAAAAACTCGCTCAGAAAGGAGTTTCTGAGTATATGTATACATTATTAAGTAGCCCACGAACCAGCCCTCATGCCAATATAATAATAAGTAAAATACCCTCTGAAGATTTTTTAAATATAGCCTCACCAGAGCTCGAAGATTTACCATCAAGATTTTACGAAATTACTCTTGCTTCAAATGAATATACATCTTATACGCAAAACGTAACACTTATAAATTTCTTTTCTGACTGTGTAGATTCCTTTAAGAATCCAGTTGCTACTCTTGGCTCTTCATCAAGTTTACCTATATCTCCAGCAGATAACATTGAAAATATCGGGCTTGCAGTTTTTAAAAACGATATATTGGTTGGAGAATTAAATGCCGAAGAATCAATTTTGCATATGATGGTTTCTAATAAATTAAAATCTTGTACAATTAGCATACCTAATCCTATTGGAGATTCTGAAAGCATTAATTTAAGCATAAAACTTGCTCATAATACAAAAAACAGCGTTTCTTTGGTAAATGGCACTCCATTTATTTCATCTGTTGTAAAAATTAATGCGAAAATAGAATCTGCCACTCAAAAATCATCCTACGGGAATTCCAGCTACTATTCGAAGGAAAACATACAGCTTATAGAAGAATCTTGTAATCAATATTTAAAAAAAGCTTTAAATGATTACTTATATAAAACCGCTAAAGAATACAATTGCGATATAGATGGATTTGGAAAATACGCTGTAAAATATTTTCCAACAATAAAAGACTGGCAAGATTATAATTGGCTAGATAATTTTCAAAATAGTACATTCAATGTAAGCGTAGAAACAACTATAAAATCTGGAAACACTTTCTTATAAATTTTTTCAATTGTTCGCGTGATTTATTAGAAGCATATGCTATGATGTTACCAAGATATTTCTTTATCTCTATTTTATTTTCGTAGTAAATTCTTATTATTTCATGCGTAAATCTATAAATTATGTAACTTTATTAATTGTTGACACACCTCAAGATTTGCTATATAATTTAGGTTATGAGAACGATTAATATTGATAATAAAAATAATGAAAAGAAATTAATTAATATTTTACAAAAGGAATTTCCTACGCTAAGCTTAAATACTATTTATAAAGCTTTGCGCAAAAAGGATATTAGAGTAAATGATGTACGAATTAGCGAAAATGTAACTTTACACACTGGAGATGTAGTAAAAATATTTATTACTGATGAGTTTTTATTTTCTAAAAGCGTTAATATTAGCTCAATTGCAAATACTTCCTATAATTCTATTGATATTCCAATTATTTATGAGGATGATAATATCTTAATAGCTGATAAACCTACTGAAATTGAAGTAACTGGAGATAATTCTCTAACCACTATATTATCTACAAAATACGGCTTTGAAATATATCCATGTCATAGATTAGATAGAAATACTATTGGACTTACACTATTTGCAAAAAATAAGCAATCAGAACAAATTCTTTTTGATAAGTTTAAAAATCATGAAATTGAAAAGCATTACATCTGTAAAGTTTATGGAATACCTCAAAAAAAGCACGCTATCTTAAACGATTATCTTTTTAAAGATACTAAAAAATCTATGGTTTATATTAGTAGCACACATAAAAAAGGCTACCAAAATATTATCACAGAATATTTTGTATTATCTTCAAATAAATCAGATAACACAAGTATATTAGAAGTAATTTTACACACTGGTAGAACACATCAAATACGTGCACACCTTGCTTTTATAGGCTATCCTATTATTGGAGATGGTAAATATGGACGTAATGATATAAATAAAAAATTTAAGTGTAAAACTCAAAATTTGTGTAGTTATAAAATGAAATTTAAGTTCAATGAATCTGCTCAACAGTTGAACTATTTGAATGGAAAAGAATTTGAAAAGACTAATATTCAATTCTAATGAATATATTAGTCTTTTCATTTTTTTACATTGCCATATTTATGGCTCTCGAAATTATTTTACTCATATTTTCAATTAATTTATCTATTTCTTTTGGTGTTACAATCATGTTGTAATCTTTTGGAACAAGAGCTTCTTTTATTTCTTCATAATTATCTTTTTCCTTTAATTTGTTTAGATAATCATTTGACATTGCTTTTTCTTGTAAACTTTCTATAAATATATCTATACATTCATTTGTTACAGTTGCTAAGTCAACAACTGTAGGAATCCCTATTGCTATTACTGGTATCCCGAGTGTATTTTGGCTTATTTCTTTTCGTTTATTTTCGACTCCTGCACCCGGAACAATTCCAGTATCTGCAATCTGTATGCTACTACTTATTCTATCTATACTTCTAGATGCTAAAGCGTCTATCACAATTAAAAGTTTTGGTTTTACATTGTCAACCACACCTTTTAATATTTCCATAGTTTCAATTCCCGTTATTCCAAGCACCCCTGGAGATATTGCTGAAACAGGTCTTGTATCCTCTGGCATAACTTTGGGCATATATTCTAAAATGTGCCTTGTTACTTCTATTTCTGGAACAACTTTAGGTCCTAAAGCATCTGGAGTTACATATAAATTTCCAAGCCCAACAACCATAATATCATCCGTATTTTTCACATGCTTTGATATTGTATTTCGAAGTTCATCTGCTACAATTTCTGCAATCACTTCGAGTCTTTCCTCGTCTGCAAGCTTTATTTGCTTTACATCCAATGTAATATAATTTCCAATCGGTTTATTTAAGGCTTTTTCCCCTTCTTCATTTGTAATTTTTATTCTTGAAATTTCAACCTCATTTTTCACATCATTTTCAATATCAACACCCTCTATTTGTTGAAGGTTATTCTGTTTCTTATAAACTTCATTTCTTTCTAGTGCTAAATCTGTTCTAAAATCCATAAAAAAATCACTCCTCATGCTTATTTTTGCATTTAAGGAGTGTTTTTATTCAAATTTGATTATTTTTATGTATAAAATTATGAACAATATCTACAAAGCACTGCTTCTAGCCCAACATTTAAGTCTATAGCGCCACTCTTTGATTTATAATCTAAATCTATAAATTCTTGCAACAGTTTTCTTAATTCTGCTTCTTTAAAATATTTTGATTGCATCGTATATTTGTTTACCAAGAATGTTTGATTTGGTTTTAAGTTTAGGCTTTCTGCAATGTTTAATTTTTCATTTATTGCTATTTTTGTGATGTACAATTTTTTGAAGTGCCCATATAATGTGATAAATATTTTTTGTATTGGTTCTTTAGCATACAATAAATTTTTTAATACTTGTAATGCTTCTGATATATTTTTCTTTCCTAGGCTATCTGTTAAATCGAATATTATACTTTCAAATTGTTTTATTCCTAATAAGTCTATATTTTGCTTTGTTATCGTTCCACCAACTCCAACATATTCTATTTGTTTACGAATTTCATTTATCAAGTCCTGTAAAGATGTTCCACAATTTTCTATTAAATAATTTAATGTAACAGCATCTACGTTTACCTTATACATATTGCAGATTGTTTTTAGCCTTTTTACTAATTCTGCAGGTTTCTGTTTTTCAAAATTACATACACAGCCTAATTTATCGATTGTTTTATATAGATTGTTTTTATCCACGTCATTTTCAATAAACAATAATATTACAGAATCATTTATCATATCAATATTTTCTTCTATGTATGTTGCTAGCTTATTCTCAAATTTATTGTCATCTTTTTTTGATGTTTTTTCTTCCGTTGTGGCATTTTTTCCTCTTTTAGGCTTTTGGAATAATCCTGTATCTTTTGCAACAATTAGCTTTTGTGGATATCCAAATGCAGGTGTTTCTATATCTGCAATTATTTCCGAAACATTAGTGTTATCTATTTGTATATAGTTTATTCCATTTACTGTTTCACCAAATAACTTTTTTATTTTTTTTACGTTATTATCTAATAAAAAACGTTCTTCTCCATATAGTAAATATATGTTATTTAGTTTTCCAGCTTTCAGTTCATTTTCTAATGCTGTGATATCCACAATTAGCCTCCTAATTTTTTTATAAAATCTACCTCTTATTTAAAACTATTCTAAATATTTCTGCCACGCTCCAAGCTTGTGCAAATGCTCCTCTTTCTTCATATGGTTCTGTTGAATCATATATTTCACTTATCGTGCCAATACTTGACCTTTCAAACATTTCTGCTTTGAAAGTTTCCTTTGTTGTATATACAAGCTTCGTTATTTTTTCTTCTAATTCTTGCCTTTTGGTTCTATTCTTTTCTATTATCATAGTATTTTTTAATGCATCATAATATAATCCTAATAACCATGGCCAAGTAATTCCCTGATGATAGCTTGAATCTCTCTTGTATGCAGAACCTTCATATACATCAACATAACCGTCTTCATCTGAGCTTAATGTTTGTAATCCGTATCTATTTAATAATTTATTCTCAACTGTATTTAAAACTTGCTCCGCAATTTTTGCATTATCAACAATCGGATGTGATAAACTTAATGCAAATAATTGATTTGGTCGTACCTTGCTATCTCCTAACACATCATATAAGCAATGTTTGTCTTCATTATAGAACTTTTCATCAAATGATTTTTTAGTCTTTTCAGCCATTTCTAGATATTTTCTACACAATTGCTTGTTCTCATATTTTTCTGCAAGTCTAGCCATTATTTTTAATGCATTATACCATAAAGCATTAAGCTCTACAGTTTTGCCATTTCTAGGAGTTATTGCATGGTTATCTATTTTTACATCCATCCAAGTAATTTGAGTATTTTCTGTTCCAGCAGACAGCAAATTATCCTCTTTATCTAAATAAATGTTATCTCCGTCAACATCTATTCTATCTGAATATGCATCAATTATTTTTACCAGACTAGGATATATTTCTTCTTTTATAAATTCATTATCATTCGTATATTTTAAGTATTTGTACACCTGTTCTATCAATAATAATGAGCTGTCAGCACTATTATATAATGGCCTATTATCATAACCTGAATATCCATTTGGAACTAGTCCATATTTTATGTCTCTTATATTTGTTAATAAAACTTCTTTTGCTAACTCATATCTTTTTGTTAGTAGTAGCAAACCTTCAAATGAAATTAATGAATCTCTTCCCCAGTCTAGAAACCATGGATATCCTGCAATTACTGTATGTAATCCAAAGGATGGTCTATTTACTATAAAATTATCTGTTGCTAATATCAAAGCTTTTAACATATCAAGTTTCTTGTCATTCATTTTACTATTTTGAATTATACCAGTATCATAAATAATTCCGGTCATTCTTAGTAATTCCTTGTTAATAACTTTTATTCCATCTATTTCTTCTATATTTTCTTCTAATGAGCATACAAAAGTTATCTCTTTTTCTTCATTTGGTTCCAGATTTATCGAATATATCCCCGGAACGTAGTGATTTTCCTCTGCTTCAAAGCCTCTTTCTTCTTCTCTTAAATAATACATATTTCTGAATGTATCATCTATATGTTTAAAATATCTGCCATCAGAACAATTCATGTAAATTGGTGTTTCCGAATTTTTATCTAGTACAATTCTAACTTTATTTCCAGAATGTGATTGCTCTGCATTAAATTGATGATCTTTATTTATAGAGTGAAAGTCTCTAAAATTTACAACTGGTGCCAATGTTAATTTAGCTTCTGCATTTTGATTTTTTATTTGATAATATACAACTACTGTATTTTTACCATAATCCATACAAATAAACTTCTTGATTATTATATTTTCAACTTTATATGTAAATATTGGTATATATTCTTTTTTGAAATCTACTAAATATTTATATCCTTCAGATATTTCTCCATTTGCCATATTTGTAAACAAATTATATTTAGTTCCATTTGTTTCAATGCTTTCATCTAATTTTGATAATATTAAAAATCTTCTTGCTGGTGGTGTGAGTGGTGCAATCAATAACCCATGATATTTTCTAGTGTTACATCCCAGTGCACTTTGGCTACAAAATCCACCTATTCCATTTGTAATTATCCAGTCTCTTTTTAGAGATTTCTTTACTTCTTCATCAATTTCACTGTATTTCATCTATCGTTTACCTCTTTTTATTTATTCTTGTTTACTTCCTTCATTCTTCTTAGAGTTTCTTCCATTCTAGACTCTAACATTCTACCCTCTTCAAGCTTTCTATTTACATCAACTTTACTTGACTGTCTATTGTTTTCTTTCTTTTGTCTTATTTCACTCTTCTGTATTTCTATGTTTTTACTGTTTTTTTCATTCTCTTTATTTTTCTTACCAGTTTTTTCTTTTTTGTTATCTACTTTAGAAATTTTTTCTATTTCTTTTATTCTCTTTTCTCTGTTGCTCTCACTATCTTGTATTGCCTGAATTCTATCATTATATTTTTCAAAGAATTTACTATTTCCTGAACGTTTTTTGTTTTTCTTCTTTTTACTCTTTGCTTGATTGTTTTTCATTTTCTTCTTTGTGTCTTTTATTTTTGAATCTAGTAGAATAACTCTTGTATCATTTTGCATATCTCTAAATTTCATATCATCACAAATTAGTTGGATAATACTTGTTGCTATCGCATCAGAATTATGTCTAATTCTTCCATTTTCGATTGTAGACATATTTCTTTGAATTAACTTAATTCCTGCTTCTTTTACTTTTGAAACATCTTGTTCAACAAGTTCTTCTCCTCCTTTATTGTACTGCCTTACGTACTCTGGCACAATCTCTCCAGTATCATAAATACAATAATCTATTATGCCTTTTCCAGCATGGTCTATTATAGCCTTTATGTGGTCATATAGAGTATAACTATCAGTTTGACCATACTCTGTCATTATGTTACTTACATATACTTTGAATGCACTAGACTCTCTTATTGCTTTTGATACTCCCGGTACCAATAAGTTTGGAATTACATTTGTGTATAAACTTCCCGGACCAAGTACTATTGCGTCAGCGTCTTCAATGGCTTCAATAACACCTGGAGCAACTCTTGTGTTGGTTGGCGAAATAAATATCCTATTTATCTTACTTATTTTTTGGCTAACCATTTCTGGAATTTTATCTTTACATTCCACCACAGTTCCATCTTCTAATTCTGCACATATCTTAATTTGATCAAGTGTTACTGGAAGAACTTTTCCTGTCATATTAAGTATTTTTGAGCTTTCCTCTACTGATGCCGAAAAATCTCCAACAGCCTCTTTCATTGCTGTTAAATATATATCTCCAAATTTTAATCCTTCTAATTTTGGATTTTTAAAGGTTAAATTCATCAAGCAATCCATTTCATTTTCATTTGCAGCAAGTGCCACATAGCTACCCTTTACATCATCTAATGGAAGAGTTCCCAAGTCTTGTTTTGATTTGCTTCTTTGCTCTCCATAATCTGAAACTGTAACAATTGCTGTTATATTGTCTGTGTAATTTTTCAAGCCTCTAAGTACTGTGTTAAGTCCAGCGCCACCACCAATTACGACAACTTTTGGCCCTTGATTGTATATTTTTCTATTGAATATTAAAGATTTAACTTTACTTTTATCTTCTAAATCCCTTGTATCAGATTCTTCTACCAATATTTCTAATGTTCTTCTTTGAATACATATTATACTAATTATTGTGAATGTAAATCCTAAAACAAACACAAAAATTATTTTTGCAAGCTCCCTAAATTCCATTTCATCTGTTACAAGCACCTTTGCAATTCCATAACATACGAGTACTATTCCTATCAACATTAGAAAAATCCATCTTTTTATTTTGGCTCCTGATTTAAACCACTTAAAAAATCCGTTCATTTTTTATTTCATTCCTTTCAAACTTTGCCTAACATAATGCATTAAAATTATATTATGTAAATTCATATTAATACATATCTAATCTATATTACTTCCATCATATTTTCTGCTAATAATAAAATTTATTTAAACCATATCATTAACTTTTATAAAAGGTAATTTCAATTATACAATTTCTATTTCCAATTCTATTTTCTTGTTAAATTTCTCATACACTTTTTTCTTTACGTATTCTGTAAGTTCTATAACGTCTTTTGCAGTTGCATTTCCGATGTTTACCACAAAGCCCGCATGTTTTTTTGACACCTGTGCTCCACCAACTGTATAACCTTTTAATCCACACTCGTCAATTAATTGGGCTGTTATAAAATCTTCTCCTCTCTTGAAAGTACTTCCTGCACTTGGCTTATCTATTGGCTGTTTTTCTCTTCTATTATCAAGATTATTACATAGCTTTTCTTCAATCTCGTCTTTATTTCCTATTTGAAGTCTTAGAGTTGTATCTATTATTATAGCATTTTTATTTGAGAAAATACTGTGTCTATAACTAAATTCATGCTCTGCATTGTTAATTTCTTTTATTTCAATCTTGTCACTGTCTAAATCTATATATCTTGTACTTACAACTATGTTCTTCATCTCACTACCATAAGCACCAGCATTCATCTTCACAGCTCCTCCAAGAGTTCCTGGAATGCCTGATGCAAATTCAAAACCAGCAAGACTATGGTCTAATAGAATTCTTGCAACTTTTGCATTTAACAAACCACTATCAAGTCTTAATGTAATTTCATCTATAAAATCATATGTACTAGTACATATCTTCGCCACAACTCCTCTAATTCCTTCGTCTTTTACTAAAATATTGCTACCATTTCCTATAAATTTTAATGGCACTCCTATTTTTCGTGTTGTTTCGATTGTTTTCTCAATTTGTTCTACACTCTTCAATTTAACGAATATATCTGCATTTCCGCCTATTTTAAAAGTAGTATGCTTACTCATTGGTTCATTTAAGTAAATATCTTCTTTGGGTATAAAAGTTTTTAATACATCATATGTTTCTGTTATTTTTTCATTGTTCATTATAACTCACCTCTACTATAGATATATTCCTATTTTTTTAATTTATTTATTACTGGTTCTGCTATTTTCTTTAGGAAGCTCATATTTGTAAATATACAGTACGCAAGCACTATTATAAACATTATTATATTTGCAATTAAATTGTTTTTGTAATATGTTATTAGTGTTGCTACTAGCAATATCCAAAACACATAATTGAATTTTTCTTTTAAAACTATGTACTCTTTTAATTTATATCTTCTGTATACAAAAACAATCAAATTTGAAATTAATGTTGAAAACGATGCTGCATATATTCCGAATTTTGGTATGAATATTATGTTTATTACTATGTTGATAATCGCTGCCGCAACTGTTGTTGAGCCCATTATCTTAGTATTTTTATATGCTGTAAATATTCCACCATAGAAGTTTGACATATTTGTGTAATAAATTGATATTACAAGTATTGGAATGTATTTGTATGCATCATTATAGCTTGCGTCCACAAACAAAGAAAATACAAATGGCATTATTGCAATTAATCCTAATACGATTGCCTTTAAAAAGAATTTTATATCTTTATAAATACTGTTATAATATTTTACCTTGTTATCATCTTTTAATATTTTTGCAGCCGATTCTTTCCATGCAGTAGAAAAAAATCCATAACATGTATAAATTATATTTGGAAATTTATTTGCAATAGAATAAATTCCGTTTGCTTCTGTACCACTCATTGCTGTAAGCATGAGTCTATCTGATAAGCTTATGATTATCCAAGATAAATTGTTTGGTACAAGTGGTACTGAATATCTAAGCATTTCTCTTAAAGTAGACTTGTAAAAATCTTTTCTACTTACGAACTGTGGTAAATGTAATTTTAACAAGATTATTATTGCTGTTGCACTGTTTGCGACTGTATTTGCCCATAAAAGTCCACTGACACCAAGCTTTAGGCTTACTATGAATATTATGTTTAGTACAATTGTAGAGGCTCCCAATATAAAGTTTGAGAAAGAATATAATTTTATCTTTCCAGTTCCTCTAGCCAATGCATTGCTCAATCCCAATAAGATATTTGAAATTATAAACAATATAAATACAAATGCATATTCATAATGCATTACACCCATTATAATTCCAGCAATGGCTGTAAATATAAAAGTTCCAACTAGTGTATACGCAATTGTAGCCGTTATAACTCTTTTTTTACTCTTTAAGTCATCGGCATCTATTAAGAATCTAAACATAGACTCTTCCATAAGCAATGTTATTATTGGCAACAAAAATGTTGATAAAGTTACCAAAAAGTCATATGTTCCATACTCTGCTGGGCTTAATTTTGATGTATATAGAGGCAAAAGCAAGAAAGACACAACTTGTGTGCTTAGCTTGCCTATTGCTATTATTATAGTGTTAACTAATAATTGTTTCTTTTGATTCATTTTGCACTTCCAATTTATAAATTTTCCTTTAATATTTTATCATACAATCGTTGTATGTCAAGAATTCAGCTTCTTTATTTTCCAAGGTTTAATGTTTAGCATAACACTTGCAACTGGTATTAATGTTACTATATAAGGAATTATGTACCTAGATTTTGCCTCCCATAATATATGGAAACAAAATCCTCCTAAGAATATTGTTACCAAGAATATTAGTTCTATTGTTAAATTTTTTCTATTTTGAATTAGCACTATTATCGCCAATGTGAAAGTTAGTATTATCCAAGCTTTCTGATAGAATGTTAAAGGACTCTTTATCCAGCTTAGATTACTCTCTTCTGTTATTCCATTGTTAAATATTGCAGAATACGTACTTTCTGCCCAAGTAGTCGTAAGCTTTTGTCTGTAAAAATCTACTGTATAAGCAGGGTGCTTTGCAAAATATTCTAATCTATCCTTTATTTTTTCTTTGTATTCATCAGAAATATTCTCACCTGTTTTCAAGCTTCTTAATGCAGGTTCTGCAATTGATTCATTATACCAGCCATTTGCTCTAGGTCCCTCTTCCATAGCCATTAAGATATAACTAATGCTTGGATATGTTTTACCTTTTTCTAGATTGTATTTATTAAAATAATATGTTTTTACAAGTGATGATGGTACAAATGTTAATACTAAAAACATTGCAATTACAGCAACATTTATCAATTTTTCTTTTACTTCTTTTGCTTTAAAGTCTTTGAATATATTTAATACCAAATAAATTACTGTTGCAATTACAAATATTAGAGTATTCATTCTCATCAAATATGCTATCATTGTAAGAATTGAAGCAAAAACTCCATATCTAACCTGCTTCGTATCTGTAAATTTCATCATAAAATATACAGAAAATAAACTTAACGCAAGCGCTGGAATATCCCCATACATAAATGTTGCAAGCATTGGTATTGTAAAGAATGTTAGAATTAATATAAACATTCGCGTATTATTTATTTTGTAATCTTTCGATAATTGTTTCGTTATTTTATATAATGCCAAAATAATTAACAAATTAAAGAATACATTAAATATTCTTGGTAAAATTATCAAATCACAGCGTAACGCGCAAAATAACATATTATAAACAAATGCCAATGTAATTTGGTGTGGATATGCCTGCATGTATTGAATTAGTGGTATTCCCGCATATGTCAAATTTGGTAAGTATCTATCTGGATTATTCTCGTAAAATGTTTGTGCCAAATTTAAAACGTGTATAGAATCCGCTACTATTCCTGGTCTTACGAAAATTAACCACACTGCATTTAAAATCAAATATAAAACAATAGCAATTGCCACCATCCATTTACGCAATTTGTGTTTTTTCTCTTCATTTATCCCATTATATAAATGTTTATTTATTACTTCAGTTATAAAATAAATTAAAATTGCCGTTATAATAAGTCCTATTATATAAATAAAACTGTTAAAATTGATTGAGATTTGCTCTCCAGAATTCATGTCCGCCGTATAAACTATATTTAAAATTACTACTATTGCTAGTACGACTATTCCTAAAATTTGAATTAATTTTTTCACGATATTCTCCCTTGTTTGTTTTTTATATTTATATCAAAATATGGGGAATTTTTCAATAGTTTTTAAGAACTCTTTACAGAATAAAAAACAACTTACGAAACTTTATTAATTCGCAAGTTGTTGTATTTTCTGGAGCAGATGATGGGAATCGTCGAGCCGCGTCGGGAAATTAGTCCACTGGACTAATTTCTATTCCTCCTTTTCGATTCCCTATAAAAAAAATTAAAGTTATATAAAACTCCAATTTTTCTTTTCATTCTGGAGCAGATGATGGGAATCGAACCCACACTATTGCCTTGGGAAGGCAAAGTTCTACCACTAAACTACATCTGCATTTCTATGACTATATTTTATCACTTTAACAATTTTTTTCAAGTATTTTTTTATTTTTTATCACCATAACCTTATTTATTTTTTATAGAAACGCACTGAGAGACTCATTTGAAGCTCTCAGTGCTTGACAATCTATTTTTCCTTATGTCAGACTACTTGATACTCGATATCACTCCTTTATTTTGCGGTATGCTAAATCCACCTCTTGAGGATTCGGATTGCCAAGAAAAGCATTAATTATTTCTGTTTCAACATCTTGGTTTAGCTCTACATCAGTAAGTTCAGGGGTATCTTTGTTAATATCTTTTACCTTTTGAGCTAACATTTCTACAAAATGTTGAATCCCGCTTTCCACATCAATTGAATATCCTAACCTTGCATCCTCAACTATCCATGTTTTTATAACATTCTTATCAAGCGTTACTATTTCTCCATTTGCAAGTTTGAAATACAAACAACTCTGAAGCAAATTATTCATATATTTCTGTATACTTTCTATGTCTTCGTATACAACATCTGGGTTTCCCTGTGTCACTAGCTGAAAATATATGCTATCCATTCCTGCATTAATTTGTCTTATAGCAAATTCTTCTGCCTCCTCCAAGTCAATTTGATTTCCTACCTTTTCTCTTGTAACATCAAATTTTTCGCCATTCCACGTTAATTGTGCATTTTGTGGAGCAATCATGTTCTCAAGTTGTAACTCTGGAAATGTTTTCAAAGTTTCTTTCAATTTTTCTTGATCGAGTTCAATAACACTTCCCAAATTATAGAAATGATGTCCACTACGGTATTTGTGCTGTTCTTTAAAAACAGATTCTAATTTTTTTTCATCAATACTTACACCGATTTTTTCATAAGTTTTTTCATAAATGTTGCCATCCATAAAATAAAACTTTATAGTTCTTGTATTTACTTCCTGTTCAATTTTATTGTAAGCTTCTTTTAAAGTAAGCCAAGAACAGTCAATTCCCGAAATAGTAGTATTTCGCCAAAAGTGTGTACAATCGAATATCCAAATTCCTACAATAAAAATTGCAAGAATTGAAACTAATCCAATGTACGAAATGTGACTTTTGCTCCGATTATTCTGTGACATAATATCCTGCCTTTCCTTGTAGCGGGCTTAATTGTACCCGCGAAAAAATAAGCGACAGCCTCAATTATACTATTCTATCACTAATATGTCAATGAATTCATTTCTTTTAATAACATTTTTTCCTTCATAACTCTTTATTTTTTACTGAATGGTTATACATACATTTTCCATAATTTTTGACTACTCACAGTTTCACTTCCAGTACAATTAAAATTATCATTTAAATATGAATCTATATTTATTTTTTTATATTTATTTGCAATACTGCTACGCATTCCACACTGCTCGTGTATGGGAACATGTCAACTGGTTGTATTTTTTCTGCAACATACACTTCTTCCATTTTTGAAATATCTCTTACCATGGTTGCTGGGTTACAGCTTATATACACTAATTTTTCTGGTTTTATCTTTAATATGTTTTGTATCGTTTTTGTGTCCAGTCCTTTTCTTGGTGGATCTACTATTATTGCCGTTGGAATTATTTTTTTCTTGTTTATTAGTTCATCAAATGCAAATTCAACATCTCCACATATAAATTCTGCATTTTTTACTTTATTTATTTTTGCATTTTCTTTTGCATCTTCTATTGCTTGTTCAACTATTTCAATTCCATAAACCTGTTTCACAAATTTTGATGCGAATATTCCAATAGTTCCAATACCACAATATAAGTCAAATAAAATATCTTTTTTGCTCAAATTTGCTGCTTCTATCGCAGTATTATAAAGTACTTCTGCTTGTATAGGATTTACTTGGTAGAACGACATCGGGGATATTTTAAATGTGTACTCTCCTAGCTTGTCCTCTATGTAGCCGTCACCATATAAGTTTACATTTTG
>ERZ824575.323-NODE-323-length-65276-cov-15.151991_pt1 | contig 65276 bp, 86 predicted proteins | sample MGYA00519470_ERZ824575 | MGnify/ENA primary metagenome ERZ824575 (study PRJEB31778, sample SAMEA3449170) | human gut metagenome | biome: human gut; feature: human-associated habitat; material: faeces | place: United Kingdom | collected 2010/2012 ... | reverse complement strand
TCGCAGTACTTCATGACAGCGGTGATGCCGGAGATGATCGTGTCGCTGCACTCCATCATCTCGCGGCAGTCGGTGGTCAGGTACGGCTCACACTCGGCCGCGTTGATGAGCAGCGTGTCGATGGTGTTGGCCGCCAGCTTGACGTGGGTCGGGAAGCCCGCGCCGCCGACGCCCACCAGACCGCAGGCCTGGACAGCTGCCATCAGGCTTGCCTTGTCGGTGACGACCGGCGGCACGCAGGCCGGGTCAACGGTCTGTGCACCATCGGTCTTGATGGCAACGGCGGTAGCCATGCTGCCGTTGGCCATACGCAGCGGGGCGACATCCTGCACGGTGCCGGACACGCTGGAATAGATGTTGGCGGACACAAAGCCGCCGGCCTTGCCGATCATGGTGCCTACCATGACGGTGTCGCCTTTTTTGACGACCGGCTCTGCGGGCGCGCCGATGTGCATGGACATGGGAATGACAACGTGCTCAGGCACCGGCATCTTGTTGGTCGGCTGCCCGGCTGTCGCCTTCGTATGCGGCACAGCAGCACCCTTGGCAGAGCGCTTTAGGGACTTGAACAATCTGATTTCCCCCGTTTCTCTCATTTTTCTCGTCCGGCAGGTCAGGTTTGCTCCCCTGCACAGGCGGATAACAATACACTTTAATTGTATCATCTTTGGGGTTCAAGTCAAGCAATCAAATGGGATAAACAGGCTATTTTGCCCCGAACCCGCAAGATTTGCAACAATTTTCGCAATCGATGCAGGATAAGAAAGGTGTATAAAAATTAACAATCCAACAAAGAAAATGGACACCTGTCGAAACAAGTGCCCATTTCTTATTTACAGATCAATCTCCTGCAGCCGCAGCAGCGCCAGAATATAAATCTTCAGCGCCTCGATCAGCTTTTCAAACGGCGTGCCCTCGTTGGCACCGTGCATCGGGCCGGCAAAATCCGGGATGACGATGTCGGTGTGCTCGGGGCCGAAGCTGACTGCATACGGGAAGTGGCGCGCGTAGGTGCCGCCGCCCATCGTGAAGGGGGTCTTGCCCTCGCCGGTCACATCGTTGTAGGTGTTGATGAGCGTTTGGATGGCCGGGCTGTCCGCGTCGATGTAGAACGGCACACGGCTCGTCACATTCTCGATTTTTGCCGCTGTGCCGCAGACTTTCTCCATGGCGGCGGTCATCTTTTCAGGGTCGGTGTTCGTGGGGTAACGGCAGTCGAAGCTCTGGCGGATGATGCCGTCCTGCATCTCAATCGTGCCGCCGATGATGGTAAGCGGGTCAAACAGGCCGTCGTCTGCGGCAATGCCCAGGGCGCTGCCATCGGTGGCGGCGTGCAGGGTGTGCAGCACCTGCAGGTAGGCTTCCTCCTGCGGGGTGCAGACACCGCTCTTGAGCAGGCAGTCCACGATCAGGCTGATGGCGTTGACGGTGCCCTCGGGCATGGCAGCGTGGCCGCTCTTGCCCCAGCCGCGGATGACGGTGGAACCACCCTCCCCTGCCTCAAAGGTCACGCCTTCGGTCTGGATCAGCGCGCCAGCGCCCACCTGCACGGTGCAGGATGCGCGGTCAGGCACGGCGTTGTGGGCCACGCCGCCCTCAAAGGCGGTGATGATGCCCTTCTCAAACTTGGGGCTGACGATCTCGCCGTTAAAGCCGCCCTTTTCGCCGTTGCAGACCGGGAACTCGGCGTCGGGGGTGAAGCAGAATGCGGGCATCGGGTAATGCTCGGCGTAGTAGTCTACGTCGTGCATATTCGTCTCTTCGTTGGCACCCAGCAGCGCACGCACCGGGTATTTCAGCGCTGCACCGCTGTCTTTCAGGTATTTCAGCGCATACAGGCACAGGATGCTGGGGCCTTTATCGTCGGCCACGCCGCGGCCCAACAACCAGCCATCCCGCACGCGGACGGTGTAGGGGTCAGCGTCCCAGCCATTGCCCTCGGGCACAACGTCGGTGTGGGTGATGGTGGCAAGGAACTTCTGGCCGTCGGCAATCTTGCCGGTCTCGGCCCAGCCGATGTAGCTGTCGGCGTTGAAGGTGTCCAGGCCCAGTTCATCGGCGATTTCCAGCGCCTTGGCCAGCGCGGCCTTGGGGCCGGGGCCGAATGGTGCGCCCGGCTCGGGCGTGCCCTCGACACTGGGGACTGCCACCAGGCGGGTGATGTCACGCAGGATGTTGTCGCGGTTGCCTTCCACAAAGGCGTCAATCGACGCCCAGCGCGGATCGTTCACGTTCATAAGAGTTTCCTCCTGATTTTTTTCTTCCAGTATACCACATTGGCGGAATTTGTAAACAGAAAGTTGGATCGGGAGGATGGTATTTGCCGCCCCGCAAACATTCACCGCATCCTTCCTTCTCCGCCCATCAGCGCGGTCATTTCCTCAATGCGTTCCAGCGGGAATGGTGGTGTGCAGAGCGGCCGCAGGGCAATACTCATAAGCATCATCGGGTTATCGTCGGCGGCATGGGGCCATGCCGCCCTGTGGTTTGTGATGGCGTTTGGCGTAGGGCGGGGTGCCCTCACCCAGCCGCGCAGCCTCGCCGCAGTTTGCCGTCAATCTTCCTCTTCCCCGCTGTTCATCGTCACGATCTCACAAATCGCACGGCCTGTGGGGGTGCCTGCGAGACCGCCAATGCCGGTCTCGCGCAAATCTTTGCTCATGGCGTTGCCGACCTCGGCCATCGCGTCAATGACCTCGTCGGCGGGGATGTGCCCCACGACGCCCGCCAGCGCCATATCGGCGGCGGATACCGCGTTCATTGCGCCGATAACGTTGCGCTTGATGCAGGGAATCTCCACCAGCCCGGCCACCGGGTCACAGACAAGGCCCTCTAAATTCGTAAGCGCCATGGCAAAGGCCTCGGCGCACTGCTCGGCTGTGCCGCCCTTGATGTCCACGAGAGCCGCCGCCGCCATGCCGCTGGCGGCACCCACCTCGGCTTGGCAGCCGCCTTCGGCTCCGGCCAGCGTGGCCCGCGCGGCCACGACCTGCCCGAACCCAGCGGCCACATACAAAGCGTGATGTACGGCGTCCTCATCTGCCAGCCCGCGCCGCCATAACGGCAGCAAAACCGCAGGCAAAACGCCGCAGCTGCCCGCCGTGGGGGCCGCTACGATGCGCTTCATGCAGGCGTTGCACTCGGCGGTTTTCAGCGCTTCGGACATCACATCGGCAAAAAAGCCGTCGGCATACAGCGCACCTTGGGCCGCCGCTGCGCTGACTTTGGCCGCATCGCCGCCCGCAAAGCCGCTCATCGAGCGGTCGGTCCCGCAGTAGCCATCGCTAGTGCTGCGCATGACCGCCCACAGGCGGTGCATCTCGGCCTCGCTCTCGGCGCGGGTCAGACCGCTCTCGGCCAGGTCGCTTTCCAGAATGACCTCGTACAGCGGCTTGCCGCTCTCCTTGCAGAGCTCGACCATGTCGCGAACTGAAGAAAATGCCATCTTTCCCGCCCCCTTACAGATTTAGGATGGTGACTTTGACGATGCCCGGCAGGCAGGCAAGCTCGGCGTGGACGGCGTCCGGAATCGGCTCGTCGCATTCCAGCACCATGACGGCGTAGCCGCCCGCCGCCGAGCGGTAGAGCTGCATCGTGGCAATGTTGACGCCGTGGCCGCTCAGGCAGCCGGTGACGGCCGCCACATGGCCGGGGGTGTCCTGGTTGTGGACGATGAGCGTGTTGTGGTCACCGCCAAAATTCGTCGTGATTCCGTCGATTTGGCAGATGTTGATGCGCCCGCCGCCGATGGATGCGCCCACGACTTCCAGCTTGCGGCCCGACACACCGGTCAGCCGCAGCACAGCTGTGTTGGGATGCGCCCCGCGCAGGTTGATCGTGCCGATTTTGAAGTGCAGTCCGGTCTCTTTGGCGATGGCGAAGCTGCGCGGGATGCGGTCGTCGTCGGGCTGCATCCCCAAAAGGCCCGCCACCAGCGCTTTGTCGGTACCGTGGCCGCGCCCGGTGGCGGCAAAGCTGCCGTAGAGCAAAATCTCTGCGTCGTCGGGCTGCTCGCCCAGCAGACGCCGCGCCGTGCTGCCAATGCGCACCGCGCCCGCCGTATGGCTGCTGGACGGCCCGGTCATGACCGGGCCCAGCACATCAAATAACCGCATCGTGGGCACCTCTTTTTCAATGGGATACCAAAAGTATAACGGATTCCCGCAGACAATGCAAGACTTGGCAGAAAGCACAAAAGAATCCAAGAAATTTTGTGGATCGGTACAAAGAATGGAAAGTGCAGATGTGGGTAAAAACGCCATAAAAAACCAAAAGCCATGATAAATCTTACGATTCATCATGGCTTTTGCTGGCGGAGTAAGAGAGATTTGAACTCTCGCGGCGGTTTCCCACCCTACGCCCTTAGCAGGGGCATGGGATGGAGTTGAAAACGCCGATATATCGTTGAATAAAAATGACTGGTACACAGCGTGTACACAATAGCGGTCAGGTCATTTGGAGACGGTTGACTGCATCGAGCTTGGTGGAAAGGCTGATGTGGCCGTAGGAATCGGCGAGCTTGGCGGTATTGGCGTTGGAGTGGCCCATGATGGAGTTTATGACCACATCGGAAACGGCAGGGACAAGCTCGTGCAGGCGGGTGTAGCAGGTGTGGCGCTGGCAATAGCTGCCAAGGAAGCGGATGCCGGTGCGCTGGCACATGAGTTTCCAGTTGGTGTAATAGTCGTTCTCGTCGTAGGCAACAAGGCCATAGCGGGCCTTTGGCAAGACGGCCTGAACAACGGGAACGATGCAATCCGCGATCGGAATTTCACGGTTCTTGCCTGCGTCGGTCTTGATGCCGCCGACAATGACCTGCCCGGCGGGATCGACCTTGGAAACGTCCTGCGCGAACAGTTCCCCGGTACGCATACCTGTGTATGCCATGATCAGCGCATAGCCGGTGATTGGGTCGTGGGTGGTATTCCAGTCTTGCCAGATGGCGTGCATTTCCTCCAGCGTGCGGGCATCCTTGGCCGTGGGCGGTTTGCTGGGCAATTCCAGACAGCGGATCATGTTGGAAGAATCCGGCGGGCAGACCTTTTCCAGTACGGCCATGTCAACGATCTTTTGCAGGATCGTCTTTGCATCACGCTTGGGATAGAACGCACCCTCGATACCGTCCAGCAGGTTTTGCAGCTCGGAATAGTGCAGGCTGGATACGTCGCGCTCATACAGCGGTTCCAACCGTTTGTAGGCGGTGAGGTAGTGGCTGCGTTTGTCCGGCGAAATTTCCTGCCACTTGCGGGACTGCTGGACGAGATCGAACACCTGCGAGACAGTATAGGACTTTGTGCCGCCGTTCTCCTGCGTGCGAAGATGGGGCAGGTAGTTCATGGCGTCGGCGCGGGTGGCAAAGCCGCCCTTGGTGCGCTCCATAACAAATTCACCATGGCGGTAGACGCGGACGCGGGCGGACCATGTGCGGCCACGCTTGAAAACTGTGCCGGTGCCGTTGGGGTTGCGTGTCTTTTTGACGGGGGCTGCCGCAGTAGATACCTGCTTTTTACCGCAGAACATGCAGTAGATGGACACATCCGGGATTTCCTGTTTACATTTTATGCAGAGCATGGGCGCACCACCTGACTTTGAAAGACAATATTTAGACAATAAAAAGATAGACGCAAGTTAGAAGCAAATTAAAAACAGCATAGCAATGATAAAAACGCAATTAGATTAAAGCTAAACGAAAGTTAAACGCAAGTCAGAGTGTTTAGTTTTACAGAAAATATTACTTATAAGTTATAATGCGTTGAAAACATCCAGCACGGATTGCGGGAGATCACCATCGGTGCAGAGCATGGCAAGGCCGTCGTGCACATAAGCGGGGATCGTGCCGAAGCCGTCCATCGTGACGGCGTTGTCTGCTTCGGCCTGCTGGTAGGCGTCAGAATCCGGGTCAAACTGGTACAATTCCACATTGTAGCCATCTGTTTTATATTTGTACCCGGTCTTTGCGCCGATATACTCCGCGGCCATGGTGACACGCTCATAGGTGATGCCGAGAGAATCCAGGCCGGATTCAAACGATGCGAAAGCATCCGCCGATGCAGGCGGTGCGGCGGTGGGTTCCGGCGTAGGTTCTGCCGTGGCGGCAGGGGCAGCGGTGGCCGTGGGTGCTTCCGCTGTGCTGGGAGCGGCGGAAGATGCGGCAGAGCCGCAGGCAGACAGGGAGACGACGCAGGCCAGTGCAAGGGCAATGAGGGGTTTGTTCATAATTTTTCACATCCTAAATAAAAAATAGCAGGGTTTCCCCTGCTATGATGAAGCGGGTGCGGGCCGGAGGAAACGGAACAGCGGCACGCACCTTATTATGTTAAGACAACAATAACACGAAACAGCAGAAAATGCAATAGAAAAGGCCAGAACCGGCGGCGGTTCTGGCCTTTTTGCTGTTGGGCGGGGCGTCGAGGACGCCGCCCCCTACGACCTACCCGGCGAATCAGTCTACCCGCCGGAGGAAGATGCGGTATCGGGGCCTTTTTTTTGAGGATCGGGCGGAGCCTGCGACAATTTCTCGACAAGAGAATCCATGTAACGCATGATGGCGGCACGGTCCTGGGGCGGCAGGTCGATAAACGCGGAGACAATGGCCTGCTCCCGCGGGGTAAGCTGCTTTTCCTCAGCAAGGCGGGCCAGGATGGACGGTTTAGAATCATCCAGCATGGAGCCTGCGCCTGTGCGCAGCCATTCCTCGTTGACGCGGTATGTATTGCAAACCAGTTTGATAAATGCGTCCTTTATAGGAACACGCCCGGATTCAAGGCTTGCAATAACATCACGGCTGACGCCGAGAGCAGCGCCAAAGTCGTTTTGCGTCCGATGCAGATATTTTCGGAGCGCGAGAAGTCTTTCATTCATTTGGTTTACACCTCCTTCATCCACACAATAGCACAACGAAATGTGTAAGTCAACACATAATTTTGGAAAAATGTGTTGACAGACACAAATTGATGTGCTAATATGTGGATAATCCACAAAGCGAAACGGAGAAATGTGGAGACGACACACGCGCCGCGTGTATAAAGGTGGTGAGAACCGTGCTGACGGTGGAAAAGCTGGCGCAGGAATTGAAAGAGACGCCGGAGTTGAAGCGCAGCCTTGTTATGCGGGTAGCGCGGGAACTGCTGGACAGTGAAGCGTTTATGGAAGCGTACCCGCGCATTTACGAGACAGCCCGGAACAAGACTGACGCCAACGACGAAATGGCAAAAATAATCACCCGGCTTTTTAAGAAAAACCGGGTGAGCGTGCAGGATGCCGAAACCATCCTGCACCGGGCCGCAGACCTTTATAAAGGCGAGTAGGTCCAGCCGGAAAGATCGGCGGGAACATCCTGCAAGGCGTCGATCTCGGGACAGCCGGTAACGCGGCAAAACACGTTATCGGCTTCCGCTTGGGGCGTTGCGCAGGATTCCCAGACGATGCCGCCGAACTTTATACCGAATGTGCCATCCGAAAGCGGAACGATATAAAGCGGCCCGGCGGAGGAATTGTAGGACCACATGAATTTACACCTCCTTCCCCTGCTATTGTAGCACGGGGGCGGAGAGAAAACAAAGAGGTGAATTTAGAATGAGCGAGAAAGAGAACGACACCAAGAAGATGCTGGAAACGCTGCGCAAGCTGCCGGAGAAAGCCCAGGAGAAGATCGGCTATATGATCGAGGGCGCGGCGCTGGTGAGCGCGGCCCACGAGGACGAGCCGAAAAAGGACGGCGGTGCGGCGTGAAGGAAACGGCACGCTATGTAGGGCCGGACGGCGAAGCACTGCACCCGGGAGACAGGATAGGCTTAGAGCCGCCCGGCTGCCTGAAACGTGACGACGGGCTTGATGCGTGGCTGACGGCGCTGCGGCACGAACTGGCGCGGGCCTGCGAGCTGCCGGAAAAGGTAATGCACGGCGACGATTTGCCGGACGACCTGCCACCAGATGGCGGCGGCCTGGGGCCTTGGCACTGGCTGGGGCTTGATGCAATGAAAATCAAGAACCCGGAAGTGCAGATACTTGGAAAGGATAGTGGCATGATACTGAATGTAAAAGGAATTGGAGAAGCTGTTCTGTTGGCGGCGCTGTTCAATGCGGCAAAGCCGGACAGGGACGATATGATGTACAGCCAGCACGAAAGCATGACAAAAGAGGTAGCGTCGGAACTGCTGGACGAGTTGAGCGGACATAAAGCGGGCGAGCCGGTGTTCATCCGAAAGCTGTACGGCAGGAGAATTTACAGCTATTTCTGGCCTGGCATGAAGCAGATGGACGGAACCCAGTACGATAACGAAAACGGCCAGGGCAAAGCTGCCGAGGTGGTGGCTGCGCTGCGCAGGGAGATCGCCACGAAGAAGAACGCCGAGCGGAAAGCGGAGCGGGCGAAACGGCACAGGCTGGCGGCCTACTGGGTGGACGGAGAAAGCCACGCGCAGTTTGTATGCAGCGGAGGAAACGCAGGAGAGTATGTGCGCGTTGGAGCACAGCTGCTTGCAAGCGTGATACGGAAGCTGCCGGAGAAAATGCGCGCAAATGCCGTGAGCGATGCCATGACGATTGTTTTACAGGAAACAAAGGAAAATGGTGAAGCCGATGATTGAGCGATTTGTAAAGGTTTCGTGGAAGATCAACACGAAAACCGGGACGGCGGAGGACATTACGATCGACATGAGGGCAAGCGCGATGGAGGAAGCGACGGCGGCCTGCATTATGGCACGCCACGCCTGTGAAACCATTGCCCAGACAAGCGGAAAGGAAAAGGCGAGAAAATGCCTGCTGGAAACCGTGAAGCTTGCCTTGGATGCGCCGGATGAAGAAATCGAAACGCAGGCCAGGGCGCGGGGCGTTGTGACACAACAGAGAAAGGACGGCGGAGACAATGAATGAGAACTTTATCAAGGTGACGTGGGAGACGGACAAGAACGGGAACCCGCCGACAGGGTTTGCCGTGATGGCGCAGGGCGGCGTGCGCGGGTCCATGATGGCCGCGGCCATTGTGGCACGCAGCGTTGTGAGCGTGATGGAGAGACAAGTGGGCCGAGAGCGGGCGAAAGCTGACTTGCTGGGCATGATCCGGCTGGTGCTGGAACAAGACGATGAAGAAATTTATAGCGAGGGCGTAACGATTGCACTGCCGGGGAGAGTGAAGCCGGAATGAGCCTGAAACGGGAAAAACTGCCGCAGAGAATGTGGATTGAATCCCCCGGCGGGAGACCGCCGGAATATGGGCGGGGCGCTGCATCGCGGCGCATGAGCCGCGGCCCCGCAGTTTCCTATTCTCTATCATAGTCTCCCCAAGATAGCTGACAGCCGGGAAAGACCGGCACTATTATGCCGCCGCCGTGCCCGCATGAGGACCGGCGGGGCTGGGCCTGCGAGAAAAGGGCGCAGGCGTCATCTCTCCCGTGGCCGTATGCGGGTAAGTTTTACGGCACCCGGCACGGGTGAAGTGCAGGGGCAAGGGCGATGTGGAAACGGACAGAGCCGGAACCCCGCCCCGGCAGCCTGTTCCACGCCGGGGTTTACATGAGCCGCGCCGAGGTCGGCGTGCAGAGCTTGGGCATTTGCCCTGCACGGCTGGTCCGATACCAGCACGCGGCACCAGAGAGAAAAAGAAAGGCGGTGCGCAGTATGCGGATCGAGGATGTGAGAACCCCTACCCTGCCGCTGGCGGATGCCTGCGAGATTTTGCGGTGCGAGGGATACCGCATGAGCGTGGACAAGCTGAAAGCGGGAATTTTTGGCGGAGTGTATCCGTTCGGTGAAGTGATAGACCGTGTGGAAGGGTTGACAAAGAATGACTGCTACACGGTTTACACAGCGTTTTTACAGAAGTGGATCGAGGAAAGGCGGGTAGGATGATGAAAAAGCTGCGGAAAAAGCGGATGTTTATGCAGGGCGTGAGCGCTGTGTGCAACATGGGAGGTACATGGATGGTGGTTGTGACGGTTTGCCAGATCGTGCAGAGCGCCGAGCGAGAAACAGTGGGCGGCTTTGTGGTTGGTATGCTGGCGGCGCTGGCGTATGGGCTGTGTGCCCTGCTTTTGTGGAGCTATGGGCTGGACTTGGCAGCGGCAGCGCGGCGGATCACGCGGAAGGTGGCAAGGATGCAGGCCGAGGAAATGTATGCGGCCATGCACGGCATGGCACCGATGAAGCCGGATAAGATGTGGAAGAAATGCGGGTGATGCGGCGTGCTGGATGTGACGATTACGGCCCCGGCGGATGTGCAGGCGGAGGAGACGGACGCTTGGGATTTGGCGCAGATGTGGGCGGAGTTCCGGGCAGAGCTTGAGATCACGGGCGAGCAGGCGGAAGAAGTGTACAGAAACCTGCGCCGGTTGATCGGCTATGCAGGGTGCTGGAACTGGAAGCGCGAGCCGTGGGTGCCGCCGGAAAGGCCGGAGAAGCTGCGCGGGCTGCGGCAGTACGGACCGGCGCGGGTTGTGACGGAGCCGCCCGGCGGGGTGCTGTACTTAAAATGCGCACGGCGTTTTAAGAAAGGCAGTAGAAGCGACCACACTTAGGAGGACTGTATGCAGCAATGCAGGTTTGTTTATACCATCACGCGGGCGGACTGCCGCGCCTGTAACGGACTGGACGCCGGGTGCAGGAACTACGAGCCGAACCCGGATGAAAAGGCTTGGCGCGAAACGGACGCAGAAGCGAAGCGGCAGCTGCCGCGCAAGCTATTTCCGCCGCGTGAAGTGAACAGCCTGAAACTGCAAGATGAACGATGGAGACCGTTAGAGGGCGGAAAAGCCCGGCGGAAACCATGAATATTGCCTGTTGAGTGCTAACAACAGGAGCGCAGAAATACTCAGAGCGGGGCGGCGGTGTTGGAAGAAGAGCCGCTGCCCTGCTTTGTTATAGGGCGGGTGGCGCTTGCAGATGCGGGCGCAGAGAGCAGGGCCGGACCCTGCACCCGGCACAAGATGGATAAAATTTGAAAGGGGCAATGTTGAGGATGGTTACGGCGACGGTGATCGCGGTATCGGTGCTGGGCGTATGCGCGGCATGGTGCTGCGGGCGGGACGCAGGATGGCGGGAAGCGACGCGGGCACACACGCACCGCTTGGGCGTGTACAAAGACTGGGTGTGGCACCTTGCGGAGAAATCCCGCGACCTGAACGATTTTAAGGCCCGGTACGCTGTGGCCCTGACGCTGGACGAGGGAGAAGCGAACGATGGCGATGGTGTTTGACTGGCACAGCCGGGACAGCAGAGCCACGGGGCCGCTTGATGTAGCAGGAACGGTGACGGCGCTGTACGGCACCGGGGGGGCAACACGCCGATGGTAGTGGATGTTTTGTGCAGGGCCAGCACGCAAGGGGGCGCAGAAAGCCAGATGAACACGGCAACGACGCTGACAACAGACCATGACAGAACGATCATAGCGCACAAAATCGAAGCTGTGGCCCTGCAAGGGAACATTATTGACAGAGATGCAGGCATGAACGGAACGGGCGTAGGAGAGGATGTGAGCTTTACCTTGAACACGGTGGACAGGCACGGGGTGGCGTATACATTCGGAAAAACGAGCCGCCCACATTTTAAGGGAGACGAACCGACATACAGGCAGCTGGACACTTCCAACACCCTGAATACGTTTGACATAGGAGAAACCAGAGCGAACGAACTTGCTGTGCAGGGCACACCACCACGCTACATTGTACGCCGCCTGATGCCGATGGAGTGCGGCAGATTGCAGGGGTTCCCGGATGGATGGGGCGAGATCGAACAACTGCCGCCGGACATGCCGGAGGAAACTGCGGCGTTCTGGCGGCAGGTGTACACAACAGACTGCGCAATCAAGGGGAAGAAACCGCAGAAAAGCATACTGGAAAAGCCGGACAAGCTGGCGGCGTGGCAAAACGGGTTACATACCGACAGCGCCGAGTACAAGATGTGGGGCAACGGCATGGCGCTGCCGAACGCGCTGTTTTTTGTGCAGCGTGCCGTGGCGCGGGTTGCCATTGACACGGGAAAGGGCGCGGCAAATGTGAAGCTGGGCAGCATGTTTGACGGATCCGGCACGATGCCGCTGTGCGCGGCGATGTGCGGTGCGCAGCCTGTTTGGGCAAGCGAGGTGGAGCCGTACCCTATTGCCGTGACGAAAACGCACCTGCCGGGCATGAAGCACCTGGGGAGTGTTACCGACATTTGTGGCGGGAACATCGAGCCGGTGGACATTATCACCTTTGGCAGCCCGTGCCAGGATTTGAGTATTGCGGGAAAGAGAGCCGGGCTGGACGGAAACCGATCCGGGCTGTTTCGGGAAGCGATACGCATTATTTTAGAAATGCTGGAAGCGACCGGCTGGAAATACCCGCGGTTTGTGATCTGGGAGAATGTGCCGGGGGCTTTATCATCGAACGGAGGGAAAGACTTTGAAACCGTACTCAACGAATTGCTGCGACTTACCGGGACAGATCAGTTTGTTCGACAGCGCGGAAAGTGGGGGGGCTTTGCAGGGTACGGAGCTGTGGCCTACCGACTTGTCAACGCGCAATACTGGGGAGTGCCCCAACGCAGACGCAGAGTATACGCTTGCTGCGATACTGGCGGACGATCCGCCGACCAGATACTTTTTGAGCGTAAGGGCCATGGATGGAATTTTGAGCCGTGCATCCCGGCGGGGCAAACAGTTGCCGGAATTGCTGGTGACGGCTATCGCTGGCATGAAAGAATGGTGGCGGCAAAATCCGCTGGGGGGGGGTATGACCCCGCCTACACCATGAAGATACGGTCAGGATGCGAGGGCGGCGGCAAGGGACCGCTGGTACAGAATGATTTATCCGCCACGCTGGCGACGCATCAAGATCAGACAGTGTTTGCACCGAAAGTATGCGGATTTATTTATAAGCAAGGCGCAAAAGCTGGCAATATAGGGGCGGGAGAAGTAGCGCCGACTATGAAAACGGACCAGCCGCCAGCAGCGGCCTATGCGAATGGGGCAGAAACGGTGGCAAGGACATTAACAGCAAGAGCGGACGGAAGCCCGATGCTGGACAGGAGACCGAATTTGATAGTACAGAAAGGAAACGGCAATGAAAAAGATTATTGCGATTGATTTTGATGGGGTTTTGTTTACGGAAGCGTACCCGGCGGTGGGGATGCCGATTGCGCCGAACATCAACCGGGCGAAGAACGAGAGAGCCAACGGCGCGGTGCTGATTTTGTGGACCTGCCGCGAGGGCAAGGAGCTGGCGGACGCTGTGGCGGCCTGCAAGGCCGTGGGGCTGGAATTTGACTATGTGAACGAGAACGCCGCGGAGCTGAAAGAAGCGTTTGGAACGGACCCGCGCAAGATCGCGGCAACGGAATACTGGGACGACAAAAATGTGTGCATGGGGCGCTGTGGGAAGGGGTAAAAGGCCGTGAGCGTGAGAAAAGAACGGTACATTGCGTGGGCAAGGCCGCATTACCGGGACAGAGGGGCGAAAGCCATGACGAGAAAGAGGGCAATAAAAATCATAATGGCCGCGACCTGCTGTGGCAACAGGAGATGGGCCGGGGACGTGTTCGCCTATGCGAAGCGACATATAATCGGAAACCCAAGCAATGCCGATGTGTGTTACCGCGTTATGTGCTATATCTACAACACAACAAATAAAAGCCGGGCACACTATGATAAGAATACGATGCGGTCACATTCAATCGCAATGCGGTTAAGGGAACTTTACGGCGTGGATGTGGGCGGAGTGGTGGTTCAAGGATTTGAAAGCACGGGAAGGTAAAAGCCATGAATATGCAGAAGATGGGCAAGCCATGCAAGGAAAATATGAGCATGGAGCCGAACAGAAAAAGCGCACTAAAGCCGATTTTGTTCAACACAGAAATGGTGCGGTCAATCCTGGCCGGTGAAAAAACATGCACCAGGCGGATCGCCAAGAGCGGAAAGCCGCCTTTTGCGGTGGGAGATATTTTGTGGGTGCGGGAGACGTGGTGCATCAACAATTTTGGGACACACTACCGGGCAGATTGGCCGGACGGGGCCTGCCCGTATATGGACGGCGACGATCGCTGGCATCCGTCGATCCACATGGGAAAAGACATTGCGAGAGTTTTTCTGCAAGTGAAAAGTGTGGAACGCAGGCAGCTGCGGGACATGGAGATTGCAGACTTCCGCAAAGAGGGCATAAAGCCGCGAAACAGACCGGGCGGCTGTACCTGTGCATGGGCACAAGACGGATGCAAGGAAAAACCATGCACAAACCGTGATGCCTACGAGCGCGAATGCTACATGATCCCGTTTTGCGAGCTGTGGGACAGCACGCTGCCTGCGGCCAGCGTAAAAACGCTGGGCTGGAACGCGAACCCGGATGTGTGGGTAATTGAGTTTGACAGAACAGAGCGCCGGGCTGAAAGCCTGTAGCAGAAAGGACAATAGCCATGAATATGCAGAAAATGGGTAAGCTGTGCAAAGAGAATATGTGCATGAAGCTGTATCGGAAGGGCTACACGCAGTACATCAGCGACGGGATCACGATGGTGGAGATACCGCGGAACTTCCCTGCGCTGAACGACGAGAACGAAGCGGCAGCAGTGTTCGGCTGGACAGACAAGCAGCTGGAAGAAATCAGCTGCGAGGTGGAAGGGCTGGATGCTATCAACGGCTTGTACGAGGTGACGGGCATCAGCATGGACGATGTGAGCGGCGAGGAAATCCCGTGCAAGAGAGCACCGATTGGGTTTACCTATGCCGGGATGCAACTGCTTGTGCTGCGGGATGAGCGCGGCGGGATTGCAGGGATCAACACAAAGCAGTTAGAGCCGATCATGGACGAGCTGAAAAACGGGCAGTACATGGTGTGGTACAGACGGACGATGCACAACGGAAACCCGTACTATGTGCTGAAAAGCGGAATGTACCTGCGCATTGCAGTGCTGCCGATTGTGTTTGATGATGTGTTTGCGGCGGCGCTGGATGAGATCAGGGCCGGGATGATGCTTGATGCACTGGGCAGACCGAAAAAGCAGGAGGAAAAAGAAAATGACGATTGAGCGAGCGGCGGAAATCTTAGACCCGGAAAGCAAAGAAAAATTTTACGGCGAGAACGGGAAGCAAGAAGTATTTGAAGCAATGCGGCTTGCAAAAATGGCACTGGAAAAAAGAATCAAGAAAACCGTGCATCCGTTTTGGACGGGAAACTCTGCGGCGTGTCCGTATTGCGCAAGCGCACAGTTTTTGTACAACGAAGATGGACGGAGGAACAGATTTTGCGGAGAGTGCGGCCAGATGCTTGACTGGGAGGACGATATGAAATGAGCGAAGTTGTGCTGAAACCTTGCCCGTTCTGCGGTGAGGTGCCGGAGGTGGAGCGGGTTGCAAGCGGATATAGGGGCAACGCGGACGCGGCAACGGCGACATTTCAAGTGCGGTGCGAGTGCTGCGGGATAAAGTTTGAAAGACAAACCGAAGTGGCGATTGACGATGACGGAAAAGTAAATGTTCTATTTGACGGGTACGGCGAAGTAATCAGGCTGTGGAACACGAGGGCGAAAAAGCAATAGCCTATGACGGTAAACGGTGAAAAGCTGGTTTGCGGTTCGATAAAAGGGTGCCTGAACTGCAAGTATGCGGACTGCATTTCCAAGGGCAGAAAAATCTACGCAGTAAGCGAAGAACAGCGAAAAAGGAACAATGAAAGGCAACGACAGCGGAAGCAGGCCAGGCGCGAAAGCGGAATATGCACAAGCTGTGGCAAGCGCCCGGCGGATGCCGGGAGAAAAATGTGCGGGATATGCCGGGAAAAATTCAGGCTGTACAAGGAAGCCGAAAACAGAAGAAAAGGCGTGCCGCCGCGGGATGCACTGGACGGCGTGACGGTGTGCGCAAAATGCGGAAAGGCACCGCCCATGCCGCCGCACAGGACATGCGAACGGTGCTACAAAAGCTGCATGCGAAACATAGCAAAGACGCCGACGCACAGGGGCGTTAAGCGGAACGACCTGTTCCGGGCGGTGAATGATTATGTGTGGCGGGACATGAAGTACGAATGGGGAAAGAAAAACTTGTAAAAAGCAAAGAGCGCGTCAGGAAGTATGCGGAAGTGTACACGCCGGAGTGGTGCGTGAAAAAGATGTGCGACATGTGCGACGAGGAAAGCGGCGGGCACGCTTTTGACAGGATTGAAACGACATTCTTGGAGCCTGCCTGCGGAAACGGAAATTTTATTGCCGAGATCATGCGGAGGAAGCTGCTGTTGTGCAGGACAGACGAGGATACCGTGACGGCCTGCGGCAGTGTGTACGGTATTGACATACTGCCGGACAATGTGCAGGAGTGCCGGGAGCGAATCGAAAAGCAGGTGCATGAGGTGTTCCCCGGCGCGGTGGTGATGCCGACGCTGGCGCAGAACATTGTGTGCGGGAATTTTTTGAAGCCGGAGACGGTGTGGTTTTTGGCGGAGGATGCAGTGCCTACAAATTGTAGGCGGTTGCTGACGGAATGTAAGCAACTGACAGAAAGCGAGGTTGACGATGGAAAAGAGCGCGGCGCAGGATATGAAAAGCCTGCTGATGAAGAACGGCATGACGAGCGGGCCAGCAGGCCGGGTAGTGGAAATCCTGGAGCCGATGGGGTATTTTGAGGTCCCGGCGAGCATGACGTTCCACGGAGCGTGGCCCGGCGGGCTGTTTGAGCACAGCTGGACCGTGGCGCAGGAGCTTGTGCACATGACAAAAACGCTGGGGCTGACATGGCAGATGCGGCGCTCCCCTGTTCTGGTTGGAATGTTCCACGATCTGTGCAAGACCGAGGAATACGAGAAAGACGGTGACGGGTGGAAACATTACAAGCTGAAAGGCCACGGAGAGCGCAGTGTTTCGATGGCAGAAGCGATCCTGAACGATGCGGCGGCACTGTCACTGACGGAGGAAGAAATGCTGTGCATCCGCTGGCACATGGGATTTGCAGACGACAAGGAAAACTGGAATTGTTACGGCGCGGCCATTGAGAAATACCAGAATGTGCTTTGGACGCACACGGCGGACATGGTGGCAAGCCGGGTGCTGGGGGTGTGACAGGTGGAAGATGCAAGGATCGAAGCGCAGAAAGATGCGCAGGGCTGGAACAGCTGGATGGCCGGGAATGTGTACCGACATTTTAAGGGCGGGCTGTATGTGGTGCAGGGCGTGGCCGTGCATAGCGAGACGGCGGAACTGCTGGTGATCTACACGAGCAAGGATGACCCGCGGAAGATGTGGGCAAGGCCGCTGGAAATGTTTTTATCGCCGGTGGACAAGAAAAAATACCCGCGGGCCAGGCAGAAGCGGCGATTTGAAGAAGTAAAGGGGAAACAGAATGAATAGCTGTTACCACTGCACCCGGCGGAAGCCGGGATGCCATGGCGCGTGCGCGGATTATAGGCGTGACTGCGAGGAAAACGAGAAACGCCGGGCCTATGAGCGGAAGTTTGCCAGCATTGACACGATGCCGAACACGAAAACGGTTATCAACATGATTTATGAGCAGAAGAAACGGGGCGGGAAGCAATGAGCAGAAAGCGGAAAGAAAAGCCCATCGCGCCGGGCGATGCGGTGACGGTGCTGCGGCACTGCGCCGACGGTGCCGCACGGATGGCGCGGGGCGTGGTGGAGTTTGCGGCCAGCGGCGGGCGGTTCTATGTGGTGAACGTAGAGCTGCCGCCGTGCGCGTTCCGGCATGAAACGATCAGGATGCGGGAGACGTTCTGGCCGGAGAATGTGAGCAGGGAGGTGAAACGATGAAAAGACTAAAGCTGTTGGCTGTGTTGCTGCTGGAACTGCTGGCGCTTGATGCTGTGCTGCTGATCCTGGCACTAGCGAAGATTGCGCGTGGTGCATGCTTGGCTGTGCTTGCGATTGCAAAGTGGCTGGCCGAGATGGAACAAGCACTTACCCGGATGGGGCGCGACCTGTGCAACACGGCGCGGGGCTGGATGAAGTGGGCGCTGCGATAAAGCGCCTACCTTATTATGCATAACATAGTAATACGACCTGCCCGGCGGGTGCCGGGCAAATTTTAGCGGCCTGCGGGCCGCTGGGGGGCTTGTATACGGTTTTATCTTTTCCCCCATTCTCTATTATTTACCAGATTCCAAACGATAGAGCCTGAAGGCAGGCAGGATGTGAACGGGAGGGGCAGAGCATGAAAGCCAGGTATGTGCGCGAGCAGAAAACCATCTGCGGAAAAGAGTACATGGAAGTGGATTTGCTGAACGTCTCCCCTGCTGAACACAGAGCCAGCGTGCGGAAGAAAAAAGAGTTTGCGTCCAGCCTAGCGATGCAGCGATGCAACGAGCGTTACAGCAAGCGCAAGCTGCAATGGATGGTAGCGGAGAATTTCACAGAGCGGAAGAATCAAACCTGGCTTGTACACATGACCTATAACGACGAATGGCTGCCCTACTACGACGAGGATGCAGAAAACAATGTAACAAACTGGCTGGACAAGATGAACCGCCGCCAGGCAAAGAAGTATGCGGCGGCGATCCGGGAAAATCCTGCAAACCCCGGCGGGGTGCTGCCGAAAGTGAAGTACATAACCGTGACCGAGCACCAGCGGGAGGACAAGGACAAAGGGCTGAAAGAGGTGCGGTATCATCACCACACGATCTTAGAGTGCGATTTGAGCATTGACGAGATCAAAAGCTGCTGGGGAACCGGGCGCGGGAAAAACTGGGAATCGCTGGGGCTTGTAAAATGCGACCGCGCCGAGTTTGACAAGGGCAGCCTGGAAGCCTACTGCGAGTACATCACCAAGAACCAGAAGCGCACCCGCCGCTGGCGGCAGAGCCAGGGATTGCGCAAACCGACGCAGCCGCGCCCGAATGATACGCGGTACACGCCGCGCAAGCTGGCCGAAGCGGCCACGATGTACATTGACGACCGCAAATTTTGGGAAGATCGTTACGGGATGCTGAAGCTGGGAGACGGGAGCGCACGGCAGTATGCGTTTGTGGGTGCAGAAGCACGGTACAACGAAATTACGGCAGAATGGCATGTGATCGCCAAGTTTTGGGCGGACCCGCGCAGACAGCCGAAGAAAAAGGCGGCGAGAAAATGAGTTTCCGCATGGAGTTAGAGGATTTACCGCCGCGGTATCGTGCCCAGGCGGAAATGCAGATCGCGCAGCGGAAAAGTGAACGATGCTTGCAAAAAGGCACAAAAAGCGGGCAAAATTGCGAACGAAACGAACAAAAACGGGAAATTCAAGTAAAAAACGGCGATTTTTGCGAACGAAGCACAAAGCAGGCGCCGGAGAGCGAGAAGCGGTATTACCGGGAAGTGATATTGCCGAAGGTGGCGTGCGGGCAGATCGTGAAGGTGCAGGAGCAGGTCATGTTCGACCTGCTGCCGGAAAAGGCATATTGCGGGCTGAAACTGCCGAAAGCACGGTACAAGCCGGACTTTGTGCTGACCTATGCAGACGGAACGGTGGAGATCGTGGAGGTTAAGTCGAAATTCACCCGGCGGATGCAGCGAGACTACATTTACCGCAGGCGGTTGTTTATAGACCTGGTGGCAGAGCCGCGCGGGTGGAAATTTACAGAATGGTTTGCTGACAAGGAGGACTGACAATGGACGACGGAACGAAGCTGTGCGAGCTGTGCGGGATGCACAAGAAGCTGAACATCGGCCCGGCGGGGGCGCTGTGGCTGGAAAAAGACGGCGCAGGAGATGCCGTGCTGATGGTGGAGCCGGTTGTAGGCCGGACACTGCCGGTGGCCGTGCCGGTGTGGTTCTGCCCGGCGTGCGGGCGGGATTTTAGACCGAGAAAAGAAGAAACGGCGGAAGGTTTGCTCCCGGTAAGCGCTGAACACATGGAATACCTGAAAAGCAAGGCAAGAAAGATGCAAGGGAGCCTTGAAGAAGCGCTGGACAGGGTGATTAACGATTGTTACTGGGCAGACAAAGAAAAAGAGCAGAAAACCAAGGAGGGTGTGAACGATGAAACAGGCACCTAATTTTTACCGAAAAAATGCGGCGTGCGGCGTGGCCCGGCGGGTGATGAACGGGAAAAAAGCCACGCCGGAGCAGATGCGGGATGCCGTGGGCCAGGTTGTGACGTGGTGCTACCTGGTTTGTCTGCGCGGCGTGACCGGGTGGAGTGCAAAGCAGATGGACAATTATCTTGAAAAGGCCACGCGGAACACCAAAGACTACATGATCCGGGTACGGACGAGTACGAACGACAAGGCAGCGCGGAAGTGGCTGGACAAGACCACGGAAAAGCTGCATTTTGTTCTCCCGGCGGATAAGCCGCTGAAAAAGCAGGCAGATCGGGACGAGCTGGCACAAAAGCGGATCGGTGCGGATACGGCGTGGAAGATCATGTCGGCGGCGCTGCTGCGCAAAGAGCCGTGGGGCTGCGCCGTGGACGAAGCGACCGCGCAAAAGGTGCTGGACGAGATGCGGGACTACTACGAAAACCGTTTTTTGGATTGGGCAAAAGAGGGCGATGCCTACGGCATGGAACGGTTAAAGCGCGATGTTGAAAGCGTGCTGGGTGAAGCTGTGGAAGTGATCGACGACAAGCACGGCGCAGTGTTTGCCGATAACCTGTATTAACAAGGGGGTGCTGCCATGACAGCGGCAGAAGCGGAAACCATCATCAAATACTATGCAGACATTGCGGGGCAGCAGCGAGCCATTGCCAGGGAACGTGCGGCGTTGGATGCAGAATACAGCCCGCTGCGCGGCAATGCGCTGGACGGTATGCCGCATGCTGCCGGGAATGGAGACAGCACCGCGCAAAAGGCGCTGCGCATGGCGGACACGGACACGGCCCGGCGGTTGTGTGAGCTGGACGTGCGGGAAAGCGTTTTGCAGGAGGACAAGGCGCTGATCCGGGCGGTGCTGGACCGGCTGAACAGTAAACACAAAGAACTGCTGGCGACGCGCTATATCGACGGCCACAACTGGGAGTTTACGGCGTGCCGGGTCGGGTTGTCACGGCGGCAGACGATCCGGGTCAGCGTGGTGGCGTTGACGCGGCTGGGCGTGTTGTTGCAGGACGAGCCGCAGGCGGGAGAAATCCTCGCGCGGGCGCGTGATGCGTGCGCGTTATAAAGGCGGGGCGGATCGGTTACGCTGAATTTACGCTGAAAGTCAGCGTAAAACGCGCGAAAAACACACGAAAAACGCACGGGCGGCAGGTTGCGTGCGCGTGCGTTGTCTTGATTTTTCGGCGGCGGTGAATTTGTGCGGGCGCGTTGGATTTCCGAATACAGAAAAGGGCCGAGAGAAAAACAAACTTGCGAAAGGGTGAAAAGGATGGGAAAATATATGCTTGTGCCGGAGAAAGTAGAGACAATCGAGATCGTGCAGGACGGGAAAGTGGTTGCAACGATAGAACCGGGAGAGCAGGAGGAAAAGCGAGACGATGGCGGAGGTTGTTACGGCGCAATTTGTGGGGCGGACGTCCTGCGGGTTTGTGACGGGGAAATACTATGAGATCGAGGTGAGCGCCGGACTGGGCGGGTGTCTGTGCGTGCAGGAGGTGCAGGGGCACGGGTTTTGCCCCTATTCCACGTTGGAAAACCTGAAAAGAAACTGGCGTGTGCTGGATTTGCGGGAAAGGAGAGACGAAAAATGGAAATGATCGAGTTTACACGGAACGGCAAGAGAGAAGTGGCGTTTGTGCTGGGAAATGTGGCAATGTGGGCGGAACAAAACGCACTGGGGCGAGTGGTGAACCGCGCAGCGCCGGTAAGCGAGCTGAAAGATGTGAAAGTGATACGGAAATAAAAATATCCCCCGGCGGGTCGTTGTGGCGGCCTGCCGGGGGATCGTTGTTGCGGGGTTACTTTGTTGTGTAGTCGGGCCAGAGGTCCGATGCGGGGGTGAAGCCGTCGCGGGTCATGCGTTCGCGGACGGCTTGCAGGATGTAGCCTTGCAGGGATTGATCGGATGCGGCGGCGGCGGCGCGGAGATCATCGACAACGGGCTTTTGCGGGCGGATTTCAACGCGGCCACACTTGGCGTTGAAAGTATCGTTGGAAATGCGCTTTTTAGCCGAAACGGGCATTTTTATAACCACCTTTCGTGTAGTATCTTGATTATAACACGCCGTAGTGCGCCGTGCAAGAGGTTGGGGGTGTGCTGCGGTGGATCAGAGGCAGCGGGCGGCGCGGAGGGTGGCGAGGATGGATTCAATGTCGGCGGACTGGGTGCGGCAGTAGTCGGCGTTGGCGGCGGCGTTCTCGTACAGCGGGGTGCCGTCCGGCTTGGTCTCGGCGGCGAGACGCTCCCAGGTTTCGACTTCATCCTGCCGGGCGCGGGTGGTGGTGAGCAGGTAAAAATGCAGCGTGGACAACTGGTCATCGGTGAGGATGACGGGGCAGGCGTTGTCCGGGATGGTGAGGGTGACGGTTTTCATGGGGTGGGTGCCTCCTGTTGTGTTGTTGTGGGTGGAATTGTGCGGAGAATAACAACTAGGCGGGTCGTTGTGGCTCCCGCGACCATTTTGCCGGGGGCGGCAAGATGGTTTCGGCCCGTGCCGGGGGCCATCGTCAGGCGGGGTTGTGGGCGGCAAGCTGCATCAGCGTTGCGGTGGTGGGGATCAGGTGGCGGGCCATGGTGTCGTTGTAGCTTGCCTGGCCCTCAAAGCTGTCCACGACGGCGCGATCTGCGCCGGACATATCGTTGTAGGATTTCTTGCCGTAGGTCGGCGGGAGCCAGCCCTTTTTCTGGGATGCGAAGATGTTGAAGGATTTCAGCACATCGGCGTTGGTGAACTCGATGTGGCAGGTGCCCTTCTTGTAGAACGTGGCGTTGAAGTAGTGCAGCTGGATTTTTGCGGTCTGGCCGCTGGCCTCGGCAGCTTTGAGGGTGGCGCGGAGGTCGTCGCCGTTGTAGGCAGTGCCGTTGGTGTCGAGGAAGTGAAGCGTTTTCTCGATGTTGGCGATATCGTCCGCAATGTAGGAGGTGCGGAAAACGTCGGAGTAGATGCTGTAGGCGTTGCAGCGGAAGATCACGCGCTTATCGACCTTGTAGGCGGAGTTTGTGCACCAGCCGTTGTAGTAGTGAATGTTTTTGCTGTAGTCGGCGTAGTGGGCGTTGGTCCAGCTGTCAAACAGGTGGATGATCTCGGATTCGATGTTCGCAACGATGTTGCGGGAGATTTCCTCGCGGATCGTGAGGATGTTGTAGGGGGTAAAATCGTAGTGGCGAAGCTCGTTGATGCGCTTGTGGTAGTCGTTCTGCATCGTCCGTGTCATGGCGTCGCGGATTTGCGGCAGGTCGAAAAGCTGCTCCCAGTAGATGGCGCGGAGATCGCACAGCGCGTCGTTGTAGCCTTTGCTGAGGGAAACACAGGGCGCGGGGGCGCTGCTGTCGCCTTGCTTTTTCGGCAGGGTGAACAGCGAGGAAATACCGTCGTATTCTTCATACAGGCGGGCCAGACCGTCCGCGGCGGCGTTGTAGCGCTCGACTGCTGCCGTGATGGGGTCACTGCTGACGAGGGCGGCCAGGTCGGGCGCGGCCTGGTAGCGCTGCGTAGTCTCGGCGTTAAGCTCTAACTTGATGCGGGAGACCGGCGGCGCGGGCGGGATCGTGACGAAAACAAGCGCGACCTCTACCGACGTTTTGCGGGCAGCGTGGGTAAATGCGCCTTGCCTGTACACGATCCGGGCGTTGTACCTGGTGAGCAGCGCGGAAAGCTCCTTGCGCTCGTTGGTGCAGGGGTTGCGGATCGTCTCGGCGTTGAGGATGCAGCGCACCTCCCCGCCGCGTTCCATGATGTGCAGGGCGTGCAGCAGGTGGCGGGCACCCTCGGAGAATGGCGGGTTCATGATGATTGCCTTATAGTGGGCGCGGGGCGTGAAGGTGAGAAAATCGTCGTGGACGACGCGGAAGCCGCGTTGTTTGAGGGTGGCGCGGAGGGCGGCGGACTGCTCGATGCAATCCAGCTGCAAGGCGTCCAGGCGGTACTTGTTGCTGGGGTTGCGGTAATCGTCGCGGGTTCCGTCGCTGTTGCAAGCGACGCCTGCGGCCTTTTCAATGGCGCGGGCAAGGTCGCCGGAACCGGCGGACGGTTCCAGGACGGGGCCGCCTGCGTACTCGATGCTGTGACCGTCGATCTTAAGACCGGCGAGCAGCTCCGCGGCGAGGGCGGGCGGTGTTGGGTAGTAGTCTTTGCTGTCGTTAGGAATCATGTTGTTAATACCTCCTGTTTTTTGGGTTGTGGCGGCGGGCCGTTGTGCAGCTGGACCCGCTGGGCGCTGTTGCCGTTGTGGGGGCTGCCGTTGGTCTTATGCCCGGCGGCGTTGTGCTGGGGCGTGCCCTCTCTCGCGGGGCTGGCGGGTTTCACTTTTTGCGCCCGGGGCGCGGGATCAGAACGCGGCGAACCTGGCCGGAACGACCGGCGGCGGGTGCAATCTGTTTTGTGGGGAGGTGCACCGGCTCCCGTTGGGCTTATGCCGTCCCCCGGCGGGGCGGCTGCCATTGTGTGGCGATGGGTGCGCGTTGTTGTGATCGTTGCCGGGGTCGTGTTATGTTGTTACCCATGAGCGCCCGCCGCATTGTGGCGGCGGCTGGGCTTGCACCAGCGGCGCGGGATCGCGTCGGCCTTGCGGGTCAGGATACATAACCGCAATAGCGATAGTCTAGGATGATGTCGTCGGTGATGTCGTCCGGCGTGGCGTTGTCGGACATCGTGCAGGCGACGACGTCGCCGGTCAGCCAATCGTCGCAGCCGGTAAGGGTGAACAGCTGGCCGGACCCGGTGCGGAATGTGACCAGCTCGGCGGCGCGGTCTACCTGGACGACCACACCGGCCAGCGGGTAGGTGCTGGGCGTGGGCGGCTCGGGGGCTGTTGTGGGGGCTGTCTTGATGATGTAAACGGCGGCGGTGACGATGTAGGCCAGCGCGGGGATCGGGTTACGCATGGGGTGCACCTCCTTGTTGTGTTGTGGGTGGTGGATCGGGTGGACCCATGAGCGCCCGCCGCGGTTGTGGCGGCGGCTGGGCTTGCACCAGCGGCGGCGGGTGCCGTCGGCCTTGCGGGTTGTCAGTGGTCGGTGCGGCCACACAGGACCGCGGCGGCGTGGGCGAAGTCGTCGAAGGAGCGAACCCAGAGCGGGAAGTCGTTTGGCCCGGCGTTGTCCGCGTACTTGGCAACTTGGGTTTTGCCGGTGGACTGATCCCATCCGCGAGGGGTGAAACCGGCGGCGATCAGGCGGGCGTGCGCGGCGTTCTCGGCGCGGCAGTGAGCGCGAAGCTGAGCCAAACGGGCTTGATAGGCAGCGCTGTTGGTGTTGTTGGTCATGATGTTATAACCTCCTGTGTGTTGTTGTGGGCGGGTGGCTCCCGCGACCTTGCCCGGCGGGCTGCCGGGTGGTTTCGGCCCTTGCCGGGGGCCATCATCGGGCGGGGTTGTGTTGTGGCAGGTCATGCGAGGACCTGCGCGGCGATGCTGGCAAAATCGAGCTGCACCGGCTCCGGCGCGGGGGCGTCGTCGCGCAAGGTGTGATGCTCGACGACCGCGACGACTGCGGCGGGCTTGCTGGGCTCCGGCGTGGGGACCGGTGCCGGTGCCGTTGTGGCGGCGAACTGCTGCGCGGCCTTGCGGGCCTTGCGGGCGGCGGCAAGCTCGGCGTTGCGGGCGGCGATCTCGTCCGGCGTTTTGACGTGGACGGGGGCCGGGCGCTCGACCTGGGCGGCGGTGAACAAATAGCAGCGCTTCATGTAGTAGTGGGGGTCGGGGGCGTCGTCGCCGTTGTCGCTGCGCTGGGCTTTCGGGGGCTTGTCGGTCCAGCGCCACAGCATGGCGGAGATCGTGGCCTTCTGGCCGCGCTTCACCTGCAAGCCCTGGGCCTTCCATGTGTTGTAGGTGTGCAGGCTGTCGGCGACGGTGGCCTGCTCGGCGGTGTCGATGTAGTCGGCGGCGGTGCCGGTGCCGGTGGCGGCGGCCATAGCGGCGGCGCGGGCGGTGATCTGCTCCGGCGTGGCGAGCGTGGCGGCCAGGGCGTGGATCTCGGCGGGGGTGTAGGTGGTGCCGACGGCTTCATAAATCAGGGTGTTGTTGTCGCGGGTCATGGTGTGCTACCTCCTGTTGTGTTGGTGTTGGTGGTGGATCGGGTGGACCCATGAGCGCCCACCCCTTGCAGGGTGGCCGGGCTTGCACCGGCGGCGCGGATCGCGTCGGCCTTGCGGGTCATGCGTATAACTTGGAGTATGCCTGCATTGCGTCGAGTTCGTGAGCGCGGCGAAGCTGGGCGGCCTTGGCTTGTTCCTGCGTGCCGCCGTCGTGGATGATCTGGCAAAAGTAGTTTGCAAGATCGCTTTTTTGAGCGTCCACGCGGCGCCACTCGGCAAGCTCGGCGGCGTCATATACACGGATCACGCAGGCCCACGCGGTGGGGCTGTACGGCTCCCACGTTTCAGCGGCCAGGCCCTTGCACCGGGCCAGCGTGCGCAGGATCGCGTCCCGGTCCGGGCGATCCATCGGGGCGACCTCGTACCAGTGCAGGCCGTCGCCGGTCCGCGGGGAAATGTGCCAGCCGTGACGAGCGGCCAGCGCGTTGATCTTTTTGTCAAGTGCGTTGATCATGTTTTAACCTCCTGTTTTTGTGGATCGTGCCGCCTTGCCCAAATTGCAACCCGCGGCCCTGCTGGGCGGCGGCTCCTTTGGTCGGTGGCTGTTTCGCTTGGTGTGATTGCATGATAACACGCCGGAGTGCGTATGTCAACACTACGGAGTGCGATTTGGAGAATTGCACAAAGCACTACGGAGTGCGACTGTGCAATTTGCACAAGCTGCACAGGATCGGGCCGGATCACCAGCCCGGCAGCAGGACGCCAGCCCAGCAGCAGGACGCCAGCCCGGCAGCAGATCACCAGCCCGGCAGCTATGTTATATACGCGCCTGCGCGGGCGGGCGCACCCGCTCCGCGCCGCTCTCTCTAATGTTCCCGCGTGCGCCTGCGCGTCCGCGAAGGTACTGCGCACGCGCCCGCGGGCTATGCGGGTTCAGGAGCGCGAAAGCTTGGTAGGTTTGTAATTTTTTTTGGCATTTCCGTTCGGGCGGGGCGGAAAAAGTGGGGGTTGAAATTGTAGAGCCGGGGTTGATGCGGCAGGGGTTTGGTTGAGCCTTGCCGGGGCTGCGGTTGATCCGGGCGGGGTGAACTGGTGACAAATTGTCAACGGTTGAAAATTGGAAAATACAGTGCGTATAAAATATTTTTTAGGAAATTTACAAAATGTCACCATGTGGCACGGTTTTAGGGGTAGAATTGGTACAGTGAGAAATTTAAGAGAACGCCCGGCGGGTTATCCTGCGCGGGCGTTCGGTGTTTGTGTGGCAAGTTTTGGAGGGCGGAAAGGATGGCGCGGAGATCGGATGCGAGGGATAAGGCGAAAGCTGAATACATCAGGCGGCGGGCTGTTGGGGAAAATATCAACCTGAAAGAATTTGCCGGGGAGATGGGCGCGAACTATGAGAGCTTGCGCCGGTGGAAGGTAAAGGACGGCTGGGAAAAGGACGTGCCGAGAAAGCGCGGCGGGCAGCCGGGAAACACGAACAGCAGGAAAAAGAAAAACGCAAAGGGAAATAAGGGCGGCGGCGCACCCAGGGGAAACAAGAACGCCGAGAAAGACGGAGCATACAGCGCCGTCTTTTTTGATGCCCTGCCGGATGCGGACAAAGAGTTTTTGGACCAGACGCCGACGGGGGCTGTGGAAAACCTGCTGCATGAGTTGAAAGTTTTGCGGTGGCGGGAAAAGAAAATCATTGAGAAAATCCACGAGTACGAGCAGGTGGAGGATGAAGAAACACTGTACCTGAACGGCACGATGATGGACATGGAGATGAAGGACACCCCGTTTGCACGGATACAGAAATTGCAGGAAGCCTTGTACAAGGTGCAGGGGCGGGCCGCAACGATTGCCGGTGCGCTGCGGCAGGCCGAGGAAAACGACAGGCGGTACAAGCTGGAACGGGAACGCCTGGAACTGGCGAGGATGAAAGCCACGGGCGAGGTTGAGGTTGACGACGATGACGCTGTATACGAGCAAGGCAGTGGCCCAGTGGTTGGGGCTGACGGAGAGACGGATAAGGCAGATGCGGGATGCAGGCATTATCCGGGAAGCGAAACCGGGGCTGTATGACATGAAGCCGACGGTGCAAGCCTACCTTGCCTACCTGCGGAACAACAACGGCGATTTGAACCAGCAGCGGGCAGAGCTGACGAAAACGAAGAAGGAGCTTGCAAAGCTGGAACTGGACGAGCGCAAGGGAGATTTGCACAGAACCGAAGATATTGAACAGGCGCTTAGTACCATGCTGATGAACTTCCGCACAAAAATCATGAGCATGCCCGCAAAGCTGGCAAAGACGCTGGCGGGTATGAGTGACAACGCCGAGATATACGATCTTTTGAAAAAAGAGACGGATGAAGCACTGGACGAGTTGAGCGACTACGACACAGCGTTTGCCGTACAGCAGGAGGGCGCAGACGATGGAAGAACTGACGAAGAACCAGAGTAAACGGTGCCGTGCCTGCGCTTTTGGTGAGGTCGTGAATGAAAGCACGGTGTTCTGCCCGTTTGGGCGGTGCGCCGCAAAGAGGTTGCAGCGATATGGCAAAAAGAAAAACCATAGCCGTGCCGCCGCAGACAAGGGCAATGCTGGCGCGGGTGGTGGCAAAGCTGAAGCCGCCCCCGACCATGACGTTGAGCCAGTGGGCGGATAAAGAGCGGCGGTTGAGCCAGGGAGCAAGTGCCCTGCCGGGACGGTGGCGCACGGACAAGGCCCCCTACCAGCGCGGCATGATGGACGCGATCAGCGACCCCCATGTGCGCAAGGTAGTTGTGAAAAGCTGTGCGCAGATCGGCAAGACGGACGCGCTGGTGCTGAACACCATCGGCTACTACATGAACTATAACCCGTCCCCCATCATGGTTTTGCAGCCGACGTTGGACATGGGGCAGGGATTCAGCAAGGAAAAGTTAAGCCCGATGCTGCGCGACACACCCTGCCTGCGCGGACTGGTGGATAACCGCAGCCGCATGAGCGGCAACACGATTTTGCTGAAAAACTACCCCGGCGGGTATTTGGTCATTGTGGGTGCGAACAGCCCGGCCAGCCTTGCCAGCCGCCCCATCAAGGTGCTGCTGGCGGACGAGATAGACCGCTACCCTGCCAGCGCCGGAACCGAGGGCGACCCGTTGAGCCTTGCCGAAAAGCGGCAGACGACATTCTGGGATAAAAAGCAGGTGTTTGTGAGCACGCCGACGCTGGAACAGACGAGCCGCATAAAGGTGGAGTTTGAACACAGCACGCAGGAAGAATTTGAAATCCCCTGCCCAAGCTGCGGACACTACCAACCGCTGGTGTGGGCGAACCTGAAATTTGACCCGGAGAACCCGAAGAACCCGCAGTACGTTTGCGAACGGTGCGGCGTGGCCGACAGTGAGACGCACTGGAAAAAACAGATGATCCGCGGAGAGTGGGTAGCAAAATGCCCCGGCGAAGCGGCGCGGGGATTCCACCTGACAACGCTGTGCTCGAGCTTTTGCAGCTGGGATGAAGTGGTAGAGAAGTTTTTGAAAGCGAAAGAACAGCTGAACGCAGGAGACCCGGAGTTGATGAAAACATGGGTCAACACAGAGCTGGGCGAGACGTGGACAGAACAGGGCGAAACCGTGGAGGAAGCGGACCTGTACGGACGGCGCGAAGCCTACAAGGCGGATGTGCCGGACGATGTGGTAGTGCTGACTGCCGGAGTAGATACGCAGGATGACCGCTTTGAAGTGGAGGTCGTGGGATGGGGAGCCGGAAAGGAAAGCTGGGGCATACGCTACCAGAAGATTTACGGCGACCTTTTGAAAGATACGGTGTGGAAAGACCTTGACGAGTTTTTGAACAGAACGTGGTACAAGGCGGACGGTACGCCGATGAAGATCATAGCGACCTGCATGGACAGCGGCGGACACTTCCCCGATGAAGTGCTGCGGTTCTGCAAGGACAGGTGGCACCGGCGCATCTTTGCCATTAAAGGCCGCGGCGGTACGGATGTGCCCTACCTGAAAAACCCGACGAAGAACAACCGCGTGAAAGCGCCGCTGTTCACGATTGGCGTTGACACCGGCAAAGGCGTTTTGTACCAGCGGTTGAAGGTGAAGATGCCGGGGCCGAACTACTGCCACTTCCCGCAGGGGGAAGCGGCAGGATACGACTACAACTACTTCCGCGGGTTGACAGCGGAAAAGATGGTGGTGCGCTACCGCAAGGGGCGGGCCGTGATCGCATGGGAGCTGAAAGGCGACTACAAGCGAAACGAGCCGTTGGACCTGCGGAACTACGCCACGGCGGCGCTGGAAATTACAAACCCCGTGTTGGAAAGCAGCCCGGTGGCGAGTGAAGCGCAGCGCACCGTGCGGCGAACAGGCCGCAGACAGGTTAGCGGAGGTATTTAAGCTATGGCGGGAATCACGAAGAAAGAAGCGCAGCGGCACTTGGACATTTGGCTTGAAGCGGAAGCACAGATCGCAACCGGGCAGAGCTACCAGATCGGCAGCCGTATGCTGACCCGTGCCGACCTTGCCAGCGTGCGCAAGCAGATAGACTACTGGAACAACAAGGTAATGCAGGCGGAATCCGTGGAAGAAAACCACGGCAGGAACCGAACCTACCACTTTGTGTACCGGGATATGTAAGGAGGGGCGGACATGAAAGCGAGAGCAAAAGCGGTGCGCCGCTCCCCTGCGCCGAAGCTGACGGCGGTGCGCCGGGCGCAGAACACCGGGTACAGCAACTACGGCGCGAACGTGCAGAAGAAATCCATGCGCGGCTGGGAATACTACGGCGGCGATGCGAAGCGGGATATTGAAGATAACATAAACACCCTGCGCCAGCGGAGCCGGGATGCCTACATGGGCGTACCGACGGCCACGGCAGCGCTGAAAACCCTGCGCACCAACACGGTGGCGGCGGGCCTGACCCCCACCCCGCAGCTGGACGGTGAATACCTGCGCATGGACGTGGACAGGATCGCCGAATTGCAGGCAAACATTGTGCGCGAATGGAACCTGTGGGCAAAAAGCCAGATGTGCGACGCGGACGGGATGGACAACTTTTACCAGCTGCAACAGCTGGCCTACTTATCCGCCCAGATGAACGGAGACGCCTTTGCCCTGCTGCAAACCGAGGACGAGCCGGGGATGCCGTACAGCTTGCGGGTGCGGCTGATCGAAGCCGACAGAGTGTGCAGCCCGAACCTGACGGACGTGCTGACGCCGACGACCGTTGACGGGTACAGCGTGCACAGGATCGTGCAGGGCGTGGAGACAGACGAGCGCGGCAAGGCAGTGGCCTACTGGATATGCAGCAGGCACCCGCTGGCGGCGGAGATGCAGAACGGCGCAACGACATGGACACGGGTGCAGGCCCGCGGCGACAGGACGGGGCGGCGGAACATTTTGCACATTATGCAGCGGGAACGAGCCGGGCAGGTGCGCGGCGTGCCGGTGCTGGCCCCGGTACTGGAAAGCCTGAAACAGTTGGGACGGTACAGCGACGCCGAGCTGAACGCAGCGGTCATTACGGCGGCCTACACGATCTTTATCGAAAAAGAAGCGGCAGGAGAAGCACCGCCGCTGGGCGAGATGATCCCGGAGGATCAGTTGATCGACGCAGCCGACCCGACGAGCATTGAGCTGGCCCCCGGCGCGGTGGTGGACCTTGCCCCCGGCGAGAAGATGAACGAAACAAAGCCGAGCAGGCCGAACGCAAACTTTGAAGCGTTCTACCGGGCTGTGACAAAGGAGATCAGCGAAGCGCTGGAAATCCCCATTGAAGTGCTGGAAAAGAATTTCAGCACGAGTTACAGCGCGGCCCGCGGTGCGCTGAATGAGTTCTGGCGCACCTGCGAGATGCAACGCAGTTGGTTTGCGGACAAGTTCTGCCAGCCGATCTACGAAATGTGGCTTGACGAAGCGGTAAGCCGCGGGCGCGTGAAAGCGCCGGGCTATTTTACCGACCCAGCGGTTGCCAGCGCATACAGCGCTTGCAAGTGGAACGGCCCGGCGAGAACAAACCTGAACCCCGTACAGGAAGTGACTGCCGCTGAAAAGCGCATTGCACTGGGCATAAGCACGGCGGAGCAGGAAACCGCACAGATGAGCGGCGGAAGCTACACCGCCAACATCCGGCAGCGAAAGATCGAAGCACAGCAAAAAGCGGAGGTGGACAAGATTGGCAGCAAAGAAACAAACCAAAACGGCCCGGCGGGCGGGTAATCACTTTTGGCAGGTAAAGAACCTGGCCGGGAATGATGCGGAACTGATTTTGTACGGCACCATCAGTGACACAAGCTGGTGGGGCGACGAGATCACACCGCAGCAGTTTATTGACGACATTAAGAGCCTGGGCAGCATTGACACGCTGACCGTGCGGATCAACAGCGGCGGCGGTGACGTGTTTGCTGCACAGGCCATTGGCGCACAGATCGACAGTTTGAACAAGGCGGGCACCGAGACGGTGTGCCGCATTGACGGACTGTGCGCGAGTGCCGCGACCATCATTGCCAGCCATTGCAGCAAGGTGGTAGCCAACGGCGACGCACTGTACATGATCCACCTGCCGAGCGTGTACCTGTGGGATGCCTGCGACGAGAACGACTTGCAGGCATACATGAACGAGTTGAAAGCCGTAAAGGACAGCATTTTGCAGCTGTATGTGAAAAAGACCGGGCAGGACTTGGACGTGCTGACGAAATGGATGGAAGAAACCAGTTGGTTTACCGCCGACGAAGCAAAGGGAAACGGCTTTATTGACGAGGTGGACGAGGATGCAGAACCGGCCCTGATCGAGAACCGGGCCGGTGCGCTGTTTGTGAACAGCGTGAACACCGGGCTTTGTATGAACGAAGCCCCTGACTATGTGAAAAGCGCCCTGCGCAAGCAGCGGCGCTTTTCTAATACAAAAACCCCGGCGGATGCGCCGGAAAACAAGGAGGAACCCAAAATGGCAGAGAACAAGACCACCGGCGCACCTGCTGCACCGGCCATTACCACCGTGGACGCCCTGCGCACCGCCTACCCTGACCTGGTGAACCAGATCGAGAGCGCGGCAGCACAGAACGCCACCACCGCCGAGCGTGCCCGCATCAAGGACATTGAGGACATGACGGCACCCGGCGACGAGCAGACCGCTTACGACGCCAAGTTTGGCGACAAGCCGCAGGATGCCGCCGCCTATGCTATCGCCTGCATGAAAGCCCAGAAAGCAGCAGGCGCAAAGCACATGGCAGATGCCAACGACGACGCAGCCAAGAGCGGCGTAAACGGTGTGAAGCAGGCCGAGCCTGCGGGCAAACCCAAAGACAGCGGCGAGGACAGCGCAATCGCCTGCATCCGCCGCGCCAACAACGTGAAGTAAGGAGGAAGAACTATGGCTATGGACCTTGCTGTGCAGACCTTTAGCACGAAACCCGATTACCTGATCGCAGGTACGGACATTCGCATTACGACTGCCGTTAAGGAGGCCGGTGCCGCGCTGACCCGCGGCATGGTGGTATGCCTTGCCGACGGCAAGCTGACCCAGCCCGCCGTTACCGGCAGCGCTGACCACTATACCGTTACCACTACCGGCATGTACGGCATTGTGGCTGACGATGCAGCCAACGGCAAAGATGCCGTTGTGTACCTGACCGGCGAATTTTTTGCCGATGCACTGGTGCTGCCCGAACACGCCAAGGCCGCAGACGTGGAAATTGTCCTGCGCAACATTGGCATTTTCCTGAAATGAGAGAAGGAGGAATGAACTATGCCTAACATGGTTGATCTGTACACCCCGCGCACGCTTGCCGAGGTTGTGAAAACCACCCCGCCGGTCCGCACTTTCCTGCGTGACCGTTTCTTTACCAACGTCAAGACCTTCCCCACCAAGCGGGTCGACATTGACATTGTGAAGGGCAACCGCAAGATGGCTGCCTTTATCCACCCGATGGTTGGCGGCGAGATCGTGCAGGCCGAGGGCTACGAGACCAAGAGCTATGCCCCGCCGCTGATCAACCCTGCCACGATCAGCACCGCAGACCAGCTGTTGGAGCGCCTGCCCGGCGAGGATATGTACAGCGGAAAGACCCCGGCGGACCGTGCCGCCGAAAAGCTGATCGAGGAATACAACCAGCTGAACGACATGACGACCCGCCGTGAAGAGTGGATGGCCGCGCAGGTGCTTACCACCGGCCAGCTGAAAGTGAAGGGCAAGGGCGTTGATGAGGTGATCGACTTTGGTCTGACGAACAAGATCACGCTGGAGAACACCAAGAAGTGGGGCGGATCTGCCGCTGACATCTGGGGCAACCTGAAAGACTGGAAACAGCAGGTAAGCCGCAACGGCTTTGCCAATGCCAACATGGTGATCATGGGCAAGGCTGCCGCTGACGCCTTTTTGGCGGATGCCACCATCAAGAACCTGCTGGACAACCGCCGCATTGAAATCGGCGCGATCAAGCCGGAGGAAATGGAGGGCGGCCTTACCTACTACGGCCACCTGAACCTGCCCGGCGTTGACATTTACGGGTACGACGAAGTGTACCTTGACGATGCCGACGACAGCACCAAGCCGCTGATCCCGGACAACATGGTGCTGATGCTGCCCAGCGCCGCGGGCTTTGTGCGCGCTTACGGCCTGTGCACCTACCTGGACGATGCCGGGGCATGGCACAGCGCCGAGACGGACCGCCTGCTGCGCACCTATGTGGAGCACCGCCCGGACCGCCGCTTTATCGAGTTGCAGACCCACCCGCTGCTGATCCCTGACAAGATCGACAGCTGGTTTGCGGCGACGGTGCTGTAATGCAGGGGCAAAGTTTAGGACAGAGATAAGGCTCTCCCCCAAGCCGCTGCGGCGGCAGCTCCCTCGCAGAGGGGGCCAAGGGGCAGACGAACGGCGGAAACAGGGCACCGCACGGGATGTGGCGGACGCGGAGTTATGGCCGGGTGAATGGATGGTTGGGATGGATTTAGAGCAGGATTACGGGCCGGGCACCGAGCCGGAAGAAAAGATGCTGACGTTCAAGGACTGCGCGGCGGCAGACATTGACGACGTGTTTTTTAACACGGACGAGTTTGCAGACGAGCACACGATCAACGGGAAAACGCTGTTGGCCGTGCTGGATGAAAACACCCTTATGGACCGCAGCGCCCACTGGGAGGGCGGCGCGAAGCAGAGCTTTGACCAAGGACTGTACAAGGCGGACGCCAAGCTGTTTGTGAAATGCAGGGAGCTGGGCGGCAGACCGAAGGTGAGCAGCCCGATGATCGTGGATGGGAAGAAGTATCTGGTAGGCAACGTGGACGAGGAAAGCGGCGTGTACAGCATTGAGCTTGTGAGGGTACGGCAATGAGCAATTTTACCTGGTACGACGCGGGCACAACGACCATTGGCGTGAACGCCGAGGAAGTAAGCCAGCGGTTGGGAGAATTGCGCCGGAAAACACCGGCGGTCATCAAAGTGGCGGTGAACGCCACGGCGAGAGAGACGCGCAAGGAGATGCTGCGGCGCGTACTGAAACGCTATGCGCTGACGGCCAAGGGCAAGGAACGCGCCAAGGGCCTGAAACAGAAAGTGAAAGCCACAAATGCTGACCCGGCGGCTGTGCTGTGGATCGGCGGCATCAACGGTGCGAGGGCTGACCTTGCGTACTTTCAACACAGGGTAACGGTGCCGCACCCGGGTTTGAGCTGGCAGACAGGACCGACGGTGTTCAAAGCGAGAGTTTTGAGAAGCGGCGGACTGCATGATCTGGGCGGAGGCCCGATTGAGAGAAACGGCATGACCTTCGGGCAAGGAAGCAAGGGCTTTTTGGCGGAGTTCAAAAGCGGGCACGTCGGTATGATACAGAGACATATCGGCAAGGAATCGGAGAGAACGACGACCAAGAGCGGCGCACGGCGCTGGCGCAGCAAGAGCGGCGTTGTGGAGACGACGCAGACCTACAGCTCCCCGTCCGGCACGGCACAGCACCATACTGTGTGGGAGAAAGAGGACGTGCATGTGTACGCTGAAAACACGCTGAACGACAGACTGGAAAAGCAGATCGCCAAAGTGATGGCGAGAGCAGCAAAGGGGTGATGAAACATGCAGGGCGACAAGATTGCAGGATTTACCACCGCCATGATGCACGATGCGCTTTGCGACGAGCTGCGAAACCTGTTTGCCGGGCGGAAGTTCAACGGGCAGGGCGGCTTGAAAGCGCTGAAAGTGTTCCGCCAGAATTTGCCCATTGATACGGGACTGGACGAGGACGCCGACACGGACGCTGCGGCCAGCCCCTACATTGTGGTGCTGCTGGAGGGCGGGAAAATCTACAACCCGCAGGATGCAAAAGTGGTGAGCGCCACGCTGACCGTGTGCTGCTACGACGAGGGCAACGAGCGCGACGGCTTTAGGGACGTGCAGAACATCCTGGAAGCGATTGAACAGCACTTTTGCGTGAAGCCGTTTTTTGGCGGCGCGTTTACGGTGCTGAAAGGGCACGAGCATTACTTTGAAGATGCGCTGCAAATGGACGACACATGGCCGTACTATTTTGGTGCGTTGAGCTTTGACGTGACAGTGCCGGCGCCGACGAGCGAAAGCACGTTTGATGAACTGATCTGAAAGGAGGCCGAAGATGGCCGAGAAGAAAGAGAAACAGACGGCGCAGAAGCCGGAAGTGATTGTGTACTGCGGACCGAGCGTGCGCGGGATTGCCAAGCAGTACACCGTGTACCACGGCAGACTGCCGGACGCGCTGGTAAAGTTTTTGGCAAAGCACCCGGCGGCGCAGAGCTTGTGCGTACCGCTGGACGAGTTTGCCGCGACCCGCGCCGGGCTGAACACCAAGGGTTCGCCGCAAGCGACCCTGTACAAAACGATTTTGAACGAACTGTAAGGAGGAAACAAAGATGGCTTACAAACATGGCGTTTATGTGAGTGAGAACGCAACGAGCCTGACCGCCCCAGTGACCGGCAATGCGGGCTTGCAGGTGGTGGTTGGCACTGCCCCCGTGAACACTGTTGCCGACCCGGCGGCTGCTGTGAACGTACCTGTGCTGGTGAACAGCTATGCCGAAGCTGTGGCCGCCGTTGGCTACAGCGACGACTTTGAGAGCTATACCATCTGCCAGGCGATCAGCGCGGCATTTCAGGTGATCGGCTGCGGGCCGCTGGTGCTGATCAACGTGCTGGACCCCGCCAACACGAAGTTCACCGCCGCGGTGAGCGACCAGCAGGTGCAGGTGAACAACAAGATCGCCACCGTGCCGGTTAAGGGGCTGCTGAAAGAGGGCCTGACTGTTAAGGGCGACGGCGCCACCGCGCTGAAAGCCGGTGAGGACTACACCGCCAGCTACGACGACGAGGGCAATATGCTGATCGCCTTGATCGGCAGCAAGACGGCAACCACCCTGACGGTGAGCGGCAAGAAGCTGGACCCCAGCAAGGTTACTGCCGCCGACATTGTGGGCGGTGTGGATACCGCCACCGGCAAGGTGAGCGGCCTTGAAGTGGTGCAGCAGGTATACCCGAAACTGGGGCTTACCCCCGGCATCCTGCTGGCACCCGGCTTTAGCAAGGACGCCACTGTTGCCGCTGCCTTGCAGGCAAAGACCACGGGAATCAACGGGTCCTTCCGCTGCATCTGCGTGTGCGACGTGGACAGCGGCACGAGCGGTGCCAAGGTGTACACCGACGTCAAGACCAAGAAAGAAGCAAGCGGGCTGAACGGCGCGAACTGCTACGCCGTGTGGCCGTGCGCCAAGGTTGGCACGAAGGTGTACAGCGGCAGCGCCATTGTGGCCGCCGAGATGGCGTATCAGGATGCCAGCAACGACGATGTGCCCAATATGAGCGTGGACAACAAGGCTGTTGCGATCAGCGCCGCGTGCCTTGCTGACGGCACGGAGGTCTATCTTGACCAGGAGCAGGCCAACGTGCTGAACGGCGCAGGTGTTGGCACCTTCCTGAACCTGAACGGCTGGCGGTGCTGGGGTTCCAACACTGCCGCCTACCCCGGCAACACAGACCCCAAGGACCGCTGGATCAACATCCGCCGGTTTATGAACTGGGCGGCGAACACGTTTATCCTGACCTACACGCCGAAGATCGGGCAGGTGATGAACCGCCGCCTGATCGAGAGCATTGTTGACAGCGAGAATATCCGCGGCAACAGCTTTGTTTCCCGCGGGATCTGCGCTGCATACAGCATTGCGTTTATGGATGCCGACAACCCCACCACCGACCTGCTGAACGGCAAGATCGTGTTCCGCCAGAGCATGACCCCGTTTACCCCGGCGGAGGAGATCGACGATGTGATCGAGTTTGACCCGGACGCGCTGGCTGATGCGCTGGGCGGCTGATGGCAAGGAGGTAAAGAGCGATGATTTCTAACAACTACATCCCCGAAAAGGTAAACGACTACAACGTTTACCAGGACGGTAACAAGATGATCGGCCTTGCCGCCGAAGTGGAGCTGCCCAGCATCAAGATGAAAACCAGCACCATTGAGGGTGTTGGTGTTGGCGGCGAGATCGACAGCCCGACCATTGGGCAGTTTGAAAGCCTGGAAGCCAAGCTGAAATTCAACACGCTGTATTCCAGCGCAACGGACCTGATGAACCCGCTGAACACGGTAAACCTGACGCTGCGTGCGGCCCAGCAGGTGTACGACAAGACCGGCGGCTATGCCTTTAAGGGCCTGCGCATTGTGATGGGCGGGCGCGTGAAGGAGTTTAACCCCGGCACCGTGAAGAAGGGTGACGCAATGGACGCCGAAACCACGCTGGAACTGACCTACTACATGATCGAGGTGGATGGTGAGCAGGTCGTTGAGGTGGACAAGCTGAACGGCGTGTACAAGGTGAACGGCAGCGATATGCTGGCCGGTATTGCCGCGCTGACCTAAGACAGATTTTGTGTGGGTGGGTTTAGGTGCCCCGCGTGAGGTGCGCGGGGTGGTTATAGATACAAAGCAGGAGCCGCCCAGGAATGGGCGGCTTTTTTGAGCAGAAAGGACAAAAACGATGGACACTATCAAACTGGCAAAGCCCTATGTGTTTGAGGGCACGGAGTACGGCGAAATTGACCTGAACGGCCTTGAAAAGCTGACGGTGCAGGACGCCATTGATGCGCAGCTGGCACTGACGGGTCAGCCGGGCACGGTGATCCTGCCGGAGAGAAGCACGGCCTACATTGCAAGACTGTGCGCCAAGGCGGCGGGACTGCCCATTGAATTTTTTGAACTGCTGCCGGTGGGCGCGGCCCGCAAGGTGCGCGGCGCCTTTACCGAGTTTATGACGAGCGACGCCGACGAGGACAAAGGCACGGCGCTGAAGCTGAAAGCGCCGTACACCTACAAGGGCAAGACCTACAAGGAAGTGGACATGAGCGGCGCGGCGGAGTTGACTGTGCTGGATATGGCGCAGGCGGAGAACGAGCTTGCCGCTGCGGGCCATGTGGCCGCAGAACCGGCGCTGGACTACCTGTACTGCTGCCTTATGGCGGCACGCGCCAGCGGCATGGACAAGGAGTTCTTTACCGGGATGCCCCTTGCGGAAGCGACGCACATCAAGAACGCAATGAACGGCAACCGTTTTTTCGAGTAAAAGGCGGCGGCAAGGGACTGCGCAAATGCGCGGTGCGCCTTGCCGGGGCCACGATGACGAGCATTGAGTTTTACTTGAAACTGCCGGTACGGGATTTTATAGAGATCAACAATGAGGTGGCGGCAGAATGGCAAAAACTACGGAATTAGAGCTTGCGATAAAAATTGCGGGCCGGGTTGACCCGAGCTTGCAGGCGGCGATCAGCGCGGCACAAAAACAGGTAAGCACGTTGAGCGCAACGCTGGGGACTGTTGGCCGGGTTGGGCTGGCTGTGATGGGTGCGGGGCTGGTTGCCACTGTGAAAGGCATTGCGGATTGTACCAAGGAAGCAGAAAAGTTTGAAAGCCAGATGGCACCTGTGATCCGCTATGTGGACGGGCTGGCCGACAGCATGGGCAATGTGAGCGACGCAATGGCCGAGAACGGCAAGACGTTCAAGCAGAACCGCGACGAGCTGGCGCGGTATATTCAAGACCTTAGCACAGAGATACCGCGTGACACCGAAAACCTGACGACCATAAGCGCCGCACTGGGCCAGAGCGGAAAGGGCGTTGACGAGCAGCTGAACACAAGCCTTTTGCGCGATGCCGCCGTAGCCGCAACGGCTATGGACTTGGACGACCAGACCGCGGGCGAGTACATGGCGAAATGGGAGCAGGCGTTTACCAAGACCGACGCAAACGGGCAGGCCGTTACGGACGAGAACGGCAACGCGGTACACTACGACCACGACGACGTTATGCGGCTGATGAACCAAATCAACTATTTGGGCGCGAATAACGCAACGACAGCTGCGGCAATCGCAAACAGCGTGAACCAGTCGGCATCCATCGGCCAGATGGCGGGCGTTGCCCCGGAGGTGACGGCGGCCATTGTAACGGCTATGCAGGCAAGCGGCGTTTCCGACGAGAGAGTAGGCACGACGGTTTCCCGCATTTACACGAACATAAGCAAGGGTTCGAGCGCCACGAAGAAGCAAAAGGAAGCGTGGGCTGCGCTGGGATTTGATGCGGAAGATGTTGCTGCATCTATGCAGGAGGACGGTACGGGAACGCTGCGGCAGGTATTTGCCGCCATAAACGCACTGCCGAAGGACAAGAAGGTTGCAACGCTAAATACGCTGTTTAACCAATGGGCCATTGAGGGCGGCGCGAAAATAACAAGCAACCTTGACTTGCTGGACAAGACGCTGGGCGAAGTGCAGGACCCGGAAAAATACATGGGCAGCATGGAGCGCGAGTTTATCATCAACGCGAGTACAAGCAAAAGCATTGGCGCTATGATGGCGAACGCAAAAACGGCGTTGATGCAGGACATCGGCGATGAGTTTTTGCCGGTGAAAAAGCAGTTCAGCCTACTTGCCATTGACGTGATGAACGGAATCCGGCACAACCTGCCGCAGCTGCAAACGCTGGCAAGCACGCTGGCTGACGTTGCGACGAAAGGCGTAACGGTGCTGGGCGATGCCCTGCAAAGCGCTATGCCCTACATACAGCAGGGGCTTGACTACTTGAACCAGAACGGCGAAAAGGTAGCAAAGATACTGGCCGGAGTGGCCGGAGCCTTTGCCGCCATGAGCATTGCACCGCAGGCCGAAATGGCCGCGCGGGGCGTGGGCGGCGTGGTGAAGGGCGGAGCCGGACTGCTGGGCAGCGCGATCAACGTTGTGGCCGGGAACCCGACGGGCAACGGCAAGCAGAGCATCGGATCGGCGCTGCTGGGCCGAATCACGGGCGGAGTGGCGAACGCGGGAAGCGCAGTGACGAACGCGCAAAACTTTGTGACAACGACGGGAAACACGAGCGGAGCAGGCGCAGGCACACTATGGGCCTTGCTGAAAAACAAAATCGCCGGAGGAAACAACGCGGAGCTTTTGCAGCAGGCGGCTATGACGCCGGGGCTTTTGAACTACATGCCGACGATGCGGCAGTCTATTGCGCAGAACCCGATTGTACAGAAAGTGACGGGCACTGTGGGGGCTGTGGCAGGCGGCGTAGGAAACTACCTTGGCGGCGTAGGCACGAGCGCAAAAGGATTTGCAAAGTCGCAGTGGAATTTGGCAGGCGGCATGGCGAACGGTGCCGTTGCAGGAATAAGCGGTATAGGCCAGTTCATCAACGCGGCGGTGGGTTTACCGGGAGCACCTGCAAACCCCGGACAAGGCACAGGCGCAGCACTGGCCGCTGCCGGAAAGCAGATGCTTGGCGGCGCCGGCGGAATGATAACAAACGGCGCAGCGGGACTTGTACAGGCAGTGGCCCCGTTTGCCAGCGCGTTCGGCGGGATCGCCTCGGCGGCGCTGCCGGTGGTGGCGGTGATCGGGTCCATTGTGGCGGCGGTGAGCATACTGGGCGACCACTTGGACGATATACGCGGCATCATTGGGAATGTGTTTGGCGAGAACGGCGTTGCGGTGTTTGACGGATTTTTGAACACCATAACGACGGTGAAGGACAGAATCGTTGGAATATTCAGCCCGGAAAATCTGGCGAGCGTGCGCACGGCGATTGTGGGGATGTTCGGCGAGAACGCGGGAACGGGCTTTGACAACATCGTAAGCATTGGGCAGAGCGTGATCGGCGTGTTCCAGCAGATCGTGAACTTTGGCACGCAGACCGTAAAGCCGATGTTTGAGCAGGTGTTTGGCTGGGTGAGCACAACGCTGCTGCCGGGATTGCTGAACGCCTTTAACGCGATAGCGCCGCAGATCGGGCCGCTGGTGACGAACATCGGCACGGCGGTGATGAATGTGGCAACGCTGATCGGAAACGCAATCCAGACGATCCTACCCGTTATTGAAAACATTGTGATGGTGCTGGTCAATGTGGTGGCGACAGTGGCACCGCCCATCATTGCGGCAGTATCGCAGATTTTTGCGAACATATCCAATGTAGTGATGAGCATACAGGGCGTCTTTAACGGGCTGATCCAGTTTATAACGGGAGTGTTTACTGGGAACTGGTCGCAGGCGTGGGAGGGCGTGAAGCAGATTTTTGGCAACGCCTTTGATGCGCTGGTGGAGCTGTGCAAGATACCTATCAACGCGGTGATCGGCGTTATCAACGGGGCGGTAAAGGGCATCAACTCGATACTGGGCAAGGTAACGACTATTCCGGACTGGGTGCCGGTGGTGGGTGGCCAGAGCTTTAGTATGCAGCTGCCGACCATACCCATGCTGGCAAAGGGCGGCTTTACCGATGGCGTGAGCATTGCCGGTGAAGCAGGCACGGAGGCGGTAATCAGCTTTGACCCGAGCGTGCGCAGCGCCAACATTGCGAACTGGCAGAAGGCCGGACAAATGCTGGGCGTTGACCCGGTGCAGGCGGCCAGCGTGGCCGGCGCGGGAAGCCTGACGACGGACCGCGTGGAGGTTGCCGACATTGGCGGCGGCTCCCCTACCCACGGCGGAACCACGGCGGTGGGCGGCGGCAGCTTTACGTTCAGCCCGAACATCACGATACAGGGCAACGCCGACTACAACGTGATGATGAACGCCATGACGGACGCGAAGGACCAGTTTGAACAGTGGTTCAACGAGATGATGCGCAAGCAGCAGCGCACGGCCTACGCAAGGTAAGGAGGCGGAGAGTGTGAGCTATACGACGATCAGCGGCGACACATGGGACGGCATTGCCAAGACGGTATACGGCGCGGAGCGGTATGCCGACTACCTGATGCAGCAGAATCCAACGAAGATCAACGTTTTCCGCTTTGATGCAGGGGTGGAGCTTTCCACCCCTGCCATGCCGGAGGAAAAGAGCGGCTTTTTGCCGCCGTGGAAATTTGAGGGATAAGCTATGGCGACGAGCGTAAAGGCAAGGCGCACCGAGATCAGCCTTTGGTACAACAGCACGCCGGTGAGCGACGAGATCGGGCCGGACGTGGAGAGCCTGACCTACACGGACTGCGCAAGCGATACCTGTGACAGCATTGACATTGAGGTAAACGCACGGGACGAAAAATGGTTTAACAGCTGGTGGCCGCAGCAGGGCGCAACGCTGCACCCGAAGGTGACGGGGCTTGACTGGAACCTTGAAAATGACCGCTGGGATATGGACTGCGGCCTGTTCATACTGGACGATGTGCAGTACGGAGACGCGCCGGGAAGGCTGTCTTTGGGCGGCGTGAGCAAGCCTGCACAGACGGATTTCAACGAGCAGGAACGGACTGATATATGGAAGAATACCAGCATACAACGCATCGGCGCGACGATTGCCGGGCGGTACGGGCTGGGGTTTGCCTATGACGGGGACGACCACGACATTGAAAAGCGCGAGCAGAACGAAAGCGACAGCGAGTTTTACCAAAAGCTGTGCAAGGACTATGGACTTGTGCTGAAGGTGTACGCAAACAAGCTGTGGGTATATGACCGCGAACGGTACAAGGGAAAGCGTGCCGTGCAGGATGTGCCGCGCACAGCCATGAAGCCGGGCAGCTTTACCTACACAGAGACGCTGGCCGGGACCTACACCGGCGGCACGTTTGCCTATACCGACCAGGACAAGGACATAGACATTACGGCCAGCGTGGGCGGCGGCAAGCGAACCAAGAGCCTGAACCAGTATGCGAGCAGCGTGGCGGATGCCGCGGCGCAGCTGGTGGCAGCCTTGAACGATGCCAACCATGGCAGCCGGAAGATCAGCTTTACCATTGGCGGCAACTTTATCATCTTTGCCGGGAACAACGTGCGAATCGAGGGGTTTGGGCCGAAGATCGATGGCAAGTATTTTGTGGACAAGACGACGCGGACGATTGACCGCAACGGATTTACCTGCAAGATAGAGGCCAGCGGTATTGACGACCCGTTTTATGCGTGGCAGGTAGGCGGCAGCATCCAGATACACGAAAAGAGCGCCAGCGAAACGGCCACGAAGTACGACAGCACCTACGAGACGACGAAGCCTGCGGCAAGTGCCGCCAGCACAACGGCAGCGGCCAGTGCGGGAACGACAGCCGGAACCGGCGGACGCGCCGTGAGCCTTAAAAACTGCCCGCTGTACTACACAAGCACTGTGAAAACAAAGACAACAACGGTGAGCGGCACTTATTACCTGTATGACGGAACACTTGTGGCGGGCCGCTACCGCATAACGAACACAAAGGACAGGTGCGGCAAGCTGCCCATGGGCAAGAACGTAACGGGCTGGGTGGACGCAAAGTACATCAAGTGAGGTGATGCAGGATGGCAACGGCACCGCAGGTGCGGACAGGCCGCGTGAGCAGCATCGACTACAAGCACGGCACCTACGAGGTGGTGTTTGCGGACCGAGGAAGCGTGAGCTGCACCATCAATGCGCAATCCAACGGCGAATACAAAATGCCGGAGATCGGGCAGACGGTGAGCGTCACGATGAACGGAAACGGCACCGTGGCGGGTGCAACACTGGGCACGGTATGGAACCAGAGCAACCAGCCTGCCGAGGGGTACAAGGGATTGTACCGCAAGGAGTATGGCCGGGTGAACGGTGACAGCTACGAGCGGTACGATGCCAACACCGGCGAGTACACGCAGTATTGCAGAACCAAGACCGGGCGAAATTCCAACGGCACGATCTACGACGAGTGCAAGGGAGCTTACACGGCCAGGAGCGGCGGCGCTATGACGCTGCGAAGCACCGGGGCAAGTGTGGGCATTACCGCAGCAAGCGGCGTAGGAATAACCGCCGGTGCGGCGGTGGACCTGCAAGCAACGACTTATGCCAGCGTGGCAGCGGGCACGATGTACAACGTGGAGTGCGGCACGGACTACACCATGACGGTGGGCGGCAAGGGCACGGTGGAGATCAAGGGAACCTACTTTGAAAAATGCCTTGCCGCACGGCGGTTGAAGGTGGACGGAGCGGACACGGAGAGCTATAACGGCGTGATCCAGCGGTACTACAATGCGAAGCTGACCGAAAAGGTAAGCGCAGATTGGAAGGTGACGGTGGAAGCGAACGTGGAGCGCGAAGTGACCGGCGATGTAAAGCATACAGTGACCGGGGACATAACGCAGGAAGTGACAGGCGACACAACGCAAACCCTGACGGGCAATGTGACGCAGAGCATTGAGGGCAATGTGACGCAAACCGTGAACGGCAATGTGACGCTGACGGTGGGCGGCACGGCCATAACCATAAGCAGCGGCGGCGATGTGAGCGTTAGTGCGCCGAACGTGACGGTGGATGGTGCCGCAGGAGATGTGAAGGTGGACGGGGTAAGCCTTGTACACCACAAGCACAAGGACGGCGGCCAGGGCGAGCCGGAGAAAGGATAACGGGCGGTAAAGGCAAGGTCTGCCCTCATCCGGCCCTGCGGGGCCACCTTCAGTCTACGCGCTAAGAGCCGCCTTCGGCGGTTGCGCTACGACACGCGCCTGCGGGCGCAGCCCCTCGGGGGAAGGCTTGGGAGCGGTAAAGGCAAGAGTTAGAAAGGGGGCGACAAGCAGATGATCGGGACACTGGGAAGCGTGGTTTTTAGCGTGAGCAGCAACCGGGTGTTGACGCCGACGGGGATCAGCGGAACCAGCGGCAGTGATTGGGGCAGCCATGACGTTGTGCACGGTAAAGTGCGCAGCGAGTGGGTGGGGCCGAAATGCAAGACCTACAAGTTTGACATGACCTTGCGGGCGCAGGACGGCGTGCCGCCGCGCCGGACGCTGAACCAGTTGCAGCAGATGGCTGAGAGCGCCAATGCCTACTACTTTGTGCTGGGTGGCCAGCCGATGGCGGACAACCCGTTTAAGATCACGAGCCTTAGCGACGAGTGGGGCGCGGTGCTGCACGGCGGGGCGCTGATCGAGTGCAAGGTGAGCGTGGAGTTGGAGGAATACTTATGATCGACACCGATAACACAGAAATCATTTTGCAGGCGGGCCGGGCCGACGACAGCACCGCCGCCGATGTGCAGCGGTGCTTGAAGATGCTGTACAGTGCACACCCGGGAGAGCAGGCGCTTGACCGGGATTTTGGCATAGACCGGGAACCGCTGGGACTGCCCATGAGCAGCGCAAAAGCCCTGATGGCTGCCGAGTTTGTGGCGAAAACAGCGAGGTATGAGCCGAGGGCACGGGTACTGCGGGTGGACTGGAACGAAAGCAATTTAGCCGAGGGAATCTTGATACCGAAGGTGGTGGTAGAAATTGTCTAAGATCGCAGAACTGGCGAACGCGCCGGAAGTGAGCTTTATCGGATACCTGACGCTGGACGAAGTAAAGCAGATGGTAAGCGACTGGTACAACGAGAAGTACAAGGAGCTGACCGGCACAGCCCAGGTGCTGGGAGACGCCGCGCCGGAAAAGCTGCTGCAATATGCCATTGCCATGCTGGGCGGGCAGACATTGCAGTACATACAGGACAAGGGCAACGGTGAGCTGCTGGCAACGAGCTATGGCGACTATCTGGACCAGCTGGCGGCGAACCTGGGCGTTGTGCGCAAGCCTGCCGACAGAGCGACGGTGACGCTGCGGTTTACACTGGCGGACACGAGGAACAACGCTGTGGGCATCCCAGCCGGTACGCGGGTGCGCACCGAAAACAGCCTGTACTTTAATACGCTGGACTATGCCGAGGTGAAGGCCGGAGAGCTGACAGCGGATGTGCTGGCGCAGGCGCAGGAGGCGGGAGCCGAGAGCAACGGGATCGAAGCCGGCGCGATCAACACGCTGGTTGACCCGATCCCCTACATGGAGAGCGTGACGAACATTGAAGCAAGCCACGGCGGAACCGACACGGAGGACGACGATGCGTTGAGCGAGCGGGTGTTTTTGGCACCTTCTGTGTTCAGCTGCGCGGGGCCTGCGGACGCCTATGTGTATTACGCCAAGGCGTGGCGCAACGATGTGGCGGATGTGAAGATCGACAGCCCGGAACCGTGCGAGGTGGACATTTACTTTTTGCTGGGCGATGACGGCAGACTGCCGACGGGTACCGAGCTGAAAGAGATGCAGGCATACTTTGCCGACGAGGACAAAGTAAAACGCCCGCTGACCGACAAGGTGGTGTGCAAGGCCCCGTCGGAGATCGGGTACAGCATTGACCTGACATACTACATTGCCAGCAGTGACCGCAACAACGTGGCCGCCATACAGGAAGCCGTGACGGGCGCTGTGGCAAGCTACAAGGCATGGCAGCGCAAACTGGGCCGGGATATTAACCCGACAGAGCTGATCGCCGCTGTGCGCGGTGCTGGGGCCAAGAGGGTACGCTTGAAAGCCCCGGCGGATACCGTGGTAAGCGCGGCGGCCATTGCACGGTGCGACAGCGAGGCCGTGAACTACGGAGGGCTGGAAGATGATTAGTCTGCGGCAAGCGAAGCTGACGGACGCGATACCGGCAACGCTGGCGGCGCAGCCGTGGGCGCAGGCTTTGGCCTACGCCGAATGGCGGATGCGCGGCCTGCTGCTGGAATACGCGCAGGACAGCCAGATATACACCGCGCTGGACACCTGCCCGGAAATGGTGCTGGATGCACTGGCCGTAAGCTGGAAAGTGGACTGGTACGATACCACCTACCCGGTGGAGATCAAGCGCAGCATTATCAAAAACAGTATGGCCGTGCGCCGGTATATGGGCACGGCATGGAGCGCAAAAAAGGCGCTTGGCGACGTGTGGCCGGACAGCGACATTGAGGAATGGTTCGACTACGGCGGAGAGCCGGGGCGGTTCCGCGTGGTGTGCAACGTGACGGACCCAACTGTTACCGCACAGGTGGAGACCATAGAGAACAACGTGATGCTGTACAAGCGGGAAAGTGCCCACCTGGACAGCATCAGCTTTATGGTGCGCCACGGTATACGGATTGGAGCAGTATACGAAGCGTACAAATACGATGTGCCACGGTGCGGGATGATCCGCTGCGGCATATGGCCGCACCGCGCCACGCTTGGCAGAACCGAGGGGGCCGGGCTGGTACTGGCACCGGCGGCGGACGCCTTTGCGGCGGAGATACCGCTTTGCGGTACACTGCCATACCGCGCCACGCTGGGCCGCACAGAGGGTGCCGCGCTGGCCGTGAAGCCTGCGGCAGGTGCTTACCTTGCCGCGAACCCGGAAGCGGGCGCGGGAGACAGGAGCGGCACGGTGCCGCGCACTGCGACGATTGGCTATGCCGGACAGAGCGGTGCGCAGATCGCCCCGGAAGTGGGCGCTTGCAAAGTTACCCCGGTACGAAGCGGCCAACGGCGCTGCGGGCATACCGTGGTGAAGAAATCGTGAGGAAAGGAGGGGTAAAGGATGGCGTTTTTTACCGAAGATTTTCTGAACGCAAGACGGGCGGACCTGCTGCGCAGTGTGCAGCGGTTCCAGTACCAGATCAACGGCGGAAGCTGGCGGGATGGTGAGATCAACAGCAAAAGCGTTGTGGGCAACGCTGTGATGGTATTTGTCAATGTGCCGAGTTCCGGCGCGGCGGATACCATTACCGGCGTGCGCGTGTACGACAACAACGACAAGCTGGCCGGACAGCAGGCCGTGAGCGTGAAGCGGGCGAGCGTAAACGCGGCGCTGCTGCGCTTTGTGTTCCCGCTGACGGAAGCCAGCACGGCAACGAGATGAAAGAGAGGTGAACGACTATGTATGAACGCACATTCTGGCTGGACCATGTAGAGGACCAGAGCGGTGAGGTGATCCAGGAGGGCACGCCGCTGGACCAGGCGCACTTCAACAAAATGGAGGTGGGCATTGAGGATGCGAACCTTGCGCACAAGATCGTGATGATCTTTGCGCGGTGGATCGAGCGCAGGCTTGCCGACATTGAGGGCACCAGCGGGACCCACACCACCGACATTGCCGGGATCAAGGCAAAGGACACGGCGCAGGACGGGCGCTTGACGGCGCTGGAAAGCGAGACTGCCGCAGAGGTAAAGGAAGTTACGCTGACCGCCAACAGCAACCCGTGGCCGTTTTGCAACGATGACAAGAACGTGATCCTGACTACTGTGCGCAAGAACACCAACTACACGGTGGATGTGTACGTTAAGAGCGTGGCAGGCGGACGGCTGGGCGACATTACCGTGAGCGGCAAGGGCACGAACAGCTTTAAGGTACGCCACGACGGCAGCGCCAAGACCGTGGTACTGGCTTTGAAAATTACGGGAGGTATGAAGTGATGAAAGTTACCGAACTGAACGAGGGCAAGAAGATTACCTACGCTGTGAAGAAAACCGTGCTGACGCTGGACGGCGGGCGCATTGCGCTGGACTTGCAGAAGTACCAGAAGGACTACCCCGTTACGCTGGACTTTATGACCGACGGCGAGGGCAACCTGCTGATGAACGCTTTTGACAGCCTGCGTGCCTATGTGGCGGAAATCCGCCTGCCTGCCTACGAAACCGAAACCATGGAGGTTGAGGACGAGGACGCAAAGGACAGCACCGAGGAAGCAGGCGTGACCGAGGACGAGCAGCAGGGGCAGGACGCCGAGCCTGCGACGATGGCCGCAAAGCAGGCCAAGACTATGACCCGCCGCCTGCCGCTGGACATGAGCAAGGTCGAGCTTGACTTGTTTGCCATTGACGGCATTTACATCAACCAGCTGGACGGCGAGTTTTAAGGAGGAATGAAGTATGGCAAACAACTTTGATGCAATGCGCATGGCCGTGCAGGCTGTGTTCCCCACCAATGATGTGCTGATGGACGACAAGGACGAGCCGTCCATCATGGTGTACATCCCAGCGTTCCGCCTGTGTGATGTGCTTTCGACCAGCGACACGAGCGTGCACCCGGCGTTCCGCATGAACGGCAAGGAGATTGCAGGCTTCTACATGGGCAAGTACCAGACGAAGCACTACAATGGCCGCGCCTACAGTCTGCCCGCGCAGGACCCCGCCAACAGCCAGAACTACGACCAGTTCCGCCAGCAGGCCGCTGCCAAGGGCGCGGGATGGCATGAGACGACCAACGCCGAGTGGGCCGCCATTGCGCTGTGGTGCCACAAGAACGGCTGCGAGCCGAAGGGCAACAACAACTATGGCAAGGACACCAGCGAGAGCGGGTACATCGCCATTCCTGCGCCGGGCGTGCAGGACAACAACAAGACCGCCCGTGTGCTGACCGGCACAGGTCCGATCACTTGGAGCCACAACGGCCAGATGGACGGCATCTTTGATATGAACGGCAACGTCTGGGAGTGGGTGCTTGGGCTGCGTCTTGTCAAGGGCGAAGTTCAGATTTTGGCAGATAACAACGCTGCGGACAGCAGCGCCGATTTGTCTGCAAGCTCTTCCGCGTGGAAAGCCATCAACGCTGCGGATGGCACGCTGGTTACGCCTGACGGCAACGGCACCACCGCTGGTACGGTGAAGATGAACTACGCAAGCGGCAAGTGGGTGTACAGCACAACGATTGCTGACAGCAAAGATGAAAGCCGCAACTGCCAGTTCAAAGATGTTACGGCAGATTCCAGCATTGGCGCTGCCGCCAAGCTGCTGTTGCAGGCCCTTGCGCTGATGCCGGACACCGCCCTGACGGGCACCGGCATTGATGCCAACTATGGCGGCGACTACGTTTGGGCAAACAACGCGGCAGATGAGCGGTGCCCGCATCGCGGCGGCGGCTGGGGCGATGGCAGCAATGCGGGCGTGTTCAGCTTGTACCTCAGCAGCCCGCGTTCCAGCACTTGGGGCAGCGACGGCGGGCGCTGCGCTTTTGTAAAGCAGTAAGCTGGACCCTGGTGCGCTGGGGTCTGCGCGATAGCGCAGACACAAACCCCGCGCGGCTTTGAGCCGCGCCGAATTTTACAGGAGGTGTTGACTGTGCCGAGAAATGCCGAGGTGCCACCCCAGCGGGCGGCTGGCGAAGCACAATACCAACCGTTTTGGCTGCGTGAGAAAACCAAAGAAATGCTGCATTATGGATATAAGCTGACAATGACGTTCCCACGGAAAAGCAAAGAGCTTGCCGATGAAATGCGCTGCACCATGATCAGCATGTACAGAATGACGGTTGAGTTAGACAAGAAGTGCTACAAGAAAACGACCACACAAACGCTGGACGTTGAGCTGGCCTGGCTGCGCGAGCTGGTGGTGATGGCAAGTGATAAGGATTTCTACGGTGACAAAATGCAACCGCCCCTTACCATGCACCAGCGGGAAGTGTGGGCGAAAATGAACGATGAAATCGGACGGCTGCTGGGCGGCTACCTAAAGACGCTGAAACAGTAAACGGACGTTTTTCATAAACCGGGAATGTGCTATTTTACGGCGGTGCCCGAATCGCGGCGGCAACTGGAACAATGGCAGCAATGCGGGCGTGTTCAACTTGAACCTCAACAACCCGCGTTCCAACACTTGGGACAACAACGGCGGGCGCTGCGCTTTACGATCAAACACACGCAAGGTGGCGGATGTTCGCGCCGGATATGAGGGTCGCTGCTTACGAGCGGCGGTCGGTGTGTGAACTTAAAGGAGCGCATTTCCGTTCCCGGTGTTGAGCCGGGAAAAAATCTGTATTGCCGGGGAAGCAGAAATGCGACACCCGGCGGAGCGAGAAGTAAAAATTTATGAGTAAAAAGCTCGGAGAGCCGGTAGCGCTGGCACGGGCAGAGGATGGGCACACGGTCATCGGGCCGGGTGCCTTTGCTGTTATGACGGACTTTGCATGGCTGGAACGGGCAAACCGCAACGCACGCAAGGGAAAGAGATACCGCGAGGAAGTGCGGTATTTCCACCAGAATCTTGACGGCAACCTGCTGGACATACAGCAGGATGTGAGGGCGGGGACCTACCGCACGGGTGGCTACCGGCATTTGTGGGTGCAGGTGCCGAAGAAGCGGCTTGTGATGGCGCTGCCCTACCGTGACCGCATTGTACAGTGGAGCGTATACCAACTGCTGAACCCGTATTTTGACCGCACGTTTATTGCAGACAGCTACGCTTGCCGCGTAGGCAAAGGGAGCCACAAGGCTGTTGGGCGGCTGCAATACTGGCTGCGGCAGGTGGACAGGAGCATATACCCGGATTGGTACTACCTGAAACTGGATATAAGCAAGTATTTTTACCGCGTAGATCATGCGGTGCTGCTGGAAATACTGGGCAGACGGATCACGGACCCGGATGTTATGACCCTGCTGGAACGGGTGATCAACAACCCGAACGAGCCGTTTGGACTGCCACCGGGCAAGAAGCCGGAGGACGTGGCGTTTGAAAGCTGGCTGTACAACGTGGGGATGCCGATAGGAAACCTGCTATCGCAGATGTTTGCGAACATTGTGTTGAACGAGCTTGACCAGTATTGCAAGCACGTCTTGAAGCTGCACTGCTACATCCGCTACATGGACGACATACTGGTGCTGGGGCCTGACAAGGAACAGCTACAGCAATGCCGGGATGCCATAGCGGCGTACCTGGGAGCGGTGCTGCATTTGGACCTGAACGCCAAGACCTGCATACGGCCCGTGAGCATGGGCATTGAGTTTGTGGGGCAACGGGTTTGGGCAACGCACGCGGTACTGCGCAAGAGCACGGCGCGGCGGATGAAGCGCGAGGTACGCAAGATCAGCGAGGATGTGCGCGACGGCATTATTACCCGGCAGGAGTATGAGCGGCGGGTGGCAAGCATACGCGGCATGATGGACCACACGAACAGCGGTGCGCTGCGCTGGCGGCTTAACGAGATAACATTGGACATCGTAGGTGAAGAATATGGACAACTGCCTTATGGCCGAGGCGACAGTGATCGAAAAGCTGTGCGCGGTGGTGGAGCTGCAAAGCGAGATCATCCGCGTGCAGCATGATGTGATCCACCAGCTGGGCGGCTATGATCCTACGGAGGAACAGACCGCGCAGGCGGACGGCATGAGCCGGGAGCTGTGCGGGGACATTTTTGACGTTTGACGAAAGGGGTTGAACGGAATGAACGAAAACGAAAGCATGGAACTGACCGAGGAAATGGAGCAGGAACTTTGCGACGGAAAGGGTGGTGACGACGATGAGTAACAGCGCACAGGTAAGCTATACGCAGTTATCCCCCAACTGCAACGCACCGCGCAACCAGAAGATCAGCAAGATCACGATCCACCACATGGCGGGAAGCCTGACGCTGCCGCAGTTTGGCGCGTTGGTTGCAAGGCCGAGCCGACAGATGAGCGCCAACTATGCCATTGACAAGGACGGCAACATTGGCCTGTTCTGCGACGAAGCAAACCGCAGCTGGTGTTCGTCAAGCCCGTGGAACGACCACCGCGCCGTGACCATTGAGGTTGCGAACGACGGCGGTGCGCCTAACTGGCATGTAAGCGATAAGAGCATGACCGCGCTGCTGGACCTGTGTACCGACATTTGCCGCCGCAACGGCATGGCAAAGCTGGAATACACCGGCGACAAAAACGGCAGCCTGACAATGCACTGCTTTTACGCCGCTACCGCCTGCCCCGGGCCGTACCTGAAATCGAAGTTTGCGGAGATCGCAAAGACGGTAACGGCGCGGCTGGCCGGTGAGCAGACAAGCGGCGGGCAGACGGCGCAGGAGCAGTTTGTGAAGATCATGGTTGAAAAATGCCAGAGCCGGTGCCAGGCGGCAAAGCTGCTGCCGAGCCTGTGCATTGCGCAAGCCTGCCTGGAAAGCGCCTACGGCGCAAGCGAACTGGCCGTGCAGGCAAACAACCTGTTTGGCATCAAGCAGGGGTCCGGCTGGAAAGGCGCTGTATACAGCAAAGCAACGAAAGAATGGGATGGGAGCAAGTATATCACCATTACGGCGCCGTTCCGCAAGTATGACACGATGGTGGCCTGCGTGGAGGACTACATTGCGAAGCTGACGGGCATGGAGCGGTACAAGAACCTTGTGGGATGCACCGACATTGCCACGGCCTGCAAGTACATCCGGGAGGACGGCTGGGCGACAAGCCCGACCTACACGGAAAACCTGCTGAAAGTGGTGGACAAGTTCAACCTGACGCAGTACGATGCCACGAATACGCCAGTTGTGCCTGCCGAACCTGCCGCACCCACAAAGCAGATCATCAGCATCGACCCGGTGGAGCTGCCGAACGCGGCGGCTATGGAGTTCTACAAGCTGGCGCAGAAGTACGGGCTGGACAATGACCGCTACTACCACGCCAAGTATGTGCAGTGACACAAATATGAAGAAACCATTCTGACGATGGCCGCTGAACAAGGCGGGGAGGAAAACGACATGGAAAACAACGACAACATTTTCTTGGTAATCAAGGGTGCTATCGCGGCGGTGGCCGGGATGTACTCGGCTGCATTTGGCGTGGTGGGCTGCCTTGCGCTGGTCTGGGTGGCCTGCATGGCCGTGGACTACATCAGTGGCACCGCTGCTGCCTGCAAGGACGGCGAGTGGAGCAGCGCCGTGGCGCGTGAGGGCATCTATCACAAGGGCGGCATGATCCTGGTCGTGCTGGTGGCGGCACTTACAGACATGGCGGTGCGGATGGCGGTTGAGAGCATCCCGGGCATCGGCATTGACTATAAGGCGCTGATCATGCCGGTGGTGCTGGTGTGGTACATTTTTACAGAGCTTGGCTCTATTGTGGAAAACGCGGCGGCTATGGGCGCGAATGTGCCGGAAAAGCTGGTAAAGCTGCTGGCGGCTGGCAAGGCTGCCGTGGAGAAAGACGGCGCGGAGACGGTTATCAATGCGGCACTGACGATCAACAGCAAGAGCGGAAAAACTGTGCTGGAAGAAATGGACTATGACGAGCTTGTGGAGTTGGCGTGCCAGATGGGCTTGACGGTGAAGGACGGCGAGAGCCGGGCGGACCTGTTGGGCGAGATCATCAAGTGCGCTGTGGAGCATGAGAGCAAGCAGTAATACGCAATGAGAAAGCCCCGGCGGGCGGTACGGTGAGGAACCGTGCGGTCTGCCGGGGCTTTTGGTATTTGTTGGGGGGGGGGAAAAACTTGGGGATAACTTGGAACGAGTTGGGGCGGGAGCATTTTCGTGAGGGCGCGAAAATGGTTACACGGCGTGTAAGTTTTGGATGGATTATTCGCACGGCGTGCGAGAGTGTGCGACATGGTGTGCAAGATGCAATGCAAGGAAAAATGAACGTTGGGGCGTCTTTGAGTACGGTTGGCGACTTGTACACAGTAGAGTACACAGTAATGTACACAGTAGCGTACACAGTGCGCACGGTGTCTGATGTTTTTGAGCAGTTTTTTGCGAATATTTACGAACCAAAAAGGGCAGAAAATATAAAAAGAATCAGCCGATATTCAACGTGTTAGCGTTAAATATCGGCTGATTTGGCGGAGTAAGAGAGATTTGAACTCTCGCGGCGGTTTCCCACCCTACGCCCTTAGCAGGGGCGCCTCTTCGACCTCTTGAGTATTACTCCACAAGTCAAAGTGATATAAAATATTCACTTGTTATTACAAAATGGCGGAGAGGATGGGATTCGAACCCATGGTCCGCTCGCGCGAATCGCTGGTTTTCAAGACCAGTTCCATAAACCACTCGGACACCTCTCCACAGTGGCTGCCGCCAGAATGCAGGTATTATTATACAAAAAAGCGGAGGGGTTGTCAACCCTTCCGTGCAAACTTTTTTAAATTTTATTCCGCATTTTCCAGCGCGGTGCGCACGGCGTGGTATCCTTGGCGGCAGAGCAGGCGGTCAGTGCGCCAAAGCAGAGAACGGCGGTCAAAGTCAAAGCGGCAATACGTTTCATGGTAAAAACCCTTTTGAAATTCGGTTGGTTTCAAAATATCCAGTTCAGAGGTCGCTCACTCATAGAAACGCAAAAGCCGCCGCAGTGTTACACTGCGGCGGGAAATTTTAAAAAATATTTTACAGTGCGCAGGGGATGAAGCCGTCCTTACCCAGTACCTGCACCTTGGTGTAGCCCAGCTCTTTCAGCTTGGCGGCGGCTTCCTCAAAGCCGTAGGTCAGCGCCTTGGCGTCGTGGGCGTCGGCGGTGATGACCACGTTGCCGGACAGAATGAGCCAATCCTTCAGGATGGCGTCGGAGGGGAAATAATCCTTGCGGAAGCCGCGGTACGCTGCGGAGGTGTTGACCTCCAGTACGCAGCGGTTGCGGGCGGCGGTCATCAGAGCGGCGTTGGCAGCAGCGGTATAGCGCGGGTCGTTCTCGTCAAAGAACTTGCCGTCGCCGTTGATTTTTTTAATCAGGTCAAAATGGCCCAAAATCGTCGGTTTCTTCTCGGCGACCTTGGCCACATTGGCAAAGTATGCCTCGACCACGGCGAGCGCGTCACCGTCGAAATCGTCGTCGATGCAGGCGCGCAGATCCTCCTCGCGCCAGTCGATTTCATAATATTTGCCGGTCTTGGGGCCTTTTACATAGTGGGCGCTGCCGATCCAGTAGTCGTACTGGGTCGGGTCGTCATCGCTGTACAGGTCCCATTCCAGGCCGCACAGAATGTCCAGCTTACCGGCATAGCGCTCTTTCAGCTTGGCGATCTGCGCCTTGTACAGGGCGGTGCGGCTCTGGGTCATGCAGTATTCCAGGTCGTGGGGGGTGTGGCTGTGGCCGCTGAAGCCCAGCGTCTGCAGCCCGGCGCGCCATGCGGTGACTGCGATCTCCTCGGGGGTGTTTTTGCCGTCGCACAATTTGGAATGAACGTGTACAGAGCTTTTCAGGTATTCGCCAGCCATAGTTTACTGCATCCTTTCCTGCTTGACCTTGTGGTCGATAACGTGTCGTTTTTCGAGCTCTTTGGTGATGTCCTCAACAGAAATGCCCAGTTCGATCATCAGCACCATGACGTGGTAGGCCAGGTCGCTGATTTCGTAGATGGTTTCTTCTTTGTCGCGCTTTGCGCCCGCAATGATGACTTCGGTGGATTCCTCGCCGACTTTTTTGAGAATCTTCTCCAAGCCCTTGTCGAACAGATACGTGGTGTAGCTGCCCTCCTTGGGGTTGGTCTTGCGGCCCTCGATCAGCTCATACAGGCCCTGCCAGGTGAACTGTTTCAGCTCGTCGGAGACGTAGACCGGGTTGAAGAAGCAGCTCTCCGCGCCGGTGTGGCAGGCGGGGCCAGACTTTACAACGTCGATGACGAGGGCATCCTTGTCGCAGTCGGCGGTGATGGAGACGACCCGCTGCACATTGCCGGAAGTATCGCCCTTACGCCAGATTTCCTGGCGGCTGCGGGACCAGAACACGGTGCGGCCCTCGGCAATGGTCAGGGCCAGCGTCTCGGCGTTCATGTACGCGAGGGTCAGGACCTCTTTGGTGTAATGATCCTGCACGATGGCGGGAATCAGGCCGTTTGCGTCAAATTTGAGGGTCTTGGAATTTTCGGTAATTTCCATGTCGGACACTCCTAATGTAATATAGTTTAGTGTACCTCTTTTTGTGGGTTTTGGCAAGAGGTAAAGTGTAGGTTTGCTATTGTTACGCAGTAGGGGCCGGGCATGCCCGGCCCGCGGCTTTCCCGCAATAGGACGCTTTTGGGAATGTTGCGGGCCGCACATGTGCGGCCCCTACCGGGTGGCTGCATGGCGAAGGGGGAATCACACCCGCATCTCTACGCCGTTCGTGCGCAGATATTTCTTCAAATTGTTGATTTCCACCTGCTTCGTGTGGAAAATCGACGCGGCCAGCCCGGCGTCCACGGCAGGGTGATTGCGGAACAATTCAAGGAAATCCTCTTTTTTGCCCGCGCCGCCGGAGGCAATGATGGGCACGGCACAGCGGGCAGCCACGGCGTCCAGCAGCTCCAAATCAAAGCCATTCTTGACGCCGTCGGTGTCGATGGAGTTGACGACCAGCTCTCCCGCGCCGTTTTTGACGCCCTGCTCGAGCCAGCTAAGCGCATCGATGCCGGTGTTCTCGCGCCCGCCCTTCGCAAACAACATAAATTTGCCGTCCACACGTTTGATATCGGCGGAGAGCACCACGCACTGGTTGCCGTATTTCTGCGCCGCAGCCGGGATGATACCGGGATTGCGGATGGCGCCCGAGTTGACGCTGACCTTGTCCGCGCCGCATTTCAGCACGCGGTCAAAGTCGTCCAGCGTGTTGATGCCGCCGCCGACGGTCAGTGGGATGAAAATTTGGCTGGCGACTTGGCGCAGAATATCGGTGAAGAGTCCGCGCCCCTCGACGCTGGCGGTGATATCGTAGAAGACCAGCTCGTCCGCGCCGGATGCGTTATAGTACCGCGCCATTTCGACCGGGTCGGCCATGTCCTGCAGACCCTCAAAATTCACACCCTTGACGACGCGCCCATTTTTGACGTCCAGACAAGGAATAATGCGTTTGGTAATCATGCGCTCACTCCCCCTCGTACAGCCGCACAGCCTTGGCCAGATCGATGGCCCCGGTGTAGATGGACTTGCCCAGGATGGCCGCGTGGCAGTGCATGGCCTGCAATTCGGCCAGTTCGGCCATGGCGGCGATGCCGCCGCTGGCGGTGATCTCCAGCCCGGGGATGGTCAGAAGTTCGCGGTACAGCGCCATGTTGGTGCCCTGCATCGTGCCATCCCGGGAAATATCCGTGGCGATGATGGCCTTGACGCCCGCTTCGGCACAGCGGCGGCAGAACGCCACGCCCGGCTCGGGGGTGACTTCCTTCCAGCCGTTGACGGCCACAAAACCGTCCTTCATGTCCACGCCGACGGCAATCTGTGCGCCGTATTTCTGCGCCATTTCTTGGGTAAAGGCAAAATTTTTCACGGCGACCGTGCCAAGAATGCAGCGGTCAACGCCCAAATCGAGATATTGACGAATGCGCGCCTCGTCGCGGATGCCGCCGCCGACCTCAATTTTCAGGCCGCCGAGTTTTGCAATGGCGGCGATGGTCTGCATATTCGCGGTGGTGTCGTCCTTGGCGCCATCCAGGTCAACGACGTGCAGATACTTCGCACCTGCGTCGATAAATTGCTGCGCCTGGGCCACTGGGTCGGCGTTGTAGACGATCATCTGGTCGTAATCGCCTTGATACAGCCGCACAGCCTGGCCGCCGCGCAGGTCAATAGCGGGGTATAATTTCATGGTATTCCCTCCCCTTTACAGTTCGGCAAAGGCCTTTAACAGCCGCAGGCCGGTGTCGCCGGATTTTTCCGGGTGGAACTGGGTGCCGTACACCAGCCCCTGCCGCACCGCGCCGGTGACCGGGATGCTGTACTCGCTGGTGGCAAGCGTTGATGCAGCGCAGTTTTTGGCGTAGTAGCTGTGTACGTAGTAAACGTACTCGCCGTCTTTGATGTACTTAAAAAGCGGGTCGTTTTCCCGACCGGGTACGATGTCCAGCGTGTTCCAGCCGATGTGTGGTACTTTCAGATTGGGGTCGGACAGATCGTCTGCCAGGGGGCAGACTGCGCCGGGGATAAGGCCGAGGCCCGCGTGTTCACCGTATTCATAGCTTTTTTCAAACAGCAGCTGCATACCCAGGCAGATGCCCAGCAGCGGCTTTTTCTGTGTTTCTTCGCGCAGAACAGGCACAAGGCCGGTGGCCTCGAGCTTGGCCATAGCGTCGGCAAACGCCCCGACGCCGGGCAGCAGAATGTGGTCCGCCGCCCGCAAATCGTCGGCATCGCGGGTCACGCGGATCTCTGCGCCCAGGCTTTTGACACTGGACGACAGGCTGAACAGGTTGCCTACGCCGTAGTCAACAATAGCAATCATGTGAAATTCCCTCCCCTAAAAAGATCGACCCCTTAAACCCCTAAAATCTCATCCAGCGCCGCGAAGAAACGCTGCATCTGCTGGGGTGTGCCGATGGTGATGCGCAGGTAATCCGAGATGCGCGGCGCGTTGAAATGACGGATGAGGATGCCGCGGGCGCGGAGCTTTTCAAAAATTTCCTTGCAGGGCATCCGATTGGTGGTGGCGAACAAAAAGTTCGTGGCAGAGTCAAACACGGTAAAACCGCGGCGGCGCAGCTCGTCGGTGGTGTGGGTGCGTTCGGCAATGACCTTTGCTGTTACATCGGCAAAATAGGCCTCGTCGGAGATGGCTGCCACACCCGCCGCCTGGGTCATGGAATTGACGTTGTAGGGGCTGTAACTGAACTTGACACGGTTCATATCGGCAATCAGCTCGGGCCGCGCGATGCAGAAGCCCAGCCGCGCCCCCGCCAGGTTGTGGGTTTTGGAGAAGGTGTGGGTGATGACGAGGTTGTCGTAGGTTTCCAGCAGCGGCAGGCAGCTCGACCCGGCGGGCGCAAACTCGACGTAGGTCTCGTCCACAATGACGATGTTGTCGGGGTTCGTTTTCAGCACTTCCTCGATGGCGTCCACCGGGGCCAGCAGGCTTGTCGGGGCGTTCGGGTTGGCAATGACGATCGTCTCATGCAGGCCGCAGTACTTTTTAAGGTCGATGGTCAGGTCACTTTCCAGCGGGATGACGTGCTGCGGGATGTGCAGCAAATCACACAGCACCGTGTAAAAGCTGTATGTCACATCGGCAAAGGCCAGCGGTGTATTTTCATCGCAAAAGGCCCGCAGCGCCAGCAGCAGGTTTTCGTCGCTGCCGTTGCCGCAGAGGATGTTTTCCGGGCGCACGCCCCAATGCCTGGCAATGGCGGCGTTCAGGTCGCCGTTTGTCAAATCGGAGTACAGCCGCAGCCCGGGCACGGCCGCCGCCACCGCCGCCGCCACGCCGGGCGCGGGCGGATACGGGTTTTCGTTGGCGTTGAGCTTGACGATGTCAGCGATTTTCAGTTGTTCGCCGGGGGTGTAAGGCTCCAGCGACGCAAGGGTTTTGGTAAAATAACGGCTCATGGGTGATCCTCCCCATCCGGTATGTAGAATTGGTCAAGATGCCATTTGGCGGGGTTGTCGTCTATGTAGCGCCAGATGGTGTCATAGTCGAGTTGGTCGCGGATGATGTGGTCATAATATCCGCGCTGCCATAATTGCGTGCCAGCTGTGCGGTTTGTCATACGTTTGAGCGTGGAAACAAATGCCGGAACGGATTGATTGGCACGCACGGTTGTAGGGGGCGGCGTCCTCGACGCCCCGGACGGGCCTTGGGTGATTGCAATAATCAAATGAATATGATTTGGCATGACCACAAATTTTTCAATTTGCAAATCCGGGTAAAAATTTTCCATGGCTTCAATTTGCGCGATAACAATTTTACCGTGCGGCGACGGCAGCGTGCGCGGGGCGTCGAGGACGCCGCCCCCTACGACACGGCCGAAAACTTTTGCTTTATCCCGGGAACAAATCGTGATAAAATACGCGCCAACTGTGCCATAATCAAATTGAGGCAAACGGTTGGATTTCCGCTTCGGTAAACTCATTCCTCAAACCGTATCGTCACACTCTTGGCGTGGGCGTGCAGCCCCTCGTGCTCGGCAAAATTGGCGATGCGGCCCTGGACTTCACCCAGAGCTTCGCGGGTGTAATAAATAAAGCTCGACTTCTTGACGAAATCGTCCACGCCCAAGGGGCTGGAGAACCGCGCCGTGCCACTGGTAGGCAGCGTGTGGTTCGGGCCGGCAAAGTAGTCGCCCAGTGCCTCGGGCACATTTTTCCCCAAGAAGATGCTGCCGGCATTCTGCACAGAGTTGAGTACGGCAAACGGGTCGTCAACGCAAATTTCCAAGTGCTCCGGTGCGATGATGTTCACGGCCTCGATGGCCTTGTTCATATCGTCGGTGACGATAATTTTGCCGTTCGTGTCCACGCTGGCGCGGGCAATGGCGGCGCGGGGCAGCTGCGGGATCTGCACCTCCAGCTCGGCCTGCACGGCCTTGGCCAGATCCCAGCTGTCGGTGACAAGCACGGGGCTGGCCAGCTTGTCGTGCTCGGCCTGGCTGAGCAGGTCTGCCGCGACCCAGGCGGGGTTGCAGGTACCGTCAGCCAGAACCAGAATCTCCGACGGTCCGGCGATCATGTCGATGCCGACCTTGCCGAACACCTTGCGCTTTGCCGTTGCAACGTAGATATTGCCGGGGCCGACGATCTTATCCACGGCGGGCACGCTCTCGGTGCCGTAGGCCAGCGCGGCCACGGCCTGCGCACCGCCGGTCTTGAAAATCAAATCAATACCCGCAATGACCGCCGCCGCCAGAATGGCGGGGTTCACCTTGCCGTCCCTGCCCGCAGGGGTCGTCATGACGATCTGCTTGACGCCCGCGACCTTGGCCGGGATGACATCCATCAAAACGGTCGAGGGGTAGGCAGCCGTGCCGCCCGGCACATAGACGCCGGCGCGCTGGATGGGGGTGTACTTCTGCCCCAGCACGATGCCGGGGGTGTCGTTGACTACGAAATTTTTGTGCAGCTGCTGCTCATGGAAGCGGCGAATATTCCCGGCGGCCATCTTCAGGGTCGTGATAAACTCCGGGTCTGTCTTTTCCAACTCGGCAAAGGCCTCGTCAATCTCCTCTTGGCTGACGCGGACGTCGGTCAGTTCGGCGTGGTCGAACTTGGCGGCGTACTCGATCAAAGCGGCATCACCTCGGGCGCGGACATCCGCGATGATGGCGTCGACGGTGGCTTCCACGTCGGCTTCGGCGCGGATATCACGGTTCAAAATTTCCTCGGGGCGTACCTCATCAAAGTCATACAGACGGATCATTTTGCAAGAGCCTCCTTCATTTTATTCAGCAGCTCGGTCAGCTGGGCGTATTTGAACTTGTAGCTCGCCTTGTTGGCGATAAACCGCGCCGAGATCGGCATGAACTCCTCAATCACGGTCAGGTCATTTTCACGTAAGGTCGTGCCGGTCTCGACGATATCGACGATGACGTCGGACAGGCCCAAAATCGGGGCCAGCTCAATGGAGCCGTTCAATTTAATAATGTCAATGTCGCGGCCCCGGCGCTCGTAGTGGTCGCGGGCAATGTTGACAAACTTCGTAGCAACGCGCAAAGCACGGCTTTCGTCGTCAGCAAAGTTCGCGGGGCCAGCCACGCACATACGGCATTTGCCCATGCCGGTATCCAGCAGTTCATACACATCCGCGCCGGACTCGGTCAGGATATCCTTGCCCACGATGCCGATATCCGCTGCGCCGTGCTCCACGTAAATGGCGACGTCGCTGGGCTTGACGAGGAAGTACCGCACGCAGGCGTCGGGGTTTTCCACCACCAGCCTGCGGGTGTCGTTGTAATCCTCGGTGGCGCTGTACCCGGCACCCGCCAGCAGCTTGTAGGCCTTGTTGCCCAAGCGGCCCTTCGGCAGCGCAATATTCAGCCAGGTCTTTTCGCCGCCCTGCTGCTGTACGGGGGGCAGCGGCGCGGCCAGGCGTTCCAGCTCGTCCAAGTACATCGCAAAGCCGATGGCGTTTGCGCCGGGGGTGAACCGCTGCATCAGGTAGTCGTAGCGGCCGCCCTTGAGCACCGCGCGGGGGATGCCCGCCACGTACCCGGTGAACACAAGGCCGTTGTAATATTCCATCTCGTCCGCCATGCTCAGGTCCAGCTGGGTGCCGCGGCCATCCTCGCCCAGGGCGTTCTGCAGGGCCTGCAATTCGTCCAGGGCGCTGCGCTGGGCGTCGCACAGGCAGGCGGCGCGGGCTTTCGTCAGCGTCGCGCCCAGCGGGCCGTGCAGGTCAAGCAGTCCGGTCAGTGCGGCGGCTGCGGTGTCGTCCAGCCCGGCGTCCAGTGCAGCGGTGCGCAGCTCGTGGGCGTTTTTGGCGCGCAGGAAGTCCAGCAGCCTGGCCCGCGCCTCGGCGGGGACGTTCAGCGCGTCCAGCAGGCCGGTCAGGTAGCCCATGTGGCTGACTTCCAGCACGGTGGGCACATCCAGTGCGGCCAGGCTTTGCAGGGCCAGCCGCACCACGGCGGCCTGCTCGTCGGCATCTACTGCGCCCATGCTCTCCAGACCCATCTGGTGGATGGTCTGGAAGGTGTGGCTCTCGCGGCTGGGGCGGCAGACTTCTTCATTATAATAAAAGCGCTTGCACTCCCCCGCTGCGGGCTGGGCCGTCTTGGCGATGGACAGCGTCACATCAGGCTTGATGGCGCGCAGCTTGCCGTCCAGGTCAGTGAAGGTGATGACCTGGGAATCCGGCAGGAAGCGCTGATACTCCTGATAGAGGGCGTATTCCTCAAACCGGGATGCGCGGTACTTGCGGTAGCCTGCGCCCTCGTACAGGGCACGCAGGCGGAAAGTTGCCTGCTCGGCGGGGGTGAAGCTCTTGAGTTCAATTTCCATAACGTTCCTACCTCTCTCGTCCAATACAAATTCTATTATACTTTAGCGCAGTAAAGTTGTAAAGTGCTGATTCGATAAAAAAGGCGCACCCTTGCCAAAAAGCAAAGATGCGCCCGTTCAGCGTGATATCAGCCCTTGCAGCCCTGTTCTTCCCAGTCGCCGAAATCGGCGGGGTCGGCAATCTTGGTTGCGTCCAGTTTGCCGTCCTCTGTCTTGGGAACCTCCACCGCGCCCAGCTCTACCGGGTTGGCGTTGGGGATCTCGTCCGCCTTGGCGGGGGCAGGCTGCACTTCGGCAGCGGCGTCCTCGGCCTCGGCAGGCACGTTCTCAGGGTCTGCGGGGGCAGAGGTTTCCGCCGCGGCAGACGCATCCTCAGCGGGCTCGGCGGAATCGGTCTCGACCTCATCCTCCGGGCCCACAATATGCTCGTACTCCTCGGTATGCTCGTCACGGTTCAAAAGATAGGCAGCAGCGCCCACAGCGGCAGCACCCACAGCCAGGCCAACCAGCTTTTTCAGCAAAGACATTGTCAAAACCTCTTTTCCACTCTTGCGGCGCACGGCAATTTATGCGGTGCCGCCTTATATTTTTTGGTTAGTATACCACAGTACGCACAAAATTACAAGCAATGTCAATAAAAATTCACAATTGCGTTTTTCCCCGCCGCAGTGTAATATTATAGATAT
>ERZ824575.301-NODE-301-length-67376-cov-14.785386_pt1 | contig 67376 bp, 73 predicted proteins | sample MGYA00519470_ERZ824575 | MGnify/ENA primary metagenome ERZ824575 (study PRJEB31778, sample SAMEA3449170) | human gut metagenome | biome: human gut; feature: human-associated habitat; material: faeces | place: United Kingdom | collected 2010/2012 ... | reverse complement strand
TATAAATGATTATAAGTATCAAGTAATATTTATTACTGTAAATGCAATTAGTTCTGCTTCGGCTTTATTTGATACAAGTACTGCAATAGAATTGAGAATTTTATTAATTATATTTGGATGTGTATTAGGATATATTATAAATAAAATTAATTTTAGAAAATATTTTACTTTGCTAAAAAGAAAGTTCAGGAGAATGGGAAAATTAGGTACTCATAATTTAAGTTATGAGAATGGTTAGTTATAAGGGAGAGATAGAAATGAAGAATATTTTAACAAATGATTTTGCAAGTGAGCTATTTGACTTAAGTGAAGATAGTATTTATAACATATTAGAGGAATTTAATGAAAACCAAAACATTGATAAAACATTAACTTATGTTTTTATAAAAGCATTTTACATTCATATTGCCAAAGTTATTTTAGACAAAGAAAATATTAGTCTAAACTTTGATGAAGTATATTCAAAATATAGAATGTATTTAAGCATTTACTACAAAAGTAACAACTCTCAAATAAGCCAAGAACTCTTGAACGAAATATTAGATGCATTTGATAAATCTTTTGCGATTATAGAATCATTAGAGTTTAATAGAATAGAAGATAGTTATGAATTTAGGCATCATATCATAGACTCATTTGAACTATTAAGAAAAATTTTAGAAAAAAAGTCTAAATGTAATATAAGAACAGATATATTTGATAAATACATTGCAGATATTCAGGAACAATCTGAAAAAATAAACAACTATATTATAGGCTTAAAATAAATTAAAATCATATAAATCAAAAATATATGTAACATATTATAATTACAAACAAAATATAAAATTACATTATATTAAAGGGAGTACAAATTTGAGTGAAAATAAAATAAATAGAATAAAAGAGTATTGTAAAGAAAATATTAAAGAAAATAAAAAAGACAAATTACAATAAGTAGGGTAGATAACCAGTTGAAATTATCTACCTTTTATTATATAATCCTAACAAGAATTAGTAATTTGAAAGAGAGTTATATAAAAGATAAGAAATAGTATTAGAAAGAAGGGAAAGAATATGTGTACAGCAGCAACTTATAAAACGAAAGATTTTTATTTTGGAAGAACATTGGATTATGAATTTTCATATGGAGATGAAGTAACAATAACACCAAGAAACTTTGAATTTAAATTTAGAGAAGTAGATGACATTAAGAGTCATTATGCGATAATTGGAATGGCATTTGTTACTGAAGATTATCCATTATATTACGATGCAATAAACGAAAAAGGGTTAGCAATAGCAGGTTTAAATTTTGTTGGAAATGCTCATTATAAAGAAAAACAGGAAGGAAAAGATAATGTTGCTCAATTTGAACTGATACCATGGATTTTAAGCCAATGTTCAAATGTAAATGAAGCTAGAAATTTGATTGAAAAAATGAATGTGTTAAATACTCCATTTAGTGATAAATTACCATTAGCTAGCTTACATTGGATTATTTCCGATAGCACACAATCAATAACTGTAGAGTCTGTTATTGATGGAATAAAAATATATGATAATCCAGTAGGGGTATTAACTAATAATCCATCTTTTGATAAGCAAATGTTTGCCTTAAATAATTATATGTATTTATCACCTAAATCTCCAGAGAATAAATTTAGTAAAGAATTAGATCTAAGTTTATATAGTAGAGGAATGGGAGCAATAGGTCTACCAGGCGATTTATCATCGCAATCAAGATTCATAAGAGTAGCGTATACTAAATTAAATTCTTTTTCTAAAGAAGATGAAAAATCAAGTGTTAGTCAATTTTTTCACATTTTAGGTAGCGTTGATCAACAAAGAGGATGCTGTGATTTAGGTGATGATAAATTTGAAATAACAATTTATACATCTTGCTGTAATGTAAATAAGGGAATTTATTATTATACAACATATGATAATCATCAAATAACAGCAGTTGATATGCACAAAGAAAATTTAGATAGTAATGTACTTATTCGTTATCCTTTGATAAAGGAAGAACAGATAAGAACTCAAAATTAATGTTTATTTATAAAGAAGATAAAAGTATTACATATAAAAATGAATTAGTATGAGGAGAAAAAATATGTGGATGGCAGTAAAAAGAGGAATTGTTGTAGCAATAGGTTTATTAATACAAATTCTATTAACATTATTTATATATTTAAAATTTGGAGAATTTATAAGTATTATTCAAGTAGTTTATGGTTTACTTAGTATTATAATTGTTTTAATGATTATCAAGTATAGTAAAAGATTAAGTAGCGATTTAATATGGATATTACTGATTATGCTTTTTCCATTAATTGGAACACTTCTATATATCATACTTAGTAATAATATGAAAAGAAGTAAAGTTTTAAAGAATATTAATGAAAATATAGAAAATGGTCAAAAATACTTAATACAAGATGAATTTATAAAAAAAGAAATCGATACTAAAAATTTAGGACAATTAAAATATATAAGTGAATTTGCAGGATTTCCTGTAACGAAAAACAATGAGATAAACTATTATTCTCTTGGTGATGACGTTTATCCTGTTATGTTAGAAGAACTAAAAAAAGCCAAAAAATTTATTTTTATAGAATATTTCATTATTAATAATGGTACTATGTGGCAAGAAATTTTAGATATATTAAAAGAAAAAGCAAATTCAGGACTAGATGTAAGAGTTTTATATGATGATATGGGTTCTTTTGCTATGCTACCTAGTAATTATCCAAAGTTACTGGGAAAATATGGAATAAAATGTATGCAATTTAATAAATTATCGCCATTTGCAGGTATTATTATGAATAATAGAGATCATAGAAAAATGATGATAATTGATGGACATACTGCTTTTTCTGGTGGAATTAATATTTCAGATGAATATATAAATATAAATAGTAAATTAGGAGTATGGAAAGATAATGGAATTAGGATAAAAGGTGAAGCTGTTTGGAATTTTACTGTTATGTTTCTAGAAATGTGGAATTCATTTAAAAAAGAAGATAATGATTATAATAAATACAAATATAATTTTACTGAAAAGTATAAGGAAAATGGTTTCGTTGTACCTTATGGGGAAAGTCCATTAGATGATGCTATAACCGGCGAAGATATTTATCTAAATATTATCAATCAAGCGAAAAAGTATGTTTATATTTATACACCTTATTTAATTATTGATACAGATATGATAAATAGTTTAATCTTAGCTGCAAGAAGAGGAGTAGATGTCAGAATTGTTGTTCCTGGAATACCCGATAAAAAAATTGTATATGATTTAACCTCTTCTTATTTTTATACATTAATTAAAGGTGGAGTAAAAATTTATACTTATACGAATGGTTTTGTACATAGCAAAGTATTTTTATCCGATGATGAAATAGCAACTGTAGGAACAATAAACTTAGATTATAGAAGTTTATATTTACATTTTGAATGTGGTATTTATATGAAGGATACAAATGTAATAAAAGATATCAAAAAAGATTTTGAGGATTCCTTTAAAGAATCACATAAAGTAGATGAAAAAGAAGCAAAAAATGGTTTATTTAAAGGACTATGGCAAGCTATTTTAAGATTATTTGCTCCAATGATGTAAACGATATAATAAAATTAGATAAATAGTAATTTGTTAAATAGATTGGAGATGTAATTATGGCTTATATAGAATTTAAAAAAGTAGATAAAATTTATCAAATGGGAGAAGTAGAAATAAAAGCATTAAAGGATACTTCATTTGAAATTGAAAAAGGAGAATTAGTTTGTATATTAGGTCCAAGTGGTGCAGGGAAAACAACTTGTCTTAATATTTTAGGAGGAATGGATACATTAACTGGTGGTAAAGTTATAGTTGATGGAGTTAGAATAGATAAGTTAAAAGAAAAAGAACTCATTAAATATAGAAGAAATGATATAGGTTTTGTCTTTCAATTTTATAATCTTATTCAAAATATGACAGTATTAGAAAATGTGGAACTTGCAGTTCAATTATGCAAAGATTATTTAGATCCTATCACTATTTTAAATAAGGTGGGATTAGGAAAAAGAAAGGACAATTTTCCTGCTCAATTATCTGGGGGAGAACAACAAAGAGTCGCTATAGCGCGAGCAATCGCTAAAAATCCTAAATTACTTTTATGTGATGAGCCAACAGGTGCTTTAGATTATAAAACTGGAAAACAAATTTTAAAACTATTAGAAGATACTTGCCGAAAGGAAAAAATGACAGTAATCATTATAACACATAATGCTGCTATTTCTTTGATTGCTGATAAAATAATTAAGTTTAAAAATGGTGGCGTAGATGAAATTATCATAAACAAAAATCCTAAAAGAGTGGAGGATGTTGAGTGGTAAGATGAAAAATAAACTATTAAAACATATTTTTAAGAAAATAAAAGATAATAATAAAAGGTTTCTTTCCTTGTTTTGTATGGCTTTTTTAGGAGTAGGTTTTTTTACGGGGATTCAGTCTTGTGGACCTGATATGTTAAAAACATTAGACAATTATTATGACGAAAATAATGTTTATGATATCGAAATTATTTCTAATTTAGGATTAACTAATAATGATATAGAAGAATTAAAAAAAATAAATGATGTAAAAGAAGTAATAGGAACTTACACCAAAGATACCTATTTAGAACTTGATAATAAGGAGTTTGTTTTAAGAATTATAGGACTTAATAATAATATTAACAAAGTTTATTTGAGTGATGGAAAACTTCCTAGTAACAATAGTGAAATTGTTGTTGATAAATTGCTTTTAGAAGAAAACAATTTAAAAATAAATGATACCATTACAATTATGAATGAGAAAAAGAAAATTGTTGGTACAGTTATTAGTCCAATATATTTTTCAACTGAAAGACCTACAACTACCCTTGGAAATGGCAAAGTTAATTATTATGCTTATGCAAATGAAGAAGTAGTCAAAGAAGAAGCATTTACCAATATCTATATTACAGTAAAACAAGCAAAAAAAATGGTAACAAATAGTGATGAGTATTTGGATACTATTAGTAAAGTAATTGATTCTGTAGAGAATATGAAAGAAGAAAGACAAGATGTTAGGTATAGCGAACTTTATGGTGAAAAAATATTAGAAGCAAATCAATATGGAATACAGTTAGATGAGAGTAATTTTATTAAGCCAAAATGGTACATATTTGATAGAAATGATAATGATTCTTATAAAGACCTTGTGATTGCTAGTGATAATCTAAACAAATTAGGTAATGTATTTCCGATTATATTCTTTTGTGTAGCCATTTTAGTTAGTCTTATTTCTATGATGAGAATGATTGAAGAAGATCGAACTGAAAATGGAACTTTAAAGTCATTAGGCTTTAATAATTTTCATATAACATCTAAATATATTGTATTTTCACTATTGGCGACCATTACTGGTGGTATTTTAGGGATATTGATAGGGTCTGTTTTAATCCCTTATGTTATTTGGAATATTTATAAAAAATTATTTTTTATACCAAAATTTATATATGAATCAAATAATCTTTTTAATTTTATTGGTCTTTTAATATGTGTTTTTTGTATTTGTGGTACAGCAATATTTATATGCATAAAGAATCTAAAAAATGTACCTGCTAATTTAATGCGACCTAAATCTCCAAAGAGTGGTAAGAAAATACTTTTAGAGTATATTCCGTTTATTTGGAAAAGATTAAATTTTTCTAATAAAATAACCGTTAGAAACATATTTAGATATAAAAGCCGAGTAATTACAACACTATTTGGAATTGCCGGATGTACTGCTTTAATATTAGCAGGATTTGGGTTGAAAGATTCCTTAAAAGATGTTACAAATTATCAGTTTGAACATATTTTTAATTATGAAAAAATTGTGATGTTAAAAGAAAATACGAATTATGATGTGGTAAAACAAGAAATAAAAAACGAAAAATCTATTCGTAAAATAGTAGAAACTAACATTGATAATATCACAGTTGGATATAAAGGTAATACTGAGGAAGTGACAATGATTGTTGCAAATAATAATGAAGAATTAAGAGATGTAATAACATTAGATAGTGTAAAAGATAAGGATAATACAAATTTAATTCCTAGCGACAATTCGGTAATTATTAGCGAAAAGACTGCAACTCTTTTAAATATAGATCTAGGAGATAAACTTATACTATTTGATGATGAAAATAATAAATATGAACTTATTGTAGAACATATTATAAAAAACTATATTAACCAGTATTTATATATCAATAAAAATACTTATGAAAATACATTTAAAAATTATAAAATAAATTCTTTTCTAATAGATTTTGATAATTTAAATGAACATGATAGCAATCAATTTGATGAAAAGTATATTAGTAAAAATGAAATAACTTCTATTGTAAATAATGAAGATATAAAAGAAAATATCAATAGTATGCTAGGCTCTATTGATTCTATTGTAGCAATTTTAATTATCGCTGCAGCATTACTAGCCTTTGTCGTTTTATATAATTTATCGAATATCAATATTAGTGAAAGAAAAAGGGAAATTGCAACTTTAAAAGTATTAGGGTTTTATCATAATGAGGTAGATAGATATATTACGAGGGAAAATGTTTTATTAACTATTATTGGAATTGCTATAAGTTTATTGTTTGGGTCATATTTAAGTCATTTCATTATATCTACTTGTGAGCCAGATTATATAATGTTTATTAGGCACGTTGATATATTAAGTTATGTTATATCTGCTTTGATGACTATATTTTTTACTATTATCGTAAATATAGTTACACATTATAATCTAAAAAAGATAAATATGATAGAATCACTTAAAAATGTTGAATAAATAATAACAAAGGAATTATAAATTACAATTTGTATGAATAGATCAGAAATAAATTTCTGGTCTTTTTTATGTAAGAAGAAAGAAGGAAAAATGAAAATATTAATTATTAGTTTAATTGGAATAGTATTGTTTTTATTAATACTATTCATGTATTGCACTTGTGTAATATCAAGTAGATGTTCAAGAGAGGAGGAGAAAAGAGATGAATATATTAGAAATGTACAAAAGACTATCAAAAGAAGATAAATCTCATTTAACTGTTTATTGTATTTATGACAGTATTTATGATGTTGCTAAAAATCAAGACTATGAAATAACTGATAAAGTTGCAGTTGATTTACAGGAATTGGCTTATGATTTATATATTGAAGATAATGGGTATAAGTTATCTCAATCTGAAATTGCTCATTTCTTAACTAATTGTTATATAAAAGATAATTCATTTTTAGATAAAATTGAAGATACTGATTATTCTGATATTTTAGAGGCAATTTCTGATGATGATTATGAGTTTTATAAAGATGAAGGATTAGAAAGGTAAGGTGTAAATATGGATTTTTCAAAATTAAATTTAGAATTTGCAAATATGCAAGAAACAATTAAAAATTATAATAAAATAATTTTAAGAATTAATTGTAGAATAAAAGATAATATAAGAAGTATAAGTAAGATGGAGACAAAAGTAAAAGGTAATAAAGATAAATTAATTAAATACTTAGCAAATGTTTATATAGAATCAATAAAATGTGGTATTTCATATATTAAATAGTTATATTCAAAATAACCTTTATTTCCTCTTACTTTTTCAATTTCAACATAATGATGTTCTTGTAATTCTTTAAGTATTGATCGTATGCCATCTCTACTCTCTTTGCTAATAGAACATAATCCAGCAAGAGAATAATCCCAATTATCTGGTAAACTCAACATAAACGAAAGTAATCCTTTTGCTTTATAACTTAAATTTTTATCTCTTAAATGATAATTACTCATAATTGTATAATTTTTATTTTTTTCAATTTTAAATACAGACATTTTTGCACCCCCTAAAAAAAGATACCTTTTAAAGTATCTTTGTTAAATATTTTGTAACTATTGTTTTTGCATATTTTAAATCATTATCATTTTGAATTTTCATACATTTTTCCAATGGCTTACAATTCTTTTTTGAAATAGTAGTAAACTTGTTCTTATTATCAAATTCTTCTATATCATTAAAAGCAAATATTTTTACTCCATTAAATCTAGTTATAACAAATGATAAAATACTTCTATATTTATCTTTTTTATATACTATTTCTTTTTTTGTTACTCTCCTACTAATCTTTTTGCTATTAGATAGTACAATTTTATCTAATTCTTTAAAATGTTGTATATCTTCTTCTTTTTTCTTTTCAAAGTGAGTTTCAATTGGATATAAATCTCTTATATTAATATCTTGATCATATATTTTATTTTTTCCCTTTTCTAATTCTTTATCAACAAACTCTTTAAATTTAGCAGTATGTACTACTGAGTTTTTACCAATTAAATCACTTAAAACAACTAATTCAACTTCGTATTTATATAGTATTTTATTACATTCACTTATATATGCATCTTCTAGTTCAAAAGTATCTCTCGCTAGAACACAAGGTTGCATGAGTTTTGAAGTACTTGTAAATAAGTTTGATCACCATGCCCTCCTGCTTTCCAACAGCCAATTCTTGCTCCACCTATATGAACACTTCCAGAATCATAAAAATGATCATTATCCATATCGATTAAGTTTTCTTCTAAAGCTGCTGCAAAAGTAGTAATTTTAAAAGTAGAACCTGGTTCGTATGATGCCCATATTGGTAAATTACGACTTAATACTTCCATTGTATAATTTTGATAATTATTAGGATCATAAGTAGGACGAGAAGACATAGCTAAAATCTCACCAGTATTAGGATCCATTACAACAGCAAGTGCCATATCAGGATTAAAAGCTTTTACAGCATTATCAAGTTCTCTTTCTAAAGACATTTGTATATTATAATCAATCGTAAGTTGTAAATTCATTCCACTAGTAGGTGCTACATAAATATCAGATAATTCAAGTTTATTTCCTTTTGCATCTGAAAAATACTTAATTGCACCACTTTCTCCAGATAGATACTTATCATATTCTAATTCCAGACCACTTAGACCTTGATTATCAATTCCAACATAACCAAGTACATGAGATAAAGTAGTACCATATGGATAATACCTCTTTGCTTCTTTTACTAAATAAACACCTGGTAATTCTAAGCTACTTATTTTATCTGCCACTTCATAAGATAATCTTCTTCCTTCAGGATGAACTCTTTCTATTGAAGATATTTTATTTACATGTTTATCCATTTCTTCTTTGCTAACCCCTAAAATAGATGCTAATTCCTTACTAGTAGTTTCTTTATCTTTTATTTGATTAGGAATTAATACTAAAGAAGTAGTAGTAAGATTATCAGCAAGAATTACGCCATTTCTATCTAATATAAGCCCTCTATTAGCTTCAATTGGTAAATCCCTACTCCATAAGTCACTAGCTAAAATAGATAACTTTTCATAGCTAATTAGTTGAATATAAGCAACTCTTAATACAATAAATAAAAACATTAGTAATATGATTAAAAATAATAGTTTAATTCTAGAATCAATCTTTTTAAAAAACATACTATCACCTAATTAATCATATGAAAAGAAAAAAGAACTATTATTTTATTTAAATGTTCTTTTAATTACTTACATTTTAAATCATATAATTTTATTTAATTATTTTTACTATTTCTTTTCAATGTTCCTGCAGTAATATATGCAGTTATAGGTATAACTATAATGCAACCTATAGCACTAAAGAATATTTTTATCATTTCTGATGCAAATGTCTTTGCATTTACAATTTCTAAAAATGAATAATTTCCTTTATAAAACCAGATTAATAAGGTCATAAATTCACCTAAAAAAGCAAACATTAAAGTATTATTTGTTGTACATAGTATATCTCTTCCAATATTCATTCCTGATAAAAATAAATCTTTTTTTGATAAATTTTTATTATTATCATACACTTCGTATAATGCTGATGATATTGCTATGGAAGAATCAACCGTTGCACCAATTAAACTAATCAGTATCATAGAAATTGCAATATCAGTAAAGTCTATTCTTACATCATAGGAAAACATATTTATTTCTTCATATGATTCATATCCAAAGCCAGCTATTCGTGATATTTTTGTTACAAAAAATATAAGAAATGATAATATAATTAGTACAATAACAACTGATTTCAAACTAGATTCTGTTTTTATATTTCTTTCATTTACATAATATAATATTATATAACTTATTACAAAACAACCTATTAAAGAACAAATTATAGGATTTAAGCCAATAGCAATTAAGTAAAAAATAATCATTAGAATAATAAAATTAAATATTATAGATAAAAACAACTTTATTCCTCTTTTAGTATCAATATAAATCATTAATAAGAATAATAAAACAATTAATATTATATTCATTTTGCACCTCTTTTCATCAATTTAATTGATACATGTGCTGATACTGGAATTGTTAAAACAATCCCAATACTTCCAATTAAGAATCTAGTTAGTTCTAATGTAAAATTACTTGAAATATAATTATACATTGAAAATCCATTACGTAATGCCAATACAAAAATAGGAAGTCCTGAACATAAATAAGTAAAAAACAAAACATTACTCATCGTACTCATTATATCTTTTCCTATTTCTCTAGCAGATTTTTTCAAACTTTTAATAGATATATTATTGTCTTTTTGAATAAGTTCTGATATAGACGATGCAATTGTAATAGCAACATCCATGATTGCACCTGTTGAGCCAATTAGTAGTTCTGGTAATATAATATCTTCGATAGGAACAGTCAAAAATGATAATTCATTGAAATTTATACCATTATAACCATTGAAATTTACAATAATTATAAGTATAGCTAACATTATTAATGTTGATACAATTACAGATAAAATTGCTGCCAATGTTTTTTTATTCAGTCCACTCGATAATATCAAAGAAATAATAGAAAAAATAATCATTTCTATTACGCATAAAAATAATAAATTAATACCTTTAAAATATAAAGATAAACCAATATAAAAAATTACTAAATTCAAAAAAATACTTAATACAGATAGTAATCCCTTATAAGAACCAACTATATAAAGTAGATTTAAAAATACTACAATCATTATAGTTAGATAAAAATCTCTTTTTAATTCAATACCACTTGCATCTAATATTAGCTTGTCATTAACTTTATATTTATCTGTTACAACAGATGAATAAGATTCATCATATGAGATAGTTTTTTTATTTCCTTTCTGCTTTCCATTAGTTATGATACCTGTTATCTTCTTTGTATAATACTTTTCTTCTAATCCTAATGAATTTTGAGATATTTCTTCACTTAGCGTATCAATCTTTATTATTTTAATAATTTGTTTTGAATATAAAAAATCATCATTATAAACAAATAATAAAGCAATTATAGATAATAGAAATATTATAATAAAAATTATCTTCTTTGTATTAGACATTTTACCACTTCCAATATATATTTTATCACATTTAGAGAATTGTTTTTAAATATATTTAAAGAGAAAAAGCTATTAATTGATTTTTGATATTTATTCTTATTCTTTTATAACTTTAGAATTTTGTCATTATTTGTCTTTTCAAGTGTTGATATTGTATCGTAGTGTTTAAAATTTATTGTCTATATATCTATACTAACTATAAAAATCAATAGTAAAGATTAATCTTCCAAGGAATAATAATTTACTTCATCAAGTGCAAATAAGCATTCACTAATTGCTTGACCTCTACCAAATATGTATAACATTTTTGATAATATATTTATAAACATATCATCACAATTATGTTCTTTCATAATGTTAAGGTATTTCTGCCACAATTCATTTGATCTATTTATTCTTGATTTACTTAATTGTTTAACAATTTCTATTGCGACATCATGTTCAATTGAATGATTTATAAGGTACTCATATATGTCTTCACGATTAGAAATTATATTATGTATATTAATCTTTCCTTGCTTAAATAATTCCTCTTGATTTTTCTTCCATACATGAGTTCCGTGTGCTAATGATATTATTTTAGCATAGTCATCTATTGTCTTTGGTTTAAGACTACTTGATATTTCTTTCTCAAATGTAGTCTTCATAGCATATTTAAGATTAACTTCATTTCCTTGTATTAGAGTTTTATCATCTAGTCTAATTATTATGTATTTATCTTTAAATGTATGGTAATCTTCAATAGTTTCAAACTGATTAAACTCATTTAATCTAAATGTCATATTATTTGGTTGTACATAACTTGGAATAAACAAATAGTGTTTATCTTCCAACTCGTTTATTTCATAAACATTACTAGGTTCAAACGAACCCTTAACTATTTTAAAATCTTGATTATACTGATTCATTGAACTTACAAAATCCAATGAGCAACCATTTATGAAATCAATACGTAAAGTTTTATCAGTAAACAATTCATACGGTAAATTATATTTGATAGGATCAACTTTACTAATACCAAGGACATAAAGTAATAATAAGTTATTAGCCATACCTTTAAAATGAAAACTTACTGACTTTTCATTTTTCTTGTACTTATGTAATAATTCTATAATAAATAATAGTCCTTTATCATAAAGTAAATCTATTTCTTTCTTGCATCTTTCAAGAGTAGGTTTATCTTTTATCTCATTATTTAATAAAGTTAAAAAATATTCTCTAGAATTATTATTTAAATTTACATATTGTTCATACATAATTTTCCCTCCAATATAGTAATCTAAAATTATTACTGTTTATATTTGTAAACTTTAAAACATTTATATTGCTTTACAAGTTTTTGATTTTTTCAATAAAAGCTTCAAAGCCATGTTGTTTATCATCATATATATTTTCAAATTTATTACCATTTATTTCATTGTATATTACATTTGAATTATATAAAGTATAAAATTCAATACCTGTATTCTTGAATTTATCTACTGCTTGTTTTACTTTTTTGCCATGATTACTTTCTAGCAAATTAACAAATATTGTTTTATTCTCGTACTTATGATTTTTGATTTTTTCAATATCTTTACCATATTCCCAGTAACCTATTTGATATTTAATTTCAATGATCGCAACAATATTATTATCCTTATCTTGAATTACTAAATCTGGTTGCCAACTTTTTTCATCACTTTGTTCTTTAGGTAATTTGATATCGATACACTTTTTTAGAGGAATATCCATATTATAATGATATTCTTTTCCATCTAATATACCCATAATCATACTTACAATATTTTTTTCACAAACCAACGAGTACGATAAGTTTCTCCAACGTGGTGCATCTTTCAAATTTATTAATTTACATAATTCATTATAATCATTTGAAATATTACATAACAATTCTTTTGAATACTTTTTCCAATCCATTTATTACTCCTTATATTTATTTTTTTCTATAAATAATGTCACTTTGCTTCTTTTAATAAATAAACGCCTAGCAATTCTAAGCAATTATTTTAACTGTTGCTTCATAAGATAATCTTCTTCTATAAGAATATCATAAATATTTACTTTTATTCTCATTTTGTTCTATTTCTATCATATTTTATACTCCCCTCATCATATATATTAGATACAAGCAAAATATCATAAGTATAATTAATGCAGACTCAATTTATTTTTCAGAACTTCATTTTCAATTATAATTTCAGAATTTTTTGTTAATAAGTAATTGATGATATTTTGCGAATTTTTAGTCGTAGACAACAAAATATCAGCAGAACTATCTGCTAAAACTTTAAATTCTATACCATTTTTTAATACAAAATGTAAATATATTAAAATAACTTATAATGTAATTTTGATACCAATTGATAATAAAGCAAAGTAAGCAAAATACAATTTCAATACCTATTAGTTTTTTCATTATTATTTTCTCATTGCAAATATATTTTAATTATCCTTACACTCTATCAATATAACCAAAATGATAATCTTCGATATAAAGTAATTATTAAAAATACCTTTTCAAAAAATATGGTGACATTTTTCTAAATTCATAACTATCACTATTACCTTTATAACTATAAAACATCCTTTTACCTCTTTTCTAAATCTATTAGTAACTTTAAATATATCTAAATTAGATTACTTACTTTGATTATATCATTAATTTCTAAATACACTAATACTTCTAGTTACTAGTTATTTAGATTGTCAAAATTATACATATAAGTTACTATTATGAATTTAAAAAAAATAATAGACCTACTATTGTAAGTCTATCTAAATTCTATTACTCTTTGTTTTTCTTTTATGATAATATGATGCCTCATCTGCTTCTTGTCTTTTTTCATTCCAATTGTCATTTGGTTTAAATACAGAAATACCTACTGATACAGATAAAGGTAAGTTTAATCTTTTTCCTAAATCTTCAACATCTCTTTGAATTTCATTCATTTTCTCTTGTACTTCTTCTTTATTATCAGAATTAAAAATAAACAAAAATTCATCTCCACCAATTCTAGCAACTAAATCAAATGGAGAAATTTTATGATTAAATAAAGAAGCCACTTCTATTAAACATTGATCACCAATTAAATGTCCATAGACATCATTAATCATTTTAAAATTATTTAAGTCACACATTACTAAAGAACATGATTGATGAGAATTGATAATTTCCTGTTTTTTCTCTTCTACTGCTTTTAAATTTGATATTTTAGTTAGGGTATCTGTTTTTAATTGATATAAAAGTTCCTTATTTTGTTTCCAAAGGTCTGTAACATCAGTATATTCTTCTTGAATATATTGACAACCATCTATCGCAATTAAACTACTTTTTTTACTCCAAGCTTTATCTAATTCTTTATCGTAATAGATATTACTTCCTATATTTATCATATAACTAAAACTATCTGGTACAATGCGACTGTACTTCATAATTTTTCCTTGGTAATCTCTTATCAAGAAAACAGTACTTACTAAATCAAATTGAAAATCTAATTCCATGTTTTTTTCCTCTCTTTCATAGTTGACTTCTTTAAAACATACTTTCTATTTTAAATTTGACTAGTTAAAATAAAAAGAAGCAAATACTTCTTTTTATACCGTCATTAATTCATTTTCTTTTTCTTTAGTTTTTTCGTCTATTAGTTTATTGTATTTATTTACTAAATCTTGAACTCGATTTTGTAAATTTTTTTGTTCATCTTCTGATATTTCCTCTTTTTCAATGTCTTCATTAGCATCATGTCTAATATTTCTGATAGAAACTTTAGCATCTTCTGCCATAGCACGAACTTGTTTAGTCAATTCTTTTCTTCTTTCTTCTGTTAAAACGGGAATAATAATACGAATTGTTTCTCCATCATTATTAGGAGTATACCCTAAATTAGATTCAAATATAGCTTTTTCAATTGCCCCTAGACAACTTCTATCAAATGGTTTAATTAATAACTGTCTTGCTTCTGGTACTGAAATTGTTGCTAATTGTTTTAATGGTGTTGGACTACCATAGTAATCAGCAGTAATTCCATCTAAGCTAGAAGGATTAGCACGTCCAGCTCGAACTGTTACAAATCGATGCTCTAAATTATCTAATGTTTTGTTCATTTTTTCTTCTGTTAAATTAATAACTTCTGTATTCATGTATTCAAATTCTCCTTTATTTACTTTATGACTATATTTTAGCATAATTTAGTAAGAGTTGCACTAAAAATTACTATTTTTATGGATTATGTGTAAAAAAAATAGATATTATCAACTAAATGACATATCTACTTTTTTTATAATTAACCATTAATTTGATTCATAACCTCTTCAGCAAAGTTTTCTTGTTTCTTTTCGATTCCTTCACCAACTTCATAACGAACCATGTTAACGATTTCACAACCATGAGCTTCAGCATAAGCTTTTACAGTTTCTTTGTTTTCAGCTTTAATGAAGATTTGGTCTTCTAAACAAATTTCAGAATAATATTTGTTTACTTTTCCAACTAAGATATTTTCAATTCTATCAGCAGGTTTTCCTTCTTTAAGAAGTTCTTCTCTCATGATACTCTTTTCTTTTTCTAATACTTCAGTTGGAACTTCGCTTGATTTTACATATTGAGGATTCATAGCAGCAGCATGCATAGCTATTTCATAAGCAGCCTCTTGATCAGTACCATTTAATAATACTAAAGCAGCAATTCTTCCTCCCATATGTGAATAACTACCAAATACTTGGTTATCATTTTTAGTAAGTCTAGTAAATCTTCTAAAAGATATTTTTTCTCCAATTTGAGCAACAGCTGCAGCAACCATATCACTAACAGTTCCTTCTTCAGTAGTAAGTGCTAAAGCACTTTCCATATCTGTTGCATCACTTTTCATAATAACATCAGCTAACTTATTTACAAACTCAATAAACTTTTCATTTTTTGCAACGAAATCTGTTTCAGAGTTTACTTCTAAGATTACTGCTTGATTACCATCTACTAACATTTTAGTAATACCTTCAGCAGCAATTCTTCCTTCTTTTTTAGCAGCTTTTGCCATACCATTTTTTCTTAGCCATTCAATAGCTTGATCCATATCTCCGTTTGATGCTTCTAAGGCTTTCTTACAATCCATCATTCCGGCATTGGTTCTTTCTCTTAAGTCTTTTACATCACTAGCACTAAACATATTTTCATCCTCCTAAAATTATTTATTTAAAACTTCTAAAAGTTCAGCTTTTTTCATTGAAGTGTATCCTTCGATACCTTTATCTTTTGCCATAGCTTTTAATTCAGCTACTGTTAATTTAGATAAATCTGTATTATCTTCTTTTACTTCTTGTTTTTCTTCTTTTTTAGGAGCTGATTTTTTTTCAACTACTTCTGTTTCTTCTTTTTTTGTTTCTTTTGATTCTTTTTTAGCTTTTACTTTATCTTCATCAGTTAAGTAATCAACCATTTCTGTTCCATTTGCTTCACTGATAGCGTTTGCTAAAGCACCAATCATTAATTTAACGCTTCTAACAGCATCATCATTACCTGGGATTACATAATCAACCATATCAGGATCACAGTTAGTATCTACAACACCAAATACTGGAATTCCTAAAATGTGTGCTTCTTTAATAGCAATTTCTTCCTTACGAGGATCTACAATAATCATAGCATCTGGTGCTTTCTTCATATTTCTAATTCCTCTTAAGTTTTTATTTAATTTTTCATATTCTTTCTTAATTTGAATAACTTCTTTTTTAGGTAAAACATCAAATGTTCCATCTTGTTCCATTTTTTCGATTTCTTCTAATCTCTTAATTCTAGAACGAATAGTTTTGAAGTTTGTTAAAGTACCACCTAACCATCTTTCATTTACGAAATACATGTTAGTTCTGTTAGCACATTCTTCAGCTGCTTCTTGAGCTTGCTTCTTAGTACCTACAAATAAAACTTTACCACCATTTTCAGCGATTTCTTTTAAAGCTTTATATGCTTCATCAATCTTTTTAGATGTTTTTTGTAAATCGATAATATAAATATCATCTCTAGTTGTGAAGATATATTCCTTCATTTTTGGATTCCATCTTCTCTTTTGGTGTCCAAAATGTACACCTGCTTCTAATAAATAATTCATTGAAACTACTGTCATTATAATTTTCTCCTTTTCGTTTTATCTTCTACTAATTTCTAAAACTAACCACCATTTGGCACTCGGTTAGTAAATTCATTAATATGTTTATTTTTGTAATGCTTCTACAAGTTCAGCTTTTTTCATTGAAGTATATCCTTCGATATTTTTATCTTTTGCCATAGCTTTTAATTCAGCTACTGTTAATTTAGATAAATCTGCTACTTCACTTTTTTCTTCTTTTGCTTCTTTTTTAGGAGCAGCTTTCTTTTCTTCTTTTACTACTTCTTGTTTTGTTACTTTACCGTTTAATCCGTCTTTAGCAACATTAACTAATTCAGTAAATGCTTTTGAATCGTTAATAGCGATTTCTGATAACATCTTTCTGTTAACTTCTACACCTGCTTTTGTTAACCCTTCAATAAATCTTGAATAACTGATTTCGTTTTCACGACATGCTGCATTGATACGAGTAATCCATAATTTTCTGAAATCTCTTTTCTTTTGTTTACGGTCTCTAAATGCATATTGTCCTGAATGCATTAATTGTTCTTTAGCAGTTTTATATAATCTATGTTTACTACCAAAGTATCCTTTTGCTTGTTTTAATACTTTTTTATGACGAGCTTTTGTTGTAGCTCCATTTTTTACTCTTGCCATAATTTTTCCTCCTTAATACTTTAAAACTAAATAATATTTTTAAATCTGTTTTGATCTGCCTTACTTAAACCAGATTGTTTTCTTCCTTTTCTATTAAAATTTGCTGATTTACTACCAGTGTTATGTCTAGTTCCTGGGTGTCCAATTGTGATAGTACCACTTTTTCTAATATTAAGTACTTTTTTCATTCCTTTATGTGTTTTTAATTTTCCCATAAGTTCCTCCTATATTACTTTTCTTTTTTTGGTGCTAATAACATAATCATAGTTCTACCATCTAATTTAGCATTTTGCTCAATAGTAGAAATATTTTCTAATCTTGCTGCAAACTTGTCTAATACTTCACGACCAAGTTCAGTGTGTGCCATTTGTCTTCCTTTGAAACGAATTGATAATTTGATTTTGTCACCTTTTTCAAGATATTTTGTTACTTGTTTTAATTTGGTATCGAAGTCTCCTACATCAATTACTGGAGATAAACGGAATTCTTTTAATTCTGAACTATTAGCTTTTTGTTTTTTTAATGCTTCTTTTTCCTTCTTTTGCTTTTCATAACGATATTTATTATAATCCATTACTTTACAAACAGGTGGATCTTGATTTGGATTTAACATAACTAAATCTAATCCAGCATAATTAGCTAATGTTAAGGCATCTTGGATTGGTTTTACTCCTACTTGCTCTCCATTTGGTCCAATTACTAGAACGTGGCTTGCTTTAATCTGCTCATTAATAGGCTGATTATTCTTGTTACTTGCTATAAAAAACACCTCCATAAAATATAAAAAGATGGATATAAAATCCACCTTAAAAGACCTAATTATAATATTAATTATTATATATTTGGCTTTTTACCTACGGCTATTCGCTATCGTCAGGTGGATTTTAAAATCTCTTTCCTTTTAATTTCTATTCTATTATATAGAAATTATACATAATTGTCAATTGTTTTATTTTGTTTTTACTACTTCATTAGTTTCTTCTAATGATTCTGGAGCAATTAATTCAGCTAATTCTTCATCAGACATGTTATTTATGATATCTTCTATTTGATCAGTAGTAAGATAATTATTACCAGTTTCTGTTACTTGTACGTTTTCTACAGCTGGAGCAAAACCACTTGGTGCCTCACTAGAAAATCCTTCATTAGAAGTAGAAACACTATTTGTTTTGCTATCGCCAATAATGATATCTCCATCAATTTCTGCATCTTTAAATTCATCATCAATATGAATATCTCCACCATTGCTACCAGGCGTTGGTGTAGGTGTTGGTTCAGGTGTAGGTACTGGAGTTGGCGTAACATTATTTTCAGTTCTATTATCTACACTTGGAACTGGAGATGTTTCTGTTTTAGAAGTTTCAGCATCTTTAAACTCTTTATCAATAGTAGTTTCACCACCGTAAGTGTTTCCACCACCATTATTTTGCTTCTTTTCTTCATCAGCTTTCCACTGAAGTCCATCACTTTTACCTAAATTATAGTTATATACAATTTCAACATCACTTGAAGTTGCCCAACTAGCATCATAACTAGCAGATGTAGAGCAAACATTACTACCGGCAAAATAGTTATAAGTAGCACCGTAAACATTTTGTAAAAGTGCTTGTCTGTCTTTAGCCCCTTGACTATTAGCAGCTTGTTCTTCTGCTTTTTTCTCAGCTGCAGGAGTAGATGCATCATATATACCAGTTTTATTTGCATTCTCGTTTCTAGCTTCAGCCATTGCTATTTCAGCACTAGCGACCTTACCACTATGGTCTCTTACTGTAGCATTAGCACTAGATAATTGCTCAGGCGTTGCAGTAATTCCTTTTTTTGTAGTAGACTTAATAATATCTCCTACTTTTCCATTAGCAGTCACACCATGTGCATTTTTATATGCAATTGCTTTTTCTGTAATAGCATATTTTTCAAAATAATCCACATTTTTAGGATAAATTTGTTTATCTTTTAGTTGATTATTTAATAATTCAATGATAGTTTCAGAATTATATGTTCCCTTAGTAGCTGTATCATAAGCGGTTGAAACATTATCAAGTAATTCAGGTTTAATTCCTGTTAAATCAAAACCTGCACCACCTGCATAAGCAACCTCACTATTAAAATCTAATGATTTTTGATCTGTAATATATGTATTTGCTTCTTCTAATTTTTGTGCTTGTGGACCACAAGATTGATCAGCAATACTAGTACCAATATCAGTATTTAATAAATTATATCTTGTTTTAGATAAACCATGTTCCTCTAAGAAGGAATCAGCATCAAATGCACCAATACCATCGCTTTCATTGAAACCTTCTACTAGTGTTCTCATAGTAATTTCATCAAATAAAGCAGTTTTAATTGTCTTAGTTACATTTTCATTATTTTTTGTATCATATAAATTAACTTCTATATTATCTTGATATTGATGAATTTGAGAAATAATAGAAGCAGCTGGTAAGAATGTTCTTAAAATGTATGACTTAGCATTGTCTTGTTCATAATCAACATCTTGAGCATAACTAACAAGTGCTTTTTTAATTTCTTTCATTTTAGCTTCTGCTTCTTTTTCTTTACCCTTTTCATTATCTAAAGTTTTATACTCATTAAATAAAGTTTCAAATTCGTTAATTTTTGCTTGCTCTTGTTCATTAAAATTGATTAATTTATCAATATTTAAATGGCATTCATCACTATTAATATAGTAAGCAATAATTCTAGATAATGCACCATTACTTTGACTATGAGCATCATTCATAATAGAAACAGTATCCATTTCATAGCCACCAGTAAGAGATAAATAATCTTCTTTTTCGTAATGTCCAAATCTAAGAGCTAAAGAATTAGCATCTTCTGCAGTAAATCCATATATGCATTCACTATCAGAATAACCATATTCTTTCATTTGTTCTTCTGTTAAAGTTACTTTTTCCCAGCTTTCTTGGGCATTAACAGAAGTTAACCAATCATAACTATTCATAAATAATTGTTTTTGAGTAGTATCCATACTATTTAAAGAATAAACTTCCCAGTTTTCTGGTAAAGACTCATCTTTTAATTGCATTTCAATAGCAGTTTGTTCTTCTAATGGCATTTCGTCTTCTTTATTTTTACCAAGAACACTATGACCATATGCACCTAATCCAACTAAAATAGCTCCTGCTAAACCTCCGGCTACTACTTTAGCTGCTGTACCTTTTGCTTCTGCCTTAGCTTTAGCTTTTTCTTCTTTTTTTACTCTATTTGTGATTTCTTCACGAACTTCAATAGGTAAATATTCTAAATGGTTCTCTACTCTATTTTGAGAATCAATTAATCTTGGATCACCATCAAAATAACTACAATTTTCAATTTCAGTGTTATTAAAATATTGTCTAACAAATTCTCTTTTTTCATCTGTAGTGAAATTTGTAAGATCTACTATTTCATGTTTTTCTGAATCAGCATGAAATATCAAAGCAGATTCAGCTGCTATTAAAGCAGCCTTATTCTTTGACATTCCATCTTTTACTAATGATCTGTATTCTTTTTCGTTTAGTCCCAACACAGTTCCAACAATTTTATCGTTTGTATCCATGTTTTACCCCTCCTATTATTTATTTCTTGTTTTTCCAGTGTAGCTATATCCTTGAGATAATAATGTTTGATCATTATAACTTGACCATTTATATACTGTTTTTGCTTCTGATAATAATGTACGAGTTCTAACTTTATAATATCTTACATAAGCATAGATATCTTTTGCAGGCTCTTTTTGAACAGTCTTATATTCAGATACTTTTCTAGTTCCATATAGTGGAATAGAACGTTCTTCTACATTAGCACAACTTGCAGTTACATTAGAGTATTCTGTATAAGCTGTAACTTTTCTTGTTTGCTCTTTATAAACTACATAAGGGTGATTAGTACAATCGTTACCACATTGACTATAATCTATTCCTTGGAAAATCCAACGAGATGTCATAGTATCAGCTGGTGGATTATATCCTCTATAGTAGTTCTCTACATAAGCCCAATCACTATCTATTCTATAAATAGTATTAGCATCTGCTGTATAAGTATAATTTGTACATACTTTATATGTATAAGTACCTGATTGATATAATACATCTTTTGTTGTATGAACTTGTTCATATACAGCTGATTTAGTACCAATCTTAGTATAAATAGAACCTAAATCTACTGTTTCTTTAGTATCTGTTAATTCAAATACAACACCATCATTATTCTTTTTAACATGTTTTGTCCAAGCTGACCATTCACTATAAGTAGCACTTGTTGTTTTTGAATATTCATACTCTTTATTTACTACTGGTGTAGGTGTTACGGTAGGTGTTGGAGTCACTGTTGGAGTTGGTGTTACAGTAGGTGTAGGAGTGACTGTTGGTGTAGGTTTTGGTGTCCAAGTTGGAGTTACTGTTGGTTTTGGTGTTAATGTTGGTTTTGGTGTTGGACTTGTTGATGGTTTACTTGAATTTGTTGGCTTTGGTGTAGTAGATGGCTTTTCTGTATTATTAGGTTTAGCCTCACAAATATCAGTAGTACAATATGAATAGCATCCTAAATGTACTAAGATATAATTTTCTTCTTCCCCACATTTTAAGTTAACCTTCATTAAGTATTCAGTTTCTTTTTTCTCAAGTGATACATAAGAAGCTGTTACATCACATGAATTACCATTTTTATCAGTAAATGGAATTAATAACTTCATATCTAACATTTTTTGAAGTGTTAAAGTAGTTTTGTCCCCTACTTCTGCAGGTAATCTTTCTGTTGTGAAATAAGTAATTCCTGCTTCTTTCATTGTTTGCAAGTTTGCATTAAAAATTTGATCTTTTAATGGATTTAATGAATCCATATTAGGCCATGGTACTAGCCAAATAAGTAATAAAACAAATATGATAATTAAAATTAGTTTTAAGATGAAATCAACAATTAGATTTCTATGTTTTCTTTCTTCTGTATACATATACATTCCCCCTTCGTTTTATGCCGTGTATTTTAGCATAAAATTCGATTTTTGTCAATATTATTTGCTTTAGGTTACTTTTTTAGTTCCACAATAGTACAACCCACATTAAAAAAGTCAATATAATAGTTTTCTACTCTTTTATCTCTTTTTAGTACTTCGTGAACTTGTTTTTTTAACACTCCTGTCCCAATTCCATGAATAATAATACCACGGACGCACCCTAATTTACATAAATCATCTAAAAACTCTTTCACTAATAATTCTGATGACTTACGATCTTCACCATGTAAATCAATGCTTGGTAAATTACTGGTTAGTGGTATGTTTATTCTGTTATTTTTCTCATACATTTTTTACCACCTGAACCTATTATAGCAAAAAAAGAATTATCTTAAAAGATAATTCTTTAATTTTTTTAGAAAATCCAACTAGATAACCATTTCAAACTATCAATGTAATCAGATGTAGTTACCATACCAGAAACTACTGGATAGAAAATAATAAATAGTAAAATTACTAAAGCAATATAGAAAATATAGAAACTATTATTTTTCATTTTTTCAGTAATCCATTTTACTAGTGATACGATTGCTAACATCATAAATGGTAGTGTTGGGAAGAAATGATACATAAACATTACTCTTCCAATTAGTGCATATGGTAAATAAGTACATAGAATAAATACTAAAATAAATAGATTTTCTTTCTTTCTTGTACATACACAATTAATTAAAAGATAGATAAATGCAATAATACCACACCACCAAATAGCAGGATTTCCAATTCCAACGATAGTAGATTTAACATTACCACCATAATATCCAACATAATACCAAACTGGTTTTGTCATAACTGGCCAACTATACCAACTAGATGAAAAATCATGAGTTGCGGTTAATTTAGAATGATAATCATACATATTTTTGATTTGATTTATAATTCCTGAAATACTATTATCTGTATACCCATATACATTAGGGAATAATACATAACATAAGATATAAATAATAACAGGAATAATAATAAAGAAAACAAAACAAGCAGCTATTACTTTCCAAGATTCTCTATTTACTTTTACAATATAATAAATTAATCCTAGTATTACTAATAGAATAAAATATCCTACTGTTAATTTAACTGCTAGACTAGCTGATATTAGTAACGCTGTAATATAGTAAATAGCAATTGGTATAATACAAATACTAAATAAAGATATTAGTAATATTTTATTTAATTCTAATATTTCTTTTTCTTTATTTTTCTTTTTCTTAATATCTTTATAGATTAAATCTACAAAGAAAACAATTGCTAAAGCAAGTCCTGCATATAGTCCTGTCCATTTAGTTGCAATACTAAGTCCTATAAATAATCCTGATAAGAATAAATTTTTAAGTTTTGCTTTTAAATTTGCTTTTTCATCTAATGAAATATATTGGTACATAAATAATGCTGATAGCATAATAAATAATACTAAGAAACTATCGGTTGTACCCATTCTAGTTTGAGCAAAATGGAATGTATCAAATGTCATTAAAATACCAGCTAAACTTGCCCATTTACGACTCTTAAAGATTCTCTTAGCAAGAATATAGATAACTGGTATCATTAAAAGTCCAGCTATTGTTCCCATTAAGCGATAACTAAAGGTACTCATACCAAATAATAAAATTGGTATCATCATAATTAGTTTACCAAGTGGTGGATGAGTCCATTCCATAACATCAATTCCATGTGCATATTCGTAAGCACTTCTAGCAAAATATATTTCATCAAAGTAACTACTATTCATATAGCTAATTTTAGCAGGTACTGTTTCTGCTTCATCTACAATCACATTACTTTGATCATCTGTTGCTTTAGTAAGTAGCTTGTTACCATATTGGTCATATAATTGAATTTCACCTAAATAGCTTCCTTCTTCATGTGAAACAAACTTTAAGTATTTAAAATTATTTTCAAGCACTAAATCTTCCCAGGCAAATACATAAGTTTCATTTAAAGTAGCTATTTCTTCATAAGTTTCTCCATCATTTGATGCCAAAAGTGAAAAACTTCCTACTTCTGGACCTGTATAATAACGAAGTTTAGATACTTCTTGTACTCCAGTTGGAATCATAACTCCAATACTATCTCCTTCATATTGAAACTTATAATAAGTCTTTGGACTATCTAAAGTTCCTAAATGATAAAAGGAAATAATAAAATAGAAAAGTACAAGTACCCCCATAATAATCCAATCTTTTTTATCTAACTTTGGTGTATTATCTTGTAAGTTTTGAAAAAAAGTCTTGATTTTTGAATCTTTTTTCTTTTCTTTTTGATTCTTATTTTTCATTTATCTAGCCTCCTACAATATCATTATAAGGCAAGATAAGCAAAAATTCAATTACTATTTTTTTACTTTAATAATGCTTTTTCACACAAATAAAAACCAACTATTATCATACTTCATTGAAATACAATAATTAGTTGGTCGCATTTCTTATTATCCAGTTATTTTCTATAAATTTAATTTTATCCTGTCTCTAAAATAAACTATAAATAAATATAAATTATAAATAGATAACATAATACTGTAAGAAAAATATAAATTGTAAACTTTCTAGAGTATAAAACCTAAATAGAATAATAAGAAATACTTGGGCTAAAATCTTTGTATTTTATTTAATCTACAAAATAACTTAGTAGAACCCCTAAAAAAATTAAATTTCAAATTCAACAGAGTTTAGCTTTGAAATTTCAAAATCTGTTTCTTGTATTTTATTATCGATTTTTTCAAGTTTTTTTCTTATTTGTTTAGAATTGAAATTAACTGTTTTACATTCAAAATAAGAATTATTTACTTCTGTAACTCTCTTCTTTGAATTTTTTAATAATAATAGTTGTTCATATACTGTTTTAAGCTTTCTTAAATTTGTATTGTCTACTATTGCTTGTTGTATACTTCTTCCATCATTTAATTTAAATTGATTGTTTTTTTCATACAAAATTGTTTTTAGTCTTGATAGCTCATTAATGTTTTTTTCAATTGTCTCTAAATCTAAATCAAATGATTCCTTGTTATCTTCAATAGTATTGATTCTACCATCAAGTTCTTCTACTGATGTATTAACTGCATATCCTTTTATAGTATAACTTCTACTATTTAAGCATCTTTCTTCTTCTGATATTAAATTCATTAATGTTGATATATTGGTTTTCATTTTATCCACTCTCCTTTTGAATAATTTGATTCTACACTATTTAAAATATAAAAAGGTCGCGAAAAAAGTGACAAAAAAAATACTGCTATAAAACAGTATTTGCGTAAGTATATAGATAATTATTTACAATATTAATATCGTAAATATTATTATCTAAACAGTATGTAATAACTAAATCAAATATGCTACTACTTAAAGAATAGCCAGCACTGTTTAACAATTTGTTAAAGTTGCCCTTATTTAATCCCAAAGCAAAACATAATTTGATAATTACATTTCTTCTAGGAATATAATTGTTACTACATCTGATTTTAGAAAATAATTTTCTATTTATATCTACTTTTTTGTAAATTTCAGAATCTTTAACTTTCTTTTCATCTATAAAAGAGAAAAGGATTTCATTAAAGCTCTTTGATTCACTGCGACTTAAATAGTCTTTACAACTTTCTTTCATATGAAACCTCCTATAATCCATATTTTTCACACTGTATTTAGTATGTACCTCAATCATAAGGTCTAAATCCTTACAATCTTTTATAGGAATTTATTTTTCATATAAAATATTTAAATCACAAAGTTGATTTCTCAACTCACCATGGAATATACCATATTTTTGTTTACTTTTCAAGTGGCAACATAAAAGAGCTAAAAATCTTTTTTAATCTATATCAAATTTTCAATTTAAATTAAAATTTAATAACTCCTCACATACTTTTTCATAAATATCTTGTTCATTTTTTATAGTGTCAATTAAAAACATTTTATCAGTTTTATATTCTTTTAATCCTCTTATATAATAGGACTTATCATTATCTAACACGATAAATGGCATGATATTATTTTTCAAGCATTCTTTAAACATAATAATTCGTCCAACCCTACCATTGCCATCTGCAAATGGATGTATTCTTTCAAATTTCACATGAAATTCTATAATATCTTCTATCGTTATATTTTTTAAACTTTTATACCAGGTTAATAAATTATCTATATCTTTTTCAACTTCTTCAGGTTTAGAAGTATCTACTACATTAATCAAACCTATTTTATTAGGTACTACTTTAAAACCATCAACATTATATCTTGGGTTTTCTTCATCAGTTGTATTTTTCTTTAATATTTTATGCATTTTAATAATATTTTCTTTTGTAAGCTCTTCATCCATAATATCTATAATATAATCAAATAGTTTAAAGTGATTCCTCATTTCTATCAAATCATCTAACTTAATTGCATCACTACTTTTAGGAATAAATGAATTTGTTTCAAATATTTCTTCTGTTTCATCTTCATTTAATTTTCCTCCTTCTATCTTATTAGAATTATATGCAAAATTAACTTGTGAAAAATGATATATATTACCCTTAAATTTAGATTTTTTTTGTTCAATTAATTCCTTTTTTAGTTTATTTAAATTCATTAATATTCTCCTCTCGCGTAGCTAACAAACAAATTGTGATTTGTTATTAAATAGTAAATTCAACTGCTACATTGAAAATTTCATATTTTTCTTCTTCGTATTCATAGTCAATTTCTTTTATAATTCTGTAGGTTCCTTTTGCAAGTTTACCATACCCATTTTCCCAATCAAGTTCAATTTCTTTATTTTCTTTTGCTGAAAGTTGAAAAGCAGGCATATTGAAATATAATTCAACATTTATTTTATGCCATTCTCCATCTTTTTTAATCTCTATTTCATAAGGATTTCCATATTGAAAATTTTTATCACTATTATTAGTTAAAACTAGAGTTGCACTTTTATTTGTTAATGTTCCTTCTTTAATAGTCATTATAACATCATTTTGTGAAATTTTAATATCAGACTTATTTCCTATATCCAATTCATTTTTTTGCCTTCCACAACCAGTCATTCCCAATACCATAACCCCACATAATAAAATAGTTAAAATTGTTTTTTTCATAATCAATCCTCCATTTCTCCAAATTACCATTTGTCTTTTACTATATACAGTATAACACAGAAAAGACCAAACCTTCTTGATTTAGTCTTAATTTATTTAATTTTGAATTTTGTTTTTAATAGCAGCCTGTGCAGCAGCGAGTCTAGCAATTGGTACTCTAAATGGACTACATGATACATAAGTAAGTCCAACTTTATGAAAAAATTCTACACTAGAAGGATCTCCTCCATGTTCACCACAAATACCAAGTTTAATATCTGGACGTGTTGTTTTACCTTTTTCTACTGCCATTTCTACTAGTTTACCAACTCCAACTTGATCAAGTCTAGCAAATGGATCTTGTTCATATATTTTATTTTCATAATATGAGCCTAAGAACTTACCAGCATCATCTCTAGAAAAACCAAATGTCATTTGTGTTAAATCGTTGGTTCCAAATGAGAAGAATTCTGCTTCTTTCGCAATATCATCAGCAGTAAGAGCAGCACGAGGAATTTCAATCATAGTACCTATATGGTAATTTATATCTGAATTTTTCTCTTTCTTAACTTTTTCAGCTGTTTCAATAACGATATCTTTCACAAATTTTAATTCCTTTACTTCACCTACTAATGGAATCATAATTTCTGGAATAATATCAAAACCATCTTCTTCTTTTACTTCAATTGCTGCTTCCATTAAAGCACGAGTTTGCATTCTAGCTATTTCAGGATAAGTTACATCTAGTCTACAACCACGATGTCCCATCATAGGATTGAATTCGTGTAAATCAACGCATTTTTGTTTTAACTGTTCCACTGTTACACCCATATCTTTAGCTAAATCTATGATTTCTTTTTCTTCAGTTGGTAAAAATTCATGAAGAGGTGGATCTAAATAACGAACGGTCATTGGAAGACCTTTTAAAACTTTATACATAGCTTTAAAATCACCTTTTTGATATGGAATCAATTCAGCTAAGGCTTTTTCTCTTTCTTCAACAGTATCAGATAAAATCATTTTTCTCATTGAATGAATTCTTGCTTCATCAAAGAACATATGCTCTGTACGGCAAAGTCCAATTCCTTCTGCTCCTAATTCTACTGCTTTCTTAGCATCGGTTGGATTATCGGCATTGGTTCTTACTCCTAGTATTCTATACTTATCAGCCCAAGCCATAACACGACCAAATTCACCAGCTATTTTAGCATCTGTTGTCGGAATCACACCATCATAAATATTACCAGTTGAACCATCTATTGAAATAATATCTCCTTCATGATAAGTTTTACCAGCTAGGCTAAACTCTTTCTTTTCTTCATTCATTTTAATATCGCCACAACCAGATACACAACAAGTTCCCATTCCACGAGCTACTACTGCAGCATGAGAAGTCATTCCACCACGAACGGTTAAAATACCTTGGCTAGCTTTCATTCCTGTTATATCTTCAGGAGAAGTTTCTAGTCTTACTAAAATTACTTTTTCGTTCTTGCCACCAAGTCCTTCTCTTTCAGCATCACTTGCAGTAAACACAATTTTACCACAGGCTGCTCCTGGAGATGCTCCTAACCCTTTTCCAATAGGGGTAGCAGATTTTAATACGCCAACATCAAATTGTGGATGAAGTAAAGTATCTAAATTTCTAGGATCTATCATTAACACAGCTTCTTCTTCCGTACACATACCTTCATCTACTAAATCACACGCAATCTTTAAAGCAGCTTGTGCCGTTCTTTTACCGTTTCTAGTTTGTAGCATATAAAGTTTACCATGTTCAACAGTAAATTCCATATCTTGCATATCTTTGTAATGATCTTCTAGAATTTTACACACTTCTTTAAATTGTTTGAATGCTTCTGGGAATTTCTGTTCCATTTCCGTAATATGCATTGGCGTTCTAACACCAGCTACTACATCTTCTCCTTGGGCATTGGTTAAAAATTCTCCAAATAAACCTTTTTCACCAGTTGCAGGGTCACGAGTAAAAGCAACTCCAGTTCCACAATCTTCTCCCATATTACCAAAAGCCATTGACTGTACATTTACAGCAGTTCCCCAAGAATATGGAATATCATTATCTCTTCTATAAACATTAGCTCTAGGGTTATCCCAACTTCTAAATACTGCTTTGATTGCTCCTAATAACTGTTCTTTTGCATCATCTGGAAAACTACTACCAATTTTAGCTTTGTATTCTTCTTTAAACTGTCTTGCTAACTCTTTTAAATCTTCTGCATTTAATTCTACATCTAATTTGACATGTTTATTTTCTTTCATTTTATCAATTAATTCTTCAAAGTATTTTTTACCGACTTCCATTACTACATCAGAATACATTTGAATAAATCTACGATAACAGTCCCATGCCCATCTTGGATTATTTGATTTTTCTATTAAAGCATTTACCACATCTTCATTTAATCCTAAATTTAAGATAGTATCCATCATACCTGGCATACTAGCTCGTGCTCCACTTCTTACACTAACTAATAAAGGATTTTCTTTATCTCCAAATTTCTTACCAGTAATTTCTTCTAGTTTCGTGATGTATTCATCGATTTGAGATTTTATTTCTTCATTAATTTCTTTACCATCTTCATAATACTTACAACATGCTTCTGTTGTGATAGTAAATCCTTGTGGTACAGGTAGACCAATATTCGTCATTTCTGCTAAATTAGCTCCCTTACCACCTAGTAAATTTCTCATACTAGCATTTCCTTCACTGAATAAGTAAACGTATTTCATATCATCACCCTTTCTACTTTTACTTAACCCAAGTATAACAAAAAAATATAGACAAAACAATTTAAATATAGAAAATTAAACTCGTTTTACAGATTTCTTTTCTATTCATTATTCATCTATATTTTATTTTTAATTTTTATATTTATTACTAATAGTTAAATGGAATATTTTATTTTCTTACATTTTTGATGTTCTACTTCTTTAGAATAAAATTTTTCTTTTCTTTCTTGATAGCATTTACTGCATACAGATTCATAAGCAATGTTTGCTTTTCCATCTATTGCTACTTGTTTTCCAGAAAAAACATCTTTTCCATCTATTTTACGAATCACAAAAGTAGCTTTTTTTCCACATTTACAGATTGTTTTCATCTCTTCAATACTATGAGATACTTGAAGTAATCTTGTGCTGCCTGGAAAACCCTGTGTTAAAAAATCAGTACGAAGCCCATAAGCAATTACAGGAATATCTAATTTTGTCGTTATTAATAATAACTCATCTATCTGTTTTGGTAATAAAAACTGTGCTTCATCTACTAAAATACATCTAGCATTTTGATATTTGTTATCAATTAATTCATAAATATTAGTATTTTCATCTATTATTTCATCAATTTTCTTTTCACCTAAACCTCTTGATACAATTTTATTGTTTCCTTTTGAATCAACTTTAGGTTTTATAATCACTGCTTTCATACCTTGTTCTTCAAAATTATGAGAGGTCATCATTAAATGAGTTGTTTTGCCACAATTCATAGCACCATATCTAAAATACAACTTAGCCATCTGTTATTTTTCCTTTCTTGCTCTAGGGTGTGTTCTTAAATAAACACTTTTAATTCTATCATTCGTAATATGAGTATAAATATTAGTAGCTGACAAAGATTCATGTCCTAATAATTCTTGAACACTTAATAAATCACACCCTTCATTTAATAAGTGTGTTGCAAAACTATGCCTAAGCATATGAGGAGTTAAATGTTTCGTAATAGCCGTATGTTTCATAATTTCATCTAAAACATATTCTACCCCTCTTGGTGTTAGTCTACCACCTAATTTATTTAAAAAAAGATAATCACTCTTTTTTGTATTTAATTTACCCCTTGCTTCTTTTAAATAAAGTTTTAATCTTTTTGCTGTTATCTTATTAAAGTAAACAATTCTTTCTTTATTTCCTTTTCCTAAAATTTTAATAGTTTTTGTATTCATATTAATATCATTTACTTTAATACTTACTAGTTCTCCAACACGCATACCTGTTGCATATAACATTTCTAAAATTAAAGAATTTCGAATACCAAGAGGTTCTTCTAAATTAGGAATATCAAAAATTTCATCAATTTCATTATATTCTAAATACTTAGGTAACCTTTTTCCTTTTTTTGGTAAATTTAATAAATGAAAAGAATAATTTTCCTTTTTATTGTTTGCAAGGTAACGATAAAAACTACGAATAGAAGATATTTTACGACTAACTGATGTTGCTTTTTCATGTTTTTCGTTATATAAACGATTTACATAACTACGAGCTTCTTGATAGGTTATCTTTAAATAATCAATGTTATTTTCTTTACAGTCATCTAAAAAAGATTCTATATCTAGTTGATAATTTTTTATGGTGTAATTAGAATAATTTTTTTCTACTTTTAAATAAGTGATAAAATCTTTTACATCTTTCATGTTATTTTATTCCTTTAGGGTCATCTTCACCATACATCATTTCGTATTCTTCTGGATCTAAATATTCTTCTGTTTCTTGGTTATATTCTTCTACTTTTTCTAAAGTCGTTTTGAAGGTACGATTTAGGGTATAGTTAGGATTAGTTACCATTTTAGTAGTAACACTTAATGAATTCTTTTTTGGAACACTTTTCTTTATATAAAAATAGTTTTCTTCTTTTTTCTTACGAGAAATAGCTAGTCCTCTATAATTTTTGTATTTTGCTAATCTCTCTAAAATTTCAGATTTTAGATCTTGTAAATTTTTACTTTCTTCTTCTGAATAAACGCCTTGATGAAAACTAGTAGCATAACGACTTAATATACCTTGAAAAGTATTACCATAATTATAAACCTCTGTTAAAAAAGTTTTATAATTATCATTTTCTAATTGGTCTAATAAATAGTTTTTCATTTCTAAATAACTATTTGTTTCAGTTACTTTCTTACCGTTTGATATTTCTCTTATGATATTTTCAATATAAGAGTTACCACATATAATAGAAAATTCATTATCTTTAATAGTGTCATAAATATATACTTTTTTAATTTCACTCCTTGAAATATCTAATGTATATGCTAAATCATCTAATAAATCATAGTAACTTTCTTTTTCTAAACAGATAATATCCATTTCTTGTAAGGTTTTCTTTTGATATTCTTCTAACTCAATAAACTTTATTTTATTTTCTAAATAAACTTTAAATTTAAATCTTGCCATAACATACACCTCATAAACTAATGATACCATAAGTATAGTCCAAAAGAAAAAGAAAAGCATAAAATTTACTTTTCTTTTTCTTCATATTTACATTCAGAATTACTACACTTGATTATATTATTTTTAGTTACTAATAAATTACCACATTCTGGACAAATTTTACCAGTTGGCATATCCCAAGTAGCTACTTTACATTTTGGATAATTGTTGCAACCATAGAAAATCTTTCCTCTTTTTGTCTTCTTTTCAATAATTTTTCCTTGTTTACAAATAGGACAGTCCATAATTTCTTTTGTTTCTTTTATTTCTTTTTTAATATATTTACATTCTGGATAATTGCTACAAGCAGTAAAATTACCATATTTACCTTTACGAATCACTAAAGGACTACCACATTCTGGGCAAATTTCCCCTGTTTCTTGTGGTTTAGCTTTTTCCATCTCACCAAATGCTTGTTTTAAAATAGGATCAAATTTTTGATAAAAATCTGTTAATACTTGAATATTATTAGCATTATTCGTAGCTATTTTATCTAAATCATTTTCCATATTGGCAGTATACTCTACATTAATAATATCACTAAAGAATTCTTGAAGCTTATCTGTTACTTCAAATCCAATATCTGTTGGAACAAATTTTTTATCTTCTAAATTTACATAACCACGATCACGAATATTACTAATAATAGTAGCATAAGTAGATGGTCTACCAATTCCTAACTTTTCCATTTCTTGGATTAACTTAGCTTCTGTATAACGACTAGGTGGACTAGTGAAGTGTTGTTTTTTCTCTACATTTTCAGTTTTATATTCTTCCTCTTTAAAAACAGGCAAAATCTTATCTTCACTGCTTTCATAATCAGCATATACTTTTAAATAACCATCAAAGATTAATACTTGACCTGTAGTTTTAAATAAATATTCTTGATTATCAAAGATAACTGTAGTTTGGTTAACTTTACTATCTGCCATAATAGATGCTAAAGCACGATAGTAAATAATACGATACAATTTATATTCATCATTTGATAAATATTCTTTAACAGAGTCTGGTGTTCTTAAAACGCTAGTAGGACGAATTGCTTCGTGTGCATCTTGTACATTTTCTTTACTTTTAGTTTGTTTAACATAGCCAACATAATTTTTACCGTAATTTGTTTCAATAAACTTTTTACTGCTACCAATAAATTCATCTGATAAACGAATAGAATCTGTTCTCATATAAGTGATTAAACCTACTGTTTCTTTTCCTAAATCAATACCTTCATAAAGCTTTTGGGCAATACTCATTGTTTTTTTAGCAGGAAAGCCTAATTTGGTAGATGCTTCTTGCTGTAGGGTACTAGTAATAAATGGTGGTTTACTCTTCTTATTTTTTACCTTTTCTTCAATTTTAACCAACTTATAAGTATCTGTTAACTTTTCTAAAATAGAATCTGCTTCATCTTCGTTATGAATTTCTATTTTTTTATTTTTATATTCAAATAAGTCAGCATTAAAATCATCAAATATAGAAGTAATTGTCCAATATTCTTCTGGAACAAATGCCTTAATTTCACGTTCACGGTCTACAATTAGTTTTAAGGCAACACTTTGTACACGACCAGCACTTTTACCACCTGTTTTTGATTGCATTAATTTTGATAAACGAAAGCCAATAATACGATCTAATATTCTTCTTGTTTCCTGACTTTTTACTAAATCATCATCTATTTTTCTAGGTTCTTTAAAGGCATCTATTACTTTATCATGCGTAATTTCATGGAATAAAACGCGTTCATAGTCTTTATCTTTAATTCCTAATGCATCTTTTAAATGCCAACTAATTGCTTCTCCTTCACGGTCAGGGTCGGTAGCTAGATAAACTTTATCAGCATCTTTTACTTCTTTTTTTAACTCTGTTACTAGTTTCTTTTTACCAGGAATAAAAGTATAACTTGGTTCGAAATTATTCTCAACATCTACTCCTAGTCCATATTTTCCAGTAGTAGCTAAATCTCTAATATGACCCTTTGATGATACTACTTTATAGTCTTTCCCTAAATATTTTTCTATTGTTTTGCTTTTAGCAGGCGATTCCACAATTACTAAATTTTTTCCCACAAAATCACATCCCTCATTAAATTTATACTAGCTATTTCTAGTTTTGTCAATTTTATTTCTACTATAATATACCAAATAACTTAGCTATTTACTTCTATTTTTTAAAATTTTTTGATATTTTTCGTTCACTTTAGAAAAATCAATTAATTTCCAAAAGTTATCTACATAGTTTTTACGATTATTTCCATAATCTATATAATAAGCATGTTCCCATACATCTAATGCAATAATAGGAGTCATTTTAAAAGAGAATGGGCTTTCTTGATTTTTTAAATTTAAAATTTTTAAATTCTTATTCTCATCTACTACTAAAAAAGTATAACCAGACCCTTGTAAAGAATTCCCTAAATCGATAAATGTATTTTTAAAGTTATCAATACTTCCAAATTTAGAAATTAAAGCACTCTTTAGTGGTTCTGGAATCATGGTATTATTGGATTTATCTAAGTTATCAAAATAAAGTTCATGATTTACTACTCCTCCAGCATTATACAAAATAGCATCTTGAAATTTTCTAAAAATATCAAGATTTTGAAATAAATCTTCTAACGGAAATTGATACTTAAAATTATTTTGTGCAAGTAGGTTGTTTAAATTTCTTAAGTATTTCAAATAGTGATTATGATAATGGGCTTCTACTGTTTTTCTACTGATATCTGGTGATAAAGTATTATAATCATATTTTAAAACATAAGGTTGATACATAAAATCCTCCTTTCATAGAAATATATGAAAAGAGAAAGATAATTTTACCTTTCTCCTATTTTTTTTGATTTTTGTTCTTCTATTTCTTTGCTTAAATTTGTATTCATTTTGACTTCTGGTGGTAATTGAACATATAAAAAATCAATTGCCATAATTTCACTAGCGGCATTAGGTATTTTATATTGATGAACTAATCTTTTTACATCTTTTAATGTTTCAACTAGAACAGTACTTTTTCCATATAAAATATTCCCAAAAGTTTTAAAATCATTTAAAAGTTGTTCCCAAATATCAGATACTGAATTTGATAAATCAATATTACTTTCCTTTATATCTATTAGTAATTGATTAACATTATTTATTCCATCTAATAGACAAAATTTTTCATAATTAGCTTCTGAAAATTCTACTTTCCAAATACCATTATATAATTGCTCTGGAGTATCTTTTGCATATCTTAATTTTATTAATAACTTAAAATAATTAACTTTAGCATAAAACTCTTTTTCTTTTTTAATTGTTTCCTCTACTTGTTTAAATTCATTCATTTTTAATCCTCCCTGATGTTTTTATTATAGCAGTCTTATTTTTGGTTTTCAAGCTCTTTTACCATTTCTGATATTGGCTTAAAAGTTTTACGGTAACCATCAATTAAACCATACTCTTTAATTGCTTCAATATGCTTTTTAGTAGGATAACCTTTATGAGATTTAAAACCATACATAGGATACTTCTTATCTAATTCTATCATCATTCTATCCCTAGTTACCTTAGCTATAACGCTTGCAGCTGCTATAGAAATACTTTTGGCATCTCCTTTAATAATAGAAGTAGATGGCATTTCAAGTTTATCTAATTTCATAGCATCAATTAAAACATGTTCAGGTTTCACTTTGCTTTTTTCAACTGCCTGATACATAGCTAATTTAGTTGCTTCATAAATATTAACTTCATCAATTACCTTTTCATCCATCATGCCAATTCCAACACTGATAGCATGTTCCATAATGTAATCATAAAATTCTTCTCTTTTTTTCTCACTTAACTTTTTAGAATCTGTTAATCCTTCCAACACAAAATCTTTTGGTAAGATAACACAAGCAGTTACAACAGGACCAATTAAAGGGCCACGACCTACTTCGTCCATTCCAGCAATTAAGTTAATGCCATTTTTCCATAGTTCTTTTTCATATTGATATAAATCTACTTTTTCCATTTTTACCTCTTTACACCTAAGAAAAAAGAGATGATTCCCTTTTCCTTTTTCTATTATTATTTTCTCATTGAAATTCCTAATACTTTACAAAAAGCTTGTTTTCTTTTTAACTTTCTTTTTTCTTTTTGAATAGATCTAATAGATAAAATATAACCAGTAGCATTCATAATTCTAATATCTAAGTTATCAATGCTACTAATAAATTCATTCCTTGTTTCTAATGTTTTTGCTTCTTTTGGCACTTTAGAATATCTTAAATCTACTAAGTCTTTATCCACTTTATGATGAAGAATTATATTTCTTAATACTTTTATTTTTTCTTTATCTGTCAAACTTTCTGCATCAATCTCGTATTCCTTTAGAAATTCATCTAATGTTTGTGTTCTTTTTTCTTCCATAAGTTACCTCCTAATTAAGACGATCTAAAGTAATAGAACCTAGATTTCCGTCTTTTAAATCTCTTATAATAATATAATACACTTTTTGATAATCGGCAATACCACCTTTTTTTAAAGCACCACGTTTTTTAGCAATTTTATCTAGTGTCTCTTCTATATTTGAAAAATCAATTGCTGTTATTCCGTAACGTTCTTCTAACTTTGATGGATACAATTCTTGCATAGTCTTTAATATAAAAATAGCTATTTCTTGTTCATCTAGTATTTCTTCTTTGATAGAAGACAGGCTTGCTAAAATAAAAGCTTGATGTTGATTTTCTAATTTTGGCCATAGAATACCTGGAGAATCTAATAAATCGATATCTTTATGAATTCTAATCCAGCCTAAGTTTTTGGTAACACCAGGTTTATCACCAATAGAAGTTACTTTTTTTCCTACTAAACGGTTTATTAAAGTACTTTTACCAACATTAGGAGAACCAATTACTAATGCTCTAATATTTCTGGGCTTTAGTCCCTTTCTTTTTCGTTCTTCATTCATGCTAGCTAATAATTTTTCACTTTCAGTAATAATTTTATTTACATTTTTACCATTTACCAAATCTACTGGTATTACTGTATATCCTTGTTTTTCATATTCTTCTAATATTTTATTGGTTTCTATTTGATCACAAATATCATATTTAGTAACAATTAGAATTCTAGGCTTATTTTTTACTAAATTATCAATATCAACAATTTTAGAACTAAGTGGCATTCTAGCATCAATTACTTCATAAATGATATCAATTAAATCTATTTTCTCTTTTATTTCTCTTCTTGTTTTAGCCATATGACCTGGGTACCACGAAATGGGGACTTTTGAAAAACTTTTTTGACTATCATCTTTTTTCTTTTCTGCTCTGATTTTTCTTTTTTGGTACATATCCATTTAAATCACTTCCATTCTCTATCATTCTTGTTTCATTTAAAAAATTATCAAAGTCTGATTTATATAATTTATCTTGTTTAACTCTATATTTTTCGAATTCTGTTAATGCCTTATCACAAGCAATTTCATGTGATATTTTTCCGGCATCTTTTAATATATCCCTATCATCAAGTAATAAATATTTATCTATTAAGTTAACCCAATCTTCCATGGTCATTGGAATATGTCTTCTAGCTCTATTTTCTGCTATTTCTAAAAAAGCACTAACTATTCCCTCTAAATCTTTTATTTCATCTTTAGATAAATAATTTTTTGCAATTATAACATCTGATTCCATTATCTTTCCATTAGGTAATTTTTTCCAAGAAGTAAGTCCCATGTGTTCTTTTTCTGAATCTACTCTATTATATATAATTTCAGCAGCCGTTTGTTTAGATACAGCATAATGCATTTTATTTTGTACTTTTTTAAAAAAATTAATTGATACTGGAGATTTTGGGTCATAATCCATACTTGTAGCATAAATATCAGTTACTTTTTGATAAAATCTTCTTTCAGATAATCTTATTTCTCTTATTTCTTCTAATAATTTTTCAAAATAATCTTTGTCAATAAAAGAGCCATTTTTCATTCTTTCTTTATCTAATACATATCCTTGAATAGTAAAAGTTTTTAGTATATTTGTTGCCCATCTTCTAAATTGTGTTGCCCTTATAGAATTTACTCTATATCCAACTGATATTATGGCATCTAAATTATAAAATTCTACATTTCTCTTAACATTTCTAGTTCCTTCTTTTTGAACTAATTCCATTTTGGAATAAGTTGAATCTTTGTCTAATTCATTTTCATTATATATATTTATAAGGTGTTTTGCAATTGCAGGCTGTTCAACATCGAATAATTCTGCCATAGCTTTTTGTGTCATCCATAAAGTCTCATTTTCATATCTAACTTGAATACCTTTATCTTTTTCCTGAAGTTTAAATGTTATAAATTCTTCAGTACTACTTCTAATTATTAAATCTTTTGCCATTGTTATCATCTCCTTTGTCTGAAATATTAGTTTTCAATAAATTGTAGTTACCATCCTTTTTAAATTCTTTTATAAATTCTATCTAAGAAATGTAAAAAAATTTAATTAAAAGCCTTATAAAGTAGGGGCTTAAACGAAAGTTTATATAAGTCATTCTTTACCAGTTTATATTTATTTGATTTTGTGTTTCTTTTTGATTTTAACTATTTTTTATTTCTTGTCTTTTTTTCTTTTTTGGTACATATCCATTATTTATCATTTCCTTTTTTACAATTTGTCTTTTACTTATTGTATAATGTTATAACTACTAATTCTGGTCTGTTATTTATTCTAAATGGTATAATACTATTTCCAATTCCTCTGCTCACTACCATAGTAGTCTTATTTTTTTCAATTACTCCACTTGTACATTTAGGGAAAAAGCCTTGATTTGGTGCAACAATACCACCTATAAATGGAATTCTTATTTGTCCACCATGAGCGTGTCCGGTTAATATTAAATCTATTTTCTTTTCGACATAGGTATCAAATAATTCTGGTCTATGTGATAATAATATATTATATTTATCTCCATTATATTTTGTATTATCTAATTCCACTTTTACTATTTCAGAATCTGATATAAAACTTTCGTGAGCCATTCTTGGATCATCTATACCTATTAAATTTATTGTCGATTCATTATTTACTTACCTTTATTTCAATCCAATCTTTATATATCTCATTTGTGAGTAATATATAATTTTATAGACTTAATTTAGCACTTCTCTATTAATTTTACTATAAATTTTGTTTTATTTAAAATAATTATTAATTATATTTACAAATTTTTATTTATTTTCATCAAATTATTTTTTATGCCACACTTTAAACATTAAAAACTCTGTATGTTATTTTCTTATTAAGTTTCTGACTCCTTTATCAATTTAATAAGTTGCAATAACCTTGTTTGTTTATGTTTCTAAACACTTTAATTTAAATATTAATAGTTATTAAAATTTTTTAACTAACTCTTTTTGTCCAATTTCATAAACTGGTAAATCTTTATTTAAATACTTTATTATTGCTAAGTAAGTGGGATCAGTTATACCGGTTTTATCTTCCCATAATTCATGGATTATTAAAGACAAAATATCTCTCATATCTATACCATATCTTTTTCTTTGTTCCCTTACCGCTACTGTTATTGATGGACGTTCTGATTCATAGGCAATATTCCATGCTTGCTCTACACTTAATAATAATTCTTCTCTATTTATTTTTTTACCAAAATATATTTCTAAACTGTCTAGAAGATGATTTATAGCTTTAATGGTATAACAGTATTCATCGCCAGGTAAAAAGGAAATATTTTTTAATTGCTTATTTGTCAAATGTTCTGGAAGTATGATCCCCATAATATTTTCTATATTAATTTTTTCAGTAGCAAACACTTCATCATCAAAACACGATTCTAAAACTCCAACTTCATTAACTTTGGTATTTCTATTAATCATTAACGATAATGAGGTTAAGGTGTGCAATGAAAAAGCTTCAAAAAATTGAGAAAAAGTTGGACTTTTTTCAAACGTTACTCTATACAATTTATCATAATCAACTAAAGAAATATAATTCATACCATTTTTACACTCATAACTTTTGATACTATGCACATAAAATGATAATAATTTTAACTTTTCAATTTCTTTTCGTGATAATATTCCATATTTTAAAATATAATCTAATTTCACTAAATTCAAATCAATGATTGAATGCAAATAATAATTTCTAAAAAAATTATCATTATCTTCTACTGTATTAATATATTGACCTATTTTATAATATCTTTCCATTAAAAAGCATCCTGAAACATTTAATAATTATTATAACGAACAAGTTATACTTTAAAAAATTAAAAGAAGTTAATTATTTTTTTATAGGCTTTGCCGTTTACTTCTTTTTTATCCTCTTCTTGTGCATCAAAGGAGTGAAATATAATATGATTTGATTTTGTAATTAACGATTCACATCTAGGATTTTTATTTCCAGAATCTGTATAATATTCTACAATATCATGTTCGAAGTGGTCTTTATTTAATACTAAAGAAACCCAGAAAACAATATATTCTTCATCTAAATCATTACTATTGATAGAAGACAATTTTTTGGTTTCATTATAAGAAAGTACTGTATCATAACTACTAGCTTTTGACTTTACTTCAATATAATTCCATTTTTTGGTTTCATTATTATAAGCAATAAAATCATAACCCAGTCCATCACCTATATCTTGAGATACCCATTTAAAGAAAGAATACTTATCTTGGTGATTAGCTAAATATTCTTTTACAAGATACTCTGCATAATAACCCAATATCTCTATATTATCATTTAATGAAGTGAAATAGACTTCTTTTAATTTTTCTTCATATAATGGGATTTCTTCTTCTTTATATTTAACATTCTTTCCCAAAAGCCAACTACCATCTTTAGAAAATGAAAAATTATTGATTCTATACATATTTAAAAAGTCTTTTATCCAACTACTATCATATTGAGGAAAAACTTCTCTACATATATAAATAATTAGATCACTATATTGGGTAATATTTTTTCCATATTTTTGACTAAACAAAGCCATTTCACTATATAAATCATTAGTATTTCTAAATGGTATTAATTCAATCAAAAAAGCTTTCACATAATCATATCTAAAATCATTAGTTTCTCTATAGCTTATAAAATTAATTACTTCTTCTGTCCTCTTTGTAATAATGTCATTTTCCATTATAACCCCTCACATTACCTATAAATTAATTCAATTAAGTCGTAATTTATCGAAATTGGCTATATTATATTATAAATCTTTACAAAAGGAAAGAAAAATATACCTGTTTACAATGTATACAAGTAAAAGATAATCAAAAAAACTTCTGTTATAATTGCTGTAAACTCAAGAATAACAAAAGTTCTTTTTATAAATGGAATAATACAAAGTTTCAATAAAAAATACTATCTATCTAATAATAGATTATTTATTAGAGTCACTGTTCTTTCTTTTACTTCAAAAATTTTCACATTCTTAACCTTTATCTATAATGTCTTGAATTTCTCTTAATGATTTATTTATGCATTTCCTATTAATACCTATAAAAGGAACATTTATATTATTTTCAGATAATTTTTTATAAAGTTTTTCCATGAATAATCCTTTTCTTTTTTCCATTCCTTTGTTTGTATAAATATAATTAATACAACAAGACGGAGAATGTTCAATTCCCAATACTGCAATTACTTCATATTTGGATTCTATAATTCTTTGAATACTGTTAAAAGTTTGAAGAGCTAAATCTTCACATAATTTATTAAATTCTTTGGTATCATACTTCGTTATTCCTTTTGGCAATCTAATAAGTCCTTCCTGTGACATACTTTCAGCACAAGGCATTTGAATAATATTAATATCATTTTCTATTAATAATCTCATTATAGGCTTTATGGTAGCCTTATGTTCATATTTTACAATACCTTGGGCTTGATAGGCTTGAGCCATTAAACAAAAAGGAACAAATATAAACTTTTTACTTCTATTATCTTCCATTATATAAATCTTTCTCCTAAAGCAGTATTCTTTTGTTTTTGTATTATTTCATCTACTATTTTCTCATATAATTCTTTATATATTTTTTGACAAGTTTTTAATGATATTTGATCCACGTTATTAGAACTTAAGGGTATTCCTATCAAGCATTGTGATTCATTCACTTTTGGTACAAATCCTCTTATAATAAATTCATTTTTTTCTTCAAAATCATTTATTAAATCTTTTAATGGTAATAGTAACTCAATACTGTATTTTTTAAATAATTTTTTAAATAAATTTAGCATTTCATCTTGTTCTATAGCGAACAATTGACTATTTCTTGCTCCATCTGCAACATATTTTATATTATTTTGTATACATATTATAATTGCTGCAACATACATGGATAATCTACATGATAAACAGTTTAATTCAGATATTGTTATATTACCATATTTTTTATTAATCTCTTCTAAATACATATTATAAGTCTTTATTATAAAATTTCTAAAAAAACAACTTATATTTTTAGTCCCAATATACGATACTTTTTCACTACCATATTTCTTTAATAATCTTTTATAACCAATTTTAACATTATTGATACCAATGGTCTGTCCATTATCAAAATGTACTAAGATAACTTTATATCCTTGCTCAATTAAATAAATTGTACTTAAAAATGAATCTTTTCCTCCTGAAAATAAAACTAAGCATTCCTTCATATCTAATTCTCCTAACGATTTTTTATTTTCTATGTATATTGTATCATGTTTTACATATTTTAAATATTATTATCAATCTATAAAACTATTTTTCACATAAAAAAGATAGATTTCTCTACCTTTTACCTACTACCAAATCTATTAAATGGATAAATAATGAAAGTGGCGTGTCCTAATATTTCATTTTTAGGAATAGTACCTAAAATTCTACTATCTACAGAATCTGTTCTATTATCACCAAGTACATAATATTCACCATCTGGTATTTTAACTTCTTCAAAATCATAAGTAATTTCATTACTATGGTTATCACTAACTTCTTTTCCATTAATGTATAGTTTATTATCATGGTAAGATATAGTTTCTCCTGGCATACCAATTACTCTTTTAATGATTTTAGTTTTTCCAGTTTGAATTACGACAATATCAAAGCGTTTAATGCCACCTAGTTTCATACCAATTTTATCTAAAATCATAACATCACCATTGTGTAAGGTATTCATCATACTAGGTCCATTCACAACAACAGGCGTAAAGATAAAAGTTCTAATAATAATAACCACAATAATAATGATAATATATGGAAGTAATTCTTTTAATAATTTTAATAATTGATTCATAATAACCCCTTTTCTATTACATAAAGAAAAAATAAGGCATCACCTTATTTATCTCTTCTTTCTTTAATTTTGTAACCACCAACTAATCCTTTTAAGAAAGTTAATTTAGCTCTTCTAACTTTACCTTTCTTAACAACAGTAATTCCAGCGATTTTTGGTGAATGAAGTGGGAAAGTTCTTTCTACTCCAATTCCTGAAGACATTTTTCTAACTGTAAATGTTTCAGAAACACCTCCACTTTTACGAGAAACTACGATTCCTTCAAATGCTTGGATTCTTTCTTTGTTACCTTCGATGATTTTTACATCAACTCTAACAGTATCTCCAACACGAAATTCAGGCACATTAGGATTAAGTTGTTTTGCAGTAATTTTATCAATTACATTTGCCATACGATATCTCTCCTTTCTGTTTTACCAGTAATCATATTCCATTAGTAACAGCGGATTACCAACGAGTTAAATTATAGCATAAGTATAATGAATATGCAAATACTTTTAAAAAATATCTTTACTATTTCAGATACAATTCTTTATTTTAAATTTTTCTGTTTTTGTTTCATGTTAGGATTCTGTTTTTTATCAGCTATTTCCTGATAGTATTTTAATACATCTTTATAGGTTTCTGTTGTATAAATTTTAAAACCATTTGTATAACCATTTTTAGCTATCCACGGAGCATAATACTCTGTAAATGGAATACTATTTTCAAGGTAATTAAAAGTTTCTTCTTTAAAATCAAAAGAATATGTACCTCTTTTTCTAGGATTATCATAATCAGCAAACAAAATTTTAGAATAATCACTATCTCTAGTAATCATAAATCTACATGAGACATAAGTATCATGTCTAGGACTAGATATTAATCTATCTAAATTTCCATATCGTGTTATCTTACTCTCTAAGAGTTTAAATTCTTCTTCACTTAGATTACACACTGAAAAAGGAATATTAGCTTCCATACATGACTGAATACTAGAATATAAATCCATAGGTAATATATTATGCTTAACAGGCATACGACATAACATTTTTCTACATAATACTTCTGTTTTATAACCACTTACACTATAATTTATGATAATTACTTTATCCATATTTCCCCCTGAACCCAAAATTATCTACTCCTACCTATCTCATTTTCATTTTGATAATTTTCTTGATAATTCTGTTCTAAATAATAAAGTCTTAATTTTAATTCTTGTTCTAAAATATCTAATTTTTTATTCATTAAATCTGCTTCTTCTTTTTCTAGGTGTTTACGATATTTATTGATTAGTTCCATTCTTAATTTACTAACTTCATTTAATCCTTCTTGGTAAGCAGTACCTGTATCATCATCACTTTCAAAGATAACATTTAGAAGGGTTAATAGTTTACGAAACTTTAAATCAAATTTCTTTTTAGCTACTTTTTCTGCTAGAGATGGATTAATAATAACTACTTTATTGACATTAATAGCATCTTCTATCTTCATGCCTTTTTTAGGAGTTAAGTCATAGCCTTCCATTTTATCATATTCAAAATATGTAATTGCTTTATCATTTTTATTTTTCACAATATAATACTTTTTATCTAGCATAGTAACACCTACTTTTCTAATAAATCTGGCCTACGATCTTTAGTTCTATTATAACGCGAATTGCGACGAAAATCATCAATTTTTTTATGATCCCCTGATATTAATACATCTGGTACTTTCATACCCCTAAAATCATAAGGTTTAGTATAGGTTTCATAATCTAATAGAGAATCATTAAAACTATCTACTAAATGACTATTCTTATCAATAACGCCATCTACAAGACGAATAACAGAATCACTTACTACCATAGCTGGTATTTCTCCTCCTGTTAATACATAATCACCAATTGAGATTTCCATATCTACAATATTTCTAATTCTTTCATCAAACCCCTCATAATGACCGCATAACAAAATCAAATGTTTTTCTTGTGCTAGGTCATAAGCTATTTTTTGTTTATACAAAGTACCATCAGGAGTTAGCATAATTACCTTACTATTTTCTTTCTTAATACTTTCAATACAGTCATATATTGGTTGACACATTAAAACCATACCTGAGCCACCGCCATAAGGAGTATCATCTACTTTTTGATGAGGATCTTTTGAATATTTTCTAAAATCAATAATATTTATTTCTACCAAGTCTTTTTCAATTGCTCTTTTGATAATAGATTCTGTCTTAAAAGTTTGAAACATTTCTGGAAATAATGTTAAAATATCGATTCTCATTCAAACATCCCCTTAATTGGTGTTACTACTATTTTTTTATTCTTAATATCAACATTAGAAATAAATTCTTTTTGATAAGGAATATATACATCTTTATTATCTACATGGATAGTCATTACTTTATTATTACCAGAATCGTAAATATCTTTTACTTCACCTACTAATTTACCGTCTATATAAACATTTAATCCTATCATATCAGATTCTAAGTATTCATCATCTCTTAATTTTAAATCTTCTTTTTTAATATATACATATAAACCTTTATACTTTAATACTTCATTAATATCGTTATAGCCTTCCATCGTAATCATTTCAAAATTTTTATGATGTCTATAACTTTTAATAATTTCTTTTTCTTTTTTTCTACCAATATAAATAGGCATACCAACTACAAAAACACTATCTTTTTTTTCAAAATCAGATAAAATCCTAATTTCTCCCTTGATACCATGAGTATTTACTATTTTTCCAATATAGATATATTCTTCCACTTATTAGTCCCTCCTTGATAGTTCATATAATAAAATACTAGCTGCAATTGCGACATTTAGGCTTTCTACTTCATGATTTAATTCAATATAAATAAATTTATCACACATATCTAAAATATCAGAATCTACTCCTCTACCCTCATTTCCCATAATAAGAGCATACTTTTCTTTATCACGCTTTTTTAGAGTTCTAATGTCTGTTCCATATTCTACTTTTGTGCCATAAACCGGAATTTCTTCTTCTTTTAAATTAGGAATCAATTCTTTTAAGTCTCTATTTACAATATTCATATGAAAACCAATTCCTTGCGTAGAACGAATTACTTTTTCATTGTATAAATCGACACAACCATTTCCAAGCACTACCGTATCAACACCAAATGCTTTACTACTACGAATAATAGTACCTAAATTACCAGGATCTTGTACTCTATCTAATAATAGTAACTTATTTCCTAATTCACTATTTTCTTCTTTCTTTTTACAAACACCAATGATATGGGTAGGAGTTTCTAAAGAAGATAGTTTATTTAATATTTCTTTACTTACATAAGTAATAGGTACATCTAAAATAGTTACTTCATCTTGTTCAATTAAAATTTCTTCTAGTAAATTACTACGGTATGCTTCTACTACCAAATGTTCTCCTTCTACTAAAAATTCATTATAAAAATCACGATATTTTTTCTCTTTTAACTTTAAATATTTTTTAATTTTTTCATTATCACAACTAGTAATTAACATATTTTTCTCCTTTAATAATTCTTCATAATACGACGCACTTCTCTATAATTTGGATAGTTTGCTTCTACTACTTTCCAAAAACGACTAGAATGATTCATTTCTATAAAATGAGATAATTCATGGACGATAACATAATCTAAGCAAAATGGTTCTTTTTTTATTAATTCTAAGTTAAGTGTTACTCTCTTTAATTTAGAGTTACATACACCCCAACGAGAAGTCATTTTGCGAATGGTTAAAGATGGATAAGGTATTTTTCTATCAAAGTTATGATACCAATAATCTAGTCTTTCTTTAAAAAGAAGACTTGCTTCTTTTTTTAACCATTTTTCACTATCAAAATCAGCTGGTACAAATATTTTATTTTCTCCAATGATAGGTTTATCGGTATTCGTTTTCACAAAATCATATTTTTTACCAAGATAGTAAAAATCTTTTTTTAAATCTTGTTTATATGCCTGTTTTTCATACATTTTAATAATAGAAGGCATATTTTCATCAATAATTTCTTTTATTTTTCTTTCACTCATGAAAGATGAAGTAGTTACATATAGGTTTAAATCTTCTTTAATTCGTAAATAAGTATTTTTATTTCCTCTTTTTTTTAAAATGATTACTTCTACTTTTTGATTATTTATATTGATATTCATTAAAATCACCACGTTAATCTTTTACTATTTTATCATAGTAAGATTAAAATTACTATATTTTAGTATAAAACTGTTTATTTTTACCACACTATAATTGAGGAGGAGAATAATTATGAATTTAGATATTAGAAGTCATATTATTAATAATTTTAAGGGTGATGATACAAGCGTATTAAAAGACGCAATTGAAGAAAGTATCAAAAACAATGATGAAATTACTTTACCAGGTATGGGAGTATTTTTTGAACTTGTTTGGCAAAAATCTGATGAAGATATGAAAAATAAAATTCTTAATATTCTAGAAAGTTGTGTAAAGGGAGCTTAAGTAAGCTCTTTTTTTATACATAATAAAACCCGAGTAAAAAACTCGAGTTTATTTTCATAATGGTTCACTTTGAAAGAATATACAACACATGATAGAAATCGTGAGTAATAATTATTGACTAGTAGTGTTAAATAAGGTCTAAAAATTTCTTAACATTTCTAAAATTTTTTTCATACTTTTACCTCGTTCTTGCTTTAATTCATCTCTTTGAGTACTTGATAATGGTACATTACCTTTAACATGGCCATAAAATGAACTTTTTATTTGAAGTGAAGTAGATGGATATATTTCTCCTTCTGATAACCCATCTTTATACAAAGAATCTTTTGACATTTTAAAATTTAAATAAGTTGATAAATCATTCGCCTCAGACACTTTTTCTTCTAAAATTTCAATATTATATACAACTGGTGTTATTAAACGAATAATATCTTCCTTTGAAATATTTCCATTTTCATCTAAACGAATATCAAGTTCTGCTATTAAGTCTTTAATAGGCATAGAATTTCTATTTCCAATTTGTTCTATAATATTTAATAACAAAAGGATTTTATCTCTTACAATACTTGTATATTTATTAAAATATTGTAAAGTATATGGTTCAAAATAATATCTTGAAACACTAATTTCATCAATAAACGCTTGTACAGAATCTTCTATATTTTTATCAGTCAATTTTATAAGATTATTAGTTCTTTTGTGTTTTGGATTTTCTATTCTTCTCTTTAATTATGGGTCTTCTTCTTCAAATTTTTTCTCTAAAAAATCCGTTATTTGTTCCTTAGTAACTGTAATTTGAGTATCGTTAATTTTACTTTTAATAACTTCGAATTTATTTCCTAAAATATTTTCTAAAATTGTTATAACATATTTAGCATCATAATATTGACTATTTGTATGTTCAAAATAAAGATCAAAGTTTAAATTTTCCACTTAAAATTTCCTCCCATCTATAGATATTATACACTAACTATAACAATTTTAAAAGAAGCAGAAGTAAAAATTTTGCTGTAACATATTCATTGATAATGCTAAAAGTTTATTTTAAAATTGACTTCTATCAATTTAATCTTATAAAAATCTTATTATAAAATCAAAAAATCAAATAAAATAAAACTCGAGTAAAAACTCGAGTTTATTTTCATAATGGTGCCCTGTTAGGGATTCGAACCCCAGACCGATGCCTTAGAAGGGCATTGCTCTATCCAGCTGAGCTAACAGAGCGTCTTGCTCAAATGAACAGTTAAATTATATAACTATTATAGTAAAGTTGTCAATACTTTTAGGAAAAAATCTTCAGCTTGCAAAATTTGAAAAAGTGCTATTAATACGAACATAGTTAAGAAAAATAAAGTGTTTTTTGAAAAAAATTTGTATAGAAGCAAGTTTAAGCTAAATGCTCTTTTATTACTCTGTATGCAATTTTGTATAATTCGTATAAATTAAACATAAATATCTATAAAATTAGTTGAAATAGTATAAATATGATAGTATTATTTAATTAGAAATCACATTTAATATTAAATTATAAAAAATTTAATGTTATAATATATTAATGTAATGGGAGGATTAGTATATGGAAAAACTTATTCGTAGTACCAAAAAAATTTCTTATATTGATGAAAATGGAAATATTTCTTATATTGATAGTTCAGATAAAATTTGTCTTGCTAGAGAAGAAATTGTTGATGGCAAAAAAGTAATAAAAAAATTATCGAAAGATTATTACTCAATGGAGCCAATATATGAGGAAGGTTTAAAAGAACTTTATATTGTATGTAATGCAGTATGTGACATAGTTTATAGTCAATTTTTAGAGTATTTAAAAAATTTTGATGATTTAAAATTTTCATTTAAATATGGCATTATTGAAATACAAAGGGATGAAAAGGGAAATATAATTCCAATGGGAGAAAAAGTTGTTGTTCCTCTTTTATATGATAAAATAGTTGGAAACAATTTAAAATCAGTTACTGCATATGTAAACAATCATTTAACTTATATAGATATAAATCCAAATAGTGATAATTATGGAAAACAATTAGTTCCAGCAGTTTTGGAACACGCAGTTCCTTTTTCAGTGGATTATGAGGGATTTGCAGAATGTAGTGTTTGTGGCACAGCTGGTTATCTACCTCGTAATTGTCAACCTAGAACAACACTAAGCCCACTCGATTTACTAACAGAAGAACAAGTTGAATATTTATTGGCAGATTTAGAATCAAGTAGTGATGATTTAAATGAAAGTGCAGTAAATAAATATTCTGAATTAACAGGTAATGCTAAAACTTTAAAAATTACTAAAAAATAACAGAAAGTTATTGTTACCTTTTTACGGTAATTTAGATTTTTACTTATAATTAATATTTTAGGTATAATCAACTTTCTAAGTACTTGAATATAATCTGTATTTATGATATTATGTATACAGATGAAGGAAGCTTCATATAATAAGTAAGGGAAATACTTAACTTTTGCGTGTTGAGTACTTGCCCTAATAGTTGGTTAAGTACTTAATCTAATACAGATTGAGTACTATTTTTTTATAAAAAAATCATTAAAAACTCAGATAGTCATTCAATTTGCCATCTGAGCTTTTTATTTATATTTAATTACAGTTATTAGTAGATTCTACATTTCCTTCTACTTCTAAAATAACGCTTTTAACTGGATAAGTACTACATACTGATTCTTTAATGGTATAAGTTACCTCTTCTAAGATTTTATCATGAGTAAAAATACTATTGTTAAAATTAAGGGTCATGATTTCATCTTCTATTTCATAATTGATTAGTTCCGTATTTTGATTTAATAAAGATACCAAACTAGATTCATAGATATAATTACTAGATAAATTATCAATAATAATATTAATCTTTTCACGATCATCATTTAAATACTTCGTTACTGGTACATAATAATTTTGATTACTGATTTTATCTAAATAATATAAAGTCACTTTCTGAATACCATTTAGATTATCGATATCAAAGACTTTGTTGATACCAAAATTTCTATTTAATAATTCTGGTAGCTTCTTTTTCGTTTTTGGAAGTTCTGTTAATAAATTTCCATCTACTTTAATCGTAATTGCTTCTACCCCATCAATATTAATAATACTATAAGTAATTGCTTCTATTAGTCTTTCTTCTAACTCTTCTTTTACGTCTAATAATTCTTTAGAAAAATCAATTGTTACAATAGATTCTTTTATCTCAACATTATTAACCTTTGTATTCATTGGAATAATTCCAGATAAACCCGTTGGTAATTTATCACTTTTTTGAATCGTTAAATAATCCAAAATACTACGAATTTTAGTATTTATATTATCTGTTTCTAATAAGACATTTGTTTTTACTAAATATTTGTTTGGTCCTAATAAATAAATTTCATTTGTACCTAAATTATTTACATATTCTAAATCAATTTTAGTATCTAAAAAATTATCTTTACTATTTAAACTATTGGGAATAATACAAATAGCAAAAACAGTTAGTAAAGAAAATGTCGTAATAATGATTTTTCTAAGTGCTCTTCTTTTTAACATAAATTCACCTTACCTAATTAAATATATGGATAATTCAAATCTTTTAGAAGTAGAAAAAAAAGAAATAGAAAATTCTATTTCTCTACAAAGTAATTTCCTTTAACTTTAATAATTCTATTACTGCTGATGCTCTCCCATTTACACCTAATTTCTGTATTACATTAGAAATATGGTTTCTTACTGTTTTTTCACTAATTTTTAGATTTTCTGCTATTTCTTTTGTAGTCTTATTTAAAATAAGCAAAGAGAAAACTTCATATTCTCTTTTGGTTAAAATTTTTGTATTCACTTTTTCACTCCTACTCTTTTATACATTGATACCTATAGTATTGTATGTAAAAAGATATATAGGAATTAGTAAAATTGCCTAGCTAGGTTTCAAATTTAACCGTTACATAAACTTTATTTTGAAATTCACTTTGAACGGTTTTCATAATTTTATTAGCAAGAGTGCTATCATGTTTATCTTTTACAGCTACTACCTTTACCTCATTATTATCAATTTTTACAAAACTTTCTAAATTATATTCTTTCTTAATTTTTTCTTCAATTGCTTCTTCTTGTCCTTTTAAATCTGTAATGTATTTGATTTTCTCATACGCATTATTTTTTTCTTCACTCGTTGCATCACTACTAGTTAGAGTAGTTTTTAAATCGGCTATTTGTTCACTTCTTTCTTCTTCCAAATTTACACGCATCGTTACTAATAGTTCACTTTCTTCTATCGTTACTTTCGTATCACTATCTTCTTCTTTACTTGTATTCTTACTTTCTAAATAATTACTATTATTGGTAAGAAGTAACTCATTTGGCATCGTAATATAATATACACTTAATACCAAAATTAAACTAAATAGTGTTAAAAACCACAGACTTTGTTTATTTATCATATCCATTTCTCCTTTTATTATAAGATATGACAGAAAAAAAAGAATATTCTATTTTACTAGAAGATTCTTTTTACGATATTAAATAATTTTTAAGCACGAGATGCATATTTTCCATCTTTGGTAGTTACTAAAACAGTTTCTCCTTCACCAATAAATAATGGAACTTTAATCGTCATACCATTTTCAAGAGTTGCATCTTTCATAGCACCACTTGAAGTATTACCTTTAACAGCTGGTTCAGAATGAGTAATTACATATTCAATCTTATCAGGAAGGGAAATACCTAATACCTCTCCTTCATAGAAAGTAATATTTACCATTAAATTTTCTTTTAAGAATTTAGCATCGTCACCTAAAGTATCTTTACTTAATTCAATTTGGTCATAAGTTTCCATATTCATGAAATAGTATATGCCACCCATTTCATATAAGTATTGCATATCTCTCTTTTCAATACGAGCTGCTTCTACTTTAGTTCCAGCATTAAATCTTTCTTCAATGATAGAACCTGTTCTTAAATTTTTTAATTTAGCTGTAACAAAAGCTGCTCCCTTACCTGGTTTTACATGACCTGTTTCAAGAACTGTAAAAATATTACCATCCATTTGAATTGTCATTCCAACTTTTAAATCATTTGTGTTAATCATTTTAAAACCTCCTTTTTAGAAATTAAGAGGAGAATATTCTTCTCCTTTTTTAGCTATATTTTGATTACTTTTTCTCTTTATGTGTAGTATGTTTTCTACAATTAGAGCAGTATTTACTAAGTTCTAAACGGTCTGTTGTATTTTTTACATTTTTACTTTTTCTATATCCTTCTTTACCACAAACAGTACAAACTAAAGTCTTATTTTGTCTATTTCCTACTTTTGCCACAATAATCCCTCCTTGTTTCCTATATGTATTATACATTAGTATTTATAAAAATGCAAAAACTTTTTTTCTTTTCTACTTATTTTTAATAGGAAACATTTCAAAATACTTGTTAGAAATCATTCTGACAATTCTTCTATTCATATAAGTTCTATAGTTATAACCTGTATTAGGATCTTCTACATCAGGAGAAGTTACAGTAATCGTCATAGTAGGATTATCACTTGGAGCATACCCTACAAAAGCATTACTAGTGGTTTCAGTATCAATTTTTCCGTCTTTATCAGTATCAATAAAACTCTCACTGGTTCCAGTTTTACCAGCGGGATTTGGGCTATTACCCATAACCTTTTTACCAAGACCTACTTCCATTACAGCAACAAAGCCTTCTTGCACTCGTTTTAAATATTCTTCCTTTGTAGAAACTGTATTTAAGATAACCGGTTCTTTTATTTCTAAAGTCTTTCCAAGTTCTTCATAACTAGTAGCTTCATGAATTTCTTTTAATAAATGGGGTTTTAATCTTTTTCCATTTGAAGCAATGGTCGTAATATATTGTGAAAGTTGAATTGGTGTATAACTGTCATATTGACCAATAGAAAAGTTAAGAAGTAAATCAGGGGCTGTTTTAGTACCACTATAGCCTAAGCTTTCAACTGGTAAATCTATTTCAGTTTTCACACCTAGTCCAAATTCTTTAAAAGTATTACGATAAATATCAAATGCTACTGGATTAATTGTAAGTGGCTCATTATAAGAATATGTAGCACCTCCTACTTTCATTGCAATTTTAAACTGATAAACATTACTAGATTCTGCTAAAGCAATAATATCATTTAATCTACCTACTCTATGAGAAGAACATTTAGCAGGCAAATTTTTAATTTTAATACATTCATCAGTAGTATATTCTCCTATTTGAATAGCGCCAGTATTATACCCTACTAACATCGAAGCACCCTTGATAACAGAACCTGGTGTCATGGGATCTGTTAAGCTATAAGGGGTAATATCATAGGTTATATATTCCTGATTCTGTTTAATTACTTCTCTACCTGAAATTGCTAATACTTCTCCTGTACTTGGTTGTTGAATGATAGCATATGTTTTACTTAAATATTTAGTATTTGCTTCCCCTTTTGCTCTAATTAGTTCTCTATCGATAATACTATCCACTTCTTTTTGAAGATTAATATCAATACTTAAAACAATATCGTTTCCTCTTTTAGCATCTTCTAATAAAACCAACTTATTACTTGCTACTTTCTTATATTTTGCTTTCGTACCCTTTAGAATATCTTCATACTGTTTTTCAATATTACTTAACCCCACAATATCTGTTAATTCATAACCTTTTTTTAAATAAGATTCTTTTTCTTCTTTTGGAATACTACCAACACTTCCTAATATTTTCTTTAAAGTATCTTGATATAAATAATTTCTTTCCCAATTTACCTTTGTATCAAAACCTTTTAATTTATAATTATTTTCAGAAAAATAAGCATATTCACTGTCTGTTACATTACTAGATTTAATTATCTTTTCACTATAAGAATACCCTTGATTCATTAAATAATATAAGTATGCTGCTTTTCTATCAATTTCTGATAAAGTATTTAATTCATCATCTGTAATTCTAGCTATTTTTAAATTTTCAATATCACTATTATTTAAAACTCTTTGTTTCTGTTTATCCCATTCTTCTTCCGTTATTTTTTCATTTCCTTTATTTGGGTATAATACAAGATAAAACTCTTTTAAATTTCTAGTTTTTAACTTATCATATTCTAACTCTAGTTTATCAATAACCTCATAAATTAGTTCAATTTCTTCCTGTTTCGTTATTTTATCCACCTTTTTATAATAAATAATAGGAACTGCTATATTATCTACTAATAAATTATAATTTCTATCATAAATTCTACCACGAGGAGCACTTTCTCCATATACTATTACATTCGTTAAACTGTTTAATTTTTCTTTATAAAAATCTTCTTTTAGATAAATAGTCTTAAATAAAAAATAAGCTAAAAGCAAAAAAAGAAAAATAATAACTATTTCTAAAATATCAAGTTTTTTATTTACCTTCTGAATATTCATAGCTATCACCTAAAATTAGTTTGTGTCAAATTCAAAAAAACTTGCATAAATCTATACAAGTTTTTCATATTTACTTTTCCATTTCTTTATAAATCCAGGCCATAATCACACTAACAACATAATCAATTTCTTGTTCTGTTAAATCTCTACCACTGGGAATTTTATGCCACTTAGAAAGACAACCTCTACAACAAGTAGCAGTAGCATGTTGAGAAATAAAAACAGGATGACCACGCATTGGTGTTTGTTTTCCATCGTTTAATATTACTCGAGGAGCAAGTCTTTTTCTAATAAAATCATATGCATGGCTTTTTATGGTAGCAACCCCTTTTTCTAAAACATATTTTTTATCTTTTTCTTTTAAATGAAAACTACTTCTAAATTTTGATAATTCTAACCGTTTTAAAATACTATTTATTTTTTCTTCTTGCATATTCTTACTTCCTTCTAGTTTTAATTATATCACTATTTTCTAAGTGTCCAATTAACAAAGAAGAATTATCATCATGTTTTTTCGTGTTTTCGATTACCATTTTTTCATCATAATTTGCATAGCAATATTTACAAAAATGTTTGCAACAATTATAACTACCAATATCAACCATCTCAATGCAATTACACTCACGTGCTTTCCATTTCTTAAAATCTGTTTTACCAGTTAGTTTAAAAGCTAAATTACCATCGACACAATCTTTTTTTAAGAATCCATATTCTACTAAATTTTCTTCTTCAAAACAAGTTTGAATACTCATATGATGTTTTTTTACGATTTCACTAAAATGAATTCCTATTTCTTCATAATCTTTTTTTGTAAAGGGCTTTATATTTAAAATTTTTAAATTATTTCTAACATTTTTATAGTCATCAACAAAAGAAATAATAATATGTTTTACATATCCATCTAATAAACTACATAATTTAGAAAATGCTTTGATATGATATTCTAATGTATAATGATCACTTATTAAAATAGGATCATAGCGTACATAAAGGTTATCACTACCAATTATGGTAGATATTTTTTTAATAGCATCTATAATTTTAGTTTTACTAATTACACCTGGCTCTAGATCCTTTTTATAAGGGGTTAGTGTTACATGAAATAAAATTGGCTTTTTAATGGAAGATAGTTTATCTACAATAGGAATAGGATTTTTAGTACAAAACACAATAGCATCTACATCTTCAAAATAAATTCTACTTACTTGTTTAGGATAAAATGGATTTCTAACATCAACATAACCTTTTTGATATCTTTTCATAAACCAATCTGTATAAAAAGCTACAATATCACATCTTCCACTTACATTTAAAATCATACTATCACATCTTTTCTAATAATTTAAATCCTATTATATTTATTTCATTTCTTTATTCTAATATTATAGATAGAACATTTGTTTGTCAATAAATTTTTATATAAAATTAAGATAAATTTTTCATAGGTTATTTGACTTGTTAAAGTTATGGCACATTTAAAAATAAAACAAATGGATATGAGATGGAGTGCTATTTAATTACATTAAATGGTTCAATTTAACTAATATAAATGTATATATGAAAGTAAAAATTTAAATAAAAAAATAGTAGTTGATAGTTTATATCATTAACTACTATTTAGTCTATTAAAAGTATACTAGCTTTTATTTTTGAGGATTTTTTCTACGAATATACTTTAACATTGTTCCATCTGGTAACATTGTTCCATCTGGTTGACAGTAGTCAATACCTCTTGGAATTCTAGGATCAATCATTATATCTTGATTTACTTTATTGATACTAACCATTTTCTTATCATTTTCATCGTAATATGGAATTAAAGAATCTTCATCAATATATATTCCATTTTCAGGAATCTTACTACTTATGGTTAATTTTTTACCATAATTGCCAGTTAACGTTCCTTTATAAAATTCTAAATAATCTTTTAAAGAAACAACCCACTCTAAATTTACATAACTTCCATTTCCTAATGATAATAATGGACTAGTATTTTGATATAACCTAATTACCCCATTTTCAACAATATTAATATTGCCAATATAGATATTATCTTTTAACATAAAACGCCTCCTCATAAAATTTAATTAATATTATACATCATTTTATTTCTATGTAAATGCATTTTGTTAAATTAACCTATTCTGTTAAAATTGAGTGAGTTTTTTTGATAAAAGATATTTATTAACCATTTACCAAACTAAGAAAAATAAATTTATAATCTTTTTATTACATTCACCAAAAAGCATCTCATTCTTTTTAATTTCAAAGAAATAAAAAAATAGTAACCATTCCCATAAGGAATCATTACTATTACTTATTATTTATAAATGATTATTTTATAATTCAAATTGTGAGTTATATAAGTCAGCATAGAAACCATTTTGAGCAATTAATTCTTCATGATTTCCTGTTTCAATAATATTACCATCTTTCATTACTAAAATGATATCAGCATTTTTAATGGTAGATAAACGATGTGCAATAATGAATGAAGTTTTTCCTTCTGTTAATTTGTCCATTGCTTGTTGTACTAATTCTTCTGTTCTAGTATCTACATTACTAGTTGCTTCATCTAAGATTAAGAATGGTGCATCTTCTAACATACCACGAGCTATTGTAAGAAGTTGTTTTTCTCCACCACTAACAGTATCGGTATCTCCTATTTCTGAATGTAATCCTCCAGGTAATGTTTTAATAAAATGGTCTACCCCTACAGTCTTACAAGAATTCCATATTTCTTCTTCTGTTACATTTTCTTTATTAAATTTAATGTTATCTAAGATAGTACCTTCAAATAGCCAAGTATCTTGTAGAACCATACAGAATAATTCGTGAATATTTTCACGAGATAAGTCATGAATAGAAACGCCATCGATTAAAATGTCACCATCATTAATTTCATAGAATTTCATTAGTAAGTTAACCATTGTGGTTTTACCGGCACCAGTTGGACCAACAATTGCTACTTTCTCTCCAGGTTTTACATGAACACTAAAATCTTTAATAATTTCACGAGTATTATCATAGCTGAATTTTACATGTTTAAATTCAATTTCACCTTTTACTTTAGATTTATCTAAATGCTTTTTAATATCTTTTTCATCAGTCATTTCTTTTTCATCTAAGAATTCAAATACTCTTTCTGATGCTGCAGCAGTAGACTGTAAATAAGTCATAGCCTGTGCAATTTGGGTTAAAGGATTTGTAAACAAACGAACATAGATAATAAAAGCTACTATTACTCCAAAGGAAATTTGATTATTAATTACAAGTAATGCTCCTACAATGCAAACAGCTACATAACCAAAGTTACCAATAAAGCCCATAATTGGTTGCATAAGTCCTGATAAGAAGTTACTCTTGCGGTTAGAATTATATAATTTTTCATTTAAAGTTTGGAAGTGATGAATACTACTAGCTCCACCATTATAAGCTTTCACAACATTATGTCCTGAATAAATTTCTTCAATATAACCGTTTAATTCTCCTAACTGTTCTTGTTTTTCCGTAAAGTATTTTTGAGATTTTCCTAAAATTAAGAACATAAGAGAAAAACCAATTAAACTAGATAAAATTGCAGTAAGTGCCATAATCCAATTGGTTACAAACATCATAATAACAGAGCCAATAAATAAAGTAATACTACTAACTAAACTAGCTAAACTTTGATTTAGATTTTGACTAATAGTATCTACATCGTTAGTTACTCTAGATAAGATATCACCTGTTTCATGAGTATCGAAGAATTTTAAAGGAAGTTTATTAATTTTTGTACTGATACTACTTCTTAACTTTTTAGCAAAATGATTTGATACTGTCGTCATAGAAAAGTTTTGAATATAACTAAATATCGCACTAATTACATATAAAGATGCTAAGAAAAAGACATATTTATATACCAAATCCATATCAATTTTTGGTTTTACTAAGTTATAAACAGAAGTTGGTAATTCATCAAACTTTTTAAGCATACTATTTGTATCTTTAGTATCAGTAGTTAATAATACTTTTATACAAGCAAGTTCATCTTCTTTGGAAATTACTTGATTATCTACTTTAATATCATCTATTAATAGTAATAAAGTAGAATCTGGTAAAGATAAGAATAATTTTTGTGCTTCTTCTTGAGAGGTTACAGTTTTTAATTCATTTAACAAATTCATAATATTACTACTATCTTCTTGTGAAATAGAAGAATCTGCTAAAATATGAAAGGTTTTATTTTGTAGTTTATCGGTATCAAAATTACTCATAATAGAAGTCGTTATTTCTTCTAATTTCGTAGTATTTGGTTTTAATCCATCTGTAATGATATCTGTAAAATCTGATAGTTTATTAGGAGCTATCAAAGATAAAATAGCACTAACCATAGCTAAAATTAAAGCAAATATTACGACATATTTCCAAGGATTTAGGTTCTTTAATAATCTTTTCATAGAGCCAAAGAAATCTTTAGATTTTTCATTTGTTCTTGGTCCAGGTCTAGGCATTTTCTAACTCCTCCTTTGATAACTGTGATAAAGCTATTTCTTGATAAATAGGACAGTTTTTTAATAATTCGTGATGAGTACCCATACCCACACACTCACCTTTATCTAAGACAATAATTTTATCAGCATTAATAATCGTACCAATTCTTTGAGCAACAATGATACTAGTTGCATCTTTAGTGTATTCTTTTAATTTTTTACGCAAGATTAAGTCTGTTTTATAGTCAAGTGCTGAGAAAGAATCATCAAAAATATAAATTTCAGGTTTTCTAGCGATCGCACGAGCAATAGATAATCTTTGTTTTTGTCCTCCAGATACATTGGTTCCACCTCTAGCAATATGACTATCGTAAGTATCACTCATTTTTTCAACAAATTCTTGTGCCTGTGCTACTTCAATTGCTTTCTTCATATCTTCAGATGTAATCACTTTACCACTATCTCCATAAGTAACATTACTACTAACAGTACCTGTAAACATTACTGCTTTTTGAGGAATGTAACCCATTTTATTATGTAAAATATTTTGTTTATAATCTTTTACATTCACACCATCTACTAATACTTCACCATCTGTTGCATCATAGAATCTTGGTATTAGATTGATTAAGGTACTCTTTCCACTACCAGTTGAACCAATAAACGCAATAGTTTCACCTTTATTTACTTTAAATGATATATTTTTTAGTAAATATTCATCAGCATCTGGATATTTAAAGGATACATTTTTAAATTCAACTGTACCTGTTTCAGTTGTATCAGTATCAAAACTACCATCTTGAATCGTAATATTTTCATCTAATACTTCATTTATTCTTTTAGCAGAAACACTAGCTCTTGGTAACATCATGAATATCATAGCTAACATTAAGAATGACATAATTACTTGCATACCATAACTAGTAAAAACTACCATATTACTGAATATTAAAAGTTTATCACCCATCATAGCTTTCTCAATTAGAATAGCACCAATAAAGTAAATTCCTAGAGTTAAACCATTCATAACAATATTCATAATTGGCATTAAAAAAGCAAAACATCTTTGATTAAATAGTTGCATACTGGTCAAATTACTATTTACTTCTTCAAAACGATTAGTTTGGTATTTCTCAGCATTAAAAGCACGAATAACACGAATACCTGATAAATTTTCCCTAATTACACTATTTACACGGTCAATTAGTTTTTGTACCTTAGAAAATCTTGGCATAACGATTATCATAATAATACCTATAGTCATTAATAATATAATAACGCAAATACCTACTAGCATACTCCATTCTACCGATTTATCTAATATCTTCGTAATAGCCCAAACTGCCATAATAGGAGCTTTAATTAATAACTGTAAGCCCATACCAATTAACATTTCAATTTGAGTAACATCATTAGTCGTTCTAGTAATTAAGCTACTAGTAGAAAATTTCTTAATTTCTTGTGTACTGAATTTTTCTACTTTTTTAAAGATTTTATTTCTTAAATTCATAGAAAAACTAGAACTTATATGACTAGCTAAATACCCTACAATAACAGCAGATATTAAACTACCAAAAGCACAAACAAGCATATAGATACCCTGTTCTATTACTTGATTGATTGTAGTTCCTTCAGTTTGTACTAATCTTGTGATACTACTCATATAGTCAGGCATTTTTAATTCTAACCATACTTGAACTACGATTAATACAAAACTAATTAAAATATATAAAATATCTTTTTTTCTAAAATCTTTTATTAATTTTAACATTTTATCTTCCTTTCTTTTCTTCCTTTAAAATATTATAATTTTTAACATTACCTTTTATTTTATTCAAAACATTCAAAAACTCTTCTATTTCTTTTTCACTAATTCCATCTATTATTATTTCTTCTAGTTCTTCCATCTGTTTTCTTTTCTCTAAAAACAATTCTTTTGTCTTAGGATTAAGAATTATTTTTTTTACTCTAGCATCATTTGAAGCAACTACTCTTTCTATTAAGTTATTCTTCTCCATTGTCTGTAAAACACCAGATACTGTAGCACGTCTTAAGTTTAAGATGTTTTCTAAATCTTTTTGATAGATTTCTTCCTCCTGATGATTTAAGATATACTCAAGTATTTGCATTTGGGTTGGAGTTGGTACAGAAATAAAATTACTAACTTTTTCTTTATCACAGTTGATAAGAGAACGAAAAATCATCTTTTCTAATGATTTAATTTCTAATAACACAGAATTATTTTTCATAATTACACCTACTATTTTTTGAATGACCTATACCATAATATGATTATTTTTAAAATTTGTCAATAGCCTTACAATTTTTTTATTAAAAAGAAAAGAGTAATCTTTTACTCCGTTCTTAAAGCTTCTACTGGATCTTTCTTACTAGCCATTCTTGATGGAATCGCACCACCTATCATGGTTAAGATAATATTAATAATTACTAAAATTATAGCATGGTAAATATTTAATTTTGCTACTCCAGCAAGACCTGATAGATTTTCAATAATTTGATTAGCGGGAATTGTTAATAAATAAGCAATTAAGATTCCTAAGATACCAGAAGTTAAACCAATAATAAAGGTTTCTGCATTAAAGACACGCTTAATATCTTTTCTTCTTGCTCCTAATGCTCTTAAAATTCCTATTTCTTTTATTCTTTCTAATACTGAAATATAAGTAATAATTGCTATCATAATACTAGATACAATTAAAGAAATGGAAGAAAATGCTACTAACACTACCGTAATAGCGTCCATAATATTTCCTGATAAAGTAGAAATCATAGCAGCCATATCAGTATACTCTACTACATCTTTTTCTTCTTTACCTTCGTTATATTTATCTAAATAAGTAGTAATTTCTTTTTTTGATTCAAAATCTTTTGGGTACAAATAAATTACATTAGGTTTTACATCTTTTCCTAAGTATCCTAACATTATTTCTTTTGTGTTCATACTACCATCTTTTTCATCAAACGGTTGATTCGTTAAAATATTATAATCACTTTTTTCTTGATAAGATACTATTTTAGAATCTTTATTTTTAGATATTACTAACTCAGTTAAAGCATTTGTATAACCAATTCCACTACCGTTTGTAATCATTTCTTTATCGGATTTACCACGAATAATGGCTTGTACTTTTAAAGTAATATTGTTTTTATTCTGGTATAATTTTTCTAAATCTTGATTTGGTACAAAAATACTACCATATTGTAAGTAATAGTCATCATTTCCTACTACTTTTAATTCTTGATTTAAAATATCTTCAAAACTTACTTCTTTTCCAGATAAACCTAGTGCTTCTAAAGTAGATTGATAAATTTGATTTTTACTATTTACTTGTAAGATTAAACCCGGCTCGTTTTCATTGATTTCACCTGCTAAGATATCATAATTATCATAAATGATGCCACTTTCATTTTTATTAGGATTTGTTGGTAGTAATATCCAATTACTACTATCAGCTACTAATTTATAACCATCTTTTGTTTTTGTGATAATATTAAAATTAGTTGCTTGTTGGTAAGATACACCTGATAATAAACTAGTATCTAATTTTTTTACATACTCAATATATTCATCTGATAGTATATTAGTATGAAGGACTGTTTCCATCACATTTTCTAAAGCATAAACTTTTTCTTCCTTTGGATATTTAGGACTATCTTCTTTTTTTATCTGACTTACTGTTTCTTCACTCATAGTCATAGCTTGTGTGCTAATAATAACTGGAGCTTGTGATAAAGTATTCTTTTCAAAATTATCAACTTCTATTTTAAAACCATTTGATAATGATAAAATTAAAGCAATTCCTATAATACCAATACTAGAAGCAAAAGCTGTTAATAAAGTTCTACCTTTTTTAGTTTTAATGTTATTAAAAGATAGTTTTAAAGCTGTTCTAAAATTCATAGCCGTTTTCTTAATTTTTAAAATAGAGGTATCTTTTTCTTTTTCTGTTACTGGGTTAGAGTCACTAATTTTAGTACCATCTTTAAATTCAATAATTCTAGTTGCATAGTCTTTTGCTAAATCTGGATTATGTGTTACCATAATGACTAATTTATCTTTTGCAATGTCTTTAATCAAGTCCATAATTTGAATACTTGTTTTGGTATCTAGCGCCCCGGTCGGCTCATCTGCTAAAATGATATCAGGATTATTTACTAACGCACGAGCAATTGCTACTCTTTGCATTTGACCCCCTGATAATTGATTTGGCTTTTTATGAATGTGTTCTAGTAATCCTACTTTTTTTAAGGCTTCTTTTGCTTTTTTCTTTCTAGTTTTACTATTTACTCCACTTAAAGTCATTCCCATTTCAACATTATCTAATATTGAAATATGGGGAATTAAATTATAATTTTGAAAAATAAAGCCAACACAATGATTACGATAACGGTCCCAATCAATGGCTTTAAACTTTCTAGTAGATTTATTATTAATAATTAAATCACCACTATCATATTGATCCAAACCACCTATTATATTTAATAATGTTGTTTTACCACTACCACTAGCACCTAAAATAGCCACAAATTCATTATTTCTAAACTGAATAGAAACCTCTTTTAGTGCTTGCTGAACGAAACTTCCTGTTTTATAATTTTTACTTATTTTTTTTAATTCTAACATGATATTTTCCTTTCTAATAACAGTTTATTTTAAATTCTTTAAAGTATCAATATCTAATCCAGTAGTTTTTGAAATATCTTCCAATGAAACAGTACCTAGATTTAATAAGTTTTTAGCTATTTCCAATTTTTCTTGTTCTATACCTTGAGAAAATCCTTTATCTAAACCATTCTGAAAAGATTCTATCTTAATAGAATTCTCTGTCTTTTTTCTTACTGCTTCAGCATTATAATATAGTTTAAATTCTTCGTCCATAGATAATCTCTCCAATTCTTCTATTATTCTGATATCTTTTGGATTATTCGTTAACTCTCTCATTTTTTAAAACTAGTTGCTGAAAATAACGATAGGCTAACTTCTAATTCACTACTATCATAACATACTTTTTTATAATTTGGTAAATAAAGATGTAAACTTTCTATATTTTCTATTCTTAAACCAGTCTTCGGATCTTCAAATACATAATTTCCTAGTTTTAAATATGGTAATGCTTTGTTTCTATAATTATTAAATAATAATAATTTAGTCTGTTTACCACTATATTTTTCTCCTGTATCATACATACCTCCTGCTTCTCTATATAGATATTGATGATTCTTAGATTCTAAAAAATCATAATAATCCTGATTCATTTCTATAATAACAGTATTATTTCCATCACTTAATTTTAAATCATAACGATAATCCTTTACTTTATTTCCCGTATTGTATTCATTATCTACTAAGTAATAATTACTGATATCTAAAAAGAATGCTTCCTTAATGATATTTACTAGCCACTCTCTTGTATCTTCATTTTTAAATAGATATTTAAATGTAGTATCTGATAACAAAGATACAAAGTTATCTTTTTCTTGTTCTTTTATTTTTTCTTGATTTTTTTCTAATAATTCTATCATACTTTTACTTTTAAATCTCCTTTATAATATTAGAAGGTGCTGGCTACCTTCTATAATATTATTTAGAAAACTTTCAAAAATACTTACAAAAACTATAAAAAAGTTAAAAAAATAACCTAAAGTCTTCACTTTAAGCTATTTATATTAAATTATTCAACCACGAATGGATTTTCTTTACTACCATCTCCAACAGTAATTTGTGTATTAGCGTCCAGATTTAAAACAGGACGAAGGTAGTTCGTACTAGCAGCATTTTCGTAGTCGATGCCACCTGTAGCACGTACACGGCAGACACGTGAAGAAGGACTCGAAAAGCCAAAAGGACTCATTGTCCAAAAAGCCATGTTATTATATAAATAATAGTTATTATTATTTTGTCCATAATATCCACCTGCATAAACTACTTCATCATAACTTAATAGTCCTACACTTGCATTTACTACTCCTTTTCCATTCCCATCACTGCTACATTTAAAGTCTGGGGTATATTTATTATAAGTAGTCATTGTAGCATTTCCTGATGTATAACTATCACCAGGTTTTACTTTTGCCTGTTCACAATAATAGTTACCACTTACTACTTTACTAGCTAAATTAGTCTTGCTTCCGATATTTGTTTGATACCAGCTTTCTAATGTTGTTTTAGCTTGGCTATTTGTATAATACATATATGTATAATTATTATAGTTAGAATTAAATGCAATATTAGCATTACTATTAATTCCATCTTGCATTACGATTCTTATTGTTCCATCTTCATT
>ERZ824575.300-NODE-300-length-67417-cov-143.079926_pt1 | contig 67417 bp, 70 predicted proteins | sample MGYA00519470_ERZ824575 | MGnify/ENA primary metagenome ERZ824575 (study PRJEB31778, sample SAMEA3449170) | human gut metagenome | biome: human gut; feature: human-associated habitat; material: faeces | place: United Kingdom | collected 2010/2012 ... | reverse complement strand
TTTCAACTACATTATTATATTATAAGGACAACAACTATGAGCAGAAGTACATTTTCAATTTTGCCTTACATCAACAGACAGAAGGTGAAGGCAGACGGAACAGCCAACATACTTTGCCGCATCACCGTTGACGGCAAAAGTGCAGCCATTTCCACAGGCATATCCTGTACCCCACAGGAGTGGAACGCCAAGAAGGGAGAGGTACGGAACGCAAGGGACAACGGACGATTGGCAAGTTTCCTTGCTGAGGTCAAGGATAAATACAACTCACTTCTTACCGCCAACGGCATCATCACCGTGGAAATGCTGAAGGCTGTGTTGAAGGACAAGGACACGACAGGAAGGTTCTTGCTGAACTTTGGTGATATCATCGTGGAATGGTATCGAACCTCAAAAGCCAGACAAACCTTTCTGCACAAGCGAACATGGCAGAAGAACCTGAGGGACTTTGTCCATTCGTTGGATAAGGACGACAGCAAGCCTGTTTTTCCACTGGGTGAGAAGAAAGACATCTATCTTGATGTGCATACCCTTGGAATGGTGCTTGGCATAAGTAATAAGTTGGGATTCCACGCCAGCCGCCATACATTCGGAGTCTTGATGCTCAACGAGGACATTCCCATCGGCAGCATAGCCAAGATGATGGGACACGCAGACATTACAAGCACACAGGTCTATGCGCAGGTGACAGAGCAGAAGATTTCAAGCGACATGGACAAACTCATTGCCAAAAGAGAAAAGGACAAAAAATAATGGCATGGCTAAGCCATCATGCAACGTTCCTTGGAGACTTTGAGCCTCCAGCCACTTGGGCGAACCACCGCAGTGTTTTAGCTTTTACATAGCATTGTCTGCAAATATGTTGGACTCTTCTCATATCGGAATTTCCTATTCCCTGCCAAAGATTCTTCGAGAAAAAGTAGGCAACGAATGGAACTTTAGCTTTTACAATGCCCCTGCTGTTTTGATACGAGACATCAACAATTATACGTCAGGCAAGATGATTTCACCAGATTTCGATTTGGAACATTCCAAGTATTTCTATCTTCACTTTGTGTTCGACTTGTTCAATAACAAATTATGGACAGGAAGCGAAAAGTTGACATGGCCTATGGATGGATTTGAGAAAGAGGATATTGTAGGACAGAAAGATTTAGACCCTTTTAATGGCAGCTTTTATAAGACCTTCAATCCAATAATAGCTTCTTTTCGTATCAATGACGGAAAGTGTGATGGACATTACGGCAAATTAGAGCGTATTCAAGAAAATAGCAGAACAGGCTATTATTATCTTAATAATGTATTCGCACATGAAGGAAAAACTTTCTTGTATGGAAATGGTTACACAGGAAAACTGTATGTGACAGATAGCCTTCATCTTGACAAATATAAGGTTTACATGGTGTTTGACACAGATACAGTTCCTATGATTGCACCAGACTCCACAAAATTTTATACGCATGAATATGGAAATCTGTATAGTTCTTACTTCACAAAGTGCATCACAACTGTAAAAATGGATAAAAGGAACATTTATTGTCTTTTAAAGCATGGTATGCCAAGGACAGACAACTTCCAAAAGGACAGATATTCCTTTGTCATCGTAAATAGAAAAAATGGGAAGACCAAGGAATATCCACTTCCGTCTGTCGCTCCTGCTGAATACAAATGTTTGGGGTATGGAATAAATGCACAGGATAAGCATTTCAACCCATTCATGTTTATCAAGAAAGATGGTAAGTACATCATTAGAATGTTGGACATTTAAGCTCCATTATAATGTGGACAATACACATTTTATCAATAAAGCCGTATCTTGCCCCAACCAGGTATTGATGCGGCTTTTTTCATTCTGTTTACAGGATTATGACATATAATCGTACCATTATAAATAGCATGTCGAATGCCAAGCATACAGATAGGATCTACTTATCAATGAAAATAGCATAATATAATTCATGAACAATTGAGAGATTGTAGCAGAATGTCAATGAATTTTTAGCCTCAAAAAATGAGGGTACGTCATGGAGTTATGACACACCCTCATAATTATAATTTTTAGTCGTATTTCACGATTATCACCCCATCATGTTTACTCCATACTGCATTAAAAGGCGTTGCAAAATCGCAATCAATTTTCCCCATAAATTCATTGTTGCTATACACATCTAATCTGATTCTGTTCTTTCGATTTTCTGAATAAGTAAAGCTAATTTCTGAATTTCTAATTTTTTCTATGCAAAGACTGTATCTTATAGTCTTAGCGCTCTTTGGATTGATTTTTATAAATTTATTCTTTGCTTTTGTCAAATATGTCCATCTATTGTTTATATATGTAAGTAAACCATAAACCTTGCCAATACTAATCTGCTTTTTACCATAATTTTCAATTGTAATTGTTACAAATGAAGGTTTTTTATCATGGACAATTGCACTGATTTTTAAAGAATCATTCAAGTATGTTTTACTTTCATTTTTAATATTATATTCTTCTTTTGAGGAAACAGAAGTAGTCCCCAATATTAGTAAAATGAAGACGAAACAACCCAATGTCAATCTATTCATAATTTAATATCTTGTTAAGCCGAAGGTCTGATTTATTAAATAAGCCTTAATACACGCTCCATAAGTGATACCATTGTATGTGATTCTCCCTAAATTAATCCCAACAGTATATCTCGTATTTGTCGCTTTTGTCAAGGCATAAACAATACCACCGCTATCACCACTATTTGAAGTATATTTTGCCAATATAACATCTTTGTAAATAGTTTTTTGTGCTGAGTTAGGAACGTCATAGCTTGCATTAAATATAGTTCCTGAACTTCTTTTAGAGACCATTCCAACCATATTTATCCAAGAGCCTTTTGGCGGTTGAGCCAAAGCTATAGAAAGTGTATCTTTTTGCAAATCTTTCATGAATTTGATTTTATTAGTTGGAGCATGTTTTTTTGATGTTATTGAACAAAATGCAGCGTCAACATAATACTCTTCCTTTGAATATAAACACTTGCCAATTTCTACGTTGGCTGAATCTTTTAAAATATCATTAACTTTTATAAAGTGACCTGCTGTGACAATGCCTATATTGCCATTTTTATCTTTAGCTCTATACCCTATAGATGCATTGTGTGTTTTGCCATCACGAATTGTCTTGATTTCACCAGCACAATCAATTCCGTCATTAAGAATGATTTTTCCGCAATTTACAAATTTGATTTTATTGCTATCGCAGATTTTTTTCTTGAATTCTTGGATTGTAGATGAATTTTTATGAAGCAACCCCACTTCTACTATATTTTCTTTTTCAGATATGCCATATATTGTCACATTTTGATATAGAAAGTTATTGCCTTCAAGTGCTTTTTGCCGAATATCCTCAACCACTTGCTGCAACTCTTTATAAGAGTATTGGCAACTTTCATAAATAGTTGAACGAGATAATGCTGCTCTAGTTTTTAGAACAGATACACCTTCTCCCTTTTTTACTAAGACTACAAGATTTCCATCATCATTTATATAGCATCCACCATAATAAGCAGGGATTTCAGCTGTGGACATACTTCTTGTTGGCGAACTATTTAATGATTTCATAAGTTCAAGATAATCTGCATAAGCATTCTCTTGAAGAGAGACCTCCTGTCCGTTTTGAACTTGTTGCGCTTCAACAGAAGCGTTCTTGTCTTGCTCTAAATCATTGTTGCAAGAATAGAATGTCAATAATCCTACTAAGCAAGCTAACATTTTTAAATACACTTTTGCTTTCATAATTAAAACGTTTTAAGTTGGAACTTATTTATACAGTAAATATCTTAAAATATTACTTAATACTCAAGTTACATATTAATTTCATGTAAGCTACTAGCAAAGTTAGTATTTTATTTTTGGAATCTATTATTTTGATAGAAGTAAAAATCACTATCGAACAACTTTTTAACAATTAAACATGTTTTAGTTACATATGGAGAAGCATAATCTTGCGAGATTTTCACCAAAAGCTCTACCTTGACTAACTTTTCTCAAAAAGTTTTAATTTTGATATTTTCTTTATTATAAATCATGGAAAATTTAGAAAAATATCGTATCTTTGCCCCCGAATTGAGGTGTTCTTTGCATATTGCAAAATACAGAAACGAGCAGAAGTCCGCTCGTTTCCATATTGTTACCTATATTATGTAGGCAAACGCCCAACTTCTTGATATTCAATCAAAGTCCAAATTAGAGCGAGTTAGATTCGTTAACTTTTTAGCCCATTTTCTATCTTTTTTGCGCCTAAACGGCTCAAAACAGAGACTTTTAAATCTTCTTCTTATAGCAGCGATGACGGCGATGCTGTTCGCTCTCCAGATACTGCCACTGGCTCTGAACACCGGTATTGGTCTCCATCTGCGGCATTGCCTCAGCCCATTTAAAGCCATAACGGTGATACTGCTCTATCAGATCGGCAAAAATAAGCGCGTTGGCTCCCTTCTTGCGATATTCCGGAAGAACACCAATCAAAAGCAAATCTACCGTATCCGTCTTGTGCCACTTCAGAACCTTCAGCACCTTCAGCCAACCCGTAGGGAAAAGCTTGCCATCGCCTATCTCGCGCAGCGCATCGGTAAACGAAGGGAAGGAAACACCAAAGGCTACCAGCTTGTTGCCAGCGTTGCCATCTACCACACCCGTTACCAGGTTCAAGTCAGCCTTCTTGATATAAGTATTTACATATTCATCTATCTGCTTCTCCGTAAGCTGCTGGAAATCATAGAGATTCTTATAAGTTTCGTTCACTATTTCGAACACTTTCCTGCCCATTCCTCCCGAGGTCAGTTCCCGGCGGGTAAACTTATGAACCTGCAGATTATATCGGCTCTCTATCATCTGGGCAGTCTTGGCAAACTTAGCCGGCATCACTTCCGGAATCCTGATGCGGTACTCCAGCCAGTCGTTATCCTTCTCATAGAGCGAATAACTCTCCAGATGCGTCTTATAATAAGGATAATTGTAATTGATATACATCGTAGACTTCCGGTCGAAGCCCTCGATGAGCAAGCCCTCACGGTCCATATCCGTAAATCCGAGCGGACCTACGCATTCGTTCATTCCCCTGCTCTTGCCCCAGTTTTCTACCGCGCGCAACAAGGCACAGGAAACCGCTACATTATCCACGAAATCGAACCAGCCGAAGCGAACCTGCTTCTTGTTCCACTCTTCGTTGGCACGATGGTTGATAATGGCAGCAATTCTACCTACGATACGAGCCTCGCTGTCAACCGCCAGGAAGTATTGAGCTTCACAGAATTCAAAGGCAGGATTCTTCTTTGGGTCCAGCGTATTCATCTCGTCAAAACGCAAAAAAGGAATGGCAAACTTATGGTCTCTGTAGAGATCATAATGAAACTGAATGAAGGTTTTCAGCCCTTTTTTAGTCGTTATCGGTATGATTCTTATCTCATCATTCATTAGTATATTGTTTTATGTATATATATTCAATTACGGTGCAAAAATACAATAAATTTATGAATAATACAACTCTTTTCTTATAAATTTATAAAAGTTGGTTCATAATTGTCCAACTTTGTGGATATTTATGTACCTTTGCAGGTTGAAATGCCCCAAAAGAGCATCATAAAGTTATGAAGAAAGAGAAAAGAGACAACTATACGTTCCTCACACATGCCCCTGTGCATCATGTGATTTTCACGATGGCCATACCAACGATTATCAGTATGCTGTCGACGAGCATGTACAACCTCGCCGACACCTATTTCGTGGGCAGCATCAACACGCAGAGTGTGGCAGCGGTAGGCGTTTCCTTTGCAGCAATGGCTGTGATTCAGGCGATAGGTTTCTTCTTCGGTCACGGAGCGGGCAATTATGTTTCGCGACAGTTGGGCGCCAAGCATACGGAAGAGGCACAGAAGATGGCAACCACGGGCTTTGTGCTGAGTTTTCTTACCGGTCTCCTCATCGCCATCCTGGGTCATGTGTTCCTCACACCGATCTGTCTTCTGATGGGTTCTACGCCCACCATTCTTCCTTATACAGAGCGTTATCTGGGCATTATCCTGCTGGGTGCTCCCTTTATGACCACATCGCTTACGCTGAATAATCTGATGCGCTTTCAGGGCAATACGATGTATGCGATGAAGGGCATCATGTCGGGTGTGCTGCTCAATCTGATTCTAGCTCCTCTGCTCATCCTCTACTTCCAGCTGGGCATTACCGGAGCCGCCGTAGCCACCCTCATCAGCCAGTGTTTCGGCTGCGCCATGCTCTTTTGGATGACGCATAAAGGCGAGAACATCCGCATCCATCTCAGCAATTTCACCCCTACCCGCGCCTTTGCCAAGGAGATTATCTTCGGCGGAACCCCTTCGCTGTCAAGACAAGGACTGGGAAGTATCGCTACGCTGATGCTCAATGTGGCAGCAGGTGCGTTTGGCGATGCAGCCATTGCGGGCATGAGCATCGTTACCCGCATCTCCTTCTTTACCTATGCGATGGTCATCGGTCTGGGTCAGGGATTCCAGCCGCTCTGCGGATTCTGCTACGGCGCCAAACTCTATGGGCGCGTAAAGGAAGCCTTCTTTTTCTGCATCAAATGCGGCACGGTTTTCCTCAGCGTCTGTGCCCTTCTCGGCTTCATCTTCTCAACTTCCATCATCAGCATCTTCCGCGATGATGCAGCGGTTGTAGCCGTAGGTTCGGTGGCTTTGCGATGGCAGGTGCTCAGTTTTCCGCTCGTAGCCAGCATCGTGCTCACCAACATGCTGATGCAGACCATCCGTAAACCGGTGAGAGCCAACATCGTAGCGGCAGCACGAAGCGGACTTTTCTTCATTCCGCTCATCTTCATCCTCCCCTATTTCTTCGGACTGCTGGGCGTGGAGATGTGTCAGATGTGGGCAGATTGCTGTTCGTTTGCCGTTGCGGTTCCGATAGCCTGGAGCGCTTTCAGGGATATGAGAAGAGAGAAGATGGAACTTGGGAAAAGCCACTAGAAGATAAGAAGATACTAGAAGATAAGAGAAAATACTTGAGATAAGAGAAATGGAGAAGACATATTACATAGGATTGGACGTTGGCTCTACGACAGCCAAAATAGCCGTTATCGACAGCGATAACCGGGTAATTTACTCAAAATACGAACGCCACAACGCTCGTGTCAACGAACTTGTGTCGCAATATTTCGATGAGATTTTAGCCCTCACGGGCGATGCAGAGGCTAGAATCTGCGTAACGGGAAGCGTAGGAATGGCTACTGCCGAACAGCTCCAGGCGGAGTTTGTACAGGAGGTGGTGGCTGCATCAGTCTATGCCCGTACTGCCCATCCTGAGGCGAAGGCGCTCATCGATATTGGTGGCGAGGACGCGAAGGTTATCTTCTTCAAGAAAAACGGAAATATGGAACTGCGCATGAACGGCAACTGTGCCGGCGGAACGGGCGCTTTCATCGACCAGATGAGTGTGCTGATGGGCGTAGAGAACCAGAAGATGAGCGAGTTGGCGATGAAGGCAGAGCACGTTTATCCGATGGCTGCCCGCTGCGGCGTGTTCGCCAAGACCGACATCCAGAACCTGATGGCACGCAATCTGCCCGAAGCAGATATTGCAGCCAGCATCTTCCATTCCATCGCCGTACAGACGGTGGTAACGCTTTCTCACGGCATCAGCTTCGAGGCTCCTATCCTGCTCTGCGGCGGTCCGCTGACCTTTCTTCCGGCTCTCCGCAAGGCTTTCTGCGATTATCTCCATCTCTCACCAAACGATTTCATCGTATCAGGAAACAGCAATCTCATCCCGGCTCTGGGCTGTGCTTACCGGGCTAAATCGGCAGATTCTGCAGCCTCAGTATCTATTCTCAGAAGCCGGATGAAAAAAGAAATACAAACGGAATGGACCAGCAGTCTGCTGCCTCTGTTCAAAAACGAGAAAGAGCACCAGGAATGGCTCAAATCAAAGGCGAAATTCGCTACCGAAACCCAACCGCTGAATAAAGGAAAACAGCAGGTTGTGATTGGTATTGACTCGGGCTCTACTACGACGAAGATTGTTGCGGTAAGGGTGAATGCGGAGACGCCTGCGGGAGATATTGTCTTTACAAATTACCGCCTGAATCTGGGAAATCCGATCAAGGCAGTAGCGGATGGACTGAACGCCCTGAAGCAGGAAGCTGCATTGCGAGGCGCTGAACTGGAAATCGTAGGTTCCTGCTCTACAGGCTACGGCGAAGAACTTATCAAGGCGGCTTTCGGGCTCGACAGCGGCATTATCGAAACAATGGCGCACGAAAGAGCGGCTGCATCGCTCATGCCCGACGTGAGTTTTATCCTGGACATCGGCGGACAGGACATGAAGGCTATCTTCGTGGAGAAAGGGGCTGTGGTGCGCATGGAACTCAACGAGGCGTGCAGTTCGGGCTGCGGAACATTCATCCAGACCTTTGCCAACAATATGGGTTATTCTGTAGGCGATTTTGCCCAACTCGCCTGCCAGTCGAAGGCTCCCTGCGACCTGGGAACCCGCTGCACCGTCTTCATGAACTCGAAGGTGAAGCAGGTGCTCAGAGAGGGCGCATCTGTAGCTGATATTTCTGCCGGAATCTCTTATTCGGTCATCAAGAACTGTCTTTATAAGGTATTGAAACTCCATGGTAATGAGAACCTTGGAGGCAAAATCGTTGTGCAGGGAGGTACGATGAGAAACGATGCGGTGGTAAGAGCATTTGAGTTGCTCACCCATACCGAAGTGGCACGAAGCAACATGCCGGAACTGATGGGCGCCTACGGTTGTGCCCTTCATGCGGCGGCAGATTACAAGCATCGCACATCTGCAGAAGACGAGCACCCTGCCTCATCAAGATCCATCGATGATCTCCAGAATCTGGCTCATTTTGAAACCAAACAACTGCAATGCAAAGGCTGCGAAAACCATTGTTATGTTTCCCGCTACACCTTTGCCGGCGGCAACCGATTCTACTCCGGAAACAAGTGTGAGCGTGTGTTTAACAACAAGGGAGCAAACGGGATAAAAGGCAAAAACATCTACGAATACAAATATAGTTTACTATTTGATAGAGAAGAAGTTAACCCACTTGAAGTTGCAAAACACAACGTCAAAGTAGGCATTCCTCGCATCCTCAACATGTACGAGGAATATCCGTTCTGGAATGCGCTGCTCCGGGCAGCAGGATTGGGCGTGATTCTCTCTTCCGATTCCACTTTCAGCCAGTATGAAGGAGCCTTGAATACGGTGATGAGCGACAATATCTGCTTCCCGGCTAAACTGGCTCACAGTCATCTGAAGGAACTCAACGAGAACCCGAAAGTAGACCGCATCCTCATGCCATACGTGGTTTATGAACATAATGACGACCCGAAGAATACGCTGAACAGTTTCAACTGTCCGGTCGTTTCGGGCTACAGCGATGTCATCAAGTCGGTCATCAATCTGAAGAAACCGATCGATACGCCCGTCATCAACTTTGCCCAGCCTAAGGCGCTGGAAAAGCAGATTACCGATTATCTCAAGCAACTGGGAGTAAGCAAGAAGACTGCCCGTAAAGCGCTGAGAGAGGCCCTCTATGCTCAGGCAGTATATGCAGCTGAGATTAAGAAACAGGGCTGGGAGATTCTGAAGTCAAACAAGGGACTTACGATTCTGCTGGCGGGCCGTCCTTATCATACAGACCCGCTGATTCAGCACAAGCTGAGCGAGATGATAGCCAATCTGGGAGTCAACGTCATCAGCGAAGACATCGCCCGGGGTAATCTCTTTGCAGATTTCAAAGACTTCAATTTGGAGGATCTGGCGGCAGAAAGAAATGAGGCAGCATTAGCCAGCCAGGACAACAACGAAGCATACAACTGTCAGCCAGAGACTTATCTCGTGAAGCAATGGGCGTATATGAACCGCATTCTGAAGGCAGCGCAATGGGCTGCAGAACAGGGCGATGAGGTTCATTTCGTCCAGATGACCAGCTTCGGCTGCGGTCCTGACAGTTTTATCCAGGACGAGATTCGCGACATCATGAAGCGCCACAACAAGCCTTTCACGCTGTTGAAGATAGATGATGTGAGCAATATCGGCTCACTGAAACTCCGTGTCCGCTCGCTCATAGAAAGCCTGAAGGGAGTAAAGGAAGTGAAGAGTGAAGAACGAAGAGTGAAGAAACAATGTTCGGCGGCCGAAGGGAAAGCCAATTCAACACTCAACACTCAACATTTACAACAGACCAAGGTATTCACCAAACAGGACATTCATCGCAAGATTCTCGCTCCTTTCATGACCGAATACCTCACCCCTATCATTCCGCCTATCCTGAAACTGATAGGCTATGATGTTGAGGTTCTTCCGATGAGCAATGAGGTAAGCGCCGAACTCGGCTTGAAGTTTGCCAACAACGAAGTCTGCTATCCGGCTACACTCATCGTCGGCGACATCATCAAAGCCTTGAAATCAGGCAGATACGACCTGAACAATACAGCAGTAGTGATGAGTCAAACGGGCGGCCAGTGTCGCGCAACCAACTACGCTGGTCTCATCAAGCGTGCGATGATTTCCAATGGATTCCAGGACATTCCGCTGCTCACACTCGGTGTAACAGCCTCAACAGGCGAAGCATCAGGCTCAACAGACGACAAGCAAGACTATAACGAGCAGGACGGTTTCAATGTGCCTTGGCTGAAATACAGTCAGATTATCGTTACCGCCATTTTCTATGGCGATGCAATCAACGAGATGTACAATGCCTGCATCGTAAGAGAGCGTAAACCGGGCATTGCCAGAGAGTTGCGCGATAAATACATGCAGCTGATAGACGGACCTATCGCCCAGAATTCAGCCAAAGAACTCATCCGACTCCTGGAACAGGCAGCCGAAGAATTCAACCAGATGACCCTCGACAGAGAACTGCCGAAGGTAGGAATCGTAGGCGAAATCTTCCTGAAGTTCAATCCTTTCGCCCACCAGTTCCTGGAGCAGAACATCATCTCGCGCGGCATTGAGGTGGTTCCGCCTCTGCTTGCCCCATTCTTCCTGCAGGAATTTGTGAACGTGGAGATACAGAAACACATGCGGCTGAGTTGCACCAAAGTGCCCGATTTCATCATCAAGGGCGCTTATCAGGCGCTGATAGGCAGAAGATTGCGCCAGGTAAACAAGGCAGCCGGCAAGTTCCGCTACTTCCGTCCGTTCACCAATATCTATGATGATGCGAAGGACGTACAGGGACTGGTTTCGCTCGCAGCCCAGTTTGGCGAAGGCTGGCTTCTGCCTGCCGACATCGTAGGTTACATCCGTGATGGCGTGAACAACATCATCTCGCTCCAGCCTTTCGGTTGCATCGCTAACCACGTGATTTCCAAGGGCATCGAGAAACGTCTCCACGACCGTTTCCCAATGCTCAACCTCGTATCGCTCGACTTCGATTCCGGTGTTTCAGAGGTAAACGTCACCAACCGACTGCTCCTCTTCCTGGACAGCATCGCAAAATAAGACAAGCCAGACCCATGTACGGCAAAACACCGTATATGGGTCTTTCCGTCTTTCATCCCTCAAAAAATCACTCTAAAAAATACAAAAAACCGTAGCTATTTCTTTGTCATTCAAGAAAATAATCGTATCTTTGCACTCAAATTTTATTGAGACATTAAGAAAATGAGTAAAGATACATTAACTCATCAGCTGACAGAGACCATCGAGGAGCTTTCGAGCGCCGAATCTTTGAAAGGTCTCTTCCATCAGCATCGAGACGGGAATCCACTTCCTTCGGGCAAGGCGCTCGAAGAAATCATCAGTTTGTCCCGTTCTATCCTCTTTCCGGGATATTTCGGCAATTCTTCGGTAAATATCTCAACCATCAAATATCATATTGGAGTAAGAGTAGAGAAACTCTATGAGATGCTGTCAGAGCAGATTCTCGCCGGTCTCTGCTTCGCCAACGACTGTGAAACGGAAACCCAGGCTGAACTGCAGCACCAGCGTGCCAAGGCAGGCGTGATTGCAGCCAAGGCAATCATGGAATTTCCGAGACTGCGCAAGATTCTGGCAACCGATGTAGAGGCTGCCTACGAGGGCGACCCGGCTGCCATGAGCCACGGAGAAATCATCTCCTGCTACCCGGTCATCAAGGCGATTACCAACTACCGCATCGCTCACGTGCTGCACGAACTGGGAGTGCCGCTCATTCCGAGAATGATGACTGAGCTGGCTCATTCGGAAACCGGTATTGACATCAACCCGGAGGCTACCATCGGCAAGCACTTCACCATCGACCACGGTACGGGTGTGGTGATTGGAGCTACCTGCATCATCGGCGACAATGTGAAACTCTACCAGGGTGTAACCCTCGGAGCCAAGAGTTTCCCACTCGATAAGGACGGCAACCCTATCAAGGGAATCCCTCGCCACCCTATCCTCGAAAATGATGTCATCGTCTACGCCAATGCCACCATCCTCGGTCGCATCACCATCGGAGAAGGCTGCGTAGTGGGAGCCAACGTATGGGTTACCAAGGATATGAAACCGAAAACAAAGAAATATAAAAAAGAAAAACAAAGTTTATTAGATATAGAATTCAATAATGGAACAGGAATTTGAACTCATTGCCAAGACCTTCATGGGCCTCGAGCCTGTCTTGGCTGAAGAGCTCACCCAGTTGGGTGCCAATAATGTACAGATCGGTCGCCGCATGGTGTCTTTCACAGGCGACAAGGAAATGATGTATCGTGCTAACTTCCAGTTGCACACAGCCATCCGTATCTTAAAGCCTATCAAGCACTTCAAGGCGAGAAGCGCTGAAGAGGTGTATGATCAGATTCAGAAGATCAAGTGGGATGACATCTTAGACGTGAAGAAGACTTTCTCTGTTGACTCAGTAGTCTACTCAGAGGAGTTCCGCAACTCACGCTTCGTAACCTACAAGGTAAAGGATGCGATTGTTGACTGGTTCCGCGAGAAGCAGGGTACACGTCCAAATATCAGCGTATCTAACCCGGATATCCGCCTCAACATCCACATTGCAGAAGACAATGCCACCTTGAGTCTCGATTCGAGTGGTGAGAGTCTGCACCGCCGTGGCTACCGCCAGGAGCAGGTAGAGGCTCCTCTGAACGAGGTTCTCGCTGCAGGTATGATTCTGATGACCGGCTGGAAGGGCGAATGCGATTTCATCGACCCGATGTGTGGTTCAGGTACCATCGCCATCGAAGCTGCCCTCATCGCCCGAAACATCTCTCCAGGTGTATTCCGCAAGGAGTTTGCCTTCGAGAAGTGGAACGATTTCGACCAGGATCTCTTCGATACGATTTATAACGACGACTCTCAGGAGCGCGAGTTCGAGCACCATATCTATGGTTACGATGTTGACATGAAGGCTGTCAATACAGCTAATCTCAACGTTCGTGCTGCCGGTCTCAGCAAGGACATCACCATCTCACAGGCTGATTTCAAGGACTTCACCCAGCCAGCCGAGAAGAGCATCATCGTGATGAACCCTCCATACGGTGAGCGCATCTCTACCCCTAACCTCCTGAACACCTACAAGATGATAGGTGAGCGCTTCAAGAAGGCTTTTGCCGGCAACGAGGCTTGGGTATTGAGCTACCGCGAGGAGTGCTTCGAGCAGATTGGTCTGAAACCATCTATCAAGATTCCTGTATTCAACGGAAGCTTGGAGTGCGAATTCCGCAAGTATGTGATGTTCGACGGCAAGATGAAGGACTTCCGTTCTGAAGGCGGTATTGTGAAGACTGAGCGCGAGAAGAGCGAGATGGCTCAGAAGCACCGTTTCAAGAAGGAGCGTGAATTCAAGAAGCGTGTAAGCGAGGAGACTGAAAACGAGGAGGACGATATCCGTTCTTTCAAGTTCCATACTCACCGTCTAGAAGACTTCGAGAAGAAGCGTGCAGAGTTCCATAAGGGCGGCCGTTCACGTATCGGTGGCGGTCGACGCAATGATGACGACGATGAGAAGCGTGGCAGCCGCAGCTTCAAGAGCGACCGCAAGGGTGGCCGTGACTTCGGTAGCAAGCGCGACGGAAAGCGTTTCGAGAAAGGCGACAAGCGTGGTGGCTTCAAGGGCGACAAACGTGGTGGCCGTGATTTCGGAGGCAAGCGCGGAGGCAAGAAGAACTTCAGCGTTGACTTCGACGACGAGGATTAAAGAGACATACTACCCATACGTCGTGTTTCACGACGCATGGGTGTTAAACCCGATAAAGTAAAGAAAATAATGAATCTGAAGAATTCAATTTATAAATTATCTTTTGCTGCTATGATTATGATGGCTATGAATGCAACCGACTTACAGGCTCAGGGCGTGGTTCCTGCTCAGAAAGGCGAGAAAACCTTTACATTGGAAGACCTGAACTTCGGCGGCAACAACTATCGTAACATGGTAGCTAAGAACCGCTGGTGCACCTGGTGGGGCAATGAACTCGTTCGCCAGGATGTGGATGCCTGCTATCTCGTCAACAAGACGACAGGCAAGGAGACCAAACTCTTCGGCATCAATGACATCAACCAGTGGATTGCTCCTACCAAAGACATCAAGGTAAGAGCCCTCTACAATGCTCTGTTCCCGTTTGCAGGCAAGAACATCGTGATGGTGAGCAACGGCAGCAAGACTTATACCATAGACTTCAAGAAGCATAAGCTGCTGAGCGAGATGGATTTTGCTGACGGCGAGAACCTCCTGGAGGTTAATGCCCAGCAGAACGCCTTCGCCTATCTGAAGGGCAGCAACCTCTATGTGCGTATCTTCGATGTAACCAGCAACGCCCTGACAAAAGAGAAGAAATCTCACGATTTCCAGCTCTCAAAGGACGGAAGCCGCGAAATTGTTTATGGACAGAGTGTTCACCGCGATGAGTTCGGTATCAGCAAGGGAACCTTCTGGAGTCCGAACGGCGAACTGCTCGCCTTCTATCGTATGGACCAGAGTATGGTAACCGACTATCCGCAGGTCGACATCCCGGAAATCGGTTTCAATCATCCTGAAACACAGAGTTGCATTGCTACTCCTGCACCAGACAAGTATCCGATGACAGGCGAGACATCACACAAGGTAACCGTAGGCGTGTTCGACTGCATGACCGGCAAGACCGTCTATCTGAAGGCTGGCGATCCAACCGACCGCTATTTTACCAACATCGCATGGAGTCCGGACAGCAAGACCATCTATATGTTCGAACTGAACCGCGACCAAAACGACTGCCGTCTGACTGCCTACAATGCAGAAACCGGCGAGAAGACAGGCGAACTCTATCGCGAGACCGACGAGAAATACGTGGAGCCTTGCCACCCTATCCAGTTCCTGCCTTGGGACAGCAGCAGTTTCATCATGCAGAGCCGCAAGGATGGCTACAACCACCTCTACCTCTGCACCCTGGGCAAGCACGGAAGCCGCATGGCAAGCAACACAGAATCGCTCGAAATCAAGCAGTTGACTTCCGGTAAATGGGAGGTGATGGAAGTGCTCGGTTTCAACAGCAAGCGCAAGAGTATCATCATCGCATCCAACGAGAAATCGCCTATCCAGAGAAACATCTTTGCCGTAGATACAAAAACCGGCAAGCGTACGCTGGTAGATGATTGCGGCAAGGGATGGCACAGCGCTACTTTGAGCGAGAACGGACAGTATGTCTTCGACAACTACTCTACTCCTACCGTGCCTCGCAAGATAGCTCTTGTGAACACCGAGAACGGCAAGCGCACCGCTTACTTCACTGCCGAGAACCCTTGGAAGGGCTACAATGTGCCTGAGTACAGCTGCGGTTCCATCAAGGCTGCCGATGGCGAAACTGACCTCTACTGGAGAATGGTGAAGCCGGTAAACTTCGATCCAAACAAGAAGTATCCTACCATTATATATGTATATGGTGGACCTCATGCCCACAACGTAGATGCCCGCTGGAACTACTCTAGCCGTGGTTGGGAAACCTACATGGCAGAAAAGGGCTATCTGCTCTTCATCCTCGACAACCGTGGAAGCGAGAACCGTGGCAAGGCTTTCGAGCAGGCTACCTTCCGCCAGCTCGGACAGATTGAGATGCAAGACCAGATGAAGGGCGTAGAATATCTGAAGACGCTTCCTTACGTAGATGCTGACAAGATTGGCGTTCACGGCTGGAGCTTCGGCGGATTCATGACCATCTCGCTGATGACCAACCACCCTGATGTGTTCAAGGTAGGCGTAGCAGGCGGTCCGGTTATCGACTGGCACTGGTACGAGGTGATGTATGGCGAGCGCTATATGGACACCCCACAGACCAACCCAGAGGGTTACAGGAAGACCTCTCTGCTCTATCAGGCAAAGAACCTGAAGGGCAAGCTGCAGATTATCCAGGGCTTGAACGATGTGACCGTAGTGCCACAGCACTGCCTCACCTTCCTCAAGGCTTGCATCGCAGCAGGCACCCAGCCAGACTTCTTCGTCTATCCTGGCGAGCCTCACAACATGAGAGGTCATCAGAGCACTCATCTGCATGAGCGCATCAGCAATTATTTCTTCGATTATCTCAAGTAAATATCTAGGAGTAAACATCCCCCGAAAAAGGGGAGTTTACTTCTACATCAAATAACAAACAATAACTTACAGCAAATGAAAATTTTATTGTTAGGAGGCGGTGGCCGCGAGCACGCCTTAGCATGGAAAATCGCTCAGAGCGAGAAGTGTGAGAAACTCTTCATCGCTCCTGGTAATGCCGGTACTCAGAATGTCGGCGAGAACGTAGATATCAAGGCAGACGACTTTGAGGCGCTCAAGAACTTCACAGTAGAAAATGGCGTTGATATGGTGGTAGTTGGTCCGGAAGACCCATTGGTAAAGGGTGTTTACGATGACTTCAAGAACGATCCTCGCACCCAGAACATCCCTGTCATCGGTCCATCAAAGGCTGGCGCCGTATTGGAAGGCAGCAAGGACTTCGCCAAGAAGTTCATGAAGCGCCACAACATCCCTACTGCCCAGTATGAGACTTTCGACGGCGAGCACGTAGAGGAAGGCTTGAAGTTCCTGGAGACACTGAAGGCTCCTTATGTATTGAAGGCTGACGGTTTGTGCGCCGGTAAGGGCGTTCTCATCCTCCCTACCCTGGAAGAGGCTAAGAAAGAGTTCAAGGAGATGCTCGGCGGTATGTTCGGCAACGCTTCTGCACGCGTAGTCATCGAGGAATTCCTCAGCGGCATTGAGTGCTCTGTATTCGTATTGACCGACGGCAAGAACTACAAGATTCTGCCTGAAGCTAAGGATTACAAGCGCATCGGCGAGCACGATACCGGTCTGAACACCGGCGGTATGGGTAGCGTTACCCCTGTACCATTCGCTACCAAGGAGTGGATGCAGAAGGTTGACGAGCGCATCATCCGTCCTACCGTAGAGGGACTTGCTGAGGAGAACATCGACTATAAGGGATTCATCTTCTTCGGTCTGATCAATGTAGAAGGCGAGCCTATGGTTATCGAGTACAACTGCCGTATGGGTGATCCAGAGACTGAGAGCGTGATGCTCCGTCTGAAGAGTGACATCGTGGATCTCTTCGAAGGTGTAGCAGCAGGCGATTTGGACAAGCGCAGCATCGAGTTTGACGAGCGTGCTGCAGTCTGCGTGATGCTCGTAAGCGGCGGTTATCCAGAGGCTTATAAGAAGGGTTATCCTATCCAGGGCATCGATGACGTGGAAGGCTCAGTAGTATTCCACTCCGGTACAGCCATGAAGGATGGTCAGGTAGTAACCAACGGTGGTCGTGTCATCTGCGTAAGCAGCTACGGCAAGGACAAGGAAGAAGCCTTGAAGAAGAGCTTTGCTGAGGCACAGAAGATCCAGTTCACCGACAAGTACTTCCGTTCTGATATCGGACAGGACCTTTAGTTTTTTAATGTTGAATTAGATGTTAAGAAAGAAAACTTTTCAAAATAAAGTAGCGGCTAGCCGCTACTCTTTACCTATTACTGCAACCCTTGCCACGCTGGTTTGGGTTGCAGTAGGTTTATTGGTATCCAATATCTGGGTAGAATTTGCTTTTACAGCCATGTCTACCCTGCTGATGGTGGAACTGAACAACCGTAATGCCCTGATGCGTACCTACAGCCGAATGGTATCCTGCAGTTTTCTGGCATTACTGACGATGACAGGACTCTCCCACCCCTCTTTAAAAAGCAGTATTGTGACGATGTGTTTCATCGCCTTTTATCTCATTATCTGGAATTGCTATCAGGATAAACGCTCAACAGGCTGGACTTTCTACGCCTTTGCCTGCATCGGTCTGGCATCGATGGTTTTCGTGCAGATAGGCTATTTCATGCCTATCCTGTGGATTATGATGATGGTGTTTACCCTCTCGTTTAGCGTAAAGACATTCTTTGCAACACTAGTAGGTCTCATCGTGCCCTATTGGTTTGCAGCCGGTTATTTCTTCTATACCGACAACATACAGGGGCTGGCTGACCATTTCTGCGAATTCATCAACTACAGCGAACTCTTTGATTATTCGCAGGTTACCGACCATCAGGTACTGGACCTAAGTTTCGTTATCCTGCTCACCATCATCGGTTCCATCCACTTCATACGCACCAGCTACGGCGATAAGATACGAACCCGCATGATCTACGAAACGTTTATCATGATATCGGTTGCCTGCATCATCTTCATCGTCCTCCAGCCTCAATATATACAGGAACTGGGCGGCATCCTGATTGTGAATACAGCACCGCTTATCGCCCATTTCATCACATTCACCAGAGGTAAGTTTACCAACATATCCTTCATCCTGCTGCTCATCATGCTGGTACTTATCATGGCTTACAACATACTCGTACCAGAGAGCATATTACTATGAGTTGGATTATAGATTTCTTAATGAGCTGGGGCTACTGGGGCATGCTGGTATCAGCCTTCCTTGCCGGCAGTTTCTTTCCCTTCAGCAGCGAGGTGGTCATGTCGGGCTTACAGGCTGCCGGACTGGAACCTATCCAGCTCGTACTGTATGGAAGCATCGGCAATGTGCTCGGTTCTATGTTCAACTATGGCGTAGGACGGATGGGCAAGCTGGAATGGATAGAGAAATATCTGCATGTAAAGAAAGAGAGTCTTGACAAGGCTCAGCATTTCATGGCCGACAGAGGAGCCTGGATGGGATTCTTTGCCTTCCTGCCCCTGTTGGGAAGTGCCATCACCATCGTTTTGGGACTGACGAGAGCCAACATCGTTATTTCTGTCATCAGCATCACCATCGGAAAGGTGTTGAGATATGTACTGCTGGTTTACGGACTCAGTTTCATCTTTTAAACAAGCTGCAAAGAAAACAAAGAATTGATTCATATAGATTGACTGCTTATGAGAAAGTATTTATACCTTATTATATTATGCGTGGCTTTCGCGGGCTGTAAAGGCAGCCAGCAGAAAGGCCACACCGCAGAAAGTAACGGAAAGGAATCTGTCGCCAACAGCGATGGCAAACCTGCTGTTACCGTAACTATCCCTCCCTACAAGTTTTTCGTTGATAAGATTGCCGGAGATAAGGTGGATGTCAACGTGATGGTATCCAACGGCAACAATCCTGAAACTTACGAGCCTTATGCCCAGCAGATGATGGAACTCTCCAGGAGTGCCCTCTATCTGAAAGTGGGAAGCATCGGTTTCGAACAGACCTGGATGAAGAAGCTGCAGGACAACGCTCCTGACATGAAGGTGATAGATACCTCCACAGGCATCACGCCTGCCAAGACACCAGGCGGCAATACCGACCCGCATGTATGGATGAGTTGCAAAAACGCCCGCATCATCTCCAGCAACATCTTCAAGGCACTCTGCCAACTGGAACCGGAAAACAAGACTTTCTTCCAGAAAAACTATCAGCAGTTGCTCTGCAGCATCGACAGGCAGGACAGCATCATCAGAAAGAGTTTCAAGGATAATCCGGAGATGGTACGCAAGTTTGTGATCTATCACCCTATCCTCACCTACTTTGCCCGTGATTACCAGCTGGAGCAGCTTGCCATAGAGGAAGAAGGCAGGGAGCCGAGTGCCGCCCAGCTGAAGAGCCTCATCGAGAGAGCCAGAAAAGAAAAGATCAAGTTCTGCCTGATTCAAGCAGAATTTGCCAACCGCAACACCACAACCTTCATCAACGAGAGCCACACCAAGCCAATGGATATCAATCCATTGCAGGGCGACTGGAACTGGGCGATGCAGGAAGCGGCAGCAGCGGTACAAGGCAAGAAAATCGTTGTTGGGAAGTAAAAACTACAATAATATGACTCCAATCATAAAAATCGAGTATCTTTCTGCAGGCTATGAAGGCAAGGAGGTGCTCCACGATATCAACCTCACCGTCTACAAAGACGATTATCTTGGCATCATCGGTCCCAACGGTGGTGGCAAGACAACCCTCATGCGCCTTATTCTGGGACTGATGAAACCCACAGACGGCAGCATCCGCTTTTATAAAGACGGAGAGGAAGTAAGGGAAATCAGCATGGGATATCTGCCCCAATACAATCATCTCGACAAACAGTTCCCTATCTCCGTCTATGAAGTGGTACTCTCCGGCCTCAGCAAGACCAAGAGCCTCTTTTCCAGATACACCCAGGCACAGCACCAGCAGGTACTCGACTGTCTGGAACAGATGCAGCTCACGGAGTTGAAAGACCGCCATATCGCAGCCTTGAGCGGCGGACAACTGCAGCGAGTACTCCTCGCCCGCGCCATTGTTTCGAAACCCGATGTAGTGATACTGGATGAGCCCAACACCTACATCGACCGCCGTTTCCAGAAGCAGATGTACGAGATGCTGGAACAGATCAACCGGGAGTGCGCCATTATCATCGTAAGCCATGATGTAGCCGAAGTGCTCAATAACGTAAAGCACATCGCCTGCGTAAATCATCATCTCCACTACCACGATACGGCAGATATGCCGAGAGAGAAACTGGAAGAGCATTTCTTAAATGTATAGGCTTATTATATAATAATGCCTAAAAAACAGGTGCAAAAATCCATATTATCTCATCTTTTTATTATCTTTGCAATTGGAATGTGCCTTTTTGAAAGGCACAGAGAAAGCATTCAGAAACAGAGAAAGCATTCAGAAAGAAATATAATACATTAAAGTTTAAACAATAATGAAACAGTACAGATTAGTGGACAATATCTTCGGATGGGTCGCATTCATCATTGCGGCGTTCACTTATTGTTCCACAATTGAACCGACAGCCAGCTTCTGGGACTGTCCTGAGTTTATTACGACTGCTTACAAGCAGGAGATCGGTCACCCACCTGGGGCACCATTCTTCATGCTTTTAGGCAATTTCTTCACACATTTCGCCAGCGACACTACCCAGGTAGCCAAGATGGTAAATACGATGAGCGCCCTACTGAGCGCCGTCTGTATCATGTTCCTCTTCTGGACCATCACCCACCTGGCTCGCCGACTCGTCATCAGCGACTGGAAAGAACTGACTACCAGCAAGCTGATTGCCATCGAGGCATCCGGTATGGTGGGCGCACTCATCTACACCTTCAGCGATACCTTCTGGTTCTCAGCTGTCGAGGGTGAGGTTTATGCGTTCTCTTCTGCCTTTACCGCTGTGGTATTCTGGCTCATCCTGAAGTGGGAAGACCATGCTGACGAGCCTCATAGCGATCGTTGGCTTGTGCTCATCGCCTATATGACCGGTTTGAGTATCGGTGTCCACCTGCTCAACCTGCTCTGTATCCCAGCCATCGTATTGGTTTATTACTACAAGAAGGTGCCACATGCCAACCTCAAGGGCTCGCTCCTGGCGCTGTTCCTTTCATTCCTCGTAGTGGTAGCCGTACTGTATGGTGTGGTTCCAGGTATCATCACCGTAGGCGGCTGGTTCGAACTGTTCTTTGTCAACACTCTCGGCTGTCCGTTCAATACCGGTGAAATCGTATACATCATCTGTCTCGTAGCCTCAGTTATCTGGGGTATCTACGAAACCTGCCATGCTTCTGAGAAGAACGAGAAGAAGCAGAATATCGCCTTTGTTCTCGGCTTCGGCATGCTCGGCATCCCATTCTACGGATATGGCTGGACTGCTGCCATTACCGGCATCATCGTGCTGGTTATTCTCTGGTTCGTACTCGGCTACAAGCGCAAGCAGGAGGTAGTAACAGGCGTTGACGAATCTACAGGCATCGCCAAGAAGAAGATGCAGCTCCTGCCGCTCATCTCAGCACGCGTCAAGAATACAGCCTTGCTCTGCATGCTGATGCTGATGATTGGTTATTCCAGCTACGCACTCATCGTGATCCGTTCTTCTGCCAACCCTCCTATGGACCAGAACTCTCCTGAGGACATCTTTACCCTGGGAAGTTATCTGAGCCGCGACCAGTATGGCGACCGCCCTCTGTTCTATGGCCAGGCTTATACATCACAGGTAGCCCTCGAAGTAGACGGCAACATGTGCAAGCCTGTCATGAAAGAAGGCGCACCGGTTTACCAGCGCAAGGAGAAAGCTTCGGCTGATGAGAAGGACTCTTACTTCGTAGTAAGTCACAAGAATAAGTATATCTATGCCCAGAACATGCTCTTCCCTCGTATGTACAGTTCGGATCATGCCCAGGCATACGAAGACTGGATGGGCGGTGTAGAAGGCACAGAGATTCCTTACGACCGCTGCGGAGAAAGTATCATGGTGAAGATGCCGTCACAGTTTGACAACATCCGCTTCTTCCTCTCTTACCAGTGCAACTTCATGTACTGGCGCTACTTCATGTGGAACTTTGCCGGCCGTCAGAACGACATCCAGGGCAATGGTGAGCCAGAGCACGGCAACTGGATTACCGGTTTCTCATTCATTGATGATTCACTCTATGGCGACCAGAGCAAATTGCCAGACGACCTGAAGGAGAACAAGGGGCACAATGTATTCTATTGCATGCCGCTGATTCTCGGTCTCATCGGACTTTTCTGGCAGGCTTGGTATACCCGCAAGAAGAAGGTAATGAAGAACGGCAAGGAAGAGGAAGTGCTCCTCCCTATCGGAATCCAGCAGTTCTGGATTGTATTCTTCCTGTTCTTCATGACAGGTCTTGCCATCGTCATCTACCTGAATCAGACACCTATGCAGCCACGTGAGCGTGACTATGCTTACGCCGGTTCATTCTATGCATACGCTATCTGGTGCGGTCTCGGCGTACTCGCCATCATCGACATCCTGAAGCGCAAGATGAAGCTCAGCGGTACTGCTGTAACAGCCATCGTAGCAGTCATCACACTTCTCGTACCTATCCAGATGGCATCACAGACCTGGGATGATCACGACCGCTCAAACCGTTACACCTGCCGTGACTTCGGTCAGAACTACCTGATGTCACTCCAGGAGAAGGGAAACCCTATCATCTTTACCAATGGTGATAACGATACCTTCCCACTCTGGTACAACCAGGAGGTAGAAGGCGTAGGAACAGATGCCCGCGTATGTAACCTGAGCTACCTGCAGACCGACTGGTATATCGACCAGATGATGCGTCCTGCATACAACTCACCATCTGTGCCAATCACCTGGCCACGTCTCGACTTCTGTTCAGGTACCAACGAATATGTATCTGTTGAACCTGAGGCAAAGAAGCAGATTCTCGACTTCTACAAGCAGGATCCAGAGAATGCCAAGAAGCAGTTTGGTGACGAACCGTTCGAGCTCAAGAACATCCTGAAGAACTGGGTACGCAGCAAGAACCCTGACATGCACTTCATCCCTACGGATACCCTCTATGTCACCATCGACAAGGAGGCTGTAAAGAAGAGCGGCATGATGATGGCATCAGATTCTATTCCAGACAAGATGGTCATCTCTCTTGCCGGCAAGAGCGCACTCTACAAGAACGACCTCATGATGCTCGAAATGCTGGCACAGTGCAACTGGACCCGTCCGCTCTACATAGCACTCACCGTAGGCGAAGAGAACTATATGAACCTCGGTGACAACTTCGTACAGGAGGGACTTGTGAACCGTATCACTCCGTTCACCACCAACAAGCCAGGTGCCAAGAACTTCGATACAGAGAAGGCTTATCACAACATCATGACCCGATTCAAGTTCGGCAACCTGAAGCAGAAGGGACTCTACATCGACGAGACAACCATGCGTATGTGTTATACCCACCGTCGCCTGCTCGCCCAGACAGCCCTCCAGCTCATCGCCGAAGGCAAGAAGCAGAAGGCTATCAACATCCTGAAGAAGGCTGATACCGAGATTCCTGCCTACAATGTTACGCTCGACTACATGAGCGGTGGCTTGGATATGGCTCGCGGCTGGCTGATGACCGGTCAGAAAGCCAAGGGCAAGGAATATATAGAAGCGGTATGGAAGAATGCTTCACAATACCTCAACTACTATCTCTCGCTGCCAAACGACCGTTTCCTCCAGGCAGAGCACGACTGCATCCGTCAGATTATGATCATGCAGAGCATCTGCGAGGCTGCCGGAATGGTGAGTCCACAGTTGGAGCAGAAGTATGAGAAGCAGCTCAACAACCTCTACCGTCTCTATCATGGCAGAGGTGGCAGAATGCCGGAAGGCAATCAGTAAAAAATAGAAAAAAGTTTGGTGTCGCGAAACACGACACCAAACTTTTCATTATTCATATAAACCTGTTTTATCCATGTTCATAGAGCAACCAGCCAAATGGCTCAGATGGTTATATCCAAAGGCCATCTGGAGAATGGACAAGAAAGACCATTCTGTCTATCTTACATTTGATGACGGTCCAATTCCAGAGTCAACTCCATTCATCTTAGAGACCCTGAGAAAGTACAATATCAAGGCTACTTTCTTTATGGTAGGCGAGAATGTATTGCGCCATCATGACCTCTACAACCAGATTGTGGCAGAGGGTCATCAGGTTGGCAACCATACATTCAATCATATCGGTGCCTTCAAGCACCGCGTCATCTCCTACGTGCTCAACACCAATAAGGCGAACGATATCATCCATGCCCATCTCTTCCGTCCACCTCACGGCTGGATGCGACCAAGTGAGTATTGGTGGCTGCACCGCACTTACAAGGTCATCATGTGGGACGTGGTGACGCGCGACTATTCCAAATGGATGACGGCAGAAGATGTGGTGAACAATGTGAAGCGATATGCCCGCAATGGCAGCATCATCACCTTCCACGACTCGCTGAAGAGCATTGAAAAGCTGAAGACAGCACTCCCTCAGGCCATAGAATGGCTCATGGAACAGGGGTATGAATTTAAGACTTTTGAATAAGAAGCTGTTATTCCCAAACAGGAACAGACCAATAAACACAGACAAGAAATGAGCAAAAGAATCAACAGTTATCAGGCAGTAGCTGCATTTGTAAGAGGTTTCTTCGAAGCTTACGCACGTGGCATCATCGATGCTACCATCGAAGGCAATGACTTCAGCAAGAAGAACGACCCGAAACAGATCAAGCAGATGATGCTGGAGCACTATGGCGAGGTAAACCAATACTTCTTCGACATCATGTTCTCTACCCTGGTACGCCTCAACTACAAGACTGCCGAGGAAGCCAACGAGCGCATGAAGAAGAACTTCGACAGCATGAAACAGGCTGACCCGACCTTTGAGCCAACCATGCTCGACTACCTGCGCATAGCCTGCAAATCGAACCAGTTGTACAAAGCGATGGAATCAGAATACAAGCGCAACTTCACCTGGCTTCTGCAAGGCAAGTTTACCACTCTTGAAGAGCATGTACGCGATTATACCCACGGCATTCTCATCAGTCTCGCCGACGAGCCGATGGCAATCCATCTCCTGGTCCGCATCATCGTGAAGGCATACGCCGCAGGCTTGAAGTGTGGCAGCAAGGAGGGCGAACAACACCAGCTCCACATGCCTACCCTTCACGGCATGTTGCTGAACAATGTCAACATCCTGCTCAACGAGACTCCACTCAAGAGCAGCACCGAAGATCCTGTTGCCCTCTTCAAGGAGGCATGCAAGAATGAAGAAGAAAACATCAACGTTCTTTTCAACACATTAAACGATGCGATGAAAGAACTGGCAGAAGAATAAGAGAAAAGAACAATTTCCTTCGCCTCATTGTCACCGATTACAACCTCGGCAAACTTTGGTTTGCTGTTTAATTGTTTCTTGCCTTGTACCATAATTTGAATAATTTAAAATTATGGTGCAAAGGTACGAAACTTTATCTAGGCGCACAATACGGCATAAAACAAACCATCTTCATAATCCTGCAAATACTCATTTGAAAGAACCAATGCAGGGTGTGGCAAGATGCTTCCATCAGGCAATTCAAATGGAACCTCTACAATTTCTCCTTGATTTACTCTAGTTACAGCCATTTTGATATTGCTTTAATTGTTCTTGGAGATTTCTTATGTTTATACTGGCGATAATCAATATTCGACAAATCAGGATGTTCTGTTTCATCCCAAGATGGGAATTGTGACAACTCTGCAGAAAGTTCTGCATCCGTCTTAACACGATACTTGCTACGATATTCTGTTGCTGGCTTACATTTAAGAATAACCAAGCAGGAATATAATTTATCAACATCCTTGGAGGAATATATTGCATCCATAAGACAATGTCTCATTTCCTGAACAGACAAAGAAGGCCTAACGACCGGAGTTGGCTCAGCAACCATACCAGCCGCAGCATTATCTTCTGTTAATTTATATCTATTTTCTTCCATACCTTTGTATTATATGTTAGATGCCGCCAAAATTACGTTTTTTTCTTGAAACCACCAAGAAATTCGCAAGAAATCTGCAACTTATCATCAGCCCCCTAATCATCCCTCCACTCAGCTGAGCAAGCTTCGCAACCTACGATTTTTCTACAAGAAAAGGGCGGAAAACAAACTGTTACAGTATTACACAGCTTGCTTTGCCACACCCCACCCTTTTGTCACAATAACTTTATCACCTTTGCAGATCGGTTATCCATTTCTGGCATAGTAATCCCTACAGGAGCTCCTATATAGGTAGGGTCACAAATCGTATAAACATCACCATCCAAAGAGATGTAATCTCCATTTACCTGTTGTTTAAGGCAAACGGCAGAAGCAAGATGTCCCGGGTAATAGACCAAGATACACTTCAAACCCAACAAATCACGCACTAAACGAGTAAAAAGAATAGCTCTATCCTCACAATCACAATAAGGATAATATAACGTCTCTTCTGCAAAAAAAGCACGATCATGTCCCCATACCTTATCATCATATTCATATTGGAATGCAGTTTGAACCCAATTCAGAATTTGATTTACGGCTTGTACATCCGAAAGCCCTTCTATTTTATTTTTTATGTCTGGATATAACATTTGACTCACGCTTTCATCCATAGGCGTATCTGCATACATTTTCCAGCGGGTCATAAAATTTCCATTCACTTCAGAAGAAGGATAGGTATTATAGAACTGTATCAAATTCAAGTTTACTTGACTGTCTATGGTCACGTCGTGATACTGTTCAGACGCAAGTTTCCTTTTGGCAGATGGTCTAATTGTAAATTTTTGAGCATTCTCTATATACAAAGACATAGATTGCTCTTGCGGGAAAGAGAAATCTGAAATCTCCATTCTTTCAACCTTATCATCAAGAGGATAGTAATTGATACCTTCAATGACAATATACCCTTTTTCATAAATTCCATGTTTACTGCCATAAAGTAGATAAAGTTTCTCACAATCTCGCCCTAATCGCATTTTGTAACCACTTTGACTATAAATAAAAGCTGCCATTATAACGGCTTCGTTTCCATGACCACAAAATGCTTTTGCAAATGTATCTATTAAATTCAAATATGCCCAATCACATAATTGCATTTTTAATCGCAGAGCTAAAAAGTCACGAATCGTATTATCCATTGCGTTTGTCGCCAATTGCTTCCAGATAGTAGCAATCATACAACTTTCACAACCACTCATTCGTATATTCAAATCTTTAGGTAAACGTACTTCGCAAGTCGTTCCCATATAAGAGAATGAAAAGTTTTTTTCTTCAACCTTGTCATTCTCATAAATTGGCGAAATTGGTTTTGGTTGCGGCAAAGACAATATCGGCGAAACGACATTTTCTATCGGGATTTCTTTTGCCTGTTTTTTATTCTTATCTTGTCGGGGCATTATTGTTGGAGGCACGACCTCATCTTTAGGACGTGGAATAGACGGAAGTACCTTATACTCTTTCCAAGCCCTTTCTAAAAACTTAACATATTCTGCATTACATTGAGCACGGTAATCCTCATACTCTGCCTTAGCATGTTTACTGAATTTCTCGTATTGAGCATAGAAGTCATCCGTTTGAGCAGAAGATGTAAACATCGAAAGTCCAAACAACAAACTGATCAATAAAAAACTTTTGAATCTTGCCATCACCATCTTATTTATTAAGTTTCCAAGTTTTCCAGTCATTACCAATTAAAGGTGCCGACATGATAGAAGGAGATTGTAACTTACCATTCACTACTATAGATTGCTGTTCAACTTTCGTTTTAATATAATCGCCAAGTTCGCCTAACGTCACATCTCCCTTTGTCTCTTGCAATTTCTTCAATAGATAATAAGTAAACAAACCATGTTCGAACTCATTATAAGGATATGCTGTTTCATCTCCCTGCGCTGCAGAAAAAACGACCATGTTCCCTTGAGGAGCATTTTGCTTGACTTTGATGGCAACACCACGTGTTGATGCTAACATATCTCCATCTCGTTTTGCTCCACTAAAACATGCATCCAAAAATATTGTTACAGACTTGGAAGGCATGTTTCCTAATGTTTTAAACAAGTCATCCAAGGCATAACCTGTTGTTACATCTGAACCATAACCATCTATTGGTAACAAATACCCATTTTTATTCTGTTCATCAGGAATACCATGTCCAGCATAATAGAAAATCACCTTTGCTTCTCCTCGATAAACTTTCATCACATTTTGAAGCCATTTAAGTTCATATTTGAGATTATTCAATGTTGCATCAGTCACATAATGAATGTTTTTCTCTGGCAATCCCAATGTCTTTCGGCAATACTCAGCAAATACACGTCCATCATTCTTTGCATACTGTACAGCCTTTTCCATTTGATATTTTTCATTAGCTATAACTACCGCAAAAACTTTTTCATTTTTCTTGGCCACAATTGGAATATCATCATCAACGTCAACCTCCTTATAGGCTTTCATATACTTAGACAGCTCAGTTTCACCGATTTTTGCATAAAAATCAGGCGCATTCTTATTTATTGATTCATAGATTTCTTTTGCTTTTACTTTATCCCCCATCACCCAAAATAATTCTCCTTTAACATCCATTGTATTACAAGGATAGTCCGAACTACCATCCTTTTTACAATGAGCAAGAGCCTGTTCTATTAATGCTTCTGCCTTATCTATATTTTTCTCCACGGCATAACCATACATATACAACTTTGCCAATATACGATGCCCGACAATATCCAGAGTGTCATTTTTAATCGCCAACTCTGCATATTTTTTAGCCTGCGAATAGTCCGTTATACCTGTTTTTCCTGTATAAAACATGTCTGCTAAGAAATAATAGATGCCAGTTGTTATCCCATTATCAGCAGCCTTTTGATACCACTTTAACGCCTCATTATAATTTTGAGCTACGCCGTCTCCTGCGTAATACATGTCTCCCAAATAGGCAAAAGCACTAGCAACCCCATTATCAGCAGCCTTTTGAAACCACTTAAATGCCTCATTAGAATTTTTAGCTACGCCCTGTCCTTTACAATACATAACTCCCAACCCAACATAAGCATCAGCAGCCCCATTATCAGCAGCCTTTTGATACCACTTAAATGCCTCATTATAATTTTGAACTACGCCCTGTCCGTTACAATACATAACTCCCAACCCAACATAAGCATTAGCAGCCCCATTTTCGGCGGCTTTTTTAGTCCACAGAAATGCCTTTTCATAATTTTGAGCTACCCCCTGTCCGTCATAATACATAACTCCCAACCAAGTATAAGCACCAGTGACCCCATTATCAGCAGCCTTTTGAAAACACTTAAATGCTTCGTTATAATTTTGCGCTACACCAGTACCTTCATAATACATTTTTCCCAAATAGGCACAAGCATCATCTATCCCTTTATCAGCAGCCTTTTGAAACCACTTAAACGCCTCATTATAATTTTGAGCTACACCAGTACCTTCATAATACATTTTTCCCAAATAGGCACAAGCTGATATATCTCCAGCATTTGCATCTTGCAAGACTTGTTTCAATTTAAATTGATCAACCTGCGCAACAGCCATTGTTGGAAAGAAGCAAATAAACAAAAGTACTATTACAGTTTGTCTTTTTAAAATGCCAATCATCTCCATAATTACTCTTTCTAATAGCCAATACTATAACTTTACATTTTGCAGCTGTCTGAGAGACTTATCCATATCGCTTTCAAAGAAACCTGGAGCAAACAGACCACTTGCTGCATTATTATTCAACTCCAAATAAATCTCATCATCTATGCCTTCAGCAAAGTTACGAACATTATTTTCTATTCTATCTCTTTCTTCACTGTTTTTAGCCAAGCTATATTCTCTATCATATTGCTTTAAATAGCTATAAATTTCTTCTCGATTATTCATTTTCATCATAATCCATCCTTGAATTATTATACATTTTCTTTTTTACTCACTATATACATCATTAATAGTAATGCTTGTTTCACACACAAATCAGCGTCTTGTTCCGTGATTCTTGTACCATCATCATGCTTTACATACGCATTTTGATATTTCTGAAAAATATACTTCAAATATGGCCATAATGTTTGGCCAACTTTACCCCAACCATTTTCTTCTATTAATTTTACAACTCGTTTTGAAGATTGTCTTTCTATAGGCAACTTGTTATGCAACTTTTTTTTAAGCAACATTTCTAATGCCTTTCTTAAATCGTCTAAGCCATGCATCAAATCATCATTACCGATAAGTTTTATACCACTAAGCAATAGATTCCTACACGAAAGATATGCTTCAGTTCCTTCTATCAACTTCGCTAAAACATATAGGAATTGTTTCTGATTCATCACCATTTCCGATATTTTCATTATTTTTTAATTTTAAGAGTTATATTTTTCTTTTGCATTTCTAAATCTTTTGTGCAAGATTTTATCAACCATTTTCGAAAGTCTTTCAATGACACCTGATTGGACATATAACTATCACTATTTTCTAAGCCCATTTTTGCAAAAACATTTGGCGAAAAAATGACACAAACAGTATTCTGTTCAAAAGCGCGACTACATGTAATCGTATATTCATCAACCTCGCTTTGATTAACCGTTGCTGTTTTTTGTGAAAAAAACACATAAGGAACATCGTGACGAATTTTATATGCTTGTCCATTAGAGTCTTTATAAGGCAAAAGGCAATATGCCTGTTCCGAATATTCATCTAAAAGATATACCACAAGATAACCATCTACGGGTGATTTAAAATATAGATATAAATCATCACCATTTTGGAAATCAAGACTTTCAAACTTCAAGTCTGTTCCATTTCGCAGAACTTTAGCATCGAATTCAACTCCAGCACCATTCTTTTCACGTGCTTTTCCATTTACATATACTTCCACTACTAGCATATTCCTCTCATAATAAATTTTATATGTAGGCTCTCCTATAGTTTCTATCCATTCCCCTTTAACTTCACTACCGCCAAGTGAGATAAAATCAACAGAAGACTTCCCATTTATATTTTTTACATAAGTTGAATTATTCTGAGAAACCGTTGTTCCAAAAGCATCAGCCAAGGCTTGAATCTTGGCACGTTCAAGAGCTATACGACGACCTTCTTCCAAAGCAACATTCTCTGGCACATGGTAAGTATATTCTCCATGCACCCGCTCTATCCTCTGAGATAGCAAACTAGCAAAGTGCATGGATAGCATCACTATGAATATCAAACGAAACCTCATTACCAACCTAAAGCTTTATCTAAATCTTCATGTAACTTTTCACCTTTCTTTTCCAAATCTTCACGCACAGCTTTTTTGGCTGCCTCTTTAGCCATCTGACTGTTATAAGCTATACGAACAAGAACTTCCTTGTTTTTATTGGACAATGTACGATAAACTTCCATAACAGAAATGGTTCTACCAATGCTTTGGGATATTAGATTTTTGCTTGCCATAACACTTTGAGTAACAGAAGCAGCCTGCTCTTGTGACAACTGCTTATTTGCCACTGTATTCTCTATTAACGCTGTTACTTCCGTTTGAATTTGTCCTGCAAGGTTTTGCTTTGCTAATTCCAAGGCTTGCATTTTTGCAGCATCATAGTTCTCACCAATGCTCATTGCTTCTCCCATAATATACTTGGGAAACATATTGTCATCATATTCATATGACATCATATAAGCTTTATCTAATTGTTTCTCTATGGGAAGTGCTCCAGGAGCAATCAACCATCCCTCTTTACCCATTTTTTTTGCTTCTTTACGAGCAACCTTTGTTGCTTTCTGCATCAATTCGGAACGAGAAGAGTTTTTCATTAACTTTCGTTCCTTAACCTGTTCCTTTGAAATCTGAGCAAAAGAAGGAGTTACACATATTGCCCAGAGTAAGACACACAAAATACTAACTACTTTCATTTTTAACTTACAAATTTAGCCAACGACTCCAAATTGGTAGTTAACATTATTGAATTCATCATACAAAACAAAAAACGTGGAGCCAGACTTCGCTCGTTCCACTTATCTAGGCTCTCGCATTGCCCTGTCTGTGATTAAGAAATTAAAGTTCTAAAGACTATTGCATATTTCATTGAAAATGAGTATCTTTGCACCGTCAAATTAAAAGATTATGGAAAAAAAGATACTTTGTATTATACGAGCCAGCACCGAACAGCAAGAAACGGAATCCCAAAAGAAGGAGCTGGTAGCCTACTGTATTACCAAAGGTTTTGCAGTAGAAGAAATGGCATTTATAGAAGTGGCTGGTGCTTCTGCTAGGAAACTGAATAAGAAATATATTCAGATGTTAGAGGATATAAAGGCTACTTTACTATCCAGTCCTACTATTAAGGCTGTAGCTATATGGCACTTAAACAGACTAGGACGAGTAGAAAGTAAGTTACATGAAATGAAGGAGTTTTTTGTATCTCATAAAATACAAGTATATTGCAAGAATCCAGACTTTACTTTACTGGATGATGAAGGTAATGAAAGTGCTGCTGGTGGTCTAGCCTTTTCTATCTTTTCTGCTACTGTTAAAATGGAAACTGATGAAATGTTTGCCAAAATGAATAGAGGAAGAGAGCGAAATAGGGCTAATGGAATCTTTGCTGGTGGTAAAATCAAATTCGGATATACTTTAGATGCAACAAAGCACTTTATTATAAATGAAAATGAAGCAAAGACTATCAGACTTATATTTGAACTCTATGCCACTGGTAAGTACAGCTTCTATACCTTAGTAGAGGAACTAAGAGCCAGAGGTATCACTAAAAACGGTCAGAAGATAACCTATGAAATGATACAGAACGCTCTAGCAGATGAAGCCTATTATAAGGGTATAAATGGGAAGATACCTTTAATAGATAAGAAACTGTTTGATAAATGTGCTGCTATCAAAGCTAATACTGTAGCAGTTAAAAGGACTAAGGAAAGTAGAAATATAAACTTTGCTGTAGGACTTCTAAAGTGTAGCTGTGGCAATAACTTTATAGCTAGTGGGGACTTCTATAGATGCTATTCTAAGATGAACAACAATAGAAAGAAGAAGGTAGTAGAATGTGATGCCCCTACTATTAGAAGGGACGTTCTGGATGATTTGCTATGGTTAGTTACCAGACCTCTGCAACAAAAGTTCTTAATGGAAAAGGACACTGTAAGTATAGAAGAACAGAAGGATAAGATAAATGTACTTACTGTAAAGGTATCTACAGCCCAGAAAGAACTATCTGATATTAAAGGGAGAAAGGAGAAGCTGGAAGATGCCTATTATGTAGATGGTAGTATGACAGAAGCCCAGTTCAAGAAAAGACTGGCTAGCCTACATTCTAAGGAGCTACAGACAGAATCCCAAATAAGGAACTATAAGCTAGAAATAGCTGATACCCAAAAGATAATTGAGCAGATAGAACTACCTACTAATGATAGATATTTTCAATCTCTTATATTATCTGATTTAGATGATAATGAGCCAGAGCATAGAAAGAAGATTAAAGAAATGATGTTTGCTAACATTGATAAGGTTACTGTAAAGAAGCTGATGAAAGGTAGCCATAAATGTGTAGAGATAACTATCACTTCTAAGGCAAAGCTATCTTTTGTATTCCTCTATGATTCTTGGCTAAACTCACACAGAAAAGGAGAATGTAACGTATTCTATGCTAATAAGCCAGTGTATTATATAGACGGACATATTATCAGACAGAATCCAACTGTAAGAAATATGCTATACCAGAAGATAGGGCTACCAGAGCTTACTAATAAAGAAATAGGTGAAGCTGCTATAAGGTATGCAAAGTTACCAGAGCCACCTTTTGTAATAACATTTAAAGCCCCAAACATACCACACAATCATAAATAAATATAAAATCCAGCCTAAAAAGCTGGATTTTTGTTTTATAGTTGTATTTTTGTATTTTAAATAATTAAATTAGGTTTAATATGGGATTTTTCAACTTGTTCAAAAAGAAAGAAGTTATAGAAAAGCCAGAAATGAGCTTACCAGATGTAGAGAAGGTTACTATACCATTCCCTACTAAACCTAGTGCTATAGATTATTCTGGAATGATAGAAGATGTTAGGGCTTATTTTGGTAAACTCTATAAGAGTAATAACTATTCTTTCTATAACTATAATACGCTTCATATTTCTGTTAAGGTTGATGTTTATTTTGGCTATACTAAGTATAATGGTCAAACTAACAGAAACGGTATTAAGGCTGTTGATTTGTGCTTACCAGACGATTCTGTATTAGCTACCCTAGATAGAAGCCTATGGAAACGGTATGATAAAGAAATAGGTACTGATAATGTCAAGTGGCTAGGCTATAGTGATGGTGAAAGCATCCGTATTACAGTCTTTAAAGATAAGGTATCAGAAGGACTAGTAACTAACCTTCTACAAAATTTTGGTGAATGGATAGCAGATGCTAGCTGGTCTAGCCAACTTTATAAGATAGCAGAACAGTTAAACCTAGATTCTGGTGAATTTGAGTATAAGAAAAAAGAAACTGGTAATGGCTATGAATACTACTATAATAGTAAGTATATGTTAGCTGGTGTTTCTCACTATGTGGCAGCTCCATTTGTTTCACTAGGATTTGCTAAACCAGAGCCAGATAACACCTTTAATAGTAAAGCTGTAGCTATTTATACTGATAAAGGAGTAAAGGTAGGTTATATTTCAGAAAAGGAACTAAATAAATTCCATACTGAAAACACTGGTATCATTCCTATAGTAATGGAAGCCCACTATTATAAAGATAAGTTATATGGCTATCTTTATACCTTTACTAACAATAAAGAAGAATATCACTATATAAGAAATCAGTTTGAAAAGCTATTAGAAAATTTAGAACTTTAAATAGATGCCAATATGAGAAAATTACTGTTATTTCTAGTTATGCTTACAATCAATATTGTGAGCTTTGCACAAAATAGCGAGCCAGAGAAGGCTAAACCTATGACAGATACAGAAATAGTCCGCAAATGTGCTATTCTTGATGTCGAAGGTAAATATTATGAGAATGTTACTGTAACTATCAAGTCTAATCAGCCAGATTTTTTCTTTACTGATAAGTACAAAGTTAAAGTTACTGTTACAGATGCTTCTGGTTCTAAAGTTTGGAATAAGACTTTTAAAAATGCATTTCTGTATGTTTTTCCTAATGGACAAATCCAAGTAGGTAAGCCTAATTTTGACAAGTTAGTTATAACTAAATCTAGTCCTACTTGTGATTGGATAGGAATGGTAAGAGAAAAAGAAGGAGTATATTAAATAGAAAAAGCCAGCCTAAATTAATAGGTTGGCTTCTTTTGTCTTCTAGCTAATATGGTTAAATCAGGATAGTTATTAGCATGATGATTGTAGCTAATATTGCTACTTTACCAGCTAGTAAAATATCTACTTCTGTTACCTCTAAAATAGGCTTATTATCTATAAAATTTACTAGCATTCTAACTAGTAAATGAAGTATTATCATTACGTTAAATATAAATAAGGTGTATATCATTTTATTCTTTTCCAGATTCCGTTTACTTTCTAAAAATGTGCTGCTAAATCTTTAGATACCTCTATAATCAATCTAGGTATAAACTATCTATTTGAACTGTTGTTATCTGGTAGATACTTATTATATGGCTTTATATCACCATGATTAATCATCCTAGCGAGTTTCACCACATTATATATAAATATATCATCCCCAAAGATGTTAATGAACATGGCTATATCTTTATTGTCTGCTAGTAAAGCCTTAATCTTATGTATTTCTATGATGTGTGTAGAGTATTTGATAGCACTAGCATCCCTATTCTTTATTTCACCAGCAGCCTAGATATTCCTTCCATCTTTACTAGTACATTTGATGTGTAAATCAATATCACAAAATTCTGTATCTGTATAATCTATCTACCAGCCTATCTAATCTGCTAATGTCTGAAATATGTTTCTACCTTTTCTTTCTGATTCTTGTGCATTTGGGTTATATATCATAATTTTTACTTTTTAAAGATTGTTACTGTTGTATCTGATTAATGGTATCATCTGAGTGCTATAAGTGGTACTGATTGAGTGCTATGACTATTACTTATGTCTATTCATCTGAATCATTAACTATAGAAGCTGTAGCTGATTCTTCTTAATCTCATATATCATAGCTTCTAAGTTATCCAGTTTAGTGTATAGTTCTTTGTTTTCCATGTTATTTTAATTATAGTTAGTTTCATGCCGATTAATCTACATTGATTTTGCTGTTATCTTATCTCTAGTTGTTCTATGTGCTGAAAAATAAGGTATCAGTTATGGGAAAACTAGCGGAAAGAAATGGGAAATCGTTTCTAATTTACACCTAATTTCTGTATTTCCCTATACCTCTTTACTTACTAATAAAGATGCACTTTGTTCTGTATATCTCATAGCCTTTAGTTACTTTGCCTTCTATTCTTTTAGATGTGGCTTTGCAGTCAAAGTAGCCTTCAATATCTGTAGCTTTGGCTTTTCTGATGAAGCCTAGTGTTTCATAGGCTTTAGCTATATTTGCCTTTAATTCAGCACTACTAATAAAGCCAATGTGAATGTAATCATTCAGGATTTTAGCTACCTTATATTCATTACTATTATCTTTGTTTTGGTTTAACAATGCTGTTTCTATAGCTTTCTTCACATATTTAAGGCTTCTTACTTTGTCTTCACCTAGCTTACTATAAGCATCCACTATTAAAGGCTGAATGGCTGCTAGGTGGTTCTTAGCTTCTTCATCCATGCAATAAGGATTCTTAGAGAGTTCTGCATACTTTAAAAAGGCTTCTTTGAAAGACATCTTTTTGCCAGCACTTTTCAATGTGCCTTCCAGTTTCTCATACATAGGATCAGTAGTTAATATTCCATTTTCATTATAATGTTTCACAATAGAGATTCCATTTTTATAAATGCTTTGTTCTAACTTTATTGTGTATAAATCTAGCTTTACTATCATTTCATCTAAGTAATATTTGCCATCTTTATCTTTCTTCACATATTCCTGATTAAATAGTCTATCTGAATTTGTTGGGTTATCATTAACAATCTCAATAATCTTATTATCTCTTTCTACCTCTTTATTTGTTCTTTCTACTATTTCTTCATAGCTGGTATCTAAATCTAGGTTTCTTCTTCCAGTAGTATTAAATATGTGAACTAAGAAGGTTCTGAAAGGATTTGTTTCAGTTCTGATTCTACCTGCTATCTGATAAATATCTGTAGATATATCTAAAAGGGTATTAGTGTTAGAACTGTTGCTAACCACATAACAGATTCCAGTTTCACTAAAGTAATCAGCACCTTCAAATGATTTTGATGTGATGAATGTGAATGGTTTGTTTTCACTTTTGCTATTGCTTATGCTATACCCTGCTAATGTGGTTCTATTCTTATCAGTATCAGCACATACTATCTTTACTTCATCATTAGTTAATTCACAATATTGTAAGATGCTAGCTATATCAGTAACACTATTAATAAAGAAGAAGGCTTCATAGCTTTTATTACCATTCATGCTAACAAATCCATCTTTCTTATATGTGTTAATTATGTTAGCAGCTTTCAGGTATGGCTTATTTGTTCTTTCTAGAATCACCTTTAAGTTATCTGTTTCCTTCCATTCAGCTCTTATTTCTTCAATCCCTTCCAGTGCTTTAGGGGTAAATTCTGGAGAAATAGGAGTAGCAGACATAAAGCAGTAGGACTTATATTTATTGAAGCTACTGAGAACACCACCAATAGCCTTATATCTGTAGCTATATGCCTTTAAAAGTATGTGATATTCATCTACCAATAGCTAATAATCACTAGGATTCAGGTAGCTTTCAAGTGCAGCCAGCTTATCATAGGTACACATTATTTTCTTTGTTCCTGATGTTGCTAGATACTCTTTAAGCTGTTTCTTTGCAGAATAGCTAAAGATGCCAAACAATCCAAATACAGACTGTTTTCTACCATCTATAGGGCTGGTTAATACAGAAGCACCAGCTTCATTCAATCCAGTTTTATTAACTATCAATTCAGTAGTAGGTACTGCTATCACATAATTGATATTATTAAAAAGGGCTACTGTAGTACCACCACATCCAGTAATTACTTTGTTAAAAATGCAGTTCTTAGGTAAATCATACATATTAAGTTTACCATTAGTTGAGTTAATTGTTAAATGTTTCATTTTTCTTCATGGCTAATTTTGTTACAAGCTGTTTATCTAATATATCTCTAAAATCATCTTATTTTGTCGGAAATCCCGATAGTGTAACTTTTTTTGAGTTGTCCTATAGGTATTTTTTCAAATTTTTGGTTACATCAAAAATCAAAGAAAAGGGCTATATTTCAAGCCCTATTTCCCTGCTAGTAACAAATCCTCTAAAAATTAATCATTTACGACAAAAATCCATGACAGTGTTTTTCCTCTTGCTTTCTGGACAATTATATATATAATTTTTGGCTACTCAAAATAAAAAATAAACTTTTTTCAAATTCAGTCGGGATTAGCCCTTTTGGGGGATCTCTTTATCCTGCATGATGCTGGGAATGTAGGTTAGCCATGTGAAGTACCGTTTTTGTGAATGTCGGCATGGCACTGTTTACAGACAGCCAGCAGATTATCATAGTTATAGGCTACCTCTATTCTTTTATCCCCGAAATAGTTAAGAAATGAATCTTTATGATGTACGTCGATAGCAGCTTTTATTATACCCTTTGAAAGACATACTTCACAAAGTGGATGCTGCATTAAATAGGATAATCTTAGCATTTTCCATTTTTTACTTTGATAGATTTCCTATCTTTCTTTTCTTTTTACTTGCTTTATTTTGTTCTTTGCGCTTTTTCTCAGATATGGCATATTTCTTAATGGATTCTATTAGGTTATTAGGTTTTATCTATTGTATGGTTGCTTCTTTCTTTTCTTCTTTTGGCATTATATCATCTGTATAATATTCCACCTTTGTTTCTGCATAGTTATAACATTTATCATCCCTTTGATATTCACCTTTTAACTAGTTGAAGGCTTTGATGAACTAATCTATGAAATCCTATTCAGGATTATACTTTCTGGTAAGCATTAGATAGGCATCATTAAAAGTAGCTTCATCATCATCTACTTTAACTAGCCTACTATGCAAGTATCTATAATGTTTGGTGATAGCTTCATTAACCATATAGTTATACTCAGATTTATCCAGATTATTCTGTTTCCTTCTATATTTGCTCCAGTTGTAAATCATTATAACTACTGATTAAATTATCTATTGCGTATCTAACTAATGTACTTCTTTTTATGCCTAACTTTTCACTGATTAAGTCAAGTTGTGTTTCCTGATAAGGTGTGATTCTTACAGATACTCTAGTTTCTTTCTTTGTTATTTTCATGGTTTGATTAATTATTAAGTTATACCTAATTATATACATAAAATTTTGAATCCAAAAATATTGTGAGACATTTTTTATTTGTGTGACAAAGTACTGGATATTAGTAGAAAAAGAAAAAATCAGATAATTATACAGACTAAAATTTAAGTAGAATGAACAATAATTTTAAAATACCTACAGACATTGAGAAAGAAGCTAAGGATTATATGAAAGATGTGATTCTTATGCTTGAAGATAATTCACTGATGAAGGATGTAGATAACGCTGCTTTAACTATGCTGGCAAGAAATTACAGCATGTTTATCAAAGCTAGCAAACAACTAGAAAAAGATGGTTTAACAGTAGTTTCAGATAGGGGTAATATTGCGCCACACCCAGCTATTAAGATAGCTAAAGATGCTTAGATTCAGGCTATGAAGGTGATGGAAAAGTTTGGTTTAACTGCTAAGGATAGAACTAAGATTGCCAAATTAAATAGTGGGGATAAGGAACTATCACCCCTGGAGTAGTTTGTTAAGAACAGTAAGAAGGTTAGATAATGACAAAACTAAAGAAGACTGCTATATTAGATGATGATGGTAAGATTATAGGCTATGAAGCCAAAGCCAAAAACATCTAGATAAGAGCTTGCAAAAAGTCAGATGCAGACCCTATTATTATTGCTAATCACTACAGCCACAAAGTAACTAGAAACAGCTTTCTATCTTTCTTAGTTTATTATGAAGGCAAAGTATCAGGTGCTTTACAAATTGGCTATGGTACTAATCCTAGAAAGAAGGGAAACTATAATCCTGATGAAGTTAGGGAGTTTGATAGAATGTGGCTAAGTGATGAAATGCCTAAATTCAGTGAAACTATAACTATATCCCTGCTGCATCATTATTTAAAGAAGGTGCATCCAGAGATTAAGCATTTAATTAGTTATGCTGATAATAGTAGCGATGTAGGAAATGAAGGCACTATTTATAAAGCAGCTAACTATAGGCAAATAGATAAGATTAAGTCTGATTTCTACATATTGGAAACTGGTGAAAGAGTGCATCCCATAACTATGTGGCATAGGCATGGAACAAGAAAATGGGCATTCTTATAGGAGCATTATCCCAATATAAAGAAAGCTGATGGTTATTAGATTAAATATGTATATGATTTATGAAGCCATACTATAAATATGTGGATGATGTACTTAGTGGCAATGTTATTACTGGTGCTAATATCTAGTTAGCCTGCTAGAGATTCTAGGAAGATTTAAATAGGGATGATTTAGAGTTTAGGGAATCAGTAGTAGATAGGGCTATTAGCTTTATAAGTACAATGAAACACTTTAAGGGAAAAGCATCTGGTTAGAACTTCATACTAGAACCATGGTAGCAGTTTGTAGTAGCTAATATTGTCGGGTTCTACTGGAAGGGAACAAATGATAGAAGATATTCCAGTAGTTATATTGAAGTTTCTAGAAAGAATGGAAAAGCATTAAGTTTAGATACCCCTATACCAACACCAAAAGGGTGGACTACTATGGGTTAGATAGAAGTTGGTGATGAAGTTCTAGGAAGGGATGGATAGCCTACTAAGGTAACATTTGTAACACCAATACAATATAACCACCAGTGCTTTAAAGTTTCTTTTGAAGATGGAGAAACAGTAATAGCAGATAAAGACCATAATTGGTATGTAAGAGATAAGAGCAATAAGGAATTTGTAGCTACTACTGAATAGATATAGCCTAAATATAAAAGAGAACGTAAAGATGGAAAAGGCACAGAATATTTATATAGAGTGCCTATGAATTTAGCTATAGAACTACCTGCTGCAAATTTACCAATAGACCCTTATGTACTAGGTTTATGGTTAGGTGATGGTATTAGTGCCAAACCAGCCTTTACAGTACATTAGGATGATTTAGCTATGTATGACTATGTTTCTTCTATATATGGCTAGTATAAGGTTTATGTAGATAAAAGAAACACTAAAGTATATACAATTTCTTGGGCTGGTGATAAGGGTTAGGATAATTCTTAGTTAAGGCATTAGCTAGTAGAATTAAACCTATTAAATAATAAACATATACCTGATGCTTATCTAAGAGCTAGCAAAGAACAAAGATTAGCACTGCTTTAGGGATTGATGGACACAGACGGCACTGTTAACAAAAGTGGACAATGTGAATTTGTCTAGAAGAACACATTAATAGCTGATGGCATCTGTGAATTATTAGCTAGTCTAGGTATTAAATACACAAGAAAAGTAAAGATACCTACTATTAAAAATAAAGTATGTGATGAAGTATAGCGTATTACTTTCTTTACAGATAAATAGTTACCGTGTTTCAGATTACAAAGAAAGTATGATAGATTGAAGGATGCTTTAAATAAGAGGATGCTTTATAAGTCTATAGTGGATATTACACCAGTAGAATCAGTACCAGTAAGATGTATTACTGTTGACAATTCAGAGCATCTTTATCTTTTTGGTAAGCATTTTACTGTAACACACAATACAGCCCTAGCTGCTGCTTTGTGCCTATATTTCCTGATAGCTGATGGTGAAGATGGTGCTGAGGTAGATTTAGCTGCAAACTCTAGAGAATAGGCTAAGATAGCCTTTGAATTTTGTTATGAGTTTGCCAAACAGTTAGACCCTAGTGGCAAATATCTTACTTCACATTTAAAGGGAATTAAGTTTAATGTGAATGCTTCATAGTTAAAGGTGTTTGCTGCTGATGCTTCTAAACTTGATGGTTTTAATGCCAGCTTTGGCTTAATTGATGAATATCACGCAGCTAAGAATAGTAAGGTTAGGGATGTAATTAAGTCTTCTATGGGTATGCGACAGAATCCACATCTTTGCACTATAACTACTGCTGGTTTTGATAAAACTTTGCCCTGCTATCAGCTAAGAAGTACTGCTATTGAGATTCTTCATAAACTGAAAGAAGATGATAGTATGTTTATTGCTATCTATTCTATGGATGATAATGATGATTGGACAGATGAAGATAACTGGGTGAAATGTACCCCTAATATGGATATAACTGTAACTAAGAAGTATATTAAGGAATAGGTAAAATCAGCACTTAATAATCCATCTGAAGAAGTTGGTGTAAAGACTAAAACCCTTAATCTATGGTGTGATTCTTCTGAAGTCTGGTTATCTGATAGTAATATTGTGAATAGCACTAAGAATGTAAATCTGGCTAGTTTCTAGGATGAACTTTGTTATATAGGTGTGGATTTATCAGCTACCAGTGATTTAACTGCTGTAAGCTATTTAGTGGTTAAGGATGGTATCTATTACTTTAAGAACTACTATTATTTACCTGAATCATGTCTAGCAAACAATAGTAATAGGGAGAAATATAGACTATGGAGAAATCAGCATCAATTAAATATAACTAGTGGTAATGTTACAGACTATGATTATATAACTAGAGATATGCTTAAATGGATTGATACTGTTAGCATCCAGAAGGTAGGCTATGATAAGTGGAATGCTACTTAGTGGGCTATCTAGGCTACAGAAGAAGGTTTACCACTGGAAGAATATAGCTAGAGCATAGGTAACTTTAACTAGCCTACAAAGGAACTTGAAAGATTGATTTTATCAGGTAAGGTAGTTATAGATAACAATGAAATAACTAGATGGTGTTTCTCTAATGTGCATATTAAAGAAGATCATAATGAGAATGTCAAACCAATTAAGACATAGAAGCAGATGAAAATAGATGGTGTGATAGCAATGATAACAGCTTTAGGATGTTACTTGCAAAACCCAAATAACGGAAAAGAAATATTTATAATATGAAATGGAAATTTTGGCAAAAGGAAAAACCAGAGCAAAGGGCTTTATTTGGTGATTTCTTATCTTATAACAGTGCTAGTAGCTATGCTAATAATAAAGCTATGCTGTTATCTGCTGTTTATAGATGTGTTGAAGTTATATCTGATTCAATAGCTTAGTTACCACTAGAACCTTATAGGGTAGATTAGCTAGGATATAAGATGAAATACACTGAGCACCCTACTTACAATCTTTTAAACCGTGAACCGAATCAGAACATGAGTAAGTTCACCTTTATGAAAACTATGGTGATAAGTATGCTTCTTACTGGTAATGCTTATGCTTATATAGATAGGGATGAGAGAGGAAACGCTAAGGCTCTTTATTATATACCTACAGAACTGGTTACAATACTAAAGCCACAAACTATCAGAGATACTATTAGCTATAATATTACTGGAATGAAGAATGTGGTAGAAGATTGCAATATGATTCATATCCTGAATTTTACCAGTGATGGCTATGAAGGTATATCTACTTTAGCCTATGCTAGAAAAACATTAGGTTTAGCCATGGATGCAGAAGAAAACGCTGAGGGATTTTTTAAGGGTGGTGCTAACTGTGCTGGTATTCTTAAAAGTTCTTCACCTCTAACTTCTAAATAGAAGGAAACACTTAAATCAAGCTGGAACAGTGCTTTTAGTGGTAATACTGGTACGCCTAACGGTGTGGCTGTGCTGGATGCAGATTTGGATTTTCAAGCTGTAACGGTAAATCCATCTGACGCATAGCTATTGGAAACTAGATAGTTTAATGTGATTGATATTTGTAGATTCTTTGGAGTATCGCCAGTAAAGGCTTTTGATTTATCAAAGAGTAGCTACAATACTATAGAATAGATGTAGATAGCCTTCTTAACAGATACTTTGCAGCCTTTACTAGAAAAGTTTGAAGGTGAATTTGTCAGAAAGCTATATAAGCCTAGTGAAAGAGATAGCATAGATGTTAGATTTTCTACAGCACCTTTGTTAAGAGTAGATAAGCAATCTTTGGCTAACTACTATAACACATTATTCTAGATAGGTGCTATAACAACTAACGAGATAAGAAAAGAGCTAGATTTACCTGCTTTACCAGATGGAGACAATTCATTTGTATAGGTTAATATACAGACATTGAAGAAAGCTACTTCTGATAATCCAGACAATACTAATACAATCAAAGAAAAGCTAAATGAAGGAAATTAGAAACTTGGGTGATGTTTCCAGTTTAGAGGGAAGAACAGTAGAAGGATATGCTATAGTATTTGATAGCTTATCTAATGATTTAGGTGGATTCCATGAGATAATAAGTAGAAGTGCTTTAGATGGCATCATAGAAAAATCTGATGTGCTTTGCTTACTTAATCACAATGAAGATAAGGGTGTATTAGCTAGGAGTAACAAAGGTGTAGGTAGCTTAACTTTATCTATTGATGATAGAGGTTTGAAATACAGCTTTGAAGCACCTAATACAGCTTTGGGTGACGAACTGCTGGAAGGACTTAGAAGAGGAGATATTTCTACTAGTTCTTTTGCTTTTACTGTAAAAAGTGATTCATGGTAGAAAAGGGAGGATGGAAGCTATCTTAGAACCATAAATAGCATTAATGAGCTATTTGATGTATCACCAGTATATAAGGCTGCTTATTCTTCTACTACAGTAAACACAAGAGGGCTGGATGAATTGAAACAGAAAGAACAGAAAGAAATAGATGAATATTATCAGGAACTTGAAGCAAAACTAAAATGAACTCAATAGAATTAATAGATAAGAAGGAACAGCTGTAGTTAAAAGCACAAAATATTATCAATCAGGGAAAGCATGAATCAAGAAAGCTAACTACAGATGAAGAAAGAGAATACAATGATTTGTGTAAACAGATAGCAGATACAGAGAATGAAATTAGATAGTTAAATCAGAAATTGAATAAAAAAGAAACAATGAAGAAAGAAACTTTTTCACTTTTAAAGGCTGTTAGAGCTATTGCTAATAACCAACAGTTAGACGAAAGAAGCCAATAGGTAGTAAACGCTGGTATCGCTGAAATGCGTAAATCAGGACAAAGTTATAGTGGCTAGATTATCCTTCCAGTAGAAGAAAGAGCAGATGTGCAGGCAACCGTAGCAGACCATGGCTAGGAGATTGTAGCAGAAGATAAGTTGAATATCTTAGCACCACTTAGAGATAAATTAGTACTTAGTGCTGCTGGTGCTAACTTTATGACTGGTTTAGTAGGTAACGTTTCAATTCCTACTTATGATGGTTCTACAGTAGGTTGGGCTGGAGAAGTTGATGCTGCTGCTGATGGTGCTGGTACTTTTGGAGAAGTAGAACTTAGTCCAAAGAGATTAACAGCTTATGTAGATATTTCTAAGCAGTTCCTTATTCAGGATTCTGTTTCAGCAGAAGCTTTACTTAGAAAAGATATTGTAGATGCCATTAGTAACAAACTTGAAGCTACTATTTTAGGTGCTGAGGCTGGTAGTACTACAAAGCCAGCTGGTTTGTTTAATGCAGTTGTAGCTGATGAAGCAGATATTACTTATAAGGATATTGTAGCCATGGAACAGAAGTTAGAGGAAGCTAATGTTAGTGGTAATATTACATTTATTGCATCCCCTTATGCTAAGGCTACTTTGAAAACTACTGCTATTGGTGGTACTAAATCAGATGTTAGAATGTTGATGGATAGCGGTGAAGTTGATGGTTATCCAGTGTTAGTTACTAACGGCATGGCTAAGAAAGGACTTATCTTAGGTAACTTTAATGATTTGGTAATCGGACAATGGGGAGGAATTGATTTAACCGTAGATCCTTATACACAAGCAGCTAACGGTAAAATCAGACTGGTAGTAAATGCTTATTTTGATGCTAAGCCACAAAGAGCAGCATCTTTTGTAAAGAAGGTATTGAAGTAATTTTAGTCTGTATAAAAGCTATGTATGTAACACTTGAAGAAGCAAAGAAGCATCTGAATATAGATGATTCATTTAAGGATGATGATAGCTATATAAACAGTCTGATATTAGTGGCGGAAGATGCTATAGAAAAGAATACCGACATAGCTTTGAATGAACAACTGGAAGGTGGTAAATTGCCACCTTCTGTTATTCATTCCATTCTTCTATTAGTTGGAAATCTATATGCAAATAGGGAAGCTACTACTTATTCAAGTATATCAGATGTACCCTATTCTTTCAAATACCTAGTAAACCTTAACCGTAATTTTTAGGTAAGATGAATGCTGGTAGATTAAAAGAGGTAATAACCATATAGAAGCCAACAATATCATAGAATGAATATGGGGCTAATGGTACTCAGTGGACAGACTATATAACAACACGCTCAGATGTGTAGTTTGAATCAGGTAATAGAGACACTGAGAATGGTGAGATAGTTTTTAACTATACTAAGATATTCACTATTAGGTATTATCATAACATAGATGAAAAAGATAGGATATTGTGGAAGGGAAAGCTTTATAGAATCCTATCAGTAGAACCAGATAGAGATAAGCAAAGCATCATCATTAGAACAGAATTAATTAATGATTGATATTGATGATAGCTAGGTTTAGGCTTTGTTTAGCAGACTAACTAGCAGGGAATAGGATAAGGCTTTTAAATAGACACTAAGAAAGGCTGGAAACATGTTAGTTAAGGCTACTAGGAACTAGCTGAAAAGAGTGGTTAGGAACTCTAATAAGAGGTCTGTTAAATATGGAAAATCCCTATAGTCTGGTGTTAAGTGCAAACTAGTTAAAGAGAATGGGGCTAATGTCGCTAAGGTGCATATCATGGGTGATTTCCGTTTGAAGTTTTTTGAGAAAGGAACAGCTTTAAGACGTACCAAAGGACATAGAATAACCGGCTATATTGATGTCCGGCATCTTAGAAGAACTGGTAGGGGTGGAAACAGAGGAAGAATAAGAAGTGCATATTTCTTTGATAAAGCTAAAAGAACTTCTGAAACTTCTATATTTGAAAGCATGAATTAGATGTTAAAGGAATCAATATTAAGAGCGGCTAATAACAGATGATGGATAGTTTAAATATAGGAAAAGCAATATATACTATACTACAGACTAGTATAGATATAGATAAGAAGATTTATCCCCTAATAGCTGATGAAGGTACTACATTCCCATTCATCATTTATAAGAGAACTGGATTAACTCCTGAAAGCACTAAGGATAATACTAATGAAAATGTTTCTGTAGAAATAAATATAGCTTCTTCTAACTATTCAGAGAGTATAGATTTAGCTATTAAGGTTAGAAAAGCTTTGGAGCATAAAAAGGGTACTTATTCAGATATAGCTATAGAGGATATTGTTATAGATGATGCAACAGAAGATTATATAGAAGATACGTTTATATAGACATTGACTTTTAAAATAGAACTACAATGAGCAAAATAAAAGGTGGTGATATGATGCTGTTTTTAAACAGCAAATCAATAGCCTATGCAACTTCACACACATTAACTATTAGTGGTGATACTCAGGACACATCTAATAAAGATGAAGGTGGTGGTGATTGGGCTAGCAATGAGATTAGCAAATTAAGCTGGACAGCACAAAGTGAAAACATGTATTCAATAGATGGTAAAGGAAGTAACTTTGATGATTTGTTTGATATAATGGTAGCAAAAACACCAGTATCAGCAACCTTTAGCAAAAAGAAAGAAACAGATACTGATGTGCCTGAAACTGGCTGGACAGCTAGTAAACCAGATTATGAAGGTAAGGTAATTATTACCTCTTTAGAACTTAATGCACCAAATGGAGAATATGCGACATATACAGTACAGTTTACTGGTGTTGGTGCTTTAAAGAAAGTAGAAGCTTAAATTTTATAACCATATAGCCTTTGTGCCTTTAGCTATGAGGGCATGAGGGCTATTTTTATTTTATACAGACTATGAAGACAATTACAATCAATAATACAGAATATGAAATTAGATATACAATAAGAGCTTTATTTATCTTTGAACAGATAAAAGGTGAAGCATTCCAGATAAGAACAACACTTGATAACTATCTGTTTTTATATAGCATGATATTAGCTAGTAATAAAGACAAACCATTATCATGGGATGATTTTCTGGATGCTATAGATAATGACCCTTCTATAATTGCTTAGTTAAATACTATCACATCTGAGACTTTGGGCAAAGATAACCTTTTCACTTAGCCAGAAGATAGTGATGAAAAAAAAAGTTGAGTATCTCAGAAATTTATGCAATCTTAGTTATCTAGCTTCATTATAATCCAAAGTATGTTTTAGATGAAATGGAAATGTATGAAGTTAGGGCTGCTATGAAGTATTCTTACTATGCTAATAAAGACTTATGGGAAGCCAATAGACTAATAGCCTATATGGTTGCTTAGGTAAATAGTAAGAAGCGTTTATAGCTGTAGGATATAGTAAGGTTTCCATGGGAGGAAGTCTAGGGAGATACTAGCATAAGTAAAGAGGATATAGAAAGGTTACGAATAAAAGCAGAAAACTATTTAAAACTACATAAATAATGGCACAAGCGGATTTTGTAACAAGAATATTACTTGAAAATCAACAGTTCAGAAATCAGTTATAGGACTGTTAGCAACAGATTAGAAATTTACGAAGTTCTTCTAATAGTGCATCTTTATCTATCAACAATATTAGAAGCTCCTTAGTTAGCATGGGTGCAAAGTATCTAGCACCACTAGCTATAGCTACAGCAGTTAAGGAGATTGGAACTAAAGCTATAGAAGCCAGAAGTAAGATAGAATCATTAGAAGTATCATTCACTACCTTATTAAATAGTAGTGAAAAGGCTTCTTCTTTAGTAAACCAGTTGAAGGAATATGGGGCTAAAACTCCTTATGATACTGAGGGATTAGCTAAAGCTGCATAGACTATGCTTAGTTTTGGTATAAGCTATGAAAGGGTTTTGCCAACATTGAAATAGTTAGGTGATGTAGCTATGGGTAATACTGATAAGATGCAAAGATTAGCTTTAGCCTTTTCTTAGATGTCTGCATCTGGTAAGGTGATGAAAGAAGATTTGAACTAGATGATAGATGCTGGTTTTAATCCTCTATCTGTTATTTCTAAGCAGACTGGTGAAAGCATAGGAGAGTTATTAGATAAAGTAAGCAAAGGTGAAATATCTGTAGAACAGATAGCCTAGGCTTTTGCTGATGCTACTGCCTAGGGTGGTTAGTTTCACGATATGGCTGTAAATATGAGTGAGACAGTAGAGGGTAAAATATCTACTTTAAATGATGCTATAGATGAAACTTATGCAGCTATAGGTAAGTTGATAGAGCCAGCTGTTAAAAGTAGCCTGAATGGATTGATTTCTATCTTTGATGGTATAACAGAAAGCGTAAACTGGCTGAATGATGCTATAGATGATGCTTCTACTAAGTTGAGACAGCTAACCTTTGGTGATTCTGCTGAGGAATTTATGGCTAAAAGAGGATAGTTTCTTAATGGAAACAAAAGGGCTGGTACATATAAGGTAGGTAACAGATACCTAAAGGATGGTGAATCATATTCATATAATTATAAAGCAAAGGATGGTAAGATTCATACTGTAACAAAGCAGCTTTCTGAGGGAGTTGTTAAAGTTGTATCTGATGTTATAGCTAAGACTGCTAAGAAGGTAAGTACTGTAAAAGTACCACATAGAACTAGAGTAAAGAACAATTTCAAGCAGACTAAATAGGAAAATCCAGAAGGTTCTATAGCATGGTATAATGACTAGATTAACTTAAAGCAGAAGCAATTATCTGTAACAGTTAATCCTATGGACTATCAGAAGATAAATAAGGAACTGGATAATCTGGTAGAAGAAAAACGCTTTTTGGAGATAAGGCTAAAAGGTACTAACTTAAAGGATATAATATCAGAAATAGATACAGAATCGGTTAATCCTTTTTCTATTGATATGGATGCTATAAATAACATCAAAGTACCTTAGCCAGAAATTAGCGGTTTGGTGGAAATGTCGGGATGGCTGGAGAATAACCAGTAGTCAGTTCTGGCTTTAACTAGTGCATTTCAGGGCTTAGGTTCTGCCATGTCTTAGTTAGGAGCTGGTGATACTGTAGCAATGTTGGCTTAGGTAACTGCTTAGATAGCTTCTGCTGCTATGTCTTATGTTGCTTTGGCTACAGCTGCTGGTACTGCTAATGCTATGAAGATGCCATTCCCTGCTAACTTAGCAGCAGTAGCAACAGTAATAGCAACAGTGGTAGGTATCGCTGCTACTGTTAGTGGTTATTTGTCTGGTTCTTATGCAGAAGGTGGTATCATTAACGGAGCTACAACTCATGGGGATTAGTTACTGGCTAGAGTGAATGCTGGTGAAATGATTCTGAATGGCACATAGCAAAGAAACTTATTTAATATGCTTGATAATGCTGGGGCTACTGGTGGAATAGGTGGTTAGATTAATTTCAAATTAAAAGGTTCAGATTTGTATGGTTCACTAAGGAACTATAGCAATATAAAGGCTAAATCTGGAAAAATAACTGGAATCAAGTAATTATGTATATTCATGGATAGTTTAGAGACATTAATAATGTGCTTTATTCAGTACATATATTAAGTAATAATGATAAAACGGAAGAAATGATTATAGGAGAGAATGGGCTATACTTTAGTGGTAGCCCTATCTCTATAGAAACAGATAATGAAGATACTTTTCAGACTATTATTAAGAGGTCTGCCAGTATTAATTTAGTTACTAAAGATTATATAGGTGATAAGCTATTTGCAGACAATTCACGTAATATCAAAGTAAACATTTATAAGGGAGATAAGTGTATTTATGCTGGCTTTGTTGAACCTAATACATTTAGCTAGCCTTTTGTTAATGGGCTAGATGAGTTTACTGTAAATACTACAGATGCTTTAGCTACATTACAGTACTATAACTATGGTGATGTTAATCTGAATAACTATAAGGCTTCTAGGGCTAAAGCTAGTGTAAAATCATTCAAAGATATGCTGGATTAGATAATGCTGGATATTCAGGATATAGACATAGTTAATGGTACTAAGGGAAAGATTTTCTATGATTTATCTAAAGGTGTATCTAAGGGAAAGGAGAAAACAATCTTTTCAGATTGTAGCATGAGTGAGTTATATATGCTGGGTGATGAAGCTGATGATGTCTGGACTAATGAAGATGTAATTAGCTAGATGATGCAATATCTTAACCTTCATATTATCTAGGATGGATTTGATTATTATATATATGACTGGAATACTATAAAGGACAAAAGAACTGGCTGGTATAATCTTACAGAAGATACAGCAGTAACTATTACCCCTACATTATTAGAAATGACAGCAGATTTGCATTCTAGTGATGATACAAATCTATCAGTAGCAGACGTATATAATCAGGTATCTATAAAATGTAGTTTGGAAGATTAGGACAGTGTTATAGAAAGCCCTATGGATTCAGAAAATCTAAGTTCCCTTTATAATGGTAAGCAGAAATTTATGACTGAATATATATCAGAGGGTGAAGGTGTGAGGGCTAATAATGCCTTCTTTGACATGATCCATGATAGGGCTACTTCTTATGATGCTTGTAAAATTGTGGACTGGTATCTATAGGCTATGTATAATACAAACTGGAACTTTATTACACCTAAAGGATATATAACTAGTCTTTGTGAACTGAGTAATGGGGTTTATGTAAATCAGTGGAAGCTACCAAAGTACTTAAAGGATAACTAGCTTATTCCATGTATCTTTAAAATGGGTAGTGTAAAAAAGTAGAATGATGTTACTGATAATTCCCCTACATCAAAAATAGATATGAATACTTATCTGTATATCTCAATTAATGGTAATGGGGATGATACGGAAACAAATCATTCTCCTTCTGATTAGACAATAAAAGATAGAAGTGGGATGATAGAGTATATAGGTAATAACTCAGGTGGTGTTTTTTCCCCAACAGATGATATTACTACTAACTATTTAGTGTTTAGTGGTGAAATGTGCCTGATGCCTATACAGAAGGAAACAGAAATCTTTTCCATCCTTTAGAAGCATGATAGGGGTGATTATTGGCATAGAACAGTACCTAGTGATAATAATGGGGATGGTAGATATTATACTAGAAGGTGGTACACATAGGAAAAGCCATCTGATACACCTTCTTCTTATTTATCTAATGCTTTAAGCCTTCATCCATGGACAACAGATAAGGCTAACCATGAACTACAGTATAACTATACTGCTAATGGTGATTCTACAGATATGTTTAAGAAGCTGCCTATTCTTGAATGTGAACTTATTATAGGTAATAAAAGACTGGTAGAAACTAATATAGATACCTATGGAAATTCTACCTATCAATGGGTAAAGATTGGGGAAGAACCTACTATAGATGGTGAAAAGAAAACCACATTTTCTTTAGGTATAGACCCAAAGATAGGGGATAAGATTATAGGTGATGAATTTGATATATAGAATAACATTAGCTATACTATGAATCTGGATGCTAAGGGAACTGCTATACCTATTAAGAAATCTGATGCTTTATCTGGTGCTGTTGTGTTTAGAATATTAGGACCAGTTAATCTAACTTGGAATGATATAACAAGAAGACATCCTTCTTTCTGGAGACATACTAAATGGTACAATAATACTAAGTTTGTCTTATCTCATATAGAAAACATCATTATAAAGAATTTTGAGTGCAAAATATATTCAGACTAGGGAGGGAATGAGAATAAGCAGGATAATGATTTGATATATATGAGTAATGAAACGGATAGATTTATTAATAAGAAAGATGATGTAGAATTTAAGTTTATTACTTAGCTAAGTAGTTCTGAATGTGCTAAGAAGGGAATAAAGAACACTGTAAACCTGAATGCTGTGATAGAAACAGATTCCCAGACACCATTAGAAAGTATCTACAATGCTACTACAATGGAAACGGCAAAGCCAGAGGAGCATTATATCAATCAGTACTATCTTTCTTATTCTAGACCTAAACTTATCATGGAAACAGATTTGCATGATTCACCTTCTATTAGCATCCATTCCATATTACATAGTAAGGTATTAAATAGAAACTTCTTTGTTCAGTCTATTGATAGAGATTTGAAAGAAAGTACAGTACATATAAAACTAAAGGAAGTATGATAAATATACAATCATTTGCCAAAGCTAAGAATACTGGTTCTTCTGGTTCTTCCAGTAAGAGCAGTTCCTCTTAGTCTAGCATCAATAATACTAGCACTTCCATTACAGAAGATACTATTAACATCTTTGCCACTTCTGATTAGGATATGACAGAAGTAATCCAGTCTGCTTTAGATGCAGCATATACATCTGGCAAGAAAATAGTATTTGGTAGTGGAGAGTTTTTAGTAACTAGGGCTGTTTATATCCATGATGGTACGGTTATAGAAGGATAGGGAATCTACAACACTATAATAAGAACCCCATTTATGAAGAAGCCTAGTTACTTTGAAAAAGATACATTGGCATATCAAAAGGCTACTGTGGCTTTGGGATATGTAACTAGAGATAAGAGGAAATATAATACAGCTACTGATGCTAAAAATTGTCCTACTTTGGATTTGAAGAATGGACATAACAGATTTTATTTAGGTGATGGTGCTGTAGGTTATTATGATGGAGATAGAGATAAGAATAAAAACCATCCTTTATATTATCCTAATGATAATAGTGAGGAATGGAAACAATGGGATAAAGAAAGAACTAAGATATAGTCTTAGGGTAGATGGGTAGGCTTAACTGGTCGTGAAAACTATTCTAGAGGTTTAATAAAATCATCTCAGCAGCCTAATCTTACTTATCCTGAAACGTATAAGGTAAATCCAAACGGAACAGCTTTTACTGGTGTGAGAGATATTAGCATAAGTAATATATGTATTACTACAAATTCATCTGATAGAGGTAAAGATGATGCTATCAATTTTAACTATTCACCTTCATCCTTAACTGGTAGTTTGTCTAGCTATGATTCTTCTGTTTTGAATGTATCTTTATCTGATGTATGGTTAAGAGATATTGGCGGTAATGCTTATGAAGCCTATAGAGCAGTTCAGAACTCATTTAAGAATGTAGGAGCATGGAGAGTAGCAGAAAGCGGCTTTAAGATTCTTGGTGTTACTTCTGTGAACTTTACTTCATGCTACTGTAATAGCTGCTTAAATGCTGGCTATAACTTGAAGGGCACTAGCTATTCATCTTTGTAGGCTTGTGCTGCTGATGGATGTGGAGTAGGTTATAAGTTGGATAACTGTAATTCTGTTACCTTATAGGGATGTGGAGCAGAAGCCAGTAGATATACTAATACGTTATCTTTAGATGAAGAAGATGGTGAAATAGATATAGATATATTATATCGAGGAAACTCCTATTTTGTGACGGATAGCAACAGTATAGGATTATATAACTGCTATGCTTTTGCCTTTAGGGGTACTATACTTACATCTGATGATAGTGAATTAGATATACCTGATTATTCAAATACTTCTAGACATATCCACATAGTTAGAAGCAAAGGAGTGATAGCGGAAAACTGCTACCTGAAATCTATGTAGAGAATCAGAACAACACCATTTAGAAATTCTGCTGGTAAATGCAGTATAACCTAGGGTAAGTATGATGAAACTGATTCTAACTGTAGAACTTGGCTGGTTCAAACCTATCTAGTAGGTAAGCAATATGAGATTGTAGAATCTGATGTTAGTCTGGTATCTAATCAGTCTTTGGAAGATTTGAAGGCAACAAACAGTATTAGATGCAGTAATCTGGACTTTCTAGACCCAGGAACAGTAGCTAACCCTAATGGATATGATACAGCAGGGAAAACACTATCTGATAGAGATGGAAATGGTGGATGGACTAGAGTTGTGGATGGCTAGACAATTCCTATAACCATGGAAGACTTTGAAGCCCTTTTCCCTTTAAATGCTACAAAGAAGACTGGTGAGCGTACAACTTACTGGGAATGGCGGCATTCTTTAATATTACTCAGGGTTTATACTGAAACTGTAGGTTAGTAGAATTTTGTGGGTTATAGGGATAAGTAGCCTAGTGGGGCTATAGATTGGAGTACCTTTAACTATTCACCATATAGGCTAGATGTGATAAAGGACAGAACAAATACAGATAGATTAGATGGAAATCCAGATAATTGGGGATGTGGTGATTTTATAGAAAGTACATCTAACATTCCTATAGTTAATTACATTCCAGCTACAGTTAATAATTATAGCTTTGGTAGTAGAGTAGCTATAAATAACTAGTATAAGGGAAGTGAAAAGATACAGTCAGATGCTTCTGTAGTTACCATCATGGGTAACTAGACAAAGGAAACGTTAGATCAAAGTGGTAGTGTAATAAGTTCTTCTGATGATGATTTGCTAACCATGAGATTTTTGAAGACTAAGAGTAGGCTAATAGCTGGTACTATGGGATTAGCTGTTAAGGATTCTGATAATTATCTGCTGGGTGGTATCAATGCCTATAACACTAAAGATTCTTCTGGTTCAGTAGCATCTGATTTCATGCTATCTTTTGGTTAGAAGAATAGTCTTAGAAACATAATTAGTAGAAGAACGTCAGACTATGAAAGCATAGCCCATTTTAGTAATACCAAAGCTACAGACATTCTTTCTTTGCAGAAAGCTGTTAATGAGATTATAACCAGATTAGAAAACCATGGCTTAGTTAATACTTATGTAGCACCACCTATTTAGCCTACATCATTCAGTATAACTACATCTAACTATGATGCTACAGCTAAAACTATTGATGTTACTTATAGCTATACTGCTGGCTATGATGTGTATGGAAGTGGTATCGCATACAGTTCTACTAATACCACACCTACTTATAGTTAGAACCATATAGAAAGTACACTAGATTCACCAGTTACTGTAACGTTGAAATTAGGCAATGGATTAAAGAGATATGTTAGAATCTATTTGAATAAAGCAGAAAAAACTACTTCTGATTCTGATAGAGAATATAGTTAGACTTTTACGATAACAAATAATGGTGTAAGCTGATGAAAGAAAACTGGAATCAATTAGGCTTTAAGGATAAGGCACAATATACTACAGCTATGGTAATGATAGCTAGTGGTATTCTTCTAGCATTCCTTAGCTTCTTATCCATCCATACTATAGCTAGTGGAACACTTATCTATATTGCATAGGCTTTCACTGCTGGAGGTGCTATTTTTGGGGTATCTGTTTACTTTAAGAACTAGCTAATAGAAGCGCATGGTGAAACTATGAATAAGGTGAAGGAATTGATAGAAGATGTAGTAGATAGAAAGATGAATAATTAATTAGAGTTAAGAAAGGGCTGGTATCTTTGGAGGTATCAGCTTTTTTTGTTATCTTTGGCGAAAAATTTCAAAAAGTTATAATTATGACTAGTGACGAAAAATTTGATAGTTTATGCTCTTGGTTAGTGTTAATAATGTTTATAATGCCCCTAATTTGTTATGCTCCATTTGTATGTAGCATACTGCATCTTTTAGGGCTATGCCATTTCCAGTTCTTTAACAATGACGTGATGTGGGTATATGTAGCTTTATCTGCTATTGCTGGAGCACTTTTACAGTGTGCTCTACTCAAAATTGGTTATATATCAATCTATTATAATGATGAAATGAAGTCTTTTGTAAAGAAAATGATACTATATCATCATAAACTAAAGAATCCAAATAGAGCAAAAGAACTCAATGAAGTTGAGGAATAACAATAGGCTGGTATCTTACAATAAGGTACTAGCTTTTTTCGTTATTATGGTTACATTATTAACTAAATAGATAGATAAGATATGGAAGAAGAAAATAAAGAGTTTGATAAGGCAGTATATGACTATGTTAAGATATATGCAGAAATGGCAGGTGTACCTGCTATTGCAAATATATTTGTTTCAAGATGTAGTAAAGGGAAAATTTTTACAGAACAAACAAAAAGATATACTGATAACATTGAACTTCAAGACACATTAAGGGCTTTTCACTTGGATGCTGAAAAGTTCTGGTATCTGTGCCTATTTGTAAATGATATAGTAGAAGGCTTTACTGTAGATATGGTAACACCTTTATATCCGAGAAAAGAACTAACTAATTTAGCTGATAAGTTAGATAATATAAAAGGGGAAATTGTTAAAAGAAAAGATAGTGGATTATCCGATTTAGTTAGCAATGGAGAATTGTCATTAAAGATAGATAATAAGACCGTGCTTAGTATAACAGCACCTAATATTTTACATTCTATCAAAGATGCTTTGCAATATTACTTAAAATATAAAGATGATAAAGGGGAAGGATGGCAGTTAGATATTACCCCGTGTATAAATAAACATAAAGACAAATCTACCACTTTTAGTGTTTCTTTATTTAGAAAGTATCTTGGCTTCTTTTGTGATGTATTGGTAGCAGATAAAACTGTAGTTTCATCTAAAGGAAAACAACGGGAGGTTTCTACAGATAAATTGCAGCTTATTGGCACTATGATATATATATTAGGTATCGCTAATGATAAAAGGTTTATGGAAAAAGGTTTCCTGAGAACTTATACATATAAGGGAAAGATGAAATTAGAACCTAACAGATACTATTATATTGTTGATAACGAGGTAGGTCATTAAAAAAATCTACCTCGTACAGAAAGCCTTAAAATCTTTGGAGGTTATTAAAATTTGCCGTATCTTTGCACCCGTCAAACAAAAGCTTTGACTAGTGCATCCATTAACAGAAGCTGTAGCCCTATGGATTGTACTATAGTTAATAGTTTAGGGAGGTATAACCAGCATATATAGATATGAACACAAATAATAATAAAGTTATGGAGACTGCTAAAGACAAGTTTTTGAAGAAAGTAGAAGACATCTTAAAAACTTATTGTATAGAGTCTTTTATGGATGATGTCATAGGTGATGATATTAGTGATATTTATGCCGATATAGAGTGCTCAATGGATGATGCTAGAGAGAGTAATAATAAGGATGCTTTGGCAGATTTGAAAGTAGCTTATGTAGAATTGCAGCGTGCAGAAAGAAGCTACTGTGATGAGGTGAATAGTAATAACAAATAAATAATAAAGGTATGGATAAAATGAAGATAAAGACCATTAACGGTAAAGAAGTAGAGTTTGAGAATGTAGCTGCTGTATTCGACAAGACCAGAAAAGAGCGTAATGAATACTTTGGCAAGTATGTAGCAGAAAAGCCTATTAATATAGATGCTGTAGCCAATAAGGTTAAGGAGCTGGAGAAGGAATATAACTTGTATCTGGCTAACTTAAAGGTTCTGGGTGATGCTGTAGATGTGGAGAAGAAGGATGATGAAGCTAAGAAGCTAACAGCCCAAGTAAGTACAATGACTGGCGAACAGCTAGCAGTACTGAAAGCAGCTATAAAAGCTACAGAGATTCAGCAGCAGAATTAATCAATACTTCTACTAATGAAATGAAGGCTATTCTAACCAGAGTAGCCTTTTTTTCGTTTATAGGGGTATGGGGTTAAATTTTAAGCATGAAGCCGCTGAAACCCCACGCCACCGTTCTTTATGCCACTATGAGTTTTCAAACTTAGAAAACCAGTTAAACTACTAGAAACCAGTCTGTAAGTTAATTTTAGTTAATAATTTCTTGGGGTAAAATAAAGCAAATATAGCGTAACTGATTGATAATCAATAAATATTTATCTTTGTAACTTTGATGTCTTATTTGTCGAAACGAGCAATGCCGAAAGCCCCACGTAGATGTAAATATATAATTCACCCTTCCTACCAACGAGCATTTTTAGCTCGAAGCCAATGAGGGCTGTATATAATACACCCTGTGAGGCGTTCCCATTGCTTTGTTTTTGACAGACAATTGAACTTGCGAGATTCAGATAAGTCAAAACCAAAGCGTCAGTAACGCCTTCATTATGTATGTCAACCCAAACTTTAGCCCCCCAAAGGGCTTTCAGCAAGGGTTTCGATGGCAAAGATAAGAAATTTTATCCAATCTTGTATCATCCACAAGGCTTTTTTTTGTTTTCACATGCATTTTTCTGCATTTCTCATAAAAGATAATTGATTTCTGAGGAAGTTTTAGCCTACTTTCGAGAAATTGTTATTCAAGTAACCATAAAAGGAAACAGACATTTGCAATATGGAGAGAAATGTTGTAACTTTGCAAAAGTGATTGCTCTGCAAAATTGAGCTTGCCATGGAGTCTGATTCGAAAGGGAGAAGACTCGGGACTCAGAGGAACCAAATTTACCCCAACTTTACCCCATGTTTACTCCTCATTCGGATTTCATTCAGATTATACTTGGATTTCATGGCTGAGAGCAAGGCACAATTTATATCATATAATCCTTGCTTCTGGTGAAGCATTACGGCTTTACTGAAGAAGAGCTCGACTTCATCATCAACTACGACATTAAGTATCGTATGGGCGATGAGCTGAACAAGGAGGAGGAATAAAACGAAGATTCCCTGTTGCTGATACTACTTGGCAAGCATCGGCAACAGGGAATAGCATATCAAACTAAGCCATTCTTCTTCAACAAATCTGTCAATTCTTTCCCCTTTATAGTACTCCGCTCCGATTTATCATAAATATAAAGCAAGCCGAGACCATCCTTTATATCGGCTAACACAACTGTTATAATACGGGCACCGCCACTTTTACCAGTTCCTTTCGATTTAATAGCCATACGAACCTTACGCAAGCCGCCACCTAAATCTGCACCCAAAGAGGGGGAAGAACTTAACTCATTCATCAATTCCTTCAAATCAGATTTAAACGACTTATAGCGCTTATTCAATCGTTTAGCTTCCCTTTCAAAAGAAGGGAAAGTAAATATCTTACAACTCATTCAGCACGTCCTCCAATGGTTTAAGCTCTAGCTTTCCTTCACGATAGGACTTCAGCTCATGGAGGGCATTGTCGAAACCTGAGAGTATTTCTTCTTTAGTCATGCAAGGCTCTTCTTGAACCATACACGCCTCATCAGCCTCTTTATTTGCAAAGAGGTTTCTTATCCTATCCAAAAGATGGATATCTTGTGTATTAAGCACCTGACGAATAATATCATTCTGTGCTGCTTGTATATTTAATGTTGTCATACTACTCCTTTTATAAAAATTTGTTTTTTTTATTCCAAATATCACTTATTTCCTGCAAAAATACACAGAAGTTTTCAAAATACCAAATATTTTCAGGCAAATCGACAAAAAAATCATAGTTTCCTTTGATTTTCAGCGAATTATTCGTCTTTTTGCATCATTATAGATATAAATTCTTTACTGAATTTTCGGAAGTTTTGCCCCACACGCCCTGAGCCAACGGTCACCGGCCGAAGGGAATTGAAAATCGCTGGCCGAAGGGTAAAGCAAAGGTAAAGGGCAGAAGCCTCTAGCCCGTACTTAAGCCACATGCGAAAGTTCAGTATTGAGCCCACTTTTAAAGTGAGCTCAGTAACATAATAATATGGAAGCAATTCTAATCAGGATCTCACGGATTCAAACTACTTCCAGACTCTACAGCTTTTGGTTTTACAGCACCCCCTTCCAGCCAGCTTTCACCAGCAGGAAGGCGGCGCCTTAATGGTTCTGATTCAATCTAAAAAAATGAAATCAGTATTTTCCTATCTCATCCTGGGCCTTCTTCAAGGCGCGGATTCTTAACTCCTTCTCTACTCGCTTCTTCACTTCCTTCTCTACCATGTCCTCGTAGATCTGGTCGAGAGGACGGGAGAATGGATGCCAACCGTAATCGGCGTTCTCCTTCGTGTGACAGAACAACACCGTGCCAATACCCATCCATACCTTCAGGCGAACCTCCTCGCTAGCATAATGGGTGAAAATCCAATTGGTGAAACGAACAAACCCGGAGAGCAACATATGCTCGCCCTTGTTCAAATGAGTGAAGAAACTGCGAGTCAGATGAAACGCTTTCTTGATGTCACTCTTCTTCAACACCCAGGCACGCATGCCTTCGGTCAACTCATGATAAGTCGCCTTCTCTGAATAAATGTGCTTGGCAGACTTCACTAACTGGTTTGACAACTTGTCGAAACGCTGCTCAGCAGTCTTCGACGAAATCTCAGCCGCGAGCTTCAACTTCTCATCGGCAGAAAGTAGGAATTTCTTTTTTCCATCGTTACTTTTTAAACAAAATTAATACTTTAATTATTTGTTTTTACCACAATGTGGTAATTTTCGATTATCTATATCGCCCTTTTGTCGTATCTTTGCTGACAGTTACCGAATGGTGAACAGCGGGGTGAACACTTGCCCCAAGCATTCACCTTTTCGGCTCAGGGGTGAACCCTAGTAAAAAGAACTTTGTATATACAGCGCATGCTAGAAATATAAGAGTCTCTATTATAATGGGTTATATAGTGTTTTTAACACATTATTAACGCTAAAGGTTGGCATCAGGGTTCACCCTTCACCGACTTCATCGCCAAGTGTTCACCCACACTCTTAGTTAGAGAACGTTGGAAACAACAGATTAGTATATTAACAACAAACAATTTTAATCAAATGGAAAAAGAATCAAACACCAACTGCATGGAAGAGACTGCTACGATGCCATCGTACTTCCCTAGTATCAAATCTTCGGAGAGCCATCCACTCGCCGACTGGTTGTATCTCAAGAGCGTGATTACCTCTAGCCCTGAGCTACGAATGATGACTGAGACTTACCGCAAGCGCCTCGTCATCAGCAAGCAGTTTGCCGACCAGTACAAGCCTGAAATGCCTGCCATCACGGTTTCGGCACTCATGAACGGCTACGGCAGACAACTTGCCAACTTCCTCAAACCGACCTACATGCTCCAGCTCGACTTCGACCATGTGAAGAAGGAAGATATGGAGCATCTTATCCAACAGGTGAGAGGCGACCATCATACGATGGTAGAGTATATCACCGTGAGCGGCAGGGGATTCAGAGTGTTCTGCGCCTACCGTCCTGTGGATGACGACGACATCAGCGTGCTCGAACTCTTCGATGCCGTGCTGCAGAAGGCGATGGCTTACTACACCCAGCTCCTGGGTATCGCTCCCGACAAGCAGTGCGTAGACATTACCCGATGCGCCGGTCTTGCCTACGACCCGGATGCCTATTTCCGTTGGGATGCCGAGCCTTTTGCCTTGGGACCGAAGGACCTGAAACCCCTCTACACGAAGAAGGCATTGCAGGCGAAGTATTCTGCCAGGCGAAACGCCAAGGGAGGAAAGCGAAGCAGCAGGGTGAAAGAGGAGGCGAAGTCAAGCGACAAGGGTGCGCCTACCATCGAGGAGGCGGCTTCCCATATCAGGGAACTGCTCGACCTGTGGGGCTATCGGTTCGAGCCTGAGCATCACAACGAGTACGTATGGCACTTTGCCGACATCTGCATCTACTATGGCATCCCGCAGGAAGAAGTTCAGACTTACGCCGACCGTGAGTTTGGCACCAGCTACGAAGATACGGCTTCTGTCATCAAGTCTCGCTACAAGCATCTGCATAAGTTTGGTATCTGGCATTTCTATCGCCATGGCGAGGGGCGCAGCGTCAAGCCATCGGTAAGGGGCATCAAGCAGTGGCTACTCACCCACTATCTGTTCCGCCGAAACGTGCTGACGGGATTTTACGAGGTGGAGAGCCGCTTCGTTTTAGACGGCAAGTATCCTGACTGGGTACGCATCGACGACAATATCGAGAATTCCATCTGGAGCGAAATGGACGAGTCGGGACTGCATCTCTCAGAAAAGACCTTGCACAACATCATCAACAGTGACTTCAGCGAGCCCTTCGACCCCTTGGACGATTACCTGCGCAGTCTGCCGAAATGGAAGAATGGAGAGGATCCCGACTACATCGACCAGTTCGCCGACCGCATCGAGGTGGAGAACCTGCCCGACAACGAGCATACGCAGAGCCTCTTCCGCTATTTCTTCAAGAAGTGGCTGGTAGCGATGGTGGTGGCGTGGGTAACGCTGAAGGTGGTGAACCAGATGATACTCATCTTCGTGGGCAAGGGCGGCATCTTCAAGACCACGTTCTTCCACATGCTGTTGCCCCCACAGTTGCGCCAGTACTTCCTCAACGACTCGACGGGCGCCTATACCGACAAGGACTTCATGGAGGCTTTCAGCAGCAAGGCTCTGCTCTGTCTCGACGAGTTTGAGATGGTATTCGGCAAGAACCTGAGCGCCTTCAAGAGCAACATGACCAAGGTGACATTCTCCATACGCCGACCTTACGACAAGTACCGTTCGGAGATGCCCCACCGTGGATCGCTCTGCGGCACCACCAACAACCAGCAGTTCATCACCGACGAGGAGAACCGCCGCTACTGTCCTTGGCTGGTAAAGAGCATAGAGAGTCCGATAGAGCATCCGATAGACTACGACCACGTGTTTGCCGAGGCAGTGGCACTGGGTCAGGAGGTGATGAGCCATCCTAAGGGCGAGCCTCTGGAGTGGACATACTGGTTGACGAGGGATGACATCGAGCTGATGCGCTGCCACAACCGCCTCTTCATGGTAGCCAACTATGCCGAGGAGCAGATACTCCGTTACTACCGGGTGCCGGAGCCAGATACGCCGCTACAGTTTATCAAGTTCCGCTACAGTGCTGAGATACTGGAGAGGATAGGTGTGAACCCAGCCCTTCGCCAGAACCTGAACAACCAGAACATCGGTAACGTGATGAAGCGTCTTGGATTCAAGAAGATTCACAAGAAGAACGGCAACGGCTGGGCTGTGATAGAGAAGGAAGGTAGCGAAATCAACAACGATGCCTTCATCGATCCTAACGATACCGTGGAGGATTAAGTATCTTGGTTACGACCGCTAAGTATCATGGTAACGATGGCTAAGTATCATATTTACGAAGCATAACCCTAATAGATAACATTCAACATTATTCTTAGTCTCCCACAGATCTCACAGATTTACACAGATAATCTTGTTGCAAGCAACAGGTACTCACTATGCCTCATAGCAAATAACTCCGAAGGAGTCGAAATCCGTGAAAATCTGTGAGATCTGTGGGAAAATTCAACATTACAAGAAAATGGATTTACGAAGTTACACCAAGCAGGAGTTAGCCCTGCTCTATTTTCCGGATTCCGACCCGGACGTGGCAAGAGCCCATCTGATGAGATGGATAGTAAGATGCACCCAGCTCTACGAGCAGTTGCAGAAGAGTGGATACAACAAGAGCTGCAAGGAGTTCAATCCTCTGCAAGTATCCTATATTTTCTTCCATTTGGGAGAACCCTGATATTTATCAGTGATAATCGGTGAGTATCGGTGAGCAACAATGAGCATCGGTGAGTTGGGAAAATGAAATGTTGTATCTTTGCAATGTGATTCAGAAAGAGTCTCCCACAGATCTCACAGATTTGCACAGATTCTCTTCGTTGCAAGCAACGGTACTCACTAAGGCTCACAGCAAAGACTCCGCGAGGAGTCAAAAATCTGTGAAAATCTGTGAGATCTGTGGGAAAACAAAAACTCCGCGAGGAGAAAATTTCGTGAGATTCGAGAGATTCGTGTTCAAGAATCAGGCACTGCGCAGCGCCCACTCAACATTAACCATTAACACTTAAAAACTTATGTTGCTTTACGTACTAAAACTAAATCAGAACGCCAAGATGCCAGAGGCATACGGCAAGTATTACGCCTATCCAGTCATCACTCAGACGGTAGGTATCGACGGCCTGGCCGAACACATGGCTAGCCACAACACTCCTTTCTCTAAGGGAGCCATCAAGGGCATGATTACCGATATGGTATCGTGCGTCAAGGAACTCACCTTGCAAGGTTTCGCTGTGAAGATTGACGACCTCGCCATCTTCTCCATCGGCATCCGCAACAAGGAGGGAGCCGCCTCAGAGAAGGAGTTCACCATCGCCAAGAACATCGAAGGTTTCCGTCTCCGTGCTCGTGGCACCGGTGAGTTCAGCGCCAAGACCATCAACCTCGGAGCTACGCTGAAGAAGGCCTCTGCTCTGTTAGGTGATGGCACCACCCCGGATACCACCCCGGATACCGACAAGGGAACCACTGGTGGCGAAAACACCGACCAGGGCGGTAGCGGAACCACTGGAGAAGGAGGAGGCGACGGCTTAGAGTAGCCCTTCTCGCATCTGAAACAAGAGAAAGCGCATCGGCAGGATGCAGTCCGGAGTAATCCGAGGGCCCCATCAGGAATGAGTTCATCACTCACCATTCAACATTGTCAAATCATCGCCCTGAACGGATACTTGCTCATCCTGCCCGCTTCCTTCTTGGTCTCCCACAGATCTCACAGATTTACACAGATAATTCTTCGTTGCAAGCAACAGTTTTATACTCATCAGGTCTCACTGCAAAAAACTCCGAAGGAGTCTATAATCTGTGAAAATCTGTGTAATCTGTGGGAAAATTAAACATTAATCACTAATTACACTAATCACTAATTAAAATGAAAAAGGAAACAATCCAGAAAGTCATCAACTTCGTCATCACCGTCCTCACTGCCGTTCTCAGCTCCTTCTGTGTGCAGAGCTGCAAGTGATATTTTAGTTCTCCCACAGATCTCACGGATATACACAGATAATCTTGTTGCAAGCAACAGTTATCACCAAACCTCAATGGAAAAACTCCGAAGGAGTTAAAAATCTGTGAAAATCTGTGTAATCTGTGGGAGACAATTATTAACCCTTTAAAATCCATAGAATCCAATGAAGAATCAAAGAAAAATCGATTTGATTGTGGTACATTGCAGTGCCACACGTATTAACCAGGACTTCCCAGTAGAAGCCTTAGAAGCCTGCCACAAGGCCCGTGGTTTCCGCTCCATCGGTTACCACTATTACATTACGAAGGATGGCGTGGTCTATCCCTGCCGTCCAGAAAGCGAGGAGGGTGCTCACGCCCGCCACTACAACGCCCATAGCATCGGAATCTGCTACGAGGGTGGGCTCGACGAGAAAGGAAAGCCTGCCGACACTCGCACGCCAGCCCAGAAAGCATCTCTGGAAGACCTCCTCTACAGTCTCGTCCTCGACTATCCCGATGCCGAGATCCTAGGCCATCGCGACCTTCCCTGGGTTCGCAAGAGCTGTCCTTGCTTCGATGTCAGGGAATGGCTGAAGGAAATCGACTTCCATCTCTAGAAGCCCGAACAGTTCCCAGAAATTCGTACTATTCGAGTTATTCGTGTTCAAAATCATCCCAGCTTGTAGCAATACAGGTTGGGATTTTTTCGTTCTCAAAAATAAGAATACCCGTTGTTCGCAACGAAAAAGATCTGTGAGATCCGTGTGCGAAAATTCAAGTTTCTGCTTATCGTAAATCAATCCTCGCTGAGGAGTTTCTTGATTTCCTCATCGGTCTTGGTGAGTTTGTCTTTACAGAGTTTCACCAAGGTTTTGGCACGTTTCAACTGCTCGGAGAGCTGATCAATATCGAGTTCATCATTCTCCATTCTTTCTACGATTTCTTCAAGCTCTCTTACGGCTTGTT
>ERZ824575.283-NODE-283-length-69132-cov-11.232451_pt1 | contig 69132 bp, 57 predicted proteins | sample MGYA00519470_ERZ824575 | MGnify/ENA primary metagenome ERZ824575 (study PRJEB31778, sample SAMEA3449170) | human gut metagenome | biome: human gut; feature: human-associated habitat; material: faeces | place: United Kingdom | collected 2010/2012 ... | reverse complement strand
TTTTTCTTATATAGACTTGCTAAATTATATGCTTAAATATAAAATCCCTCAGATTGTTACGTTGACCCGGTATAATGCGAATACTTGTGCATTTTTAAGTATAAAGTAGTCAATAAATGAAAAAATGATAAGTACTCTTTTTATTTTAGTTTTATAAAAAAATAAAGCTAATTGGTGACAATAAACCAATTAGCTTCTAAAGGTAGCGGAACCGGGAATCGAACCCGAGTTTCAGCCGTGAGAGGGCCGCGTCCTAGGCCACTAGACGATACCGCCATCAGTTGCTCTTAACTCTTTTTCTAAGACGCTGCAAAGTTAAAAGTTTGTTTTTAATCTGCAAAATAAAAAATGATTTTTTTTGTGCTGTTACTATAAAATAGGAATTTAATGGTCAGTCCGAAAAAACTGTGGGTATGTTATGTTAATACGCGAAAGTAAGCTATCAGTGCGGTTGGATTAAAAAAACAACCCAATGCGATTCTGATCGCAATCTACATAAGTTACTACTGGTTATCTTCCCTGAAGTTTTAATGAAGTATTTTGAGCCGTCTTTTTAGGGCTTCCGAAAGCCTTGATCTCAAATCGTTGAAAAATAAAAGCGGGTCATAAACTACTTTTATGACCCGCTTGCGGAAGCTGGGGGATTCGAACCCCCGGTACGGTTACCCGTACGTCAGTTTAGCAAACTGGTGGTTTCAGCCACTCACCCAAACTTCCTTAGTAACCAACATTTGTTCTCAAATGCGGTGCAAATGTATGGCAAACTTTTGGACTATGCAAATCTTTCCCGCATATTTTTTTCAGTATTTTTGCAGGAAAAGAGATAACACGCTAACACTCAAAACACAATACGCTGTTTAATTTTTCTTCAAAAAGTATTTTCTCAGGCTCCTTTTAGAGTATCCCCGTTCAGTTTCCCTATCTTTACCGGTACACACCCCGTTTACTTCCCATAAAGAAAACCGGCCTTTCCTCCCTAAGCATTATCTTATAAAACTCTTGCTTGCCCATTTCATGCTGTACCAACGGCGCACAAAAATAGCCCCGCGGATATTTTCGTCCAGCAAAAACGCTACCCACATGCCGCAAATGCCCCAACCCAACGGAATGCCGAACAGATAGCCAAGTCCTACGGCTACACTCCACATCACCACCAGCCCTACATAGAACGGATAATTCACATCGCCTGCCGCACGCAGCGCATTCGTCGCGAAGATATTGACAGGACGCCCTATCTCCAGCACAATATCGATAACCAGAATGGTAACCCCCATCTTTATAATCTCGGCATTGGACGTCAGCCAGCCGAAAATAACATGCCCGAAAAGAGCAAGAATACAAGACAGAATCACGGTTATCATCACCGACTTCTTCATTACATATTTCCCCATCAGGAAAGCCGCCCGCGGTTTCTTTTCCCCTATCAGATGCCCGATGCATATCGCCCCGCCCTGTGCCATGGAAATGCTGAACAGATAAGCAAACATGATGATATTGACACAATAAGTACGCGTGGCAAGCGCTTCCACTCCCAGCATATTGATGAAATAAGTAATCACCACCTGCGACGAACTGTAAGAAAGCTGCTCGCCGGCAGAAGGCAGCCCCACCTTCATCAGGTTCTTCAACTCCACCCAGGGAAACGGACGGAAGTAAGCCGGCGGGAAACGGTGGATATGCTTGCGGAACAAGATTACAAACAGGATCACCATGGACACCCCTCTGCTGAAAGCCGTAGAGATGGCCGCCCCCTCCACTCCCAATTCCGGAAAGCCGAAACGTCCGAAAATCAAGGAATAGTTGCCTATTATATTCAACACATTCACCACCACCGTCACCAGCATCGGATACACCGCCTTGTTGGCGCTGCGCAACGAAGCGGAAAGAGTAAGCGACAATGCCTGGAAAAAGGCGAACGCCCCTACAATACGCATATAGTCCATGCCGCCCTGCATCAGTTCGGGCCCCAGCCCCATCAGCCGCAAGATAGGCTCCGCACACCCGAACAGCAGCATGCTGATGCCTACACCCACCGCGAAGTTCACCAGAAGGGATACCCCCACCACCTGCACCACCTGTTTATGCAGCCGTGCGCCGAGATACTGCGAACACAGCACGGAAGTACCGAGATTAATCACTTCAAACACCAGGAAAGTCAGCATGATAATCTGATTGACCACCCCTACGGCAGCCACACTATTGTCCGAATGGCGGCTCAGCATAACGGTATCCACCGCGCCAAGCATCATGATTAATAATGTCTCTATGAAAATGGGGGCAGCCAGCCTGGCAAGCCGTTTCTTCAGATTCTCCTGCTGTATCATTGTTGTAGAAGCGCTATGATAAAAATCGTGCAAAGATACGGAAAGGAAAGGGAGAACAACTTGACGCATATCAAATATTTTTTGCTACCTTTGCCACGCTAAATGACACCCAAACCTGCATAACCGTTATGGACACATTACTCAAAGAAACAGTGAATGCCACCGTCAACTCCCGCTATCCCGGCATGGCGCCCGAAGGCAGACGGCAGTTGGAAGAAATCCTGATCCGCAGAGAAGTGGAAAAAGGCGAACTTTTACTGAAAGAGGGACAGGTAAGCCATAATATCGTACTCGTCGGCAAAGGCATGTTGCGCCAGTTCTATTACAAAAACGGAAAAGACGTCACCGAGCATTTCTCCTACGAAGGATGTATCGTCATCTGCATTGAAAGCACGCTGAAGAAAGAGCCCACCCACCTCATGATTGAAGCGCTCGAAGACAGCGTGGTCTACCTGCTGCCCTATGACAAGCTGATGCTTCTCACCGAAATATCGTGGGAAATCAATATGTTCTATCGCAAGATACTCGAATACTCCCTTATTGTTTCACAAATCAAAGCCGATTCCTGGCGGTTCGAGACAGCACGCGAACGCTACAGCCAGCTGATGGAGCAACAGCCGGAAGTCATCAAGCGCGCCCCTCTGTCGCACATCGCCTCCTACCTGCTGATGACTCCAGAGACTTTAAGCCGGGTACGTTCGGGCATACTCTGATTTTTACGGGAATGCCCGGACCGGTCATAATCTGAATCCATATAGAATATTTACCCTTTCTATATACGGAGTCCCTTTGAATTTTCTTCAAAAAGAACTTCCCAAAGAAGCTGAACAAAATTTAAACGGACTCTTAAACCCGTCTTATCTCAAATCTTTTTTTGAGATAGCTTGTTTATCAAGCTCGTTATCCAACCTAAAATTCAGATTATGACTACCATATACACTTTTGCGCAAAGCGCAATCGAAGAAGCCAGAAGCGCCGGCCGCTACGGCACAGCCAACCTGTATTCCGGCGCCATCAACAGTTTCCGGAATTTTACCGGCGACATCCCTCTTACCTTCAAGGAAGTGACGGCGGGAATGATAAAACGATACGAAGAAAGCCTGTTACAGAAAGGCCGGCGCCACAACACCATCTCCGCCTATATGCGCATGTTGCGTTCCATATTCAACCAGGCATACCAGCAAGGCATTCCCGATACGATACCTGCCGACGAGCTGTTCCGCTTCGTTTTCACCGGCTACGAGCCTACCGCCAAACGTGCCATCTCCCCCGCCCTTATACGGCGTCTCTCGCAACTGAATCTGGAACACTCCCCCCACCTGCGCTTCAGCCGTGATTTATTCCTGCTCAGCTTCTACCTGAGAGGCATTCCGTTTGTCGACCTGGTTCATCTCCGCAAAACGGACATGAAGCACAACACCATTTACTACTACCGCCGCAAGACCCGCCAGCAGCTATCGGTCTACCTCGAACCGTACGCCGCCGAGATTCTGCGACGCTACACCGACAAACACTCCCCCTCTCCTTACCTTCTGCCCATACTCTCATCGGTCGGTCCGGAAGGCTACCGGCAGTACAAAAGCGCACTGCGTCTTTACAACCAGCACCTGCACCGGCTATCCAAGATGCTGCGCCTGAGTGTGCCGCTCACCTCCTACGTGGCACGCCACAGTTGGGCCACCACCGCCAAAGAAGAAGGAGTAGCCATCGCCATGATAAGCGAAGGACTGGGACATAGTTCCGAAAAGGTGACACACGTATACCTCTCTTCTTTTAACAATAATGCAATGAGCAAAGCCAACCGAAAGGTAATTTCCACCATCCATGCCAAAAAGAAAAAGAGAAAAAAGGGGGAATAGAATAAAAAACAGCATGTAAATTAATATTACTTGCTATATAAAATTGTTTCATAGATAGTTCATTCTCTTACTTACAAGGTAAGAGAATGAATAAAATACTGTAAAAAAGCTTTTTATAATAACATGAAAAGCACTTTTCCTATTGTATCCCTTAGGCTTCTATAAAGGCATGGAAGCGAAATGACATTTTTGAAACTTTGTTAAACAAAAGCGATGTATGCAATGAAATATGTAAATATTTAATACTTTAAAAATATGTTTTATGCCTTTTTATGAGTAGTTATGATGGGGATTTGAGATTTAAAAATAAATATTTTTTTGCTTGTAATGATAATATTTTTCATACCTTTGCAAACGGAATAATGGTTCTCTTACCTTGTAAGTAAGGGAATAGGCCATCTCTTACCTTGTAAGTAAGAGAACCCATAATTAATCATAACGAATAAGACAGGAAAATCAATTATTTTATTTACAAAAATTCAATGATTGATAGGGCATTACGAAGATCATGAAACAAATTTTGCGTTTCAACAAAATTATCAAGAGTATCATCATTGCCGGTGATTTATGCATTCTCAATGCACTCTTTGTAACCTTGTACTATGTATTGGACACAGATACCCAGCGTATCCTTCTCTCCGATTCACTGCCGCAATTGTTGGTATTGTTGAATTTGGTCTATCTCTTATGTAACTATTCCAAAGGAGTCGTGCTTCACCGACGCATCGTACGTGCAGACCATATCGTAATGCGTGCCGTACGCAATACATTCTGCCATGCGGTAGTATTCATCAGCCTTATCACGCTGGTGCATTTCGGCAGCTTGTCCACACGCTTCCTCATTATATTCTATACGACATTCCTTGTACTGCTTGTATTATACAGACTCATATTCAGGCATTTCGTCAAGATATACCGCCGCAAGGGAGGCAATCGGCGTACTGTCGCACTTGTGGGCGACGGGTCCAATATGGTCGAACTTTACGAAGAGATGACCGCCGACCCTACTTCCGGCTTCAAGGTAGTAGGCTATTTTGCCGAGCATCCTTCCGACAATTATCCGAAAGAATGCTGCTATCTGGGCACTCCCCAAGAAGTAATCCCTTATCTTAAGAAAAGTAAGGCCGAACAGTTGTACTGCGGTCTTGCTTCCTCGCACAGCAAGGAGATTCTGCCTATCATCAGCTACTGCGAAAACAACCTGATTCATTTTTACAGCGTGCCCAACGTACGCAACTACCTGAAACGGCGCATGCACCTTGAACTGATAGGAAACGTACCCGTACTGGACATTCGTCAGGAACCGTTGGCGCAACCCGAAAACCGGTTGGCAAAACGCCTGTTCGACATTGCATTCTCATTGCTGTTCCTATGCACAATCTTTCCTATCATCTTCATTATAATAGGACTGGCTATCAAGATAACCTCGCCCGGACCTATCTTCTTCAAGCAGAAGCGCAGCGGTGAGGAGAACAAAGAGTTCTGGTGTTATAAGTTCCGTTCCATGCGTGTCAACAAGGACAGCGATAAGGTGCAGGCTACTTTAAACGACCCGCGCAAAACCCGTCTGGGCAATTTCATGCGCAAAACAAGCATCGACGAACTGCCGCAGTTCATCAACGTTCTGTTGGGCGACATGTCCGTAGTAGGTCCACGCCCGCACATGCTGAAACATACCGAAGAATACTCCAAGCTGATTGATAAGTATATGGTACGCCACCTTGTCAAACCCGGCATCACCGGTTGGGCGCAAGTCACCGGCTTCCGCGGAGAGACCAAGGAACTCTGGCAGATGGAAGGACGCGTAGAGCGTGACATCTGGTATCTGGAACACTGGACGTTCATGCTCGACCTGTACATTATCTACAAAACCGTGAAGAATGCGGTAAAAGGAGAAAAAGAAGCCTACTAAAACGAGTTGAAAGCTGAGAGTTAAAAATCAAAACACATGAGAAAAAGAAAAAGTCTGATTATTTTATTGTTGTTGCCGCTATTGCTGGCAGGGTGTCAAAGCTATAAAAAAGTTCCTTATCTTCAGGATGCACTGCAAGAAGTTGCCGCCGGAGATACCGGCACAGTTGATATGCCGTTGTATGATGCACGCATCATGCCGAAAGACCTGCTTACTATCGTAGTGAGTTGCCCCGAAGAACCGGAATTGGCGATACCGTTCAATTTAGTAGCATCATCTCCCCTTAGTCAAGAAAGTAAATATTTGACAAGTCAACCAGTATTACAACAATACTTAGTAGATAATGAGGGAAATATAGACTTCCCCATTATAGGTAATATTCATATAGGTGGTCTGACAAAAAGCCAAGCAGAACAACTGATAAAAGACAAACTCCAACCTCAATTCCGCGAAGTACCCATTGTCACCGTACGCATGGTCAACTACAAAATCTCCGTTATCGGTGAAGTTGCCCATCCCGGCACATTTACCATCTCCAATGAAAAGGTAAACATATTCGAGGCACTTGCCATGGCAGGAGATATGACCGTATATGGTATCCGCGATAAAGTAAAACTGATTCGGGAAGACAATCAGGGAAAGCGCGAAATCATTACCTTAAATCTGAATGACAGTGATATCATCAATTCGCCCTATTACTATTTGCAACAGAATGACATACTTTATGTCACTCCCAATAAAACGATCTCCAAGAACTCCGGCATCAGTAACAGCACCACTATATGGATTAGCGTAGTAGGAACGCTCGTCTCATTGGCTAGTTTAATTACTACAATCATTAAATAACAATAACTAAAACCATTATAGTTTATTAAAATTCTATGAAAGAAGAACTTTACGATGACACATTCGAAGAGAAAGAAGAACAGACGGATATCAAAGCTATTCTCTTTAAATACATAATTCGCTGGCCGTGGTTTATAGCATCAATTATAATCTGCATAACATGTGCATGGCTTTATCTTAAACAAAGTACTCCTGTGTATAACATCACGGCATCTGTTATCATTAAAGACAAAGAAAAAGGTGGAACAACTGAAAATGAATTCTCAGGACTTGAAGAGCTTGGGCTTCTCAACTCTTCTAAAAATATTGACAATGAAATAGAGATTCTACGAAGTAAATCACTAATTAAAGATGTAGTCAATGAATTGGGATTATATATTAAATATTCTACCTCTAAGGGTTTTAAAAATATTGAACTTTATAAAACATCTCCTATACTTATTCATTATTCATCTAAAGATGCAGAAGTACTTGATGCACCAATGCAACTTTCTATCAATTATCAAAAAAGCGGACAAATATATGTTAATTTAATCACCGATAAAGGAAATGACAGCGAAAAAAACATTAGCAAAAATTATGCTAAATTACCTGCTGTATTGTCCAGCGAAAAAGGTACTATAACTTTTATATCTAATCCACAAGTACCCATTACAGAAGATGGGGATCTTGAAATAACCATCCTTCCTTCCCTTTCAGCTGCTAAAGGATATCATAGCGTACTCTTAATTGAACCTACTAGCAAGACAACTTCGGTAGCTACCATATCAATTAAAAATACAAATAAAAAACGTGGTGAAGATTTCATCAATAAATTGGTGGAAATGTATAATCGTGATGCTAATAATGATAAAAATGAAATATCTCAAAATACAGCACGTTTCATTGATGAACGCATTTCTGTTATAAACCAAGAATTAGGAAGTACGGAACAAGAATTAGAAAATTTTAAGCGTAAATCAGGTTTGACAGATCTTAGTAGCGATGCACAGCGTGCCATTGCTGAAAAATCCGGATACGAAAAGCTATGCGTGGAAAACGGCACACAATTGAACCTGATAAAATATCTGTCCGATTATCTTAACAAACCGGAGAATGCCAATACTACATTGCCGGTCAATGTAGGCTTAGATGACGAAGCGCTCACATCTTTAATATCCCAATACAATGCACTGATTCTGGAGCGCAACCGTCTGCGCCGCGCTTCTTCTGACTCCAACCCCGTAGTCCGCCGGCTCGACAGCAATATCGACGATATGCATGCCAGCCTTCTGACTACCATCAACAGCGTATACAAGGGATTGCTCATCACTAAAGCCGACCTAGACCGCCAGGCAGGCAAATATGCCGGTCAAATCAGCAATGCTCCTGCACAGGAACGCCGCTTTGTCAGCATCCAGCGTCAGCAGGAAATCAAGGCGGGACTTTACCTGATGCTGTTGCAGAAACGCGAAGAAAACAATATCGCGCTTGCCGCCACCGCCAACAACGCTAAAATCATAGATGACGCATTGGCGGATGATGTACCCATATCACCCAATAAAAAGATAATTTACCTGGCAGCCCTGGTACTCGGTTTCGGCATTCCGGTTGCCATCATCTATATACTGAGCCTGCTCAGCTACCGCATCGAAGGACATTCTGATGTCGAAAGACTTACGCGTGTTCCTGTTATCGGCGATGTTCCCTTGAACGACTCCGATGAAAAGTACGCCATCGCTGTCCGCGAAAACGACAACGACATCATGGCAGAGACTTTCCGCAGCCTGCGCACCAACCTGCTTTTCATGTTGGGCGACCCTGACAAGAAAGTAATTCTCGTCACCTCCACCACAAGTGGCGAAGGAAAGACTTTCATCGCCTCCAACCTCGCTGTCAGCTTGGCGCTATTGGGTAAGAAAGTAATCATTGTGGGACTTGATATCCGCAAGCCGGGATTGAACAAAGTATTCCATATTTCGCACAAGGAACGCGGTATCACCCAATATCTGGTTGCTCCGCAAAGTACAGACCTGCGAAGCATGATACAGTCTTCGGACCAGTCTGCCAACCTCCACATCCTGCCTGGCGGAACTATCCCGCCCAACCCCACGGAGCTGTTGGCACGCAAATCCCTGGACGATGCCATCGAACTGTTGAAAAAAGACTACGACTATGTCGTGCTCGACACCGCCCCTATCGGCATGGTCACCGACACGCAGCTCATAGCACGCGTTGCCGACATCAGCGTTTACGTATGCCGTGCCGACTATACGCATAAGAACGACTACCAGCTCATCAACGAGCTGTACTCCAACAAGCGTTTGCCCGGTCTGTGCACCGTTATCAACGGCCTAGACATGAAAAAGAAGAAGTACGGCTACTATTACGGCTACGGCAAGTACGGCAGGTACTACGGGTACGGCAAGAAATATGGCTATGGCTACGGGTACGGTTATGGCGATACTTCCGATTCGAAATAAGATATTCACCCCATAAGCCTGGGGAACTTCTACATGCAATGCTGTCCTTGTTTCCGGGCTTATTTTTTGTTTGTTTGCTTGTATGCTGTGGCAGCAGAGCGCTGCTGCCCGGCATACTTTTTAACCCAACCGAACGTAAAAAACAATGCAGAATACGAATCACATAGAAACAAAACCCAATACAGCACCCCGCCAATGGCTGGTGGCCTATGTACAGTCGTGCCTTGAGAAAAAGACTGCGCAACGGCTTGCCGCTATGGGCATCGAGTGCTACCTGCCCGTCCAGAGCGAGATTCGCCAGTGGAGCGACCGACGCAAACGGGTAGACCGTCTTGTGATTCCCATGATGATATTCGTGCATGTCACTCCGCAGGAACGGCCGCTCCCCCTGAGCCTGCAGGCGGTCAGCCGCTATATGGTACTGCGCGGCGAAAGCACCCCTGCCGTCATCCCCGACGAACAGATGGACCGGTTCCGCTTCATGCTCGACTACAGTCCCGAAGCGGTGGAAATGTGCAGCGCCCCGCTGGCTCCCGGCGATGCCGTGAAAGTAATAAAAGGGCCGCTTGCCGGACTCGAAGGAGAGCTTATCACTGTGAACGGGAAAAGTAAAGTTGCTGTGCGGCTGGATATGTTGGGGTGCGCGCATGTGGATGTGCCTATAGGATTTGTCGAGAAAAAGGGGGAGGGAATGGAAGGACAAAAGAACAAAAAGACAAAAGAAATACAGAAGGCAAAAGAGATACAGAAGAGGAGGCAACAAGAAGAAAAGGCTGTACGATGATTTTACTATCACCCTACAGCCTTTTCAGCATCCCGCTATCAGAATTCCTTCCCTACATTAAAGCAGGGACATTGCTTGGTCCACTCCATGGGTTCCACTTCTCCGTTTCCGTTCAGGTCGGGACTGAGGTCCCTGTGCCCCACTACACACGTACCGGGATATTCCTGTAATAACTTTCCCACCAGCACACTCAGCGAATGTCGCTGCCACTCTGTCCTCGTATCTTTCGGATTTCCGTAACGGTTCAGCCCACCTTCATAACAGATGCCTATCGAGTGAGCATTGTAGCCCCGCGCATGCGCCCCCACTTTGCTTACCGGACGGGTAGCCAGGACTCTTCCGTCACGCCGCACATAGAAATGATACCCCGTTCCGTCGAACCCTATAAGCCTGTGAGAAGCCTCCAGCGCCTGTTCGGTCAACGCATAGTTCTCGCGCGTGGAGCTACAATGGATTACTATCAGGTCAATCGCTCTCATCTCCTAAAATGTCATCGCATTCGCACCAAACACACCCAGCACAGCCGAAGCCACTGCAATTACCACTTTCAAAATCGTATCCCAAAAACCTTTACTTTTTCCCATACTTCTTTTTTTCAATTTAAAAATTTAAAATTCATCATTCAAAATACCTTATCCTTATCCCAACGGATTCTCTTCCTCACCGCCGGCATTTCCGCCGCCGTTGCCGCTACCGCCCGATGTCTTGTTGTCGTCGGACACCAGCTCGAAATTGATATTGTTGGGTGCGCCCTTCGTGGTGGCAACCGAGTCGTTCACCAGTCTGAGCGTAGTGGCGACCTTGAAATTAATCCGCACCTTGTCAATATTCTTCACCGTACAATCCTTGGGATTTTCCGTTGCTATGCAGTGAAACGAAGTGCGGAAAATTCCGAAATCATCCAGACGGACACTGTTGCCGTCGGTCAGCTTCTCGCGCATGTTTCTCACAATCGCCTTGCCCACGTGCAGCACATCCTCTGCCGACATACCTCCCAAAGCCTCTATTTCTTCCGAGATGCGTTTCAAATCATACATCTTCGCGTCGCGCGGTTTTCTTTTCAGGATATAAACCAACGGAGACGTCTTGTCGCCAATCTTCTTGTAGCGCTGTGCGCGTACCACCAATGCTGTTGCCATAATTCTTAAGTTTTAATTGTTAATTGTAAATCATTCATCGCTCAATCCGAAGGGGCCCTTTCTTCTGACCGGCGATACAAAGATAGCACCTTCCCCACCCGCTTCCGCCCCTTTCCGCTCCTTCGCACATCATTGCACACCATAAAGCGTTTTTCTGCGACTTATGACACCTTACGACGCGATAAACTCTCCTTTTTTCTTTCGCAAACCACTAATTTTCACTAACTTTACATCATAAAAACAAGTAATAAAGAACATGGAAAAATCCTCTTTCATCCCCCGCAGCTACAGCAAAAGCGAGCTGGCAATCTTATACAGTCCCAGCATCACGCCCAAGGCAGCCGTCCGCAAGCTCAACCGCTGGATAGCCTTCAAACCCGGACTCCTGGAACAGCTTGCCGCCACCGGCATGCTTCCCAATGCCAAGTGCTACACTCCGATTCAGGTGCACGTCATCGTAGAAGCATTGGGAGAACCATAGCCCCCGAAAAGCCAGGCGTTTAAAAGCCGAATGCCCGGAGTTTGCATCTGAAACTCCGGGCATTCCAGCCTGAAACACAAGGCATTCCGGGAGCAAACACCCGGTCTTTCAGGAGCAAACTCACGGGGTTACCAGCCCCATCCACGGCAGCCTGTCCTTATCCAGAACCTTCCCCCGCATCTCGGTCATTATCTGTTCCTCCGACTCCCGTTCGTCATACCGCCCGCACGGCTGCCTCACAAACAGCACGCTTCCCGTCCGGCACAAATCCTGATCGCGCACTTTCAGCATATCCAGCCGGGTATAGCTCCTGTCCGGTTCCTCGATGCGGCTTATGGAAAAGATGAAATCAGCAAGGTTCGCCCAGTTGGCGCTGCCCGAAATGGTATACATGTCTATCTCCTCCAGCTCGTTCTTCCCGTTCAGCTTTTTCAGGCTGCGGGGATGCGCCACGATAATCACCCAGACACCGTTGTTACGCCCCCACGCCTGCATCTGCGTCAGCATGCCCTTAATGGCCTGCGTCTCCGTGTTGTAGCGTCCGGTTTCCATTTCCATAAAGAGGTACGGGTCGATGATGAGATACTTCAGCGGCATGGCGCGTTTCACCCGCTCCGCGCGCTCTATGATGTTGGCGGGCGTGGGCGAAACCTCGTGCAGGTCCAGATGCACCATGTGCCCGTCCAGGAAAGAGACGATGGGCTGCAACTGTTCGCGGGTGTATGCCGCCGTATTCACCTTGCCCAGCATCAGGCGGATAAGATTTGCCATGTGTTTGTTCTTGTCGGGAACCTCAAAGGAGAGGTAGCACACGTTACGCCCCGTCTTGGCCATGAGGCGGCAGGTCAGGTCGTTCAGAAAATCGGTCTTGCCGCTGTTGGGCTTTCCGGTGGCAATTATCAATCCGCCCTGGTCGGTTGGATGGAACACCCGGTCGGTAAGCGGACCGTAACCCACATCGTAGCCGTGGTCGTAATTGCCGTTCAACACGTTCATAATCTCATCCGCACGTTCGCTCACGGTGATGATGTCCGACGTACGGTGCGGACATGCCGAACCGATAATCTCGCGCACCACATCGGCGCCGTACGCCACAAGCACGTCGGATATGTCCTTGCAACCGCCGGGCAGGATGGTGAACAGGCACCGCGTACCGAAATAGTCGGCAAGATGCTTCACAAGCGTCCTTCCGGGCAGGTCGCTGTCGCCGCAAATCACCAGCTCCTGCACCCGGTCCAGCCAGAGGCGGAAAGCCTCGAAACCTTTGGAAAGGTCGCTTGCCGCGCCGTTGGGCACGCTGATGACATACAGGTAGCCCGCCTCGCGCAAGGTCAGCACATCCCTTTCCCCTTCGGTGACAATCAGGCGCGGAATATTCTCTTCGGCAATCAGCAGCGGGTTGATACAGTCGATATTGTAAGGCGGGCAAGGCGTGGTGGGCGAATCCTGGCTCCAGCATTTGGTATAGCCGGAAGCGGTTGCATCGCACGAGCGGTACTTCACATTAACGGGCTGCCCGTTGATATAGTTCACATAGGCGATGCACTGGTACATCATCCCCGCAGCATTCTTTTTATCCTTTCCGTCCTTGCTATCCTTGCCTCCGAAACAGCGGTGTACCAAGCAACCGATACGTGCGTCGATGGCTGTTTTCAACGAGATTCCCATATCGGCAAGATAACGGCGGGCGGCAAGCTGTCCGGTATCGGTGGTCTCCGGGTCATCGGTCAGCGGCTTGATTTTGGCGATTACCTCAGGCGACAGCCGTTTGTAGTCTTCGGGAATCATCGATACCTCAAATGCGGCGTTCCCTCCGCCTGCCGATACTATACCGCCCGGCTCTCCTTTCCCGGCACTTCCCTTCGCCATCGGCGAAGCTCCCGCCGGACTCCCGGCATCCTGCCATCCCGTGCTTCTGCGCTCTGTCCAGAAGTCCTTCAGCTTCCCGTGAAAGTCGCACCCCGCATAAAAGCAGCAGTACAATCCCGTATCGCGCGAAATGGCAAGATGTTTTTTCCCGCACTTGGGACACTCTGCTATATAATTCTTCCCCGCTCTTCTACGCTCGGGAAAATCACTCAAATAATAAAACGGCTTCATCCTCCGAAATTTTATAATTTATAACTCATAACTCACAACTCCCCCCATTTTCCACTCAGCACGTTCCACTCCGCTCCCGCTCCCGGGCGGGGCGGTGCATTGTCCGGTATGTTCACCATCCCTTCCAGCGGGTCGTCGTAAAAGCGCAGGCCGCTTTCCTTATCCGTCCACTCAAACTCGCAGAGCGGATGGTTGTTGCGTTGTTCACTCCGCATGTCGGCAAGGTTCTGTACCCGCTGCCGCCTTCCGGCATCCGTAGCATCTTTCAGCATCCGCAGCCCCCCGGCGGATTTCAGCAGGTTGCTCAGCCAGCACAGCCGCCCTACATGGGTGGATTTCATAAAGCGTTCCTGGCTTGCGAAGTAAGGCACCAGCAATTCGTTCACCAGGTACACCAGGTTGGCGCAGGCATCTTCGCGCGCCAGTCCCTCCTTCTGCTGGAAGCCGTCGATGAGCGGAGTGAAAATCCGCATCTTATCCATCGGATTTTTGTTGATGAGGTGGAAGAAATTACGTGCGGCTTCCAGGCTTTTTTCCGCAGAAGAAATCCTTCCGGAGGATGTATTATTCTTACTATCCTGTATAGTATATATATTATATATATCCCCCTGCGGTAATTTTACCGGTAAAGTTTCCGCAGAATCATCCGTTTTTTCTTTCTCTTTCCAGAGGTAGGAATAGAACGAACTCATCCCGTACACATTGTCGCCGGGTACGATGCCGAACGCTCCGCTCAGCCTGACCGCTTCCACCAGATACCGCGCGTTCTTAAACTTCAGCGCCTTGCTGATATCATAGAAATTCTCCACGGGATAAACCGCATCCTCGTTCATGTAGGCAGTCATCCCCAACATCAGTTCCAACAGCTTTGCAATGGTGGAATCCGTAATTTTCCGACTTTTCCACTGCCCTATGGTCTTTTGCAGCTCCCGTACGGAAAGAGTAGTTTTATGTGCTTTCATAGCATTTATATTTTAAATTGTTTTAAAAACTGTTGCAAAGGTATACCTTTGTACCCATATTACCTGTACCCACTATGTAGGTACAGGAATCAAATATTTCTATTTTATTAACTAAAACAAATTTATTATGAAATCGAACAGATTTATTTCCGATCATCCGGAATTCGGTGCGTTCCTCAAAAAAGAACTGAAACAGCTTGATATCCGAAGAGAGACATTCCGTTCCACCTGTCACATGAAACAAAACTATCTTGAGGACATAAAAAAGGGCTCCATAATTATGAGGTAGACAGCTACGAGATCATTCTGAGCGCATTTAAAGAGTTCACAACACCTGAAAACGCACAACGTATCTATCGGGAAGGGGTAAAGACTTTATTTCCCAAGCTGAAAGAGTAAAGTTTTATTGCAGTTTTACGAGGAGGAATGTCATTAATTTTTCTTCATAAAACTTGGCATATTACAACTAAATTTGTAAATTTGCCGCACATTTATCAATTACTATTGCTTTCGTCTTTCCCGGATTTTGGGAGAGGCGAAAGCGTAGCGTAGAAATCCCAATACATACACTATCCTAAGAATCACATCAAAAAACGAATTCAACAATAATAAATGGCTAAAAAAATATTTTTTTTATTGTTACTATTTTCAAATTTTTATGCAACCACAACTATTTCAAGCATTATTTTATTAGGAGTGCTAATAAGCATAATTTACAAACACATAAATTTCAAACAGCCTTTTACTAAGCCAATATTATATTTTTACATTACTTATTTTTTAAGTTTCATCCCTGCTTATTTTATACATCAGCAATCACCAATTGACTCATTAATAGTTTCATACCAATATTTATGTTTACTATTTTTCTTTGTTTTAACGGCATTTAAAGCCAACGAATACCAATGCGAAAAAGTATTGCATTATATGGCTATTACAACTTCTATTGTGTATATTGTGCAATTTATTTTACTCCAAAAAGGTATAAATTTTCTTGGTTTAAGTGAAAATAAAATGGAAGCAGGATATGACTCACGATTTAGAATGGTTTGTTCTGGCATTTTTTCATTAGGACTTTTTTTCTATTTCAATAAATTCTTAATATATGGTAGCAAAAAATACATGCTATACTTATTGGTTTGTACCATTCCTTTAGTTATTCAAGCATATAGAACACAGTGGGTTGCCGCTTTTATTGGAATACTTATAATTTTATATTACACAAATAAAGGTTCTGCTGTAAAATTACTAAAATACTTGTTCATCACATCAATAAGTATTATAGTTTTATTTCAAACGCCATTAGTTCAAGATAGAATTACAAATATGTATGAACGTCAAAAAACAGAATCATTTTCCAATAAAGACTATATTCGCATAACTACTTTTAACTATTTAAATCAAAAATATTTTCAAAGTCCTATTGAATACATATTAGGCTCAGGCCCAGACAATCCTTCTACAAAATATGGAAAACAAATCGTTACACTCCAAGAAAGCGGTATTCATTTTGACGACTTAGGTTTATATGGGATGGCTTTCAAAATAGGTCCTATAACCATCTTAATTCTTATATTTCTATCTATAAGGAATATCTTTTTACGAAAAGATAAAAAATATATATATATTATGGTTTGGTATATTTTTATGATACTAATATCATTCACTAATGCAGAATTTTTCAGACCTGGAAATTTTCTGATTCATGGTCTTGCTTTATACATAGCAAATCTTCGTTATAAAAAACACATAGCCACAAAATATGAAAAAAAACCAATTACCCAAATTTCGTGATTGCACAGGATGCATGGCTTGTTTAGATGCTTGCAAACATAAAGCCTTAAGTCTGTCCATAAATAAAAAAGGATTTTATGAAATTATAACGGATAAGAGCAAATGCATCAGTTGTCACGTTTGTGAAAAGGTATGCCCCTCAATAAATACCCCCATTACTGAAACATTTGCGCCTAAAGCTTATTATGGGTGGTCACTTTCTTCTCAAAGGCTATACAAAAGTGCAAGTGGAGCTTTATTCATAGAAATAGCCGAAACTTTTCTCCGCAATAATGAAAAAGCAGCAGTTATAGGATGTGAATTTTACAATGAGCAAGTTTTTCATTCTATAGCATTCACAATAGAAGAGTTAGATAAGTTTCAAAATTCTAAATACCTGCAAAGTAACACAATAGGGATATACAATAAAGTCAAACAATTACTAAAAGAAGGGTATAAAGTTCTTTTCAGTGGAACCCCTTGTCAAGTTGCCGCTATTTTAAATAGCATTCCAAACTCTCTCAAGAAGCTATTAATTACCATTGAAATTATATGTCATGGGGTTCCAAGTTTTGATGTATTTAATGCTGCTAAAAAATATTATAAATCAAAAAAAATACTAACCTTTCGAAACAAAACAGAGGGATGGCATAAGTCCCAAAGATGTAGTTATTTATTGAATAATAATACTGTGTTCACACCTCAAAAAGGGAATGATATTTTTTATAATATGTTTTTAAATGAATATTTTCTAAGAAAAGCATGCTACCATTGCCCTTATGCTTCACTTCCTCGATATGCAGATATTACTATAGGTGACTTTTGGGGAAAAAGCGAATCTAAAAATGAAGCAGGTACATCACTGTTTTTTATCAATCACAACAAGGCACAACAACTCATCTCCACTTCAAACATTGTATTCCATGAAATAGAGCTTAATCAAGCCCTTTACAATTCATCTCGTATTACCTGCAATCTATATTCAGATTTAGAATGTTTTCCACGGCTATTTTGGACAAAAAGTTTTTGTAAAGGGAAGAAAGGTAATTTACCAATAAAGATATTCTTCAAAATTTGGGATATAATAATACGAATACATCAAAACAGGAAAAACAAATTAGTACAACAAAGCATTGAAAATTATGAAAAAAGTAGGAATTATTACAATTCATAAATCAACAAATTACGGTGCTTGCCTTCAAGCGCATGCCTTATGGAAATTTATTACTTTACAAGGATATAATGGATTTATAATTGATTTATATAGAAACATTCACGAAGGATTTATCCCTAGTAAGAAATACACAATATATGAAAAACCATATATTGACCAAACACAAAAATCAAGATTGGAAGTAATAAAAAAACCTTTACGAAAAATATATAATAGAATACAAAATCAGATTTACTCAGAGGCAAGACAAAAACGTAAAAAGAGATTTGATGCCTTTAATGCAATGTCCGTCTATTCAGAACCATATCCATGTATTGATCAATTATATGAAACTCCACCTCAATATGATATATATATCACAGGTAGTGATCAAGTTTGGAATCCAACTATTGGTATTCCTCTTGAACCCTATTTTTTAACATTCACAAATTCTCCCAACAAAATATCTTATGCATCAAGTTTTGGTGTTTCAGCTTTGGACGATAAATATAAAATATTATTTCAACCTTGGTTATCAACTTACAAAATGATATCTGTTCGGGAGAAAGAAGGAGCAGATTTAGTAAAGCAAATTATAGATAAACAAGTTCCCGTATGTTTAGATCCCACTTTGCTCATAGGAGCTGATTATTGGAAAAGTATTGCTAGCCAAACAGAAATTAAAGATCCGTACATTCTTTTATTTTTCATAAAAGGAGTTACAAAACAAGTCCTTACTTATTGCACCTCAATAGCAAAAAGCAAAGGATATAAAATAATCATACTTGGAGAGACTTCATTAACTTGCTACATGAAATACCACACAATTGCAGATGCCGGTCCCAGAGAGTTTATAAGTTTGATTAAAAATGCTAAAATGGTCTTTACCGATTCATTTCATGGATTCGCATTTTCCATTATGCTAAATGACAATTTTTATATTTTATTAGACAAGGCAATCAACGGAAAAAGTCGAAATTCCCGCATAAATACTTTACTTGATGCATTACATCTTCATGATAGAATATTGAATTTTAACAATTTAAAAGATTTTCCTTCTATTAATAGAAACAAATTAAATACATCTTTAAAGGAAATGCAAGAAAATTCTGCACAATATCTAATTAATAATCTGAAATAAATGGTTCAGTATTCCAATAGTAAAAGATTAGCTAAAAATACAATTATGCTATATATTAGGATGTTGCTTAATATGGCAATATCTTTATATACTAGCCGTTTGATTCTTCAAGTTCTTGGAATTGACGATTATGGAATATACAATGTTGTTGGTGGCCTTGTAGCAATGTTCACATTCATGCAAAGTGCTCTCACTAGTGCTACACAACGTTTTTTAAACTATGCACTTGGTGAAAATAATTTCCATCAAACACAAATAACATTTTCCACAAGTGTATATATACACATATTTATGGCTATAATAGTTTTATTATTAGCAGAAAGTATAGGATTGTGGTTTTTTCATGAAAAATTAGTAATACCAGAAAACAGAATGCATGCGGCTTTATGGACATACCAACTTTCTATTCTTTCTTGTGTCATCATTCTTGTAAGTCTTCCATACAATGCTATTATTATAGCACATGAGAAAATGAGCGCATTTGCCTATATTTCCATATTCGAAGGATGTGCGAAATTATTAATAGTCTACTTACTATTGATAGTAAATTATGACAAGCTTATCTCTTATGCAATTTTAATGTTTTGCATACAATTACTAATACGCATTATCTATCAATATTACTCAAACAAGCATTTCCCAGAAACAAAATTAATATGGAGTATCAACAAAAATCTTATTAAGCGCCTTGGCAATTTTATTATTTGGAATCTATTAGGTAATATAGCAATGATAGGCTTAACACAAGGAGTTAACATCTTACTAAATATGTTTGCAGGCTTAGCTGTAAATGCAGCACGTGCCATTGCCGTACAAGTACAAGGAGCAATCAATGGTTTTTGCCAAAACTTTCAAGTTGCAATAAATCCCCAAATATATAAATCGTGTGCAGCAAAAGATTACCAATACATGATATCTCTTGTTCACCGCAGTTGTAAATTTTCTTATTTTGTACTATTCATATTAGCTCTCCCTTTCTTTTTTGAAATAGAGCAAGTGCTACATATTTGGCTGACAGAAGTGCCTACATACACAGCTGATTTTGTCAGAATAATGTTAGCTATATCTTTAGTTGATTCTATATCAAACGGAATAGGAGCAGCAATAATAGCTAATGGACAAATAAAATACTACCAAATTACTAATAGCATAATTTTACTGCTTGTCATTCCGTCTTCTTACATTATGCTTTCAGCAAATTTCCACCCATTATGGGTTTTTATTATACAACTTTTTTTTGATATTATAGCTCAAATTGTTCGCCTATTTTACGCTCGTCACTACGTACCGTTCTCTATAAAAACATTTTTTCATAGTGTCTATTTACGTATTGGCATAGTAACAATATTATCATGCATTATACCAGGATTATATTTCTATTTTATGCCTTCTTCGTTTCTAAGATTGATATTGCTATCTGGCACTTCAGTTATCACATCAATAATTATTATATATTTCATAGGAATGAGTTGCAATGAAAAAATGATGATAAAAGAGACCATTTATAAAAAATTACATAAAAACAACAAACAAATAATATGAAAATCGGCATTTTAACATTTCAAGCATCCCACAATTGCGGTTCGATGCTTCAAGCTTTTGCATTACAATATGTCATATCGCATAAATTTCACCATGAATGTGAACTAATAAATTATGCGAATTCCGCATCACGTAATATGTATGGTTTATTCGACTATAGAATCAACCGTCATATGTTCAAAGAAAACTGGAAGCGATTAACTCATTTAGAGGCCTATCGCAGTTCTATAAAGGATTATGAAGAATTTTCACACAAATACTTAGTCTTAAGTAAAGGAGATTTATCAACCAACAAGGAACTTGCGAATATCGCCCATAACTATGACATGATCATTGCTGGCGGAGATCAAGTATGGAATGTATGTTGCCCAGATGCGGGAAAAGAATACTATTTAAATTTCACACACAATGTACGTAAGATAGCTTATTCTCCAAGTATGGGTGGACAAAACATTCTTAAAAAAGCTGATAATATACAGATTTACAAACAATTACTATCAGAATTTGAGCATATTTCTATTAGAGAGCCACACGGTCAACAATGGCTACAAGAACTCACAGAAAAAGAAGTCAAAATTGTAGCTGACCCAACCTTACTTTTATCTCCTAAAGAATGGTGTGAAATCCTTCCTGTGCCCGAAATTAAAGAGAAGTATATTTTTAATTATGCTTTTTACCATAATCGCAAAAAAACAAACCAAGAAATTCAGCAAATATCCCAAAAAACGGGCTTACCAGTATATACAATTGACTTCAAGCAACATGCCATTTATAAATTAGATCAATATGGGATTAAACGTTTTGAACATACAGGCCCTCTACCCTTTTTAGGATTAATGAAAAATGCCTCATTAATATTAACACAGTCATTCCATGGTACATTGTTTTCAGCGTTATTTAATCGCCCATTCTGGTCATATAATTGGATAGGAGTTCATAACCCTGACGATGACCGAGCAATTGCTATATTAAGACAATTTGGACTTGAAAATCGTTACCAAATGATTGAAGATATTGTAGCAATGGACAATATACTTGTACCTATAGACTATACTTCTGTCAATATTCGAATAGAAGAAATGAGAACGTATGCAATGCAATATTTAGCACAATGCCTTAAATGATATTATGGAAAAAAATCCTCAAATATCAGTAGTAATACCTGTTTATAACAGTGAATCTTATTTAAGAAATTGTCTTAATTCTATTCTACAGCAGAAAAATCAAGATTTTGAAGTTATCATGGTTAATGATGGTAGCAAAGACAAATCTGGAGAAATATGTGATGAATATTCGAAAAAAGATAAACGGTTCAAAGTTATTCATAAAACCAATGAAGGAGTAAGTATTGCCCGTAATATAGCCTTAAATCAAGCAAAAGGCGAGTGGATATCTTTCATTGATTCTGATGATGACATAACCGAAGATTTTTTAACTATACCTATTGAATGTCATACTGCAAGTGTTATACAAAAAAACTATTTTCGCATTTGTCTTGATGGTACTAAAACCCTAACACATTTAGAAAATAAATGTCTAAGCACTCCAAAAGAAATTGCTTATTTTTGGTTAAATAAACGCACCAACTCTTTATGGAATAAATTAATTAGACGTGATATTATCGGTAATTACAGATTTATTCCAAATATTGATATTTCTGAAGACTTTTTATTCTTTACATCAATTATTCACAGAGTAAAAAAATATGCTTTCTCCAATATTGGGGCTTATAGGTATTACGAGCGCCCAAATTCCGCAATGAAGAATTTTGAAAATAATTTAAGAAAAAATATTCACATCACTTTTGAACATCTGCATATAATACGTTCATATGAAAATGAAAATAAAGATAAATGGCTCTACGAAGGACTTGTATATGGATATTTTATGAATACTCTTTGGAATTTAAGAAGGGCTCTTACTAAAGAAGAACGAAAAGAATTCAATTCTCTTCTTAATGAAATGAAAATAAAAAGCCTTTTTTATGTAAATAAAAAAACAAAGTTCAAGCTATTGTTTATTAAAATGATTAATTTAACATCACAGCATGGATGATATTAAGATTTCAATTATTATTCCTATATATAATACTGGAGAAAAGTTACGACAATGCCTTGATAGTATAGTCAATCAAACAGTCACAAATTTTGAATGTATTCTTGTTAATGATGGTTCATCCGATATATCAGGTGACATTTGCAATGAATATGTCAATAAAGACAAACGTTTTAAAGTTATTCATAAAAAAAACGAAGGTGCAAGTAAAGCTAGAAATATAGGTATTGAACAGGCGAAAGGAAAATGGTTGACATTTATAGATTCTGATGATTGGGTCGAAAAAGAGTTTTTGGAAAATTATCTATTTGATGAAACTTCAGATATTGTATTTCAAGGATTTATCGAAGAAAAGAGTGACACTACAAACTATCGATATGCACAACCTATAGCAAATGAATCATTTATAAAAACAATATATAAACTTGAACAATTAGGCATTTTTGGTTATACTTGGAATAAGCTGTTTCGAAGTCAAATTATAAAAATGCAAAAAATTTATTTCCCCGATAATATTACAATTAGAGAAGATCTCATATTCACCTTAAATTATTGCCAATATATTACAAAAATAGCCGTATCATCAAAATGTTTATATCATTATATTGTACATCAAGATTCATTAATGTTCAAGAAACGTAAATTTGAAGAACTTTATCAATGTCAATCCATTGTATATAAATTAAGATGCAATCTTGAAGAAAAATATAAATCTGAACAATATAGAAATTGGTTCGAAAGAGAAAATATAGATAGATTTCTTACGATAGTTTATAATATGTATACGCCATCCGATAGACTTCCTCGAAATAAGCGAATTGATATATTAAAAACTTTAAATTTGGATATTTTAGCAGCTACCAAACCTACGACCAAAACTAATTATATGCTAAAATTTTTATTTATAAGTCATTTACCTTTTTATATTATAGACAAAATTATTCTGATTTTTAGAAAAATATGCAATAAATAAGATCTAAAAGTTACATTACAGATTAAATAAAATACATGAATTCACCCAAAGTTTCAATCATTGTTCCGATATATAATGTAGAAAAATATCTTGCTACATGTATAAAATCATTACAAAATCAATCATTAAAAGACTTGGAAATTATTTTGGTAGATGATGAATCTCCAGATAATTGTCCTAAGTTATGTAATGAATATGCAAAAACAGATTCTCGAATAAAAGTTATTCATAAAAAAAATGAAGGTTTAGGATTTGCCCGTAATTCTGGACTTAATATAGCAGAAGGAGAATTTGTTTCTTTCTTGGATTCAGATGATTATATAGATCTAAATGCTTATGAAGAATTATACGAACTTGCAAAAAGTAATAATTTAGATGCTATTTATTATAAGTTTGAATCGTTTACAGATGACGGAACAGTTTATGGACATAATGAATCAAAAAAGTTAAGCATATATGAAAGTCCTAAAACGACTAAACAACTTGCAATGGAAATGATAGGTTCTATGCCAACTGAAAAAAAAGATCGACTCATAGAAATGTCTGCTTGTACTGCTTTTTATAAACGTTCTTTGATTGATAAATATAAAATCAGCTTTCATAGTGAACGTGAATTAATAAGTGAAGATCTTATCTTCAATATAGATTTTCTCAATCATGCAAAAAAAGCAGCTCTAATTCCACGAACATACTACCACTATTACGTAAATACAACGTCTTTAACCAGAAAAGTTCGTTTTGATAGAGTCGAAAAAAATATAATATTTTATCGATATATTTCTAACAAGCTCAATGAGTTAAACAATCCTTCAGAAAGTGATCAACTTAGAGCTATGCGCATGCTTATCGGTTATTGTCGTAATTCTATTCTTCAAGTTCTTAAATCTAAATGCTCTAATACTCAAAAAAATGAATGGTTAGTAGAAGTGTGCAAAATACATATTTGGAGTGAAATATATTCTAAATATCCAATTTTTAAACTACCGTTAAAATATGCTCTCTTCTTTTGGGCTAAAAGATTTAAACAATATTGGCTAATTCGTTTAATGGCATTAATCTCATAAAATTCAATATATGATAAGAAACAAAAAAGACTTAAAACAATATCTCGAACAAGATTTTAAAATATTTAAAGATTCTCCCGTCACTATAAAAGATTTTATATTAAAAAATGAACGGTGGTATATTTATCACTTCATAAAACATTTGCGCATGACTGAATATTACATAAATATTCAGGGGGGGGGGGAAATTACAAATGCTATTTCACCTTTTTTGGCTTAAATATTTCAGTCGAAAAATGAATTTAACTATTTACCCTAACACTGTGGGACCAGGACTACAATTATTCCATTTTGGAGATTTCACCCATATTGCAAAAGGTTGCAAAATAGGAAAAAACTGTACTATTCTTCCAGGAGTAGTCTTCGGGAAGAAAGATGGAACAGACATAAAGACAACTGTAGGAGATAATTGTTTCTTCGGATTGGGAGTGAAAATTCTAGGAACAGTCCATATTGGTAATAATGTAACTATCGGAGCTAACGCAGTAGTTACAAAAGATATTCCTAATAATGCAATAGCAGGAGGGGTTCCCGCTCGAATTATTAAAATTAAAGATGAAAACAAAGAATAAAAAAAAGAAAGTACTAGTTGTAGCAACTTCACGAAAAACGCGAGGGGGCATTACAGCTGTAATAAAAGCACATGAAACAGGGGAGCAATGGAAAAAATTTCATTGTAAATGGATTGAAACCCATAGAGATGGAAATTGTATAAGAAAATTATGGTATTTGGGAACCGCACTTCTACAATATTTGATATTACTTCCCTCTTATGATATCATACACATCCATATAGCAACAACACAGTCTGCGAAAAGGAAACAGCTTTTTTTCTACCCTGCAAAATGGATGAAAAAGAAAATAATTTTACATTTTCATCCTTCAAATGAAAAATTTTTATTTGAACCTTATAATCAAACATTATATCGAAAACTTTTTTCACAAGCAGATTTAGTGCTTGTGCTTTCAGAACAATGGAAACGTTGGATAAAAGAAGCATTAGGATTAACAGAACACATAGAAATATTATATAATCCATGCCCTATTGTAAATAGAAGAGATGACATACGAGAAAAATCAATTTTATTTGCCGGTACTATTATTCCCCGGAAAGGATATGAGACACTTCTTAGAGGATTTGCTTTAATTGCATCTAAATATCCTGAATGGAGAATTACATTCGCGGGCAATGGGGAAATAGAAAATGCTCAACGAATTGCAAAAGAATTAAAAATAGAAAAACAAGTTGAATTTCTAGGATGGGTATCCGGAAATAAAAAAGAACAAGCTTTTCAAAAAGCATCTATCTACTGTTTGGCCAGTGATGGTGAAGGATTTCCAATGGGAGTATTAGATGCATGGGCTTATGGAATTCCAAGCGTAGTTACTCCTGTCGGCGGCATTCCTGATATTGTGACAAATGGTGAAAATGGATTAGTATTTAAAGTTAATAATGAAACTGAATTAGCAAAACAGTTAGAAAAAATAATCACAAACAACAACCTGTACAAAAAATTGGCTGATGCATCTATACATTTAGCACGTACTACTTTCAATATATCAACGATTAATAAGCAATTAGAAAGGATATATTCAAATCTATTAAAATAATAGTCTTTTCTATTAGATAAATTATCAATAACATATATGCTTATAAGAAATTATTCTTTAGACTTTCTAAAAGTCCTTGCCGCAATATTTATAACAAATTCTCATTTTATCCCTTTATACAAAGATATATCGCCGTCATTAGCTACCTTAGGCGTACATGGAAATGCACTATTTTTCTTTGTTTCTGGTTTTTTATTAATGATGGGATTTGAGAAAAGAAAAGAAGTTTTTTCCAATTGGTATAAGAAAAAGATACAACGGTTATGGCCTTCTGTATTTTTATGGTGCATAATATCAGCTATTCTTTGGAACAGTCCCATTAGTTGGCAGAACTTAATAATAGCTGACCAATATTGGTTTCTACAATGTATTGCAATCTATTACATTTTATTCTATATTCTTGGTAATATCAATATTAATGTTATGGGGGGGGGTAAAATTAAGATACAAAAAATCATCTTTATACTTTCTATCATAACATCTGTATGTTATTTCTTATGCATGCCCAAAGTAGCAAGTTCTATATTTCACACCAACTTTCATTTTATTTGTCACTTTAGTATAATGGTAATGGGAGGACTGACATATCTCAATAAAGACATGATACAAATGAAATCATTACCTAAGGATTTTATACTAATGGTGTTTTGGTTTATATCATACTTCATCATTCTATATGTAAGCAAAGGTAATTTGGATTATAAATATTATTTTCAAATAATAGGGTTACTCCCCTTACATCTCTTTACTTTTTATATATATAAAGTTGCAAGCTATCCTTGGTGTACAAAACTTTTTCAGACAAGTAAACTGAAATGGATATTTCTTGTAATAGCAAATTTAACTCTCGAAATATATATAGTACAATTCCATGTTATAACAGATGAATTTAATACACTCTTTCCTCTAAATACAGTCATTGTATTTATATTAATAAGTATAAGTGCTTACATACTAAAGGTCATAACGTCACTGTTTTTACAAATTCTTTCGTCAGCTCCTTTTAATCTAAAAGAAGCAATAAAAATCTATTAAGAAACATGTTATCAATACTTATCAATGCATATGCTTGTTCCCCAAATATGGGAAGCGAACCGGGTATGGCTTGGAATTGGTGTATAAACCTTGCCAAATATTGTGAATTACACATTATTACAGAAGGAGAGTTCAGAGATAAAATAGAAGCTGTACTCCCTACTCTTCCTCAAGGAAAGAACATGCACTTTCATTATAATCCGGTATCAGATGAAATAAGAAAAATGTGCTGGAATCAAGGAGACTGGCGATTTTACAAATATTATAAAGAGTGGCAATGGAAGACCTATGAAATTGCTAAACAAATTATAGCAAAACAACACATAGACATTGTTCATCAGTTGAACATGATAGGTTTTCGCGAACCCGGATACTTGTGGAAAATAGAAGAAAAGCCATTTATATGGGGACCGGTGGATGCTAAAGAAAAATTTCCCACAGCTTACCTGCAAGGAGCTGATTTAAAAGCTAAGTTTTTTATAAATTTAAAGAATTTTTTAACAGGGGTTCAACTAAAGTATGATAAACGAGTACATCAGGCTACTCAAAAAGCTGCCGTTATAGTTTCAGCCTCTTCCGAATCAAAAAAGAGTTTCAAGAAGTTCTTCAACATAGAATCACCTCTTTTGAATGAAACCGGATGTTATCCACAAAGCAAAATACTCCTTGACAAAAAAGGCAAAGAAAAATTAGATTTATTATGGGTAGGGAAATTGGACTTTAGAAAACAATTATCATTAGCTATCCAGACAATAGCTCAAATAAATAATAAAAATATCAGACTACATATTGTCGGCAGCGGAAATAATGAAAGCTATAAAAAAGTGGCGGAATCTCTACATGTTGCAGAACAGTGTATTTGGCATGGTGCAGTCAGTCATGACAAAGTACAAGAAATCATGCAACAATCCGATATATTCTTTTTTACGAGTGTAGCAGAAGGTACGCCGCACGTTGTATTAGAAGCTATAGGGAATAATCTGCCGGTTGTCTGCTTTGACACATGCGGGCAAGGGGATTCTGTTAATGAACAAGTAGGGATGAAAATCCCCCTAAGCACTCCTCAACAATCTACTAAATACTTTGCTGAAAAGATTAGTTATTTATATCACCACAGAGATGTATTACAACAATTGTCCAAACAATGTAGCCAAAGACAAGAAGAACTTTCATGGGACAATAAAGCGCAACAAATGATTAGACTTTATAATAAAGTACTAAATGGAAACAACTAAGAAAAAGATTAAAGAGTTACCTATTATCACTACCACACATGGTGTCGGTCAAAAACGGGTATTACTCAATAGTCAGGAGACATCCACTCCCCTCACCCAAATTGCCGTAACCCGACTAAAAGCCGGAGAAATGGCAAAAGAACACTTGCATCCTACCATGGAAGAATTCTTTCTGTTTCAAAAAGGAGATGCGATAATGACAGTCGGCAAGAAACAGATAATGTGTAGCAGTGGAGATTTTATCAGCATACCTACCAACACCTTGCACTCTTTAAAAGCAACTACGGATATTGAAATCATAACCATAGGTTGTGTAGTTAAGTGACATAAACATACATTGTCAATATTTACCATTAGATAGAGATGGAAAATCATATTGTAATCATGGCAGGCGGCATCGGAAGCCGATTCTGGCCGATGAGTACACCTGAATATCCCAAACAGTTTATTGATGTAATGGGATGCGGCAAGTCACTGATACAACTTACCGTAGAACGATTTGCACCACTATGCCCAATGGAAAACTTTTGGGTAGTGACCAGCGAGAAATATACGGATATTGTAAAAGAACAGTTACCCGATTTGCCCGAATGCAACATCCTGGCAGAGCCGACTGCCCGCAATACGGCACCCTGCATTGCCTACGCCTGCTGGAAGATAAAGAAACAGCATCCGCAGGCAAATATCGTAGTAACTCCGTCGGATGCGCTGGTGATAAACACCGGTGAATTTCAACGGGTAATGCGCTGTGCACTCGATTTTACCGCCACAAACAATTCCATTGTAACGATAGGCATCAAACCCAGCCGTCCGGAAACCGGATATGGATATATACAGGCGGCGGAACAGATTAACGATACTGAAATATACAAAGTAGGCGCTTTCAAAGAAAAGCCGGATGTGGAGACAGCCAAAGAATACGTAGCCCACGGCAGTTACTTTTGGAATGCCGGCATTTTTGTGTGGAACGTGGATACCATAACCGATGCCATACGCAAGTTTACTCCGGACCTGGCTGCTATTATGGACGAAATGAGCCGAGATTTCTACACAGCACAAGAGACTGGCACTGTAGAAAGACTCTTCCCTACTTGTGAGAAAATATCCATAGACTACGCTGTAATGGAGAAAGCGGAAAGCATCTATACACTGCCTGCCGAATTCGGCTGGAGTGATTTGGGCAGCTGGGGTTCGCTAAGAACCCTGCTGCCGCAGGACGAACACGGAAATGCAGGTGTGGGGAATGACATCAGCCTGCACAACTGCCATAACTGCATTGTGCACACTGCCGGAGAGAAACAAGTGGTGGTGGAAGGACTGGACGGCTATATCATTGCCGAACGGAACGGTGCACTGTTGGTATGTAGCTTGAAAGAAGAACAAAATATCAAACGTTTTACTTTAAAACATTAGTGATTATGAAACGAAATTCAACAATGTCCCTGTTCGCAGCTATGTTGTTGCTTACAGGAAGCGGCTGTATCTTAATGACCGGCTGCCAGAAAGATTATGACGGCCAAATCGAAATTCTTCGGAATCAGATTGAAAATGGCGATGTTAACGTTAACAATCTGCTGGAAAAAATCGAACTGATTGAAAAGCAGATTATAACCTTGCAGGAAGCAGCCAAGGAGCATGCCGAATTCAAGGAGAGCATCAGCAAGCTTATCAAAGACCTGGAGACTACGAAAAATGAGCTGGAAGGAAAGATTGCCGAGTTGCAGAAAGCAATGGAGGAGAATGACCAGAACATAAAGAACATGATTGAACAGGCAGTACAGGAATTCGACAAGAAATTGCTGGAACTGTCCAAGGAAATCGATGCCGAGATTTCTGCCAAATACAATGAACTGGACGGACGTATCCGGAAGCTTGAAGAGCAATACCAATCCCTGCAGGAAAAGCAGAATGCAACCGAAAAGGCTATCAGTGACTTGAAAGAAGAAATAGCCAATTTGAAAGAATCGCAACTGGAAGAGAAGCAAAAGCTGGAAAATGCCCTGAAACAATTGGAAGAGCTGAACCAGAAACTGACCGATAACCTCGAAAGAATAGACAGTAAACTCGAAGAACTGGATAATGCGGCAAAGGAAAATGCACAGAATCTGGAACAACTGAGGGAAGATACCAAAAACGACATTCTGAATTTAAAGAACGAAGTGGATGGTAAAATCAATGAAATCGATACACAGTTAGAAGGCATCTCCGATGCGGTAAGCGAACTGCAGGATACGGTTCAGAACCTGAACACCCGCTATGACGAGCTTGACAAGCGTATCAATAAGCTGATAGGCGATTATGATGCTCAAATAGAAAAAATTTGGGACACCATAAACAATGGCGGCGGCACTACAGACCCCGAATTGTCCAAACTGGTAGCACAACTCCAGAAGGATCTGAACGACCTGCAAACCAAAGTGGCAGAACTTAACGAGAAATATTTGTCCATAGAATCGCTGTACGGAAAGCTGGATGAAAGAATGGGGAATGTGGAAAGCATCGTAAAAGACCATACGGCACGCATCAGTGCTCTGGAAAAACAATTGGATGCACTGGGAGTACGTGTAACTGATTTGGAAAAACAGGTTGAACAGATGAAACAAATCTATGACGATGCCATTGCCGACATAGAAAACCGTCTGAATTCGCTTGAAAACGGAAGCGTGCCCCCGGCAGACCTGAGCCAAATCAAACAGATGCTGAACGAACTGCAAGCCTACGTGAACAAGAATATCAATGATATTCTCCAACTCAAGGACAATCAGGCACAGCAGGCTGGACTGTTAAGCGCACTGGAAAGCAAGATGAATGCAGGCTTCCTGGCACTGAATAATAATTATAATGCGTTGTCGGGACGTGTAGACGAAATTTATAAAAGACTGGAAGACGCCCTCGCAGCATTGCCCGACCTGGGACAACTGAAAGCCGATGTATTGAAGAATCAGAAAGATATTCTCGACTTACAAACGAAGTATGATGAACTGAACGGTAAAATGGATAAGTTCGTCACAATTACGGAAGTGGAGAACATGCTTGCCGACTACTACAACAAGGAAGAGATTAATCAATTACTCGCAGGGATATACGAGCAACTGGGCAATGTTCCCAACAGAGATGAAATGAACAAGCTGATTGAAGAGGCAACCAAAGAAATCAAGGATCAGCTGGCTCTGATGCAGGGAGAAATCGACGAACTGAAAAATAAGTGCACGGAACTGGAAGAGAAAGTTGACCGTTTGTTCAACCGCATCCAGAGTATGGTAATCATTCCGCAATACAGCAGTAACGAGGAAGTAGAACTGAAGCCGCGTGAAGGCAACAAATATGAGCTGAATGTAAATGTGAAAATCAATCCGGCAGATGTGCTTAACGAAGTGACCGCTTTGGAAGGCTACTTCCACATCGACTCCAGAGAAGCCATTCCTACACGTGGAGCAGGTGATGCAGGACCGGCATTTACAGTAGAAAAAGTCGCTGTAAAAGATGCAGCCGAAGGCATATTTACCGTTACAGCTACTTGCGAACTGCCTACAGTGGATCCGGTGACTCACAAGATGCCGTTTACCGTAGCCGTTGAGTTTGAAAACAGCAACAACAACCGCTCTACAAGCTATAAGGGTGTACGCTACGTGCCTGCCCAAAGCGAAGACCAGACTACATATGAGTTCAAATCGGGAACAGAAGTGGTGCGCACCAAAGCAGACCTGGGACTGAGTTTATTTGCAGAAGAGGACATCTACAAGCACGCTGTGCTGGGAGAAGTGAAAAATGTCGATACAAAAGTCATTCAAATCGTAGATAAAAAGTCGGTATTTGCAACAGACGTTTTAGGCTCTTCAACGGCAAACGAAAGCAACCAGAATATCCCGGTTGTTTACAGTATGGGCAATATTTATGACGAAGCCGGAAAGCCGCAACCGGACCTGGTAAACTACATAAAGGTAGACACGAATGACGGAGCGCTTTCCATGGGCCTGGCTCTGGATCCCTCGCACGTAACCGACGACCTTACCGGCTACAAAGTGGTAATCGGACTGCAGGCACGCAAGGACGGAATCAACTATGGAGAACCTGCCTATATCTGCGTGGAGTTGCAAAAGAAATAACCGGTAATAACATTTAAAACAAAGCGTTTATGAAATCACTGAAATACATCATCGCCGGTTTCTGTCTGGCAGCTTTGCCGGGCATGGAAGCCATGGCACAAGAGGTAGTCAAAGTGGACGACCCCTGGAAGGACTATCCTGACAAAAAGACTTTGTACAAAGACTACTCACGGTGGAGCATCGGAGTGAACATCGGAATGCCGTTCTATGCAGGCGATTTCCGTTCCGTGAGCAGAGGTAACAACAACTGGGCAGGCTATATGTTCGGTTTGCAGGGAAGCTACCAGTTCAATCCGATTTTCGGAGCACGCCTCTCTGTGGACTACGGAAGCAACCGCGCCGGTTCGCAACGCTACGAAGACGACTTCGTACTGCTGCCAAACGGAAACACTTACTATAACGTGGACTTTCCGGAAGGCGGAAGCTACTACAAGGATTTGTATTCTTCGGTTCACTCATGGAACTTCGGACTGAACGCAGAGGTAAACCTGCTGAACCTCTTCCGCCGCAGCGACGGTGACCGCCGCTGGGCTGTGGTGCTGGCACCGGGTATCTACCTGCAGAAGTTCTCGTCTACCGTCAAGAACCGCTCCAACGACGAACAGTTTGCCGACAAACTCGACAACAAGGTTAATCTCGGACTGGGAGGCGACCTTGCCGTACGTTACCGGATAAACCACAACTTCGACGTACAGTTGAAGGGAGGTATGATTTGGATTAACAACCAGGACTTCGACGGTATCAACTCCATCAATACCACCAAACACAACAGCATGGTTACGGCACAGGTTGGTCTGATATGGAAGGTAGGCAACAGCAAGGGACGCAAGAAAGACAACATCATGTACGCTCCGGGCTATCTGCCTATGTGGAAGCGCGCTACAAAGACCGTTACGAAAGTGGTGCACGATACTATCTACATCGAACAGAAAGTGCTTGAAAAATCTCCGGAAGTAGTGGTATGCAAAGGTTTCCCGAAAGACTTGCCTGCCGTATACTTTGAACGCGGAAAGTGGAAACTGGATACGGACAAGTATGCACGCGAACTCTTCACCATTGCCAAAACACTGAAAGAGAATCCGGAAGTACAGATTGACATCTGCGGCTATGCCGACCATACGGGCGGAGAAGCCATAAACAAGAAAGTGACGCTGAAACGTGCCGAAGCCTTGAAGAAGTTCCTCGTGAAGGTGGGCATAGAGCCTGAAAGACTGCATACGTATGGTCTGGGCAAGGATATGACCATTGAAAAGGAACTGCGCTACACCGAAAAGGCACGCCGCGGCGAAGTGAAAGAAAAAGAAAAGGAATAATCCCTGATAAATTATGTTGGAAAAAGACGCTAAGATTTTTGTAGCAGGCCATCACGGACTGGTGGGTTCCGCCATCTGGAACAACCTGCTGCAAAGAGGATATACTAATCTGACAGGCCGCTCCCACAAGGAGCTGGACCTGTTGGATGGAGCTGCTGTAAAGAAATTCTTCGATGAAGAGAAACCGGATGCCGTGGTATTGGCTGCCGCCCACGTGGGCGGCATCATGGCCAATCTGCAATACAGGGCGGACTTCATCTACCGGAACTTACAGATACAGCAGAATGTGATTGGTGAAAGCTTCAGGCACGGAGTGAAGAAGCTGCTCTTCCTGGGCAGTACCTGTATCTATCCGCGTGAAGCTCCGCAGCCGATGAAAGAGGAAGTGCTGCTGACATCGCCGTTGGAATATACCAACGAACCGTATGCCATTGCCAAGATTGCCGGACTGAAAATGTGCGAAAGCTTCAACCTGCAATACGGCACGAACTACATAGCGGTGATGCCTACCAACCTGTATGGACCCAACGACAACTTCCACCTGGAGAACAGCCATGTGCTGCCCGCCATGATACGTAAGATTTACCTTGCCAAATGCCTGAACGAAGGCAACTGGGATGCCGTACGCAAGGATATAGACCTACGCCCGGTAGAGGGTGTGAACGGAAGCTGCACCGATGAGGAGATACTGGCAAAGCTGGCAAAATTCGGTATTACGCCGGAAGCCGTTACGCTGTGGGGCACGGGCAAGCCGCTGCGCGAATTCCTCTGGAGCGAAGAAATGGCGGATGCCAGCGTACATGTGTTGCTGAACGTGGACTTCAAGGATACGTATGCGGCAGGTTCGAAAGAGATACGCAACTGCCACATTAACGTGGGAACCGGAAAGGAACTCAGCATCAGGGAAGTGGCGGAAAAAATCATGGCGGAAATCGGCTTCAAGGGCGAACTGAGATGGGATGCAAGCAAACCGGACGGCACGCTGCGCAAGCTGACGGATGTAACCAAACTGCACAACTTGGGATGGCATCATAAGGTGGAGATAGATGAAGGCATACACCGGTTGTACGAATGGTACCTGAAAGGTATCTGCATCAATCACCGGACAGATTGAGAAAAGCCAAGAAAAAGATGATAAATTTATACATTTTTCATTTTTTTCTTGGCTATCAAATACATTTGACTTAATTTTGCCGGAGAAACATTCCTTATATTATCTGCCTGTCCGTAACAATCGCTTATGTGACAGGCAGTAGCGTAGCGTACTCTACGGCAAATATTCCTTATCATACATGTTGAGACTGAAAACTATTTCACTGCTGGGACACCCGGGTGAACTTGACACGTTGCCGGAAGGCAAACTGCTGATTAACACCATTAATGCACATTCTTACAATACCGCACGGAAAGATGCCGCCTTTGCCGAAGCGCTGCTGAAAGGCGATGCGCTGATTCCGGACGGAGCGAGTATCGTACTGGCATTCAAACTGCTGCGGCATGAGAAGATAGAGCGCATTGCCGGATGGGACCTGTTTCAGTACGAAATGAAAAAACTGAACGCGAAAGGCGGTACTTGCTTCTTCTTAGGTAGCAGTGAAGGTACTTTACAGAAAATAAAAGCCAAAGCCGCCGGGTTGTATCCCAATATCCGGATAGAAACCTATTCCCCACCCTATAAAGCGGAATTCTCTGAAGAGGATAACCGCCGGATGATAGAAGCGGTAAACCGTGTAACGCCCGATTTGCTATGGGTGGGAATGACTGCCCCCAAACAGGAAAAGTGGGCATACGCACATCTGAAAGAGCTGGATGTAAAAGGTCCGATCGGCACCATCGGCGCTGTGTTCGACTTCTTTGCGGGAAATATACAGCGTGCCCCCTTATGGTGGCAGGAACACAGTCTTGAATGGCTTTACCGGCTCATAAAGGAACCCAAGAGAATGTGGAAAAGATATATCATAGGCAATACCATCTTTCTGGGACACTTATTAAAAGAAAAAATATCAAATTAATTAATTTATACACAAAATGAAAAAAGTAGCATTAATCTCCGGTATCACCGGACAGGACGGTTCGTTCCTGGCTGAATTTCTGATTGACAAAGGTTATGAAGTTCACGGTATATTGCGCCGCTCATCTTCGTTCAATACCGGACGTATCGAACATCTGTATCTGGATGAATGGGTACGCGACATGAAGAAAGACCGCCTGGTGAACCTGCACTATGGAGATATGACGGACAGCAGCTCGCTTATCCGCATCATACAGCAGGTGCAACCGGATGAAATTTATAATCTTGCCGCACAGAGCCACGTGAAAGTTTCGTTCGACGTACCCGAATATACGGCGGAAGCCGACGCGGTAGGTACGCTGCGTATGCTGGAAGCCGTGCGTATTTTGGGCATGGAGAAGAAGACAAGAATTTATCAGGCATCTACTTCGGAACTGTTCGGTAAGGTGCAGGAAGTGCCGCAAAAGGAGACGACTCCGTTCTATCCGCGCAGCCCGTATGGCGTAGCCAAACAGTATGGTTTCTGGATTACGAAGAACTACCGCGAAAGCTATGATATGTATGCCGTAAATGGTATCCTCTTTAACCATGAGAGCGAACGCCGCGGCGAGACTTTCGTTACACGCAAGATTACGCTGGCTGCCGCACGCATTGCACAGGGATTCCAGGATAAGCTGTATCTGGGTAATCTGGATGCACGCCGCGACTGGGGATATGCCAAAGACTATGTGGAATGTATGTGGCTTATCCTGCAACACGACAAACCGGAAGATTTCGTTATCGCCACCGGAGAAATGCACACCGTACGCGAGTTTGCCACACTTGCCTTTAAGGAAGCCGGCATAGAACTGCGCTGGGAAGGCGAAGGCGTAAACGAGAAGGGTATCGACGTGAAAACAGGAAAGGCAGTGGTGGAAGTGGATCCGAAATATTTCCGCCCCTGCGAAGTGGAACAACTGCTGGGTGACCCGACTAAAGCCAAGACGCTGCTGGGTTGGAACCCGACAAAGACCAGCTTCCCGGAACTTGTAAGAATCATGGTGGAACATGATATGAAGTTCGCAAAAAAGCTGTACCTGAAAGCCCAAATGGCAGAATAACAATTACTTCGAAATAATGAAACATTTTTTTAGTCTAAGACCTTGGATATTGGCAGCGGTAGTTCTTGCTTCGGCAGGGACTACCGTTGCCGCACAAGGCAAAATGGAGGCCTATCCGGCCAATGAGAAATGGTTTGTAAGCGGTTCGGTAGGAGCCGGAGTATACGTAGGCGACTATGACATGCACGCGAAATTCGGAAACCGCATTTCCATTACGGGCGATGTAAGCGGCGGTAAATGGATTACTCCCGTATTAGGCGCCAGATTGCAGATAAGCGGAATGCACGCTTCGGGCGAAGCCAAGAACGGAAGCAGCGAATCGTGGAATTTCATGATGTATCATGCCGACATCATGGTGGACGTACTGAACTGGTGGTGCGGTGTGGACGAGGAACGTACATACAGCCTCATTCCGCTGGTGGGCGGCGGTGTGGCCAACGCTCCCGGACTGAATACCACCACAGGAGTGCTTACCGTAGGTGTGCTGAACCGCTTTAAGGTATCGGAACATCTGGACATCAATGTCGAGCTAAAAGGTAATCTCGTAGGGGACAAGCTGGACGGATACGCCAGCGGAAAGAAAGGGGAAGGTGCAGCCGCACTGACTGCCGGACTGACCTACAACTTCTGATATACAGAATATAGAACTAAACATTGACAACTGATGACAAATAGGACAAAGGTACTGTTTCTGTTGCTGGCGATGCTGGGCGCGATAAGCGTCCGAGCATACGCCCAACAGAAAACCTCCGAAAAGATTTCGCCCAAAGAACGGTGGGCGTTTGAAACCAATGCAATGGACTGGCTGTTGCTGTTGCCGAATGCCAAAGTGGAATTTGACCTTTCAAGTTCTACCGACAACCGGTGGGTAGTGGGCATAGGCGCCAAATGGAACGGCAATGCCAAAATCAGTATGAACGAACGCATACAGATGAAAATCAACGATTACAGACTGGAAGTGAAAAGATATGCCAAACCTTCCTTTACCGTAAAGACGGGACAGTCCAAGATTCCCAAATTCTGGCGTACCTACTACTGGGGCTTCTATGCCGGATACAGCAAGTTTGCCGGAGCATGGGGCAAAGGCATCGCCGGCGATATGTTCCATGCCGGACTGACCGGCGGATGGCAACTGCCCGTATACAAATGCAAACAGGGCGCAATAGACCTGGACCTGGGTCTGAGCGTGGGAGCAGCCTATGCCGAATATGACAAATATAAATATGAAGATAACCACCTGATACGTACAAAGAGCAGAGACAGGCATTTCCTGCCCTACCCCGTAGTGAGCGATATACGCGTAGGATTCGTGTACCGCTTCAGCTCTATCAGAAACAAGTACAGTCAAAGACAAAAATAAGAGATTCGTATGACAAAAGATTGTAAAAAGAAAAGTATATGGGCGAGGCTGATAGTGATAGCTGTACTGGCATGCACGGCAAGTAATGCGCAGGCACAGCTCATTGCCGGAAGAACAAACGCACTGCTTTGGGGAAACCTGACTCCGAACTTCTCGCTGGAACTGGTGACATCGAACCGGACCAGCGTTATGGCGGGAGCTTTCTACAGCCTTGACCAGAACCCGCTGGATTGCAGCATCAAAGGTGCGGAAGCGCAAGTGAGATACTGGGTGAGCGGACGGGCAATGGTGCAGAGCTTCATAGGTCTGGGCATACAGGGCATGAGGTATGACGCCACATTCTCGGATACACACCACTTCGGCGATGCCGTAGGCCCGGGAATGGTGTACGGATATGTACTGCCGCTGGGCAAACGCTTCAACATAGAATTCAGCGCCGGAATATCACTGATGTGGTACAGGGAGAAACGCTACGAGAAGGGATTGCCCGAACCGGGAGACTACAACACCACCGGACACAAGGTGATGCCCATGGGACTGGGAATTTCGTGTACTTACATTTTTAAATAATACGGAGAATGATTACTGAAAGATTGAAAATATGGATCCTGCTTCTGGTTGTGGCGGGATGCGGTACCGGCACTGCCTGGGCGCAGAAAATGGTGAAGGTATCGGGTACCGTATATAACATTGCCGAAAACCGGAAAGTGCCTTTCTCGGACGTGACGGTGGATGTGTATGCCGCCAAGACCGTAGCCGTGGGCGAGGATATGAAGAAGATACTGGACAGCAATGACCAGGAGAAAACATTACTGCTGGACCAGGAAGGGAAAACGACCACCGACGAGAACGGGTATTATGAAATACTGGTTCCGGACAACGGTGCGCTGATTTTCAAAGTGGGACTCTCGCCCTCGGTATTGAAGGAAGTGAGACATCAGATGAAAATAGATGTGAGCATCGACGAGGGAGTGATGCTGGAGAGTGTGACCGTAACCGCCATGCGGCTGGTTCTGAAACCGGAACCGAAAGCACCGAAGATGATCGGAAACATGCTGATTCCGTACAATACCTTCAAACTGCCGCCTTACTTCGGCAACCGCTTCTCGCGACTGATTATACAGCCGTACGTACTGGACTGCGAAACGAACGATACGATAACCTTTGCACGCCCGTCCGTATACGACGGCAAGGAATATGCCCTGACGCAGGAACGCAAAATGGGCTATGACATGGACCGTGACCCGCTGCGTCCGTATATCAAAGCGGAGGCGCTGACTACAAGGGCCATGAACCTGGACTGGACGGATACCATCATCGTGCCCGACCCCAACCGGAACTACAGTTGCTTTGCCATCGTGAACCTGGAAGATTACAGCGCGTCGAACTCCAGAACGTACCAAATCAATACGTGCCAGACCAAACGCCCGATGAAGTTCCTGCAATACAACCTCTTCTCGGAGCAGATGGATCCGTTGCAGCACAAGGAAAGGGCGCAGATAGAGAAAAGAAATACATCGGACAAGATACAACTGTCTTTCCTCATCAACTCCGACCAACTGACGGACACGCCTGAAAACAAACAAAGCCTTGCCATGCTGAGAAACAAGCTGAAAGAGATAGCCGAATCTCCGGGTACGGTATTGAAGGAGTTTCACGTGGCAGGTACGGCTTCTCCGGACGGCCATTACAGCAGTAACCTGAGCCTTGCCGAAAGACGTATGCGCAAGATTGAACAGGAGATTACCTCCATATTGCCCCAATATACCCTGGAGCGCGTTTACCGCAACCCGCATGCCGAAGTGGCTCCGTGGGAAGAAGTGGTGAAACTGCTGGAACGTGACGGCAAAAGCACGGAAGCAGGCAAGGTGAAAGAAATTCTGGCAAAGCATAAGGATATCGGAGCGCAGGGCAGAGCGCTGAAACAACTCGACTGGTACTCTACCGTCATCGTGCCTTATCTGGACGAACTGCGCGTGGTGAACTATAACTGCCTCTACGAGATATACCGCGAACCGAATGACGAGGAAGTCATGGCACAATACAGGGAAAAAGGGCTGAAAGGCAGCTACACACGTTATGAGTACTGGAAGCTGTTCCAACTGATAACCGATGAAAAGGAACTGGAAGCTCTGTACCGCCGTGCCTACGAGGAATCACTGGAACAAAAGCATCCGTGGGCGCTTGCCGGCAACAACCTGGCAGCTTCTTACCTGGAGAGGGATACCGTGGATACTTCCATACTGGAACCGCTGATAGACTTGAGCATCCACTCCACCGACTATTCGCGCATGAATGCCGACGGAAGCCGTACGGAAATCGTGAACCGGCTGGAAGTGGTGACCAACCAACTGTGCATGTATATCAAGAAGGGAGACTTCGAGCACGCCAGCGTATTGGTGAAGATTCTGCCGGAGGACAGCAAATTCGACCTGCTGAAAGCCTATACATGGGCTTTGGGCGGCTACTTCCAGGGCGGAACGACTCCGGAAGAAAAAGAACGTGCACACAAGACTTTTGAAACCATCAAGGCTTCATCGCCCCAGAACGAAGTGGTGATGTACATGGCGCTGGATAACCGCGCCGGCAACGCTGCCGCCAAGGCTTCACTTGCCAAACTGCCGCAGGACAGCGCACTGACCTGGTACTTCAAAGCGACCTTGTCTGCCAGAGAGGGTGAGATAGAGTTCATGAATACGGTGATTGCCCTGTCCGAATGTTTCAAACGCGACAAGAGCTTCGTGGCTACCGCACAAAACGACGGTGAATTTAACGAGGATATCATACAGGCAGCTATGGATATGTCTAACCTATAACCATAATAAGGATTGAAAATGAAATTGAAATATATGATTCCGGCACTGTGCATCTGCACATGTACGGCAATGCCGGAAATGCTCCATGCGCAGGACGACAGCCTGAAGAAGGACAGCACCGAAAGGCCTTTCAATGCAATGGACTATGTATTGCAGAAACGGTATATCCCGCAGGGAAGAGAAGTGAACAACAGCCAACCGGGCAAGAATTTCTCCCTGTCGGTAATGGGCGGTGTGAACAAACTGAGGGGCAGTTCTTCACTGCCGGCATGGTTCAACGGCGGGATTGCCCTGACTAAGGATGTAAGTTCATTCAACTCCTACCGGGTGTCTCTGTTGGGCGGCTTCAACGACGAGCTGAAACAGGGCGGCATCGAGCTGGACCACCTGTTCAACCTGTCCGATTATATCGGCGGGTACAAAAGCGGCGCACACATCAGCCTGTATACCGTATTGGGTATAGGCGGCTATGTGAGCAAGCGCGACGGTATGGATGCCAAAATAGCCGGCGGAGTGCACGGTGGCTTGCAGGCACGCTATCATCTGTCGAGAAACTGGGACTGGTATGTGGAACCCAAACTATATCTCTATACCGACGGAATAGACGGTGCGGACTGCCCCAAACGGTATGACGTGGGATATGGCGTGTACACCGGACTGACCTACCGCTTTACCGGTCTTCCCATCAGGATGAAATCGGAAGATATGGGCGATAATATGTTCATAGAAGCGGCTATCGGTACGCAGGGCGATTTCGGAAAGCCCGTACGCAACAACCTGCCGGCGCTGCAACCGTTGGGTCCTGCCGCTTCACTGGCGATAGGTAAATGGTTCATGCCGCTGGGATGGCGCATCAGCGGCTTCGGCGGTTTCCACTATACATTTAATTCGGACAACTTCAAGAGCGAGGAAGTGTATGGAGGCGGCAGAGCGGAAGTGCTGGTGAACCTGAATACGCTGATTTCGCCGAGTGTGGAAGACCCGAGACTGGAAGTGAACCTTTCCGCCGGCTACGAATTCGGAGCACTGGCGCACAGAAGCAGCGACTATGCCAAGAAGCTTCGTACATTCCACGGTCCTACGGGGTCTATGCAACTGGTATATTTCCTGTCAGACCAAATCGGTATCACGGGTGAGGCGCGATACAGCAAGAGTTTCTATACGCAACCGTTCAAGAGCGGCATCACACAGGACAGACACATGCAGAATGTAGGCGTGATGTTCGGTGTGCAGTACCGCAGAAGAAAGGCCGACTTCGATGCCAAACGCGGCTTCTTCCAGCCTTATAACTTTGCGTATGCCACCGTGGGAACCAACTTCCCCATGCGCACCGCAGGTGTGAAGATGAAGGATATTCCCGATATGCTGGGACAACAGGTAAGCCTGGGTGTGGGACGCCAGTACACGCCGCTGTCTGCCGTAAGAGGAAGCATCGAGATTGGACGGTATGCGTATCAGCACGGGGGTGTATATCCGCTGTCTGTCACCGCCGACTACATGCTGAACCTTACCAACATGATAGGCAATTATAGCGAAAACCGCATATTCGACCTCAACGCCTTTGCCGGTATCGTCTATACGCACCACGAAATGGAAGACAAGAATTACTTCGGCATCCAGGGCGGTCTGCAACAGAGCTTCAAGCTGAACGACCGCTGGAATATCTTCGCGGAAGAGTATCTGAGAGGTTATAACGGCAAGATTACTCCTTCGGCACGTACCTACACAAGCGGAGAATATACGTTTGTCTTAGGAGCTTCCATAGGAACAAGTTACCGTTTTTAAAGCAATACATAAGCATCATGACTATCGCCATTGATTTTGACGGCACAATCGTAGAGCACCGTTACCCTAAAATAGGGAACGAAATCCCTTTTGCCACCGATACGCTGAAGATGCTGATTAAAGACCGCCACCGCCTGATACTGTGGACCGTACGTGAAGGAAAGCTGCTGGACGAGGCCGTGGAATGGTGCAGGGAACGGGGCGTGGAGTTTTATGCCATCAACCGGGACTATCCCGAAGAGGATGCCGCCCATCACGGCTTCTCGCGCAAGGTGAAAGCGGACCTCTTCATTGACGACCGCAACCTGGGTGGTCTGCCCGATTGGGGAGACATCTACCGCATGGTTCAGGAGAAGCTGACGTATGAGGAGCTGTATCGCGATACCGATAAAACTCCGCAACAAAAGAGAGGCGGTTTCTGGAGCCGGTTCAGGAAATAATCCTTTTTTGATATATATCAAACAGTACCTTAAAATAACTCTTTAAATTTGCAACGTCATTTAGAAAACGATAGAGTAAATTAGTTTTTGAAAGAGAAAGGTTAGTTTTTTTAGGGTACACTAAAAAAATACCGGGCAGCACACGGAGCACAGGAAAAGATTCCTGCCGTAGCTGTCCGGTTTTTTATTTGCTTGCCGGAACCGGGAGGTTGCCGGATATTACTGTTTCCGGTATTCCTTGGGCGAAAAGCCGGTGTGATGCTTGAAGTATTTGCCGAAGAAAGACTGATTGGCAAAGTGCAGCTCGTCGGCTATCTCCTGAATGCTCTGCTCGGATGATTTCAGCATGGCTTTTGCTTCCAGAATCACGAGACTGTCAATCCACTCGCCCGCCGTCTTTCCGCTCACCTCTTTCACCACGGTAGAGAGGTGCTTGGGCGTAAGGAACATCTTGTCGGCGTAAAAGGACACGCTCCTCTCCTCTTTGTAAAACTCGTACACGTACCGGATGAAGCGTTCGAACAAATCTTCCTTGCGGCTTTTGGGAGTGCGCTCCTTCACGGCATGTCCCTGATAGATGTCGTATATCTCGTAGAACAGCGCCATCAGCAATCCCTGCGTAATCTCCTTGCGGTAGGGATTGTCCTTCAGCTTCACCTTGCTCCACAGGAAAGAGTGATATTCCTCGAACGCCTGCAACTCGTCGGCAGTGACAGCGATGCAAGGCCGCTCCTTTATCATGAAGAACATGGGAAACAGTTGCTGCATCGTGGGTATCACCAGGTCCATGAAGTCGCGGGACACGGCTATGAAGCTGCCTGAAAAATCATCGGAACGCTCGCCCTGCTGCACAATCTGTTCGGGCAGGATGATGCAAAGCATCCCTTCACGCATTTCATAATCCCGCAAGTTGATATTCAGCTTGCACCAGCCTTTCCGGCAGACGGCAAAGCAGGCAGCGTTCAGACGCGTTGGATATGGCGTGAAAGGGATGTCCCTTATATTATCGAAAATAGCGAAATCATTGCCGATAAAGTCAATCATGGGCAGGTGTTGTATACCGGAGATATCAACGTTGCGTATCTGTTTTGTATTCATTATTCATGCGCTTTGCCGGCAAATATAGGATTATTCACGGAATTATTGGTTTAAAAATCGTGAATGTTATCCTAATTCATTATTTTAAAGCCGATGAAGAACGTACGCGGCTGCGTGGGACCGTAGAAATAACCGGCATCGCGGAACTCGCCCTTATCCAAGTCTTTCTGGAAGCTGTTGAATATATTCTGCACACCGGTGTTCAGTTGGAACTTGATATGGTCGTGCAGCACGAAGGTATAGTTCAGCTTCAGGTTGAGGTCGAAGAACTGGGGCGTGGTCTCCATGCGGTCTTCCGCGATGTACCCGGCATAGTGCGGTACAATCATCTTGCCCGTATACGTGCCGGAGAGGGAGAAGTCGAAATTCTTCAGCGGAGCGGACGAGAAGGTGAAGTAGCCGTAATAGTCGGGCGTGCGGGGCATGCGCTTGGTGGTCAGATCCTTGCCGTCCACCTGTGTCCAGACTTCCTCGCGGGTGTAGCGGCTGCGCTGCGCGGTAAAGCCCAACTGGAGCTGCGCTTCCTTGCCGTGAGCAATCTTGGCGTCGAGGTTGGCGCCGTACACGCGGGCGCCGTTGCCGTTGCGGCGTTCCTTGATTACATCGCCCACATCGTTTTTGCCGATGTCCTCGAGCACGAATACGTGGCGCAGGTCGGTATAGAAACCCTCTACAAGGATGTTTGCCTGCCAGTGTCCCAGGTGGGCGGTCCAGTCCACCGAGCCGCTGTAACTGTTGGAACGCTCCTCGCGCAGGTTGTCCGCCAGCTTGATTTGCACGCCTTCGCCGCCTACTGCGGTGACGTGCAGGTCTTCATCGTAGGCCTGCGGGGCACGGAAACCGGTGGAGTACGTCAGGCGCGCCTGGAAGTCCTCGGTAGGCTTATAAAGCAGGTTGACACGGGGACTGAATATCAGTTTGTCTATCAGGTTGTGCTTGTCCAAACGGGCGCCGACGAGCATGGTCAGTACGTTCATCTTCCACTCGTTCTGCACGAAGGCGCTGGCGATGCGTACATCCTGCTGCATATCGCGGTGATAGCCCGTCATGACATCGTGCAGGGAGTTGTTCTGATACTCCAATCCGCCCGTGAAGGTGGCGGGGGCGAAAAGACAGTTATTCATGTTGCCCACGTACATGCCGCCTGCCACCCACGTCAGGTCGTCCGTCTTGCCGTAGGCGTTCATGTCCTTCTGTGCGCCGTAGTAGCTGTTGCGGTCGGTGTGCTGGATGGAGCCGTACAAGGAGATTTTATGCTTATACTCGCGCCAGAAGAGGTCGTAACTCAGTCCGCCGCTGTTGATAATGTGCTTGGTCTGCTCGGTGATGTCCGCCTCGTGGGGCTGAAGGTCGAACTTGTTGCCGCCGCGGCGGAACTCGTTGGTGGTGTGATATTCCAGGTTGATACGGCTGAAATGCGTGGGACGGTAGTAGGCGCGGAAGCCGAAGGTGTTCATATTCAGCTTGCCCAGCTCGGAGAAACCGTCGCCGTCACGGTCGTACGGATTGCGGTTGCGGTAGCTTTCGTAGAGGGCGATGCCGTAGGAGTTGTCTTTTGACACCAGGGATACGTTCCCGCCCATGTACTGCTCCCAGGACTTGCCGTCCATGTTGGAGAACATGCTCGACACCTGGAAGGAGTTGTTAATGGGGTCTTTGGTGATGATATTGATAGTTCCGCCCACAGCATTGGCGCCGAACAGCGCCGAACCGCCGCCGCGTACCACCTCTACCCTCTCGATCATGTTCACCGGTATCTGCTCCAGCCCATATACCCCGCTCAGCGCACTGATGACGGGACGGCTGTTTATCAGGATTTGCGAGTACGGACCTTCCAGACCGTTGATACGCACCTGGGGGAAACCGCAGTTCTGGCAGTTGTTCTCTACCCGCAGGCCTGACTGGTAGTTGAGCGTCTTGGCAAGGTCGGTGGAGTTCACCATCTCAAAGAGCTTGGCGCTCATCACGTTCACCACCACGGGAGCAGCCTTGCGGCTCACCTCGTTGCGGTTGGCGGACACCACGACCTCATCGGTCATGAAGCTTTCCTCTTCCATCTGGAAATGCACCACCGCCGTAAAGTCCTTGTTTACTTCAATCGCCTTTTCCTGTGTCTTATAGCCTACGGCGGATACGCGCAACGTATATTTACCCGCCGGCAGGTTCTTGAACTCGAACTGACCTTCTTCATTGGACACTGTTCCCTGTCCGCTGCCTACAATCAAAACGGTGGCATACGGTATATTCTCTTCCGAACCTTTTACAAGAACATGGCCGGAAATCATGTTGCCTTCCCTGATAGGATTTGCGGCAACGGCTACGCCGATACCTGCCACAGCAAGCATCAACGCCAATATAATTTGTTTCATTTGAATAATCGCTTTTATTTCAGTTACTTAATGATACCAATTCTGTACCGGTACTTGGTACGGCAAGTACCAAAGGCAGGTACGACGGATACCAAACATTGGTACGGCGAGTACCAAAGGTTGGTACATCGAATACCAAGCATCGGTACGATGAATACCCAACGTTGGTATGAAATATACCAGGCGTTGGTACAATACTATCAAAGGGTAACGGAATAAGGGGGAGCGCGAAGAGAGGGCATCCGACACGCTTTTCCCTTTATGACGGGCGTATCGGTTTCGTTTTCCATCACCTGCAACAGAGAGCGCATCGGGTGTTGCAGCTCGCAGCAGTCCGGCGTGTCCGAACTGAAGTGCGACAGCAGGCCGATGACAATCAGCGAGTCGGTGGAGTGCGAATGCTGGTTATGGAAAGGGTGCGAGTGGGTTATCAGCACCCCGTTGACGTAGTGGACGTGGGTAAACGCCGTTATGCTTGCCTGGTACGCCACGAAGAGCGCCAGCAAGCATAATGCGCGTATGGTTCTTTTTATTCCTCTCACGTCTTACGGTTTGTTTCTTGAGTTAGGGACGGCAAAGGTAATACTAATTTCGGTTTGTACCAAACAGAAATTCATAATCGCGCTTGGAAGCGGGAACAGCCCACTCCTCCGGAACGAATTTCCACTGGCCGAGCGCACGCGGCTCGATTACCTTCTTCTGCTCGATGTACTGCATCAGGTAATAGCGCAAATCCTTGTCGGTAGAGCTAATGATGCGCTCCTTCAACTTGTCCTGAGGGATGCCCGCGCCTTTCGTCAGCAGTTCCCCGCCGCCGTTGCCGCGATAGGAGTTCAGGGCTACCGTGTACATCTTGTCCATGTGGAACGGGGTGCCGTCTGCCATGCTGAGGATGGTTACCTTACTGCCGCACGGCTTCGTGACGTCTACCGTGTAGATGATGCCTGCGGCGGAGTCAAAATTGAAACTGAAGTTCTTGAAGGCAGCCCTGTCCGCAGCGCCTTCGCGGGGTTGGTCGCGGAGCAACAGGATGTGGTCGTCGGGCGAAGTCATGCGGTTGGTCCATAGGTCGTAGGACATCTCCAGGGCATCGCGCACTTCCTTGCCCGAAAGTTTCATGGTGTAGAGCATGTTCTCGTACTTGTAGAGGTTGAACATGTCGTACACGTAAATATCCCCTTCCTTAATCTGCGTGTCGTAGGACAAGGGAGCCGCCAATGAAATCTCGGCGCCGCTGATGTCCAACTGCAAGGTATGGATGAGGTCGATGAAGGCGGAAGAACCGAAATAGGCGGGACGGGTGGAGACCGTCTTCGTGAAGCGTCCGATTCTTTTCGATACGAAATCCTGAATGGTGGCGTACTGCGGCGAGAAACGTTTCATGAATTCACCGCTGATACCATAGGGGGCGGTTTCGGTGAGCACACCGTCAATCTGCTTGTCCGTAACCTTACCGTTGCGCAGGGTCACGGTAATGTCAATGTCGCTCACCACGATGCCGTTGCTGGCGGGGTCCATCACCAGTACGGAGTCGCCTGCCACGTTCTGCACCTTCTTGCATTCGCGGGCGTGGTCGTGGCCCATAAGCACGATGTCGAAGCCCGGAACATTGCGGGCTACGTCCAGCGAGGCATTCTCCCGGTATTTGCCGCCCATCAGCAAGGCGTCCTGCCCGGCATGGAACATACCGATTACAATATCGGGACGCTCCTTTTCGCGGATTATCTTCATCCACTTGCGAGCGGTCTCTTCCATGTCGTCAAAACGAAGCCCCCGCCACAGATTCTCGGAGAGCCACACCGGAATGGCGGGCGTTATCATACCGAGAACGGCAATCTTCACTCCGTCGCGCTCCAGCATCTTGTAGGGCCGGAAGTGTGGTTCGCCCGTAGCGGTATCGATAATGTTGGCGCCCAGCACCGGAGCACGGCAGTCGCCCGCCCAACGGTCGAAAACGGCACGTCCCGTCTCTACATCGTGGTTGCCCATATTGGCGGCATTATAGCCCATGAAGTTCAGCATATCGGCGGTTACGTGGAGCGATACCGTGTCGATGTAGTTATAGTAATAGGCGGTGGGCTGGCCTTGCAGGATGTCGCCGTTGTCCAGCAGAATCAGGTTGTCCTTATAGGTTTCGCGCGCTTTCTGCACGAATGCGTGCACGCGTGCCAGGCTTCCGGCGGCCTCCCGCTGAAGGATGAAATCGTGGGGATAGAAATTACCGTGGATATCACTGGTCTGTACTATTTTCAGTTTTACTTCTTTATCCTGCGCGGCAACTGCTCCAATCAGCAGAAACATCCACGCAAGACAGCAGGTCAGTCTTTTCATTTCGTTGTTCTGTTAATGTATAAATACCATGTGTAAACAGCGCAAAGATATAATAAAACTCACAAAAAGGCGGTAGGGAAAGATTGTTTTTCGTACTTTTGGCGCTCATTATCAAAAAAAGAAGCTGACATGACACAAATCTTTCACAGCATGATAGCTGCCATTCTCGGCATATCGGAAAAGCAAATCGGGCAGACACTCTCCCTGCTCGACGACGGAGCAACCATCCCGTTCATCAGCCGCTACCGCAAGGAAATGACGGGCGGACTGGACGAAGTGCAGATAGAATCCATCCGTACCCATTACGAAAAACTGAAGGAAACGGCGAAACGGAAGGAGACCATCGTCTCCACCATCCGCGAACAGGGGAAAATGACCCCGGAACTGCAAAAGCGCATTGACGACACGTGGGACAGCACCGCCCTCGAAGACATCTACCTACCCTACAAGCCCAAACGGAAAACCCGTGCGGAAGCCGCCCGCCAGAAAGGACTCGAACCGCTTGCCACCCTGCTGATGCTTCAGCGAGAGCCTCATCCCGAACAGCGTGCCGCCGCCTTCGTGAAAGGCGATGTAAAGGATGCGGACGATGCCCTGAAAGGTGCGCGCGACATCATAGCCGAACAGGTGAGCGAGAACGAACGCGCCCGCAACATGCTGCGGAATACCTTTGCACGCCAAGCCTTGCTGACCGCCAAAGTGATAAAAGGCAAAGAGGAGGAAGGCGCCAAATACCGGGATTACTTCGACTGTTCGGAGCCCCTGAAGCGATGCAGCTCGCACCGCCTGCTTGCCATCCGCCGCGCCGAAGCGGAAGGTCTGCTCAAAGTGAGTATCAGCCCCAACGACGAGGAGTGCGTGGAACGGCTGGAACGGCAGTTTGTACAGAGCAACAACGCCTGCGGGAAGCAGGTGGCGGAAGCCGTGCAGGATGCCTACAAACGTCTGTTGAAACCGTCTATCGAGACCGAGTTTGCCGCGCAAAGCAAGGAGCGTGCCGACGATGAAGCCATCCGCGTCTTTGCGGAAAACCTGCGGCAGTTGCTGCTGGCATCGCCCCTGGGGCAGAAAAGGGTGATGGGAATAGACCCCGGATTCCGCACCGGCTGCAAGGTGGTGTGCCTGGATGCGCAGGGCAACCTGCTGCACAACGAGAATATCTATCCGCATCCGCCGGTGAACCAAAGCAAAGAGGCGTTTGCCAAACTGCAGAAGATGATAGAGGCCTATAAGGTGGAAGCCATCGCCGTGGGCAACGGCACTGCCAGCCGCGAGACGGAAGATTTCCTGAAACGGCAGACGTTCAACCGGGAAGTGCAGATTTTCATTGTCAGCGAGCAGGGTGCATCCATCTACTCCGCTTCCAAGATAGCCAGGGATGAGTTTCCGGAATATGATGTAACGGTGCGCGGTGCCGTATCCATCGCCCGCCGGCTTATGGACCCGCTGGCGGAGCTTGTCAAGATAGACCCGAAGTCCATCGGTGTGGGGCAATACCAGCACGACGTAGACCAAACCAAGCTGAAGAAATCCCTCGACCAGACCGTGGAGAACTGCGTAAACCTGGTCGGCGTAAACCTGAATACGGCAAGCAGCCATCTGCTGACGTATATATCGGGACTTGGTCCTCAACTGGCGCAGAACATCGTGAACTACCGCGCCGAGAACGGAGCATTCGCATCGCGCAAGGAGCTGATGAAAGTTCCGCGCATGGGCGCAAAGGCTTTTGAGCAATGTGCCGGCTTCCTGCGCATACCGGATGCCGGGAATCCGCTGGACAACACGGCGGTGCATCCCGAAAGCTACCACATCGTGGAGCAGATGGCAAAGGACCTGGGATGCAGCGTGGCCGAACTGATTGCCGACAAAGAATTGCGCCGGAAGATACAGCCGGAACGCTACCTCTCTCCCACCGTCGGAATGCCGACCTTGAAGGATATCCTGCAAGAGCTGGAGAAGCCGGGGCGTGACCCGCGCGGACCTATCAAGGTGTTCGAGTTCGATAAGAACGTGCGTACAATCGATGATTTGCGCATAGGCATGGAACTGCCGGGCATCGTGGGGAATATCACCAACTTCGGCGCTTTCGTCGATATAGGTATCAAGGAAAACGGCTTGATACACCTCTCCCAGCTTGCGCAGAAGTATGTATCAAACCCTAATGAGATTGTATCCATCCATCAGCAGGTACGCGTAAAGGTGCTCAGTGTAGATACCGAACGGAAACGTATACAACTGACGATGATTGGGGTTAGCGGTTAGGGATTAGGGGTTAGTGATTAGGGATTAGTGCCTTGCGGTGTGAGTGCGCAGCCTGCTAATCACTAATCGCTAATCCCTAATCACTAACCCCTAATCCCTATATATCAGCTTGTCCTTGTCATTGCCGAAAAGGTTATCGCCCAAAGTTGTAATCTTATCGCCGGTGGCGAGGACATGACGAAGATTGTCGCATCCCATGAATGCACCGTACTCTATGGCAGTTACGCCGGAAGGAAGTTCCAAGGTGCCGCACAACCGTCCGCATCCGCTGAACGCACGCTGGCCGATGCTCTTCAAGCCATGGGGCAGTTTGATATTGAGCAGGTATTTCTTTTGGGTAAACGTGTATTCGGGGATAGTTGTGGCATTACACTTGAACAAATCCACGCTCACCAGATTGGGCATGTAGTTGCGTATCAACGTAAAGTCCGCCTCGTCCATCTTGCCCTCTACCGTAAGGAAGTTCACATCTTTGGGCTGTATACCCGCACGAAGCAGTTCGCTGGCAAGGCTACCCATGGTGGCTATCTGCACCAAAGCTCCTACCGGTTCGCCCTCTATGAAAGCGAATGTCTCCCACCGCTTGCCGCGACGATAGGAATCGCTGCTGCCCAGAGGGACGAATATCGCCGTTACGCTGTCCGCCAGGGCTTCGGGCAACAGGTTGGGGGGAGTTTTCTTGCGTATGCGACAAATCTTCAGGTTGGTGCATCCCTTGAATGCGCCGTCTTCGATGTTCTTAGTCTTGTCGGAAAGGATTACCTCCGTCAAGGATGTTTTTCCGGCAAAAGTGCTGTCGCCAAGCTGCTTGCAGAAAGCATAGGACGGGATGCAATTGGCGGGATAGATGTAAAAGCGGTCGGGATGCGTACCGTTCTTTCCGGCGTACATACTGATGGATGCATTGGAGATGTCCAGTATTTGCAGTTTCTTGAATTCATCGCGCAGGTGGCGGAAATCCACTGCATTCAGCTTGCCTTGCAGGACAAGGTGGGTAATCTCGTTCGCTTCTTCTTCGGTGAGCATTTCCACCAAAGTACCGGGTTTGGCAACGGTATATCTCCTGGAAGTCTGGGCGGAGACGTTCGATATCATAATGCCCAGTCCGGCTACTAAAAGTATCTTTTTCAGGTTCATGTTTTGTGTCAGATTGATTTAATTTTCAAATATAAGAAGAAAGCGCCAACCGTGAATAATGATTTCTCTTTTTATTGCTATTTTTGTCGGATATTAATTAACCGAACTTATTTTTTTCATGGAAACCATCGGAAATGAATCCAAAGCCAAACGTTTTGGAAAAGCGGCAATCGACATTGTTTCATTCGCCGCGCTTGCCGTCATCATCATTACAATAATAAGCGTCCCTTTCGCAACCGTATTGCTGAAGTTAGGAAAGGAAGAGGCCGATACGATGTCCTATTTCATATTGAGCGAGACGCTGATGCTGGCAGGCGTATTCCTTTCCGCATGGATAGTATGGCATTTACGCGGCTTTTCACTGGAAGGGCTCGGACGCTCTTTTACGATGCGTTGGAAGGACTGGCTGTCGGGAATACTGCTGGCAACCGTTCTTTATGCGGTAGGGTTTGGCATATCCTTGTGGGCAGGTGCGGTAGAGATTGCAGGAGTGGCATTCAATCCTTCTTCCTTACTGATCAGCCTTGTATTCTTCCTGCTGGTAGCCGTAACAGAGGAACTGGCATTGCGGGGATTTGTATTGGAACGCCTGCTGCAAAGCGGGGTGAATAAGTTTTGTGCCTTGTTCCTCTCCGCCGCCCTGTTCTCCTTGATTCATATAGGCAATCCGAACTTCGACTTTCTGTCTTTTATCAACATACTTCTGGCAGGCATCCTTTTAGGTTCATCCTATATATACACACGCAACCTCTGCTTCCCGATAGCTCTACACTGGTTCTGGAACTGGATACAAGGCCCGGTATTAGGCTATGAGGTCAGTGGAAATAAATTCTGTAACGGCTTGCTGGCCCTTCGGCTGCCCGAAGCCAATCTGATAAACGGTGGCGCTTTCGGCTTTGAAGGCTCCGTACTTTGTACGGTGCTGATGATAGTGGGAACAGGAGTGATTTTAAAATTAGCGATTAACGATTAGTGATTAGCGATTAGGGGTTAACGATTAGCGATTAACGATTAGGGGTTAAGGGTTGGTGATGAGAGTGGGATGTGGTTTGATAATTTCTTTTAGGCATGGATTACACGGACTATACGCATTTCATGGATTTTACGGATTTCACGGAAAAAGAATAAGGGGTAATATACCAACTGTTTTGATAATATTACCCCAAAATAAAGTAAATCCGTCAATCCGTGCCTAAAAAACCAACAAATAAGATAATATTACCATAATCACCTTTTTGTTTTGACACACCATTAATCACTAATCGCTAACCACTAACCCCTATTTATTGTACATTTTTGTTCTCAGTTCCTTGATGTGGTCGGAAGTGATGTATTCATCATACTCCATCATCTTGTCGATGATGCCGTTCGGGGTCAGCTCGATGATACGGTTTGCCACTGTCTGGATGAACTCGTGGTCGTGAGACGAGAACAGGATGTTTCCCTTATAGGTCTTCAGGTTATTGTTGAATGCCTGAATGGATTCCAAGTCAAGGTGGTTGGTCGGCGTATCCAGAATGAGACAGTTGGCATTACGCAACTGCATACGCGCAATCATGCAACGCATCTTCTCGCCACCCGACAGTACGCTTGCTTTCTTCAGCACCTCTTCGCCGGAGAAAAGCATACGGCCGAGGAAACTCTTCATATATACCTCATTGCCCTCGCCAAACTGGCTCAACCAGTCAACCAGATTCAAATCCGTATTAAAGAAAGCAGTGTTGTCCAACGGCAGATAAGCGGTGGTAATCGTAACACCCCAGTTGAAAGTTCCCGCATCCGGCTTCATATTTCCGTTGATAATCTCGAACAAAGCGGTCATGGCACGCGGATCGTGTGAAAGGAACACGATTTTATCCCCTTTCTCTACATTGAAGTTCACATCACGGAACAGCACCGTACCGTCTTCCAGCGTTTTCGTCAGTCCGACTACTTCAAGAATCTGATTGCCCGGTTCGCGTTCGGGAGTGAAGATGATGCCCGGATACTTACGTGACGACGGTTTGATTTCTTCCACATTCAGCTTCTCCAGCATCTTCTTACGGCTGGTAGTCTGCTTGCTCTTCGCCACATTGGCGCTGAAACGGCGGATAAACTCTTCCAGTTCTTTCTTCTTCTCCTCGGCTTTAGCCTTCTGGTTCTGCTGCTGACGGAGAGCAAGCTGGCTGGACTCGTACCAGAAGCTGTAGTTTCCGGCAAAGAGGTTAATCTTTCCGTAGTCGATGTCCACGGTATGCGTACAAACGGAGTCGAGGAAGTGACGGTCGTGGCTCACTACCAGAACGGTATGTTCAAAATTGGCAAGATAGTCCTCCAGCCAGGTTACGGTTTCCATGTCCAAGTCATTGGTAGGCTCGTCCAGCAGCAGGTTATCCGGATTGCCATACAAAGCCTGCGCCAGCATGACACGTACTTTTTCCTTGTTGTTCAGCTCGCCCATCAGCACATAATGCTTGTCTTCCTTGATGCCCAGTCCGCTCAATAAGGCGGCAGCATCGCTTTCTGCATTCCAACCGTCGAGTTCGGCGAATTTCTCTTCCAGTTCGGATACCTTCAGACCGTCTTCGTCCGTGAAGTCCTCTTTGGCATAGAGTTCTTCGCGCTGTTTCATAATGTCCCACAGCACGGTGTGCCCCATCATCACGGTATCCATCACCGTATAAGCATCCCACTTGAAGTGGTCCTGGCTCAATACGGACAGGCGCTCGCCCGGTCCCAGCATGATAGACCCCGTTGTCGGGTCCAAATCGCCCGAAATAGTACGCAGGAAAGTAGACTTTCCGGCACCGTTGGCACCGATTATACCATAACAATTACCACTTGTAAACTTCAGGTTTACATCATTAAACAACACTCTTTTACCAAATTGAACCGATACGTTCGAGACTGTAATCATCTTTATATTTACTGTTTTATTATGTACTACTTACAATTTAATACCTATAACTCTGCAAATTGCGGGTACAAAGATACGAAATAATACGGTAAAACAGCTTACAACGAGTTAACTTATTGCATGATATGAAGTTAACCCGATACATACAACAAAGGTAACAGACTGCAACCTATCGAGTTAACTTACTGTCCGCACAAGGTTAGCGCTCTATTTATAGCACATTACGCTGTCAATCTGACATAAAAATATTACCTTTGCAGCGTTTTTGGCAAAAGCCGTCAATTTGGCAAAGTTTTTGCTATTAAAACCGTATCATATTAACTTAAACCCTTAACAACAATGAAAGCAAAATCATTTTACAAGAATAACAAGCATAACAATATGGACTCTAAAGAAAAAGAAAACATCAACGAAGAAGAGTTAAAAGCACAAGACGCTCAAGACGAAACTTGTGAAGAAACAACAGAGAAAGAAGAAGAAGTTGCCCTGACAGAGGAAGAAAAACTCACTCAGGAACTGCAAAAGGCCAACGCTGAGATTGAAGACCAGAAAGACAAGTACCTGCGTCTCTCTGCCGAGTTCGACAACTACCGTAAACGTACGATGAAAGAAAAGGCCGAACTCATCCTGAACGGCGGAGAAAAGAGCATCAGTAGCATTCTTCCTATCATGGACGACTTTGAACGCGCCCTGAAAAACATGGAGACCGCCACCGATGTAGCTGCCGTAAAAGAAGGTGTGGAGCTTATCTACAACAAGTTTATGACAGTATTGGGTCAGAACGGTGTCAAAGTAATCGAAACCAAAGAACAGCCGCTTGACACAGACTACCACGAAGCCATTGCCGTAATCCCGGCTCCTGACGAAGCTTTGAAAGGTAAAATTCTGGACTGCGTACAAACCGGTTACACGCTAAACGACAAAGTAATCCGCCATGCCAAAGTAGTGGTTGGAGAATAACATACACAGTTATATGGAAAAAAGAGATTATTACGAAGTACTGGAAGTCGAAAAAACAGCATCGGTAGAAGAGATAAAGAAAGCCTATCGCAAGAAAGCCATCCAATATCACCCCGACAAAAACCCCGGCGACAAGGTAGCCGAGGAGAAGTTTAAGGAAGCGGCGGAAGCATACGATGTATTAAGCAATCCGGACAAGCGTGCCCGTTACGACCAATTCGGCCATGCCGGAATGGGTGGTGCCGCCGGTAACGGCGGACCGTTCGGCGGTTTCAGTGGCGGCATGTCCATGGATGATATCTTCTCCATGTTCGGTGATATATTCGGCGGACACAGCGGTGGGTTCGGCGGCGGTTTCAGCGGGTTCGGCGGATTTGGCGGCGGTGGTGCACAACAACGCCGTTATCGCGGTTCGGACTTGCGCGTAAAGGTAAAGCTGAACCTCAAGGAAATTTCTACCGGAGTCGAAAAGAAATTCAAACTGAAAAAATATGTACCGTGCAGCCATTGCCATGGAACCGGTGCAGAAGGAGACGGCGGTGCGGAAACCTGCCCTACCTGTAAGGGCAGCGGTACGGTAATCCGCAACCAGCAGACCATCCTCGGCACAATGCAGACGCGTACCACTTGTCCTACCTGTGGTGGCGAAGGCAAGGTCATCAAGAATAAATGTAAGGAATGTGCAGGCGAAGGTATCGTTTACGGCGAAGAAGTCGTTACCGTGAAAATTCCTGCCGGTGTAGCCGAAGGCATGCAGCTCTCCATGAGCGGCAAAGGCAATGCGGGCAAACACAACGGCGTACCGGGCGACCTGCTGATTCTCATAGAGGAAGAGCAGGACAAGGAACTGATTCGCGATGAGAATGATTTGATTTACAACCTGTTGCTCAGTTTTCCGACAGCCGCATTGGGCGGTGCGGTAGAAATACCCACCATTGACGGCAAGGTTAAGGTAAAAATCGAATCGGGTACACAGCCGGGTAAGGTTCTCCGCCTGCGCGGCAAAGGACTGCCTAACGTAAACGGATACGGAACCGGAGACCTGCTGGTGAATGTCAGCGTATATGTGCCCGAAACACTGAACAAGGAAGAGAAAAAAGCGCTGGAAGAAATGGAAAGGTCGGATAACTTCAAGCCGAATACTTCTATCAAGGAGAAGATTTTCAAGAAGTTCAAGAGTTTGTTTGATTAAAAAACAATGCTTCCCGGCATAAAAAAAGCTACATTTGGAATGTAGCTTTTTTTATGCCGGGAAGAAAATGTCCTCTATTTCAACAAATGCACAAACTTTGCCGGCAACTCTGCTTTATCGGCGCAAACAAACAGCTTCTGACCCTCAGCGTCCAGTAAGAAAGATACACCACCCTGCGAAGCAATAAAAAGCTCCACACCCGCCGCTTCTTCTACAAAAACACAGTCGGGGAACAGAGGTGCAAACACTTCTTTGGTCTGTCCTTTCCACTTCTTGAATACGATTTGCATAGGACAAAATGCCATATATCCTGCTGCATGCAGGCGCTGCACTAATTTACGCTCCGACTTTGGCGCCGTATACAGAACACACCAACGACTCATATCATTATTAGCCATCATATTGCTTTGTTTGCTTTTCTCCAATCTTTAAATAAATCCTTCACAAATAATATCCAGCCAACACATCCCACTCCTGCCAAGAATACAAAACCTATAAGAATCATAATCTTATTCGGCTTGGCGGCACGCAAAGGAACCGTAGCCGGTTGCACAACCGTATATACCGGAGTAATCTCCTGCACTTTGGCTCTTGCCATCTGCAATTGTCCGGAAACCTGGGTATAAACAGTATAAGCCAGCTCAACTTCGTTTTTTAAACGTTCCTGCTCGGCACGATAGCTTAACAGAACCACATTCTGGTTGGCATCTGCAAAAGTAGCATATTTTTTCTGAGCTTTCTCATAATCCGCCTTTGCTTCTTTATATAATTTCTCTGTAAAAGCTAAATCATGACGGGCTTTATTGGTACGGTAATTTGTGATATAATTCTGCAAACAATGCATCACGGTATCAGTTAACGAAGCCGAAATCAAAGGGTCCTGCATAGTAACCTCCAAAGTTGTAACCCCTGTTTTTTTATCAATCGTAACCAAGATACGCTTACTCAAAGCATCCGCCACCTTCGCCTCATCCAATGTCAGGTGGAACGGATCGATTTTTCCTTCCTTCTTCTCCGGTTTATCCTTGAATAAAGACAAGGTCCAACCCAAAGCCTTGAATGGCGCAGACATTACAGCACCCATCCATGACGAACGCTGGTATTTATCCAGATAAGCATATAAGGTCGTATCTATTTTGCCTTTCTGGTCTTTGACCCTTACATCAAACAACTCCAGCAGAAAAGGAGTTGACTTAACGATATCGGGATACAGTTCGGGCGACAGGGCATCTTCTCCGACAGAACCCCCTAAGTTGATGCCAGCCATAGCAGCCAATGCCCCCATACTCCCGGCATTCACTTTACTTGCACTTTCGGGAGCCAATGTCACTTCCGTAGAATACTCTTTAGGAATGCTGAATCCTACAATCAAGCCAATCACTGCCGCAATACCGCATACCTTATAAAGCATTTTACGATCGGCCCACACTTTCTGAGCCAACTCAATCAAATCTATTTCCTGTTCCTCCAGTTTTTGCGGAGCCTTTTGTATTTTACTTTCGTCCATTGTCCTTATCACTTAAAGAGATTAACCAAAGTAGCAATCATTGTGCCTAAAGTGGCAATAGAAGTACCCATACCTACCATTTCGGCCACGCTCATACGCTTACTCGGATCCTTAGTCGGGATGATAATCTCACACCCGGGCTCGATTGCCGTCTTACTACCGGAGCGTATGCGGGATACAGTACCATTCATATAAACCACAAAAGCACTGCGCTTCTTGGCATTCGAAGCATATCCGCCCGCCTGATTGATGTAGTAACGGCTGTTCTCTCCCTCTTTGTACAGTACGGTATTAGGATACATCACGGCACCGTTGATTTTCACTGTGCTTACATATTCAGAAATAAACAATACATCCCCCTCGCGCAACACCATATCATAATCAGAACCCGGATTTTTCAAAGCCTCATCCAGATGAATACCTACCGTATATACATATAAAGTAGTTGAATCTGCACCGACCTTTATAGCCATGCGGGTGGCATCTTCCTTTCTGCGAAGCTCTTCCTCCGACATTTTACGGATAAGACGGGCTCCTCTTACATAAGCATCGGATGTAACACCACCGGCTTTAGCGACCAGGTCGCTCAAACGTTCATTCTTCTTGGACAACGCGTAAGTACCGGTAAACAATGCCTCTCCTATTATCCCCACATTTTTCTGCTTGCGATAAGCAGGGCTTTTACGGACATACACTTCATCAAAAGGCTCCAAATAAAAATTCTCGCTCCCCGCTCCTATCAGCAAGCCGTCTTTCAGGTCAAAGGTAAATGTCTGGCCTACAATATTACTGTCGTCCGTGCTTTTGGGAGATTTAATACGGCGCGATACATCTATTTTCGTTGTAGAAGCCGCTTCAAGCAAGCCACCCGATTCCAAGACCAAATCCTCGATGGTCATCTTGTCGGCATAAAGATAAGTACCCGGATCAGCAACCTCACCATGGATAGTCACCGTAGGCTCTTCTTTCAGATCCTGAATGCTGGGAATATAAAGTATATCATTCTTTTGCAAAGGAATGTCCGCAACCACACCTTTCAACAAGCCTTTCAAATCTATGGAAATAACCTCGCGCGTCAAATCCTCATGTTCACGATTGATTACGGCACGATTTAGGAAAGCATCTCCACGTACACCTTCCGCTTTCTTTATCAACTGTTTCACAGTATTCACCTCTCCGCTCAGCTGATACAAGCCCTCACGGTAAACAGCACCGCGAATCTCTACACGATTCTCGAAACGGTTGAGAACGGAATCTACCGTAAGCATATCACCATCTTCCAAGCGGAATACCGAATAATCCATTTCGTCCACATTGAAAATCTGATGCTCGCGTCCGCTCTTGCGTACAAGACGGATGGCTTTTTTATATGCATCGCCCGTAAAGCCGCCGGCATATCTCAGCAACGTACCGATTGTTTCCGTAGGCTTCATTTCATAATACATAGGACGCTTTACCTTACCCAATATCTGCACCAAGGTCTGATAAGGATTGACAAGAATCACATCACCGTCCTGAAGACGGATATCATCCTTCAGCCGACCTTCCATGATAAAATCGTAGATGTCCAAATCTGCAACCGTCTTTCCGTCGCGTATAACTTTTATGCTTCGAAGACTACCGATTTTATTTACTCCGCCTGCCCAATACAAGGCATGGAAAACTGAAGCGAATGAAGAGAGGGTGTAAGTACCCGGTACGACAACTTCACCCATAACATTCACCTGAATGGAACGGATTTCGCCTAACGTCAAATTTATTTGCGTATTGGGAGTTTCTCCCGCAACACCGGCATATATCTTGGCAAATTCGCGTTTCAAATAATCATTGGCTTCCTCTACGGTCTTTCCACTCAGATAAACCGGTCCTAACTTTGCGATTTGCACAGTACCCTCCGGCGAGATTTTTTCGCGAATCGTAGTCTGGGAAGCTCCCCAAACATCAATAATAACTTCATCGCCCGCCCCCAAACGATAATTGTCGGGTGTTGCCACATTTATATTGGGTTCAAAAGTCAGATATTCGTTATCGAAAATATTATGTCCGAAAATCTGTTGTGTAAAAGCGTCTTCCGCGCTTTTAGGACCATTATAACCATAACCCGGCTGTCCACTGTTATTCACCCCCGTTCCATATCCATTGCGTTGCTGGGCCGATTTCGCCCGCAGCCCTTTAATACTTTGCTTTTGGGAACCGAGATTATCCAAGCCGGATTCATCCTGAGAGATATTCTTGTTTTTGTTCTCGTAAGTTTTCTGCGTACGTAAACGGGAGTTTGCTTCTCCCATGAAATTGGCATTTTCCTCAGAGCTTCCGTCCGATTTGCCTGAATATTTAGACTGTATTCTCTGGATTTGTTCTTTTGTGACTCCTTTCTTCATCAATTCAACCAACATCTCCTGTTGTGTCTTCCCCTGACTCTGAGCCTCTTGCACGTACAGAATGACTTGTTCATCCGTCATTTGTTGGGCAAATACCACACTTGATACCGTAAATACCAACAAACACAATAGTATAAATTTACGCATAAGTAAGATCTTTGATTAATCTTTTAGTTATCTAGTAATGTTTTTAATTGGGGACAAAGGTAATACATTATTTTCATAATATACATTTATTTCCTTTTGAAGTTTTGGAAAAAGAATTAATTCCTGGCTTCAATATAACCGGTATTTTGCCACAAACTCCACTTATACCAAACAGTACTTTTCCAATCACCCAATAGAGTTAAACGTCTTTACCATACGGTTTTATCCATAATATCTCCGATAAATACACAAATATAGAAAAAATGCCAGACAGAAATATTTCTAAAAAATCAGGCAATTCTTTTTGCAAATTCAAATAAAGATGTACCTTTGCACCTCGTAATCGAAAACCCATTGCCGCTATAGCTCAGTTGGTAGAGCAACGCATTCGTAACGCGTAGGTCGCCAGTTCAAGTCTGGCTAGCGGCTCTCCTAAAAAACGCTGATTGTCAAATAAATAATCAGCGTTTTTCCCTTTTTAAAGCCGTCGTGCGAATAAAAAAATTATTTTTCTCATTCCCTCTATTCCCCACATATCATAATAGAACAGATGGCATTTACCTGCAAAAGGAGTGGCTAACTGAAGCAGATAGCTTTTTATATACTCACAAACATATTTCAAAGCAGACTTATCTCTTTAATTATCCGACAGTTCAAAAAAAACTCCACTGTGTAGAACGTATCAATAAGCAGGGCATTTTACTCATGTATGATACTCAAAAATATTTTCGTAATTTGCCAAACACAATATTTATTTCTACATTTGAATTTTAACTAATTACACAATATCACCAAAATGTAAGTATATGAGAAAATTATTATTCGCCATGTTGGCATGTACAATTACACTTGCCTTTGCATCGTGCAGAGAAAAAAAGGCTAAAGACAAGGTTAAAGACCGTGTAGAAAATGTAAAGGAATCTGTTGAGGAAGCCCTCGAAGAGGCGCAGGACCAGATTGAAGAGGGAGCGGATGAGGTAAAGAAGGCTTTGGATGAAGCCGGCGATGAAATTGAAAAAGCCAAAGAAAAACTGGAATAGAAGTTGCCGGAAAACTGTCCAAATATTCGCACAGTAAGGAACAGAACTCCATTTAACTTAGAAACATTATGAAAAAGATTAATTTGCTACTGCTGTTTCTCCTGCTTGCATGCGCTTTGCCTGCCCAGGATGGCATTTCCGTCTTTATCGGCAGAGCTAACCGCTACGCATCTGTGGAACTCTCTGATTACAGAAAGCGCCTATGCCTGGAATATAATATTTCAAACCATTCCTTAGACGATTACTACAGACGCTGTGGCAATGACTGGGGAAATGTGGGAATTGCACTTGAGATAGCCAGAACTTCAGGAAAAAAAATGCGTGATGTATGCGACTATTACAAGCGGTATCATCGTTACGGATGGAACCGTATCCTTGTGGAGATTGGCATAAAGCCGGGAAGTATGTATTATAACCCTTTCTATAACAGAGTCCATCACCACAGTGACTGCTGGCATGAATACTATAATTCATACTGTGAACGCCATGACAAATTCCACCATAAGAAACACAAATACAAAAAGCCGAAAAAACACCACAAGAGACATTGTCGACACTACGACGATGACGATGATGATGACGACGATGACGATTAATCGGGATTTGAAATCCAAGTGCTGAAACATCCGAAGAGAATGTGTGTGTGCCAAAACTAAAATCCGCTTACTATTTGTTTCTTTGTTTAGGCACGGATTACGCGGAAAACACGGATTTCACGGAAAAAGAATAAAGAAAATCTGTGAAATCCGTGTTTTCCGTATCTAAAAGAAATCGTCAAGTATATATTGACACATCCCCCCCCTTCCTGTCATGAATAAAACAAGGGAAGCATTCTCTTTATTCCCAAATCTTGCTAACTTTGCCCGACTCAAAAACAATCAAGATTATGATGGAAAAAAAGAAAAAAAGAATCCTTTTCGGAGCACTGGCGGTTATTCTTTTCATAGGCATTGCAAGTGCGGGTACAATGTATTACTACCTGTTCACTCCGCAATTTCATCCGCAAAAGACAGTTTATATCTACATCGACCGCGACGATACGACAGACTCCATATACAATAAGATAAAAGCACAAGGAAAGCCCAATAGTTTCAACGGTTTCAAATGGATGTCCCAATGGCGCGATTACTCCGGCAACATCCACACCGGACGCTATGCGATACGTCCCGGCGAGAACGTTTACCATGTATTCAACCGTTTCTACAGAGGATACCAAGCCCCCATGAACCTGACCATCGGAAGCGTACGCACTTTGGACAGGCTGGCGCGTAACGTAGGGAAACAACTGATGATTGATTCCGCCGAAATAGCCGGAGTGATAAATGACTCTCTGCTCCAGCAACGGCTGGGATACAGCAAAGCGACAATAGCCTGCCTTTTCATACCCGAAACCTACCAGGTATATTGGAACATGAGCGTAGAGGATTTCCTCGAACGGATGCAGAAAGAACATCAGAAGTTCTGGAATCGGGAACGGCTCAATAAAGCGAAAGCCATCGGCATGACACAGGAAGAGGTATGCACCCTCGCTTCCATCGTTGAAGAGGAAACAAACAACAACCAGGAAAAGCCCATGATTGCCGGCCTGTACATCAACCGTATCCACGCCGGCATGCCGCTACAAGCCGACCCTACCATCAAGTTTGCCCTGCAAGACTTCAGCCTGCGCCGTATTGCCAATGCACACCTCACCATCGATTCGCCCTACAACACCTACCGCAACCTCGGCCTGCCCCCCGGCCCTATCCGCATTCCCACCCCCATAGGTATAGACGCAGTCCTGAATTACACCAGACACAATTACATTTATATGTGCGCCAAAGAAGATTTTTCAGGAACCCATAATTTTGCAGCCAACTACGCCGAACACATGAAAAATGCCAGAAAGTATTGGAAGGCGTTAAACGAAAGAAAGATTTTCAACTAATATCATAATAAAACAAAAGCAAAAAGCTATATTTGCGATTGTTACTAAAACCATGATTAACACTTAAACACTAAAAAATGAGCAAACAACTCTTACTTGGCGATGAAGCCATTGCACAGGCTGCATTAGACGCCGGCCTATCCGGTGTGTACGCCTACCCGGGTACTCCTTCGACGGAGATTACCGAATATATCCAGACAGCAGCGATTACTGCCGAAAAAGGTATCCACAACCGCTGGTGTTCCAACGAGAAAACTGCCATGGAAGCAGCTTTGGGAATGTCGTTCGCAGGAAAACGTTCACTGGTCTGCATGAAACATGTAGGCATGAATGTGGCTGCCGACTGTTTTATCAACTCCGCCGTGACCGGCGTTAAAGGCGGCATCATTGTCGTTGCAGCCGACGACCCCAGCATGCATTCGTCACAAAACGAACAAGACAGCCGTTTCTACGGTGACTTTGCATTGATTCCGATGTACGAACCGAGTAACCAGCAAGAAGCCTACGACATGGTTTACAACGGATTTGCCTTTTCCGAACAAACCGGCGAACCGCTGCTGATGCGTATGGTCACCCGGCTGGCACATTCCCGTTCCGGCGTAGAACGCAAGGCGCAACAGCCTCAGAACGAGGTATCTTTCAGTGACGACCCGCGCCAGTTCATCCTGCTCCCCGGCAACGCCCGCAAACGCTACAAACTTCTGTTGCAGCATCAGGACGATTTTGTCAAAGCCTCGGAAAACTCACCTTATAACAAGTACATAGACGGTCCCAACAAAAAACTGGGCATCATAGCCTGCGGCATCGGTTATAACTACCTTATGGAGAACTATCCCGAAGGCTGCGAATTTCCGGTATTGAAAATCGGCCAGTACCCGCTTCCCAAGAAACAACTGATGCAGCTTGTAGAAGCCTGCAACGAAATACTCGTACTGGAAGACGGACAACCGTTTGTAGAAAAACAACTGAAAGGTTGCCTCGGCATCGGCGTAAAAGTCAAAGGACGCCTGGACGGCACACTGTCGCAGGACGGAGAATTGAATCCGGACAGCGTAGCACGCGCCGTAGGCAAAGAGAACAAAGCGGAATTCGCTGTTCCCTCACTCGTTGAAATGCGCCCACCAGCCTTGTGCGAAGGTTGCGGACACCGCGATATGTACACCGTGCTGACCGAAGTGCTCCGGGCAGAATACCCCAGCCACAAGGTATTCAGCGACATCGGCTGCTACACCTTAGGAGCCAACGCTCCTTTCAATGCCATTGACTCCTGCGTAGACATGGGAGCTTCCATTACAATGGCAAAAGGCGCCTCGGATGCCGGAGTCCATCCTGCGGTTGCCGTTATCGGCGACTCCACCTTCACCCACTCCGGCATGACAGGCCTGCTGGACTGCGTAAACGAAAACGCCAACGTCACCATCGTCATCTCCGACAACGAAACCACAGCCATGACCGGCGGACAGGATTCAGCCGGAACCGGCCGTCTCGAAGCTATCTGTGCAGGTATCGGCGTAGCGCCCGAACATATCCGCGTAGTAGTTCCATTGAAGAAGAACTACGAGGAAATGAGGCAGATAATCCGCGAAGAAATCGAATACTGCGGAGTATCCGTCATTATTCCCCGCAGAGAATGTATTCAAACTTTAGCACGTAAGAAACGAAACAAGTAAAGCCATGAAAAAAGACATTATACTTTCCGGCGTAGGCGGACAAGGCATCCTCTCTATCGCTACCGTAATCGGGCAGGCAGCCCTTAAAGACGGATTATACATGAAACAGGCCGAAGTACACGGAATGAGCCAGCGAGGCGGAGACGTACAGTCCAACCTCCGCATCAGCGACCGGCCTATCGCTTCCGACCTCATCCCTACAGGCAAATGCGACCTTATCATATCGCTGGAGCCCATGGAAGCGCTGCGCTATCTTCCCTACCTCAGTCCCGAAGGCTGGCTGGTAACCAACGAAGCCCCTTTCATCAATATCCCCCACTATCCTGCCGAAGAAGCTCTCAAAGCCGAACTTGACAGGCTTCCTCACAAGATTGTACTGAACGTGAACGAAGTAGCCAAAGAAGTGGGCTCTCCCCGCGTTGCCAACATCGTGTTGTTGGGAGCTACCATTCCGTTCCTCGGCATTGATTACCAGAAAGTACAGGACAGCATCCGCGACATCTTCCAACGTAAAGGCGAAGCCATCGTAGAACTGAACCTCAAGGCCTTGGTTGCCGGTAAGGAAATTGCAGAAAACCTGATGTAAATCAAAATACCAATAACCATGAATGACAAATACTGGGAAGAAGAGATAGAAACCATGCCGCGTGAGGAGTTGCACAAACTGCAACTCCGGCGGCTTAGGAAGACAATCGGCATTGCAGCAAATTCCCCCTATTACAAACAAGTTTTTCAAAAGCACGGCATTACGGCAGACAGCATCCGGTCGATAGAAGACATCCGGAAAATCCCGTTTACCACCAAGGCGGACATGCGCGCCAACTACCCTTTCGGACTTGTGGCCGGCAATATGCACGAAGACGGCGTACGCATCCACTCTTCCAGCGGAACCACGGGAACGCCCACCGTCATCGTCCACTCCCGGCACGATCTGGAGTCCTGGGCCAACCTTGTAGCACGTTGCCTATACGCAGTAGGCATACGAAAGACCGATGTTTTTCAAAACAGTTCCGGCTATGGCATGTTCACCGGAGGATTAGGTTTCCAATACGGAGCCGAGCGCCTGGGAGCACTGACCGTACCCGCCGCTGCCGGTAACAGCAAACGGCAAATCAAGTTCATCACGGACTTCAGAGCCACCGCCTTGCATGCCATTCCCAGTTATGCCATACGCCTGGCGGAAGTATTTCAGGAAGAAGGTATCGACCCGGCATCGACTACTCTGAAAACCCTCGTCATCGGAGCCGAACCTCATACGAACGAACAGCGCAGGAAGATTGAGCGGATACTGGGTGTCAAAGCCTACAACAGTTTCGGCATGACCGAAATGAACGGTCCCGGCGTTGCCTTTGAGTGTACCGAGCAAAACGGCATGCACCTTTGGGAAGATTGCTATCTGGTTGAAATCATCAATCCGGAAACCGGCGAACCGGTTCCCGACGGTGAGATTGGAGAGCTGGTACTGACTACCCTCGACCGTGAAATGATGCCGTTGATACGCTACCGCACACGCGACCTTACCCGCATACTTCCGGATACATGCCCCTGCGGACGTACGCATCTGCGCATCGACCGCATCAAGGGCCGCAGCGACGATATGTTTATAATCAAGGGTGTCAACATCTTCCCCATGCAGGTGGAAAAGGTATTGGTGCAATTCCCCGAATTGGGCAGCAACTACCTCATTACTCTGGAAACCATCAGCAATCAAGATGAAATGATTGTGGAAGTAGAGCTCAGCGACTTATCCACCGACAACTATATAGAACTGGAGAAAGTACGCAAAGCCATTTCCCGCCGACTGAAAGATGAAATCCTTGTCACTCCTAAAGTGAAGCTGGTCAAGAAAGGCTCGCTGCCTCAAAGCGAAGGCAAAGCCGTCAGGGTAAAAGACTTGCGGGATAACAAATAATATTCTACCGGTATGTCCAGTTTCAACCGTTAATGAAGCCGTGCCATACCGGTAAATATCCCTGCATTATACTCCCGAAACTCCCGGAATTTACTTCCCAAACACCGGGCATTCCAACCTAAAACTTCAGGCATTTCGGGAGTAAACACCTGGAGTTAAACGAGCAAAAGCCTGGACTTTTCCCCCTCACTGCAACCAATCCAATTTTTACTGAACTCTCTGATCTTCAAGAAGCAAAACCGTAAAATAACGACAAAAGAAAAAGGAACGGTAGTCAACCAAGATTACCGTTCCTCTTTTATAGAAAGCCGCACCGATGATGTGATGAAACTCCGTATGACATGATTTGAGTGCTCCTCCTCTTTGTAATCCACCGACTCAAGAGTTACCCCGAAGGGCGTGGCCCGCCATTGAGAACTGAAGCTTGTCTCGGTATTTCATTAGAATTGATGAGTTTCCCGATCCAATCAATGCGGCTATTTTTTCTACTTCAAAGGTAGTGAGTTTCTACGAAAGAAACAAGAAAAACAAGAAAATTGTTTGCCTGCATCTGATGTTTTCACATTTCCACAATACTGCCAAAAACAAAAAGCGCCGATTACGTATTCGTAATCAGCGCCTTGCAGGTTTATTCTTTTACCCCGGCTTATGCAGCTTTTGCTTTAGCTACAATGGCCTTGAAAGCTTCCGGATGATTCATTGCTAAATCAGCCAAAACCTTACGGTTGATTTCGATACCAGCTTTGTGCAGAGCACCCATCAGTTTGGAATAAGACATACCTTCCAGACGTGCAGCAGCGTTGATACGTTGAATCCACAAAGCGCGGAAGTTTCTTTTCTTATTCTTACGGTCACGGAACGCATAAGTCAAACCTTTTTCCCAAGTATTCTTGGCAACGGTCCAAACGTTCTTTCTTGCAC